>Ga0136560_1002098_pt1 | contig 10119 bp, 8 predicted proteins | sample AntRauMeHopE1497_FD_104925 | JGI IMG/M metagenome (GOLD analysis project Ga0136560, IMG submission 104925) | Saline lake microbial communities from Rauer Islands, Antarctica - Metagenome Hop E1 #497 | ecosystem: Environmental > Aquatic > Non-marine Saline and Alkaline > Saline | place...
CTATGCACTCAGTGGTATTGTACTGATATTCATAGATACAGACAGGTTTAAAAATGCCCGCGCTATAGAAACCACCGTAGATTTAAACTTAAATGGGACGCAACTGAGCAAAGCACTCGATTTGAAAAATCTTGCCATTGAAAAGGAGGAAAACGGGATGTATTATTTTAAAGAAGGAACCTATGAACTGGCCACGGGTAAGGCTGCTTACACTGTTACCGAGTTACCTTTTGTACTCGATAAAATGGCAAAGTTGCTCAAGGTCAAAATCGCGGAACCTTTATTTTTCTTGAATATCTTTTTTGGTGCTTCCTTATTATACTTTGTAGTTTCCTCGTTCTGCATGCTCGTGCCGTCCACATCAGTTTTTAAAAAAGGAATGCCCTTTGCTGCAATAGGGGCAGTTCTAACGCTGGTTCTTTTGTTTATATAGCGTTTGTATAGATGCTATAGTAACGAGAACACGGGCATGGTGTTTCTATTCTTCAGAATTACTGAGTAGCATGAGAATTGCTGGTATGAGTTCTGAATCGTAACCGGTCCATTTGTTAAGTAGTTTTCCATGCTTGTTAAACAGGTAGTAGGTAGGCGTTGCAAATACGTGGTATTTAGTATTAACCTCGCTATTGCGACCTTTGTCGTCATGTAGACTGCTCCACGTTAGACTATTTGCTTGATAGTTTCTGAGCCAGTCTGCTTTATTGCGGTCTACATTAATCGTGACAATTTCTAATTGTTCAGCTTGTAATGACGCTAGTTTTTTAATTTCGGGTAACACCTTAACGCACCAGCTACAATAAGGCGAGTAAAATTCTAACAGCACATATTTGTCAGCAAAAAAGCTAGAAAAACTTGTAGCCTGCCCTTCTTGATTTTCGGCGGTGAAATCATAATATGTTTCACCTATTGTAAGGGGCTTGTTGTTAATGTGGGTCTTGAGAACGTAAGCATACGCACTATCTTTAAAATCGCTATTTAAAGCGGCTAATTAACTGCTAATAAAGGTATTGGTATAGTTGTTTTTGGAACTAATGAGTTGCCTTAAGCATAATCAGAGTTTACGTTTTCTTAAATAAAGCTTTTTGTTAATGAATCGGTTTGTTTGTCTAAGAGATAGATAAGTCCTCTTTTTGGATTCCAATACGCATTTTGCAAGCTGTCGTTCCACGTACTTGCCTGCCTGCGCGCAAACATATCTCACAGTAATGCATTCTTTGTGTTCGTGAGAGGTGCTATGCGTTGTTCTAGTTTCGTTTTATAGACTTGGTATTTAGAGCCTTTAACAAGTAAACGGTCAGGAAAATCACTTTTGAACCTAAAATCGTTTCGTCTTCGTTTCCTATAAAAAGTATTGTGTACAAAACCTCACCGGCAGCGGTTTTAATAATCACACTTAAACTCGCTGGCGATTCATCGACTACACCTTTGCTGGTAAATTTGCTCCCTTTAAATACTGTTGAATCTATTAATTTTCCTGTACTCGCATTTGCAATAACCACGTTTGCATTATCTAAAAAGCCGTTTAGGTTTGCGGCTATGCGATAGCCCGGAACTCGTTTAGCACAAGAAGTTGCCAGTAATAATAAGCAAGCAGTTAGTAAACATAGTGTTTTGTGCATCGTTATCTTTATTTAACTTCTTTAAGGCTTGAAACTCAAAATGGTTAACAGCCTATAATGAAGATACGAATCTACGATAACGCATTTAGCTTTGTTATAATGAATATATCAAACAACACTGAAACCTTTTCCTAGTCTTTAAACGTGAAGGTTCTAAATAAGAATGAAAAATAAAATTTCTAGTTTCCGCATGCTTGTGGGTTGGGGAACGGGAACCAAACGCAGGCAACTCGTTTCCAGCATGCACGATACAGCGTCGAAACCTTCTATCCAGCAGCGTGCGTAGGTTTTGCGCAACTCCCAAAGAGTGCAGTTTCTACAACATTTTTAAAACGGCAGTCGTACTTTACACACAGTTCAAGCGTTGTGCAAAGCTATGTTCATGTGGAAAAGGAACAGCCATTAAAATTTAGGACAATGGCTTCAATTTAATAATACCGATAGCGTTAAAAACGCGTATTATTAAGTAGGTCATATCTATTTCAAACCAGCGTACACCGAAGTTTGCACGATTTGCATGTTTGTGGTGGTTGTTGTGATAGCCTTCGCCCATCATTAAAAAGTCGAAAGGCAATAGGTTTTTACTGGTGTTTTTCATGTTATAATTTACGTAACCATATATATGACCAAACCAATTAATAATTACGCCGTGCACCGGTGCCATCATAAAAGTAAGTGGCAATAACAGCCACTGCCACCAGCTTGTCGCAAAAATCGCAAAAAAGGCGATGTACAAACCGATCCACAAGATTCTAGAGTATCGCGAACCCGCAAAACTGTCAAAGCCTTTCCACTGCGGTACGTTCTTTTTAAAACGATCATCTACAGCTATGCGGTCATTATTTATATCTTGGTAAATGTTCTTTGTTTTCCACATCATGGCAAATAGGTTCTCGTCGTACGACGGCGAGTGTGGGTCGTCTGCGGTGTCCGTAAAAGCATGGTGCATTCTGTGCATAATACCGTACCCGTAAGCACTTAAATAACTTGGGCCTTGAAAAATCCATGTCGCGACATACGTAATACGTTCCATAGTTTTAGACATGGTAAAAACCTGGTGCGCTGCATAACGATGTAAAAAAAAGGACTGAAAGAATAAACCACCGTACCATAACGCAAGTACAAAAACAACTATAAGCATAACTAAATATTTATGCAAAGTTGCGTCTCAAATAACAGTCCTACAATGAACCTGAGTTAAGAAATGCGTTTACGTATGCGGCTTAACGCCTGTGCCGTGATACCTATGTACGAACTTATATATTTAAGCGGCATTACTTTGAGCAATTGTGGCCGTTCCTTAAAAAGTTTTAGGTAACGTTCCTCTGCAGTTAGGTTTAAAAGATAGAGTTCACGTTTTGATTTTTGCAATAGTAAACGCTCCGCGGTAAGCCTGCCTACCAGGTTACCTATTTGTGTTTTGTTGTACACTTCTTGTAAGTCGTCATAAGTGATGCTCAGCAAGGTAGTTTCTGTAAGCGCTTGAAGCTGGTACGCGCTGGGCGTGCGCGTGAGAAAGGAATCGTAAGCACTCACAAACTGGTCTTTGAAACAAAAACCAAACGTAAGTTCCTTATCATCGTCCTTATTAGGAATAAACAAACGTACCACACCGCTTTCTACAAAAGATATGTAATTTTCTATCTCGCCCATTTTTAAAAAAATAGCCTTTTTTGCAATGATGTTGCGTTTTAATTTCGAGGTAAAGAATTCCCAGTCGGCATTAGAGATGCTTGCGATTTCATTGAGATATTCCTTAATTTGTTCCACTAAAAGCTATTTTCTACGGTTCAAAGATACATCAACTTTTAGGCAACTAAAAATACAGGGGCGTACTATGCGTACTTGTTTTAATAGATTATTCTTATCATTTAATTGAGTTAAACAAGGATTTGACTATGGCTTTAGGGATAATAAAGATTAATTTCGTTAAATCAAGAACGAATCTACTTAAAACAACACTATGAAATCTAACGAAACCAATGTCTGGCAAATTAATGACGAGTCTCAATGCCCTTACCTCGCCGGAACCCAAAACAATACAGCTGGTAAAGGAGTCACAAACCGCGACTGGTGGCCAAACCAGTTGCCGCTTAATATATTGAGGCAGCACTCGTCACTTGTAGACCCAATGGACTCTGATTTTGATTATGCGCAAGCATTTAAAGAACTAGATTATGACGCACTTAAAAAAGACCTTACTCATTTAATGACAGACTCTCAAGACTGGTGGCCCGCAGACTATGGGCACTACGGTGGGTTTTTTATAAGAATGGCATGGCACAGCGCTGGAACTTATAGAATAGGTGATGGTCGTGGCGGAGCAGGAGCGGGCATGCAGCGTTTTGCGCCCCTTAACAGCTGGCCAGATAACGGTAACCTAGATAAAGCGCGCCTGCTTTTATGGCCCATTAAACAAAAATATGGTAAGAACATTTCCTGGGCAGATCTCATGGTGCTTACAGGAAATGTCGCTTTAGAATCTATGGGATTTGAGACCGCTGGCTTTGCAGGTGGTCGTGTAGACCAGTGGGAACCACAAGAAGATGTTTACTGGGGTAGTGAGACTACTTGGTTAGGAAATGAAGACAGGTATAACGATAAAGGCGAGTTAGAACAGCCGCTCGCGGCAGCGCACCATGGTCTTATTTACGTAAATCCTGAAGGGCCTAACGGCAATCCAGATGTTTTAGGGTCTGCGCACGATATACGGGAGACTTTCGGGCGTATGGCGATGAATGATTATGAAACTGTGGCACTCGTTGCTGGTGGTCATACCTTTGGTAAAGCACACGGCGCGGCAGACCCTGAGACCTATGTTGGTACAGAACCGGCGGGCGCAACCATACAAGAAATGAGCACCGGTTGGAAAAACACCTATAAAACAGGCCGCGGAGATGATACCATTACCAGCGGTTTAGAAGGTGCATGGACTCCCAACCCTACACAATGGGATCACGATTACTTTAAAGTCCTGTTTGATTATGAATGGGAACTTTCTAAAAGCCCCGCAGGCGCGCACCAGTGGACACCTACCGCAGCATCTAACGCGAGAATGGCTCCTATGGCAGGCGACGCAACTAAGCAGCAAGCATTGCTTATGAGTACGGCAGACATGGCGTTGAAGATGGATCCAGCTTACTTAAAAATATCCAAGCATTTTCAGGAGCACCCAAGTGAGTTTGAGGATGCTTTCGCGAAAGCGTGGTACAAATTAACCCACCGGGACATGGGACCTATTGTACGTTATCTAGGACCCGAAGTACCAGCTACCGAAGAATTATGGCAAGACCCGATACCGAAAGCAACAGGCGAGCACATTAATGAAGCAGACATTGCTGTGCTAAAAGAAAAGCTGGCAAATTCAGGTCTGAGCGTTTCTCAACTAGTTTCAACAGCATGGGCAAGTGCGGCATCTTATAGAAACTCAGACAAGCGTGGCGGTGCAAACGGCGCACGTTTAAGACTTGCACCACAAAAAGGTTGGGCAGTGAACAGCCCTGCTCAATTACAACACGTCATTAAGGGTTTAGAGGCTGTACAGCAGGCGTTTAATGCAAACAGCACCCGAAAAGTATCTCTCGCAGACCTTATTGTTTTAGGTGGTAGTGTAGGTGTAGAGCACGCGGCAAAGCGAGCCGGAAGCAACATAACCGTACCATTTACCGCTGGTAGAGTAGATACAACGCAGGAGCTCACAGACGTAGAATCTTTTAACGCACTTGAGCCTAAAGCTGACGGTTTTAGAAATTACCTGGCAGCTAACCAGAAACCGTCTGGTGAAGAAATGCTTATAGACCGTGCGCAGTTATTAACACTAACCGTACCCGAGATGACCGTGTTATTAGGTGGTCTGCGCACCATTAATATTAATTATGACGGTTCAGACCACGGGGTATTTACCAAAACACCAGGTGCACTAACTAGAGATTACTTTGTAAACCTGTTAGATTTGAGTACCACTTGGGAGGCTCGTTCTAATACAGAGCAGCAGTTTGTAGGGCGCAACCGTAGCACAGAAGAACAACTGTGGACCGGCACACGCGTAGACTTAATATTTGGCTCCAACACAGAGTTACGTGCCATTGCCGAGGTTTACGCGAGTAACGATGCCGATGCAAAATTTTTAAAAGACTTTGTAGCCGCATGGGAAAAGGTAATGAACCTAGGCCGGTTTGACTTAAAATAAACGTGCTCTGAGATTTTTTTAGCACGTTGGCTGTCTCTAGCTGTTAACAATTCCCTAGTTGTTAGTAGATTAGAGGCAGTTTTTTATGGGCTCATAATTCACCGTTTTTGAAACCATTTAAATCTTAAATGCAGTTCATCGAGCTGTTCGTTTCAGGCTCAAATACTATAGCCCTAGATATGCTGCTAACTATCCCCATTACTATTAATGGCATCTTTCCGTAGGGAAGAAGCTGCATTTTAAATAAGCATTATTATGAGGTTAGCGAGGCACATCAGAAATTTTGTTTAGTTGTAAAAGCTTTAACCTTGTTAAATCAAAGCAACGACTTTCTTAAATGCTTCGTTATTAACTAAGTACGGTGTCAACGCAAACAGCAACCCGTTTAACTATTTTTTTTAGAAACAAACATTATGAAAACAGCATCACTCACCCAAGACCTAATGTAACATGATCATAAACCTGCTATTAGCGTTCTTATAGAAACCGAAACCTCAAAAGAAATATGAATCGTTTTAAAAAAAGGTCAGTTAATGAAAGAATACCAAACTACGTTTCCCATAGTCATTGAAGGTATATAGCGGTGCAATAGATTTTGGAGTGCAAGGCGGTAAACTAACCGTGCAGGCTGGCAGCCTTATAGCTTTAAATGGCGACGTACCTTATGATTTAGTTGCCCTAGAAGACAGCATCGTGCGTTTATCACTTTCTAAAAAAGACAGTGTAGCTCGTGTGCAGGCGGTAAAGGGTTCCTAGCCAGTTTGCATAAGCAGCCGCCTGCCTGTTTTTGTATTTTCTAAAGTCAAAATTGTTTTAGTTGGGGTACGCAATGTATCAAAAAAGAGCTGTCCCAAGGGACAGCTCTTTTTTAACAACTTGTGACTATTCTCTATTTCAAACTCTCGAGTATTTTCTCAGCAACGAGCGCAGACGACGCTGGATTCTGGCCGGTAATAAGGTTGCCGTCTTGAATTGCATATGCTGCCCAGTCTTCTTTTTTAGAGTAGATGCCACCGTTTGTGGTGAGCATGTCTTCTACTAAAAAGGGAACTATGTCTGTAAGGCCTACGGCAGCTTCTTCGGTATTTGTGAAACCTGTTACTTTCTTACCTTTTACGAGCGGTGTGCCGTCGGTATTTTTTACGGACTTTAATGCGGCGGGAGCGTGGCATACAAAACCTATGGGTTTTTGTTGCTCGTTAAAACGCTCGATTAGGGCTATAGATGCTGCATCGTTTGCAAGATCCCATAAAGGCCCGTGACCGCCTGGATAAAATACAGCGTCATAGTTTGCTGCGTCTACCGTAGACAGAACGCTGGTGTTTGCGATGCGTTCTAGTGCAACAGCGTCTTTATGAAAACGCTCCGTAGCCTCTGTTGCAGCGTCTGGTGTGTCGCTGCTTGGGTCTATAGGTGCTGCGCCACCCTGCGGTGTTGCGATAGTAATGTTTGCTCCTTTGTCTAATAGGGCGTAATATGGGCTTGCAAATTCCTCAACCCAAAAGCCTGTTTTTTTTCTGGTATCGCCTAGTTTGTCGTGCGATGTCAATACAAATAATACGTTCATTTTTCTGTTTTTTATGGTGTTCTATCTCCCGAAACGATTTCAGTAGATTTATTATAAAGCTTGTTTTGCTTTTTAGTCCATTACGGTCACTAGTTCTTTCATAGGCTTTCGCACTTTAACCAGATTCACTAACCAGTCTGCGTCTTCTTCACGATAGCCTAAAGGTAATAAAACGGTACTGCGCAAACCTTTTTCGCGTAAGCCTAAAATATCGTCAACTGCGGCAGGGTCAAATCCTTCTAGTGGTGTTGCGTCCACGCCCTCAAAGGCAGCCGCAATTACAGCATGTGCAAAAGCAATATAAGCTTGCTTTGCTGCGTGGTTAAAGTTTTCTTCTGCATCTTTTTGTGGGTACGAGCCTAAAAGCATCTGACGGTAGTTTTCCCATCCTTCATTTTTAAAACCGCGTATCTCGTTTGTAAGGTCAAACATGTGGTTAATACGGACTGCGGTGTAGGTGTCCCAGGCAGCAAAAACAAATAGGTGCGAGCAGTCTGTAATAACCGATTGGTTCCACGCTACGGGCTTAATTTGTTCTTTAATGGCTTGAATTTTAATTACAAAAATCTCAAAGGGTTGCAGCCCGCTAGAAGTAGCTGCAAGACGGGCAGCCTCTAAAATACGCGCTATTTTATCGTCTGCCACCTGTTTGCCGTTCATTGCTTTTGCAGCGTATCGCCAGTTTAATTTGTCTAATAATTCCATATTATGTTTAGTGTTTTGATGCTTTTAGGGGTTTTATTTGCGTACACGTATGCTGTCCCAAGCTGCGAGGTAGGCGTCTTTTAATTGTGGTTCATCTAGTTTAAAGGTGCCACGCTTTTCAGACATCATTAAAAAAGACAGCGGGTTTATAGCATAGGCGTACAACAGGTAGTCTGAAAGTGGTTTAATAATACCTTCTTGTTTCCCTCGTGCCCACAGGTCGAGTAGGGGCTTGAGGTGTTTAATGCCTTCCTCACGGCTAGATTCCTCTATAATAGGTGTGTTGTCACATTGCGCTAAAAACATGGCGTTGTCACAGTCTCTGAGCTTAAAATGGGCAATGCGTTTCCATATAGTTTCAAAACCTGTTTCTACCGTCATCTCAGTCTTATAGGTTTCAAAGGCATAATCAGTGTAGGTTGCTTTAACCTCTACATAGGTTTGATTTACAAGGTCTTGTTTGTTTGCAAAATATAAATAGATGGTTGCAGGCGAGACGTTTGCCATTTTGGCAATTTTACTCATGGGTGTTGCGTGAAACCCGTTGTTGTTCACGAGCTCTATGGTCGCTTGTATAAGCGCGTTGCGTTTGTCTAAGCTTTTTTGAAGTACGGCCATATGATTTCAATTCTTATGCAAAGATATAAAAAATGAACGTTCATTCTTTTTATTTAACAACAATTTAGTGTTTGATATGGTAGCCGGGTGACATAGAGATTCTGTGCTTAGCGCCAACTAAAAAAGGGTAACGATACGGTTAGTGTCGTTACCCTTTTTAGCTTTGGTCTTGCCGTTGCTATCTACAAGGTCATATTTATAACTGTTTACTAAACCCGTAGTTAAAACAGAACGAAGCCAGAGCAAAGGACAATACCCGAATTCTCGATAAAACTAGCAGCTTTTTAAACAAATTGAGCATTACCTAATTTTATTCTTCTTCGGCCATTGCGAGCATGTCTATTTGTTCTAGTTTTTCATCAATACCGACATGTGCTGGTACCGAATCTTTTAAATCAACAAACGCTTTTAGACGCTCTAAATCGTCTTCGTCGCCCGTGAAATATGGAAACACGTCTGCAATAGGAGATTCTGAAACTGCGGGAATAGTGTAATCGCCCATGGTATCTTTCATGGTGCTCACGGTGTTTTCATAAGCTTCCTTCACATCGTTTGCTTGCACTAGTAAATAGATGTTTGTTTTGCGCTCTTTGCCGCTATCCTCATCCAGGGCTATAAGCGACACCCGCGATTTAAACCAGCGGTCGCTGTTTTCAAAGGGATGTATCTCGGCAAAGTTGGCCATCTTAATATTTGTTATATGAACCTCTTCATTATCTGTCAGGTAGGCTTTCATTTCCTCAGTGATTCTAGCTTCGGCCTCAGTATAAGATATCGCATCTACTAAAAATGGCTCCGTTTTTACCTTATAAGAAGCCGTCGCTTCATCAAATTTTCTATACTTTACTTTGCACTCGTACCACGTTGCACTCATCTTTTTATTTTTTTAAGATGCCAAATATACCGGACATAGCAGGTCCAAATCATAGAAAGTTTGATTAGATATTCACAGTACCTGATTAAACTTCGTTTTGCTCAAAACTGCATTACCGATTGTAACGGCTTCTTTTTTTATTTTTCTCAAAAAAGATGCGATGAAAAATAGATTCTTTTTTAAGGAACGCCCAAAAGATAAAAACTCGCTAAATTAGTAACCTCGATTTACTTTTTTTCGAAGGTATGGCGCATCTCTTGTGTTGAAGAGGCATGGAGCAATTGATGAAAGGTTTTTATACTATTAAAATCTGCTGTTATAGCATCACCAACACATATTCCAGAGATCCCAGTTGCTAAAATACTTTTAACATCGCTAGTCGTAACATTACCATGAGCTAATATTGGCGTTTCTGTGTTTAGTGCTTCACTTATAGCGGTATAGCCATCGATACCTAAAGGAATAGCGTCGCTTTCTTTTCTGGCTTTAAAAGGCCCTAAGGTGATGTAATCAACTTTTTTATCTATTAATGCTATGCAATCTTGCA
>Ga0136560_1002099_pt1 | contig 10118 bp, 8 predicted proteins | sample AntRauMeHopE1497_FD_104925 | JGI IMG/M metagenome (GOLD analysis project Ga0136560, IMG submission 104925) | Saline lake microbial communities from Rauer Islands, Antarctica - Metagenome Hop E1 #497 | ecosystem: Environmental > Aquatic > Non-marine Saline and Alkaline > Saline | place...
CAACATAGCCCGACAAAGACGCTTGCAAGTCATCAATACGGGTAAAACCACCAAAACGGCGGCGCAACCAATAACTCACAATCCCCCGCAGCATCGCCGGCGCCCAGCGTGCAGCTCCGGGCGATTTGATGCGGCCAATCAAGTTCAGAAATTCCCGATCGTGCACTAATCGTTGTATTACGGCGGAAGTCTCCTCGTCCGAGTAAGGACGGATGGCATCAAATTTCTGCATTAATAGTAAAACCTTGTGTTAGTCGAGAGCCGCGAGTGTTGGTAAGAATCACGCTTTTGCAAAGGCCGTAAATTTTTAACGCTATTGTAGCGTTTTAAAAGCCGGTTTTCCTTAACCGTTAATGAAGCTGCACGAATTTTTGCTACGCCTGTGCCCTCAAATGATTTAGCTTTCGTATTTTATAAGGTCGGTGGTGTTCAATAACCATCCCACGGAGCAAAACACCCTCTCCGAAATCTGCTATTATTCTGCCGCAGAAATACACAGTGCCGCTCTGTCGGTGCTGCTCCACTCAGGCGGCTTGCGGGAAAACCGGCTCATTATGTACTCCCATCAGGACTTCGAACAGCTCTCAAGTGAACGGCCCACAGCCGTGCAGACTCCCGAACAGGTACTGCATGAAGTGTTTGGCTATGACAGCTTCCGCCCGCTACAGGAGGACATCGTAAAAGAGCTGTGCGCCGGTGGCGACGCGTTGGTATTGATGCCAACCGGCGGCGGTAAATCTCTGTGTTATCAGGTTCCGGCCTTAGTGCGCCCGGGCACCGGTATCGTGGTGTCACCGTTAATAGCGCTAATGCAAGACCAGGTAAATGCCCTGACACAACTGGGAGTCCGTGCCGCCTTTTTAAATTCAACCATGGACTTCGAGCAGGCCCGGGCGACCGAATACGCTCTGATGTCAGGTGAGTTGGATTTACTGTATTGCGCCCCGGAGCGTCTGATTCAACCCCGCACGATAGAGCTGCTGCACAACACGTCGATCGCTCTGTTTGCAATCGACGAGGCGCACTGTGTTTCCCAGTGGGGTCACGACTTCCGTTCGGATTACCTACAGCTGAGCATACTGGCGCAGACTTTTCCCGACATACCACGTATCGCTTTGACCGCCACAGCCGATGAGCGCACCCGTAAAGAGATTGCCGAGCGCCTGTCATTAACCGAAGCCCGACATTTCATAAGCGGTTTTGATCGCCCCAATATTCAGTACAGAATTACGCCAAAAGTAAACGCCAACAAACAGTTACTGGACTTTATTAAAACAGAGCATGAAGGTGATTGCGGCATCGTTTATTGCCTCTCTCGCAAAAAAGTAGACGCCACCGCGAAACTATTACAAAGCAAAGGTTACAACGCGCTGCCCTATCACGCTGGCCTGGCCTCCGATGAGCGGGCTTCAAACCAGAACCGCTTCCTGCGTGAAGACAGCGTTATTATTGTGGCTACCATCGCGTTTGGTATGGGCATAGACAAGCCGGATGTGCGCTTTGTTGCCCACCTGGATTTGCCCAAAAGCCTCGAGGCGTATTATCAGGAAACAGGCCGTGCTGGCCGCGACGGTAAACCTTCCACTGCATGGATGGTTTACGGTTTGCAGGATGTGATTAAACTGCGGCAAATGCTGGAAACATCCCAGGGTAACGATCATTTCAAACGGGTTGAGCGGCAAAAGCTGGACGCCATGCTGGGCCTGTGTGAGGTTACCGGTTGTAGGCGCAAAGTACTGCTTAACTACTTCGGCGACGAGCTGGACCAACCCTGCGGTAATTGCGATACCTGCCTGACGCCGCCGGAGACCTGGGATGGCACCGTTGCCGTACAAAAAGCGCTGTCTTGCGTATTTCGCACCGGTCAGCGTTTTGGTGTGACCTACCTGATTGATGTACTGCGCGGATCTGAAAACGATCGCCTGGTTCAGATGGGCCACCAGCAGGTGTCCACTTACGGAATCGGTAAAGACTTGACCGCCAACGAGTGGAAATCGGTGTTTCGCCAACTGGTAGCAAATGGTTATTTGAGAACAGATCCAGACGGCTACGGTGCTTTACAACTGACTGAGCAGTGTCGGCCTCTGTTAAAGGGCAAAGCCAGTGTTCAGTTACGTAAAGATCCGGAACCGCCAAAAAGTACAGCGACAGGCAGCTCACGCTCCGCTGCATCAGTGCGGGAGCAGATTACCGATCACGATGGCTGGGAAGCGCTGCGCGCCTGTCGAAAACAGCTCGCCGATAAACAAGGGGTGCCACCTTACGTTATTTTCCACGACACGACGCTGTTCGACATGCTGGAGCGCAGGCCGTGCACCCTAAGCGAGCTTGCCGAAGTTAGTGGCGTAGGTGCTGCCAAGCTGGAAAAATACGGGGATCTGTTCTTGCAGACGCTGAACAGCATGCGCGCCTGAGCGGAACGTCATGCCTGCTTTTTCCGCTTCTGTTAGACTCAATCGTCTTTTACTCTCTGGAAGCGCGTGTTTTCACCGCGCCACCAACTGACTGAACGCCCAAGGGAGCCGCTGTTTATGGCCCACGAAGAACTGCATTTAAACCTTCGCAACCTGACGCTGGATGATTACAACCAGCTGCAGATACTGATGGATCGGGTTTACCACGATATCGGTGGCTCCTGGCCCCGCGATACCATCAAAGCTCTGGTAGAACAGTTTCCGGACGGTCAGATCTGCATTGAAGAAAGTGGCGAACTGGTGGCCGTGGCGCTGACGGTAAGCGTGCAATACGAAAGGTTCAGTAATCCGCACACCTATGATGACCTGATCATGCGTGACGAAAAACTCCGACACGACGCAAAAGGCGATTCGCTGTACGGGCTGGATGTTTTTATTCACCCGGAATATCGCGGCTACCGCTTGGGCCGCCGGCTTTATGAAGCCCGCAAAGAGCTTTGCCGCTCCATGAACCTGCGCGCCATTCTGGCTGGTGGGCGCATCCCGTATTATCACAAGTACAAAGACCACTGCACGCCGGCCGAGTACATCGAACGGGTAAACCGCAAAGATATTTACGACCCGATTCTGAGCTTTCAGTTGTCTAACGAGTTTCAGGTCACCCGGTTGTTGCACAAATATTTACCGGAAGATGAGAAATCTCTGGGCTATGCCACCCTGTTGGAATGGCGGAACATTCTGTATGTTCCCCCCTCATCTGTGCTCAACGCGCGTAAAACTCAGGTTCGGATGGGCGCCGTACAGTGGCAGATGCGTGAGTTCGCATCGGTTGAGGAAGTGTTAACGCAGGTTGAGTATTTTGTTGATGCCTTGTCGGACTACAAAAGCGACTTCGCCCTGTTTCCAGAGTTTTTTAACGCGCCCTTGATGGGCTTGACGGATCAGGTCGATCAAACGCGCGCCGTACGTTTCCTTGCGGGGTTCACCGAACAGTTCCGTAATGAAATGTCAGACATGGCGGTCAGTTACAACATCAATATAATCACCGGCTCAATGCCGCTGATTGAAAATGACCGAGTTTATAACGTCTCTTACCTGTGCCACCGCGATGGCCGCGTAGATGAGCAGCGTAAAATTCACATCACTCCACACGAACGCCGTGACTGGGTGATTGAAGGCGGAGACGAGTTCAAAGTATTTGAAACAGACGCCGGCCGCGTCGCTATTATGATTTGCTACGACATTGAGTTCCCGGAGCTGGGGCGCATGGCAGCCGAGCAGGAAGTAGACATTATTTGCGTGCCCTTCTGGACCGATACAAAAAACGGTTATCTGCGGGTACGCCATTGCGCCCAGGCGCGCGCTATTGAAAACGAATGCTATGTGGTCATTACTGGCAGCGTTGGCAACCTGCCAAAGGTAGAGAACCTGGATATCCAGTACGCGCAGTCTTCAGTATTCTCGCCCTCAGACTTTGGATTCCCCCATGACGCGGTGATGGCAGAAACCACTCCGAACACCGAAATGATCATGTTCTCGGATATGGATCTGTCAAAACTGACGCTGGTGCGTAATGAAGGCTCGGTGACCAACCTGAAAGATCGCCGGGTTGATCTCTATCAGCTAAAAACAAAACCATTCTAAGAGTGGGTTGAAAAACCGGTCGAACCTTGTACTTTAGGAAGTGAGCAACAAGGTTCGTCAAAGGCTGACATAACGGCGGGAATTTTTACTGATGAATGAGGCATTGCCCGATTTACGCGCCCGCTTCCATTTTCGGCACGGGCTGTTTCGTAAGGAACGTGTGGATGTTCCAGTATTTGAGTTGGACACTTACGGTTGCGTATTGAAAAGTGACAAAGTGTTCGAACCCGGCGACGCAATTGTTCTGGACCTGGTGATGATCATGCCGGTAGACGAAATCTGTGCTCAAGGCATTAACGGCGTGATTATCCAGCGTCGAAAACACTGTAGTAATTTCTTTTACTCCATTGAGTTTGCTGATCCGGACCGACAAAAAAATCCCCATTTGAATGATCGCTTAAGTCGTATTCGCAGTGTGTTAACCAGAAAGCAGTCCATTCGGTCCCGCCGCTCATCAGGCCCCGGCGCAGCGTTACAGAAGTCGGCCTGAACCAGCTCTGTCGAGATTCTTAGCTATTCAGTTTTGCCATTCACCGCAAATGTATTACCCCAACCCGCCTGAGGACACCATCATGGCCAAGAAAGAAAAGCCAAAAAACGTCGAAAAAATGGTAAAAAAAGTGAACAAAAAGTTCGCGAAAACCACATCGCACATTGAAAGCCTGTTTAATGATGCTCTGAAGCAGTTCGACAATCTGCAGTCCCAGATAAAAGAGCCTGTGCACAAGCTGCGTAAAGACATTGACCAGCTGCGCGATCGCGAAATGAAGCGCTTTAACGAAGAATTTGAGCGTCGGCTTCAGGAGTTTCAAGAGATGCAGAACAGCCTGCTGGAGCGACTGGGCCTTGGACACGCCGATGAAGACAAGCCGGACAACAAGAAACCAGCATTGCCGACTCCTGCGGCACCCAAGAAGAAGAAAAAGACAAAGCCTGGGTCTGATGTAGCCCCGGAATCCGCTTTATCAAAATCCGAAACACCTAAATCGAAAGAACCTAAAGCAAAAACACCGAAAAAAACCAAGGCCAAAGACGCACCTGAAACAGCTTCTGCGCCTGCAACTGCTGAAACACCGGTAAAGGCACCGGCAAAGGCGCCCGCTAAAGCGCCAGTTCCAGTTCCAGTTCCAGTTCCAGTTCCAGCTAAAACCAAGGCAAAAACAACTCAATTGGCAGATCCCTCTGATCTGACCCGAGTCAAAGGTATTGGTCCCGCTACCCAGAAAAAAATGAAAGAAGCCGGGTTGACCACGATTGGCCAGATTGCCTATCCCAGCGCCGATGACCAGGAAAAACTGAAAGCGTTTGCCAGCATCAAGGGCTTTGACCAGCTAGCAGCTGAAGCCAAGAAAATCGTTTAATGCAAAAGCCTGAGCAGCCTGTATTACAGGACATTGTCCTGATTGGCGGCGGGCACAGCCACGTCGGGGTTCTGCGGCAGTTCGCCATGAATCCCCTACCTGGCGTGCGTTTAACGCTGATTTGCCGCGACACAGACACACCCTATTCTGGCATGCTGCCGGGTTACATTGCCGGCCACTATAGCCATGACGACGTCCATATCGATTTAAGCCGACTGGCCGAGTTTGCCGGCGCACGCTTTTATAGGGACGAAGCCATCGGCCTGGATGCTGCTGCCCAACGGGTTATATGCCGAGGCCGCCCGCCCGTCAGCTACGATTTGCTCTCTATCAACATCGGCTCTTCACCACGCACCGCCGATGTAAAAGGCGCCGCCGAACACGCAGTGCCAGTGAAACCTATCAACCGCTTTAATCAGCACTGGCTGGACTTGCTTGACCGCATAAAACAACACCAGGGCCCTTTCACACTGGCTGTAGTAGGCGCCGGCGCTGGCGGAGTTGAAATGGCTTTAGCCATGCAGTACCGCTTGCAGAACGAACTACGCAGGCTTACTAGCCAGTCGGTAAAGCTCCATGTGCACATATTGGATGCCGCTGACACGATATTGCCTACCCACAGCCCAAAAGTACGTGCAGTGTTTGAGCGCACCCTGGCTAAGCGGGGTGTGACCGTTCATTTGGGTGCGGCAGTCACCGAAGTAACCGCCCGAACCTTACAAATTGAAGGCGAAAAATCCCCCTTAATGGCGGACGACGTGCTCTGGGTAACCCGTGCCGGCGGCCCGAAATGGCTTGCCGAAACCGGGCTGGCGCTGGATGACGGTTTGTTTATTCGGGTTCGCGATACGCTTCAGGTTGAAAACGACGATCGGATTTTTGCGGTTGGCGATATCGCCAACATGATTCATCACCCACGGGAAAAAGCCGGGGTATTTGCCGTACGCCAGGGTAAACCGCTGGCGGACAATCTGCGCCGAATGGCCCTTGGCAAAACGCCGTTGAACTATCACCCTCAGAAAAAATGGCTGGCGTTGATTTCCACCGGTGACCGCTACGCGGTGGCCTCGCGGGGAAAACTGAGCGCATCCGGCGCGTTGGTGTGGCGTTTAAAAGACCAGATCGACCGTCGCTTCATGAAGAAATTCAAAGAGCTGCCGGCCATGCCTGACAAACAGGTTAAACCGGATACCAGCGCTGCACGCTCCTCCGAAGACGCTGCCCAGGCGCTGTCTTTGGCGACTATGCGCTGCGGGGGTTGCGGCGCTAAGGTCGGCAGCACGGTATTGTCCCGCGCGCTGTCAAAGCTGCAACCGGTGAACCGCGATGATGTCATTGTCGGCCTTCACGCCCCGGATGACGCAGCCGTATTGCGCGTTCCTCCGGGCAAAGCCGTTGCGCAAACGGTGGACTTCTTTCGTGCCTTTATTGACGACCCCTACCTGTTTGGCCAGATTGCCGCCAATCACAGCCTGGGAGATATTTTTGCCATGGGCGCAACGCCGCAAAGCGCTACGGCTATCGCCACCGTGCCTTTCGGCATCGCAAGCAAAGTGGAAGAGCAAATCTACCAGATGATGGCAGGCGCTGTGTCGGTGTTGAATAACGCCGATTGCGCTTTGGTGGGCGGGCATACCGGCGAAGGCCAGGAACTGGCTCTTGGGTTTGCTATAAACGGCCTGATTGATCCGGGTGTGCTGATGAGCAAGGGCGGAATGCAACCCGGTGACGCCATTATTCTCACCAAGCCCATAGGCACCGGTACTTTGCTGGCCGCACATGCGACGCTTATTGCCAAAGGCCGTTGGATTGACGCAGCCCTGCGCTGCATGGTGCAGTCCAGTGCCAGCGCTGCCGAGTGTTTTCAGCAACACGGCGCAACAGCTTGCACCGACGTTACCGGCTTTGGTCTGCTTGGGCACCTGGCAGAAATGCTGCGTTCCTCAGATTGCGCTGTGGAGCTAAATCTTGGCGCTATACCGCTACTGGACGGCGCTTTAGAAACCAGCAGCCAAGGCATTTTAAGCTCGCTTCATGCAGCCAACAGCAGCGCAGCCAGCCGTATTGAGCAGGTCAGCCAGTGGCAAAATCATCCGGTTTATCCACTGCTGTTTGACCCGCAAACAGCAGGAGGCTTGCTGGCAAGCGTGCCTGCGAACAATGTTGAAGATTGTTTACTGACATTACGCCAGTGTGGTTATGCTCACGCCGCGGTTGTCGGCGTCGTCAAGGAAGGTACAGACCGGGTTGTAGAAATATCCGCAAGCGGTGGTGAAAACGTCGCCAACGCTGACATAACCCTGGTGGATCAATCGGCCTGAAACACCAGCCTGAACGGCGGTTGATCGTCCAGCTGCGCCATGCCTTTTTGCAAATCTACGCGCCAAATCATAGCTTCGCCGGTGGTACAAAAGGGCGTGGAAAATTCGGCGTAATAATCATTGCCGTCGCGTACCAGTGGCACCGGGTATTCGCCCATGTACATAGACTCGCCGCGTAACACCACTAATAGCGGCTGAGGCGCACCAGGAGCTACAATATCCAGGCGATAATTGTTCTCGGTGTCGTTGTTTGTGGTGATGTCAGACAGGCTTACCCGCCAGCTCTGGCCCTGTTGCTGCCAGTCACAATCGCTCTGCTGAAGGTTGCAGATGCGAGTTTGCTGAGCCGTCTTTTCGCTGTTTAAGTTATCAAACCAGCGCAGCGCAAGAACGGCTAAGGCAATCAGCCCTATAATCAACGCTATTTTCAAACCCGAAAGCCTTATCCCACGTATCATTGGCACACCTTAATTAGGGGAACCGGCATTATGGACAGTCCGGCCGCCCATTCAAAGGTTTCTAAAGCGACCGAAGTCATGACAAAATGATCGCCTGCTATCGTTCACCCGGTATTAGCCCATTTTAAAACAGGCCATCGTGTACTTTTTTCAGAACAGGCCGTCGTTTACTTTTTAAAACAGGTCATCGTTTATTTTTTCAAAACAGGATAGTGCCGTGCAACCGGAAATTTCCGTAAAAAATCTCAACAAATCCTACAAAAGCGGCTTTCAGGCCCTAAAAGACATTAACCTCGACATTAGCCGCGGCGAAATATTTGCCCTGCTGGGCCCCAACGGCGCGGGAAAAACTACGCTGATCAGCATTATCTGTGGTCTGGTGAATATGTCGTCGGGTCAGGTTCTGGCTGCGGGTAATGATATTGTTCGCGACTATCGTAAAGCTCGTCAAGCCATAGGCCTGGTGCCGCAAGAACTCGCCACCGATTCATTTGAAACCGTTTGGGCTGCTGTATCCTTCAGCCGCGGATTGTTCGGTAAACCGGCAAATCCGGCTCACATTGAAAAAATACTGAAGGCACTGTCGCTGTGGGACAAACGCAACAACCACATAATGACGTTGTCTGGCGGCATGAAGCGCCGAGTGATGATTGCCAAAGCACTGTCCCACGAGCCACGCATTCTGTTTCTGGACGAACCCACCGCCGGTGTAGACGTAGAACTGCGTCGGGATATGTGGGCGCTGGTACGGCAACTACGGGAAAGTGGCGTCACCATCATTCTGACTACCCATTACATCGAAGAAGCCGAAGAAATGGCGGATCGTATCGGGGTTATCCGTCAGGGTGAAATCATTCTGGTGGAAGACAAAAACCGACTGATGAACAAGTTGGGAAAAAAAGAGCTGCGCCTGCAATTGCAGAACAAGCTCGAGTTTTTACCCCCCGAATTGGCTGCAGAATCCCTGGAGCTGTCAGAGTCCGGCCATGAACTGATTTACACCTTTAACACCCAACACGAACAGACTGGCATTTCCCGCCTGCTGCGAACGCTAGGCGATCTGGGTATTGAATACCGCGACCTGAAAACCCGGGAAAGCTCTCTTGAAGACATATTTGTTGGGCTGGTACACCAGTAAACACTCTACGGAGAACGGCATGAATTTTTACGGCGTAAGCGCCATCTACAAATTTGAAATGGCCCGCATGCGGCGGACCCTTATGCAAAGCATACTCTCGCCGGTGATTTCCACGTGCTTGTATTTCGTGGTTTTCGGTTCAGCCATAGGCGCTCGCATGGGCGATATTGGCGATGTGCCCTATGGCGCATTCATCATCCCGGGTTTGGTAATGCTGTCACTGCTGATGAACAGCATTTCCAACGCATCTTTCGGCATCTACATGCCAAAATTTTCAGGCACCGTCTACGAGGTGCTGTCGGCGCCTATATCCTATATCGAGGTGATACTGGGTTACGTGGGTGCTGCGGCCACAAAATCGGTGATACTGGGGTTGATCATCCTGGCCACATCGAAATTTTTTGTGGATTACAGCATTTTACACCCGTTTTGGATGGTGTCTTTTCTGGTGCTCACCTCCGTCACCTTCAGCCTGTTCGGCTTTATTATTGGCATTTGGGCTGACAATTTCGAAAAGCTACAAGTTGTACCGATGATGATTGTGACTCCACTGACATTTTTGGGCGGCACATTTTATTCCATCGACATGCTGCCAGAGGTCTGGCAAACCATCAGCCTGTTCAATCCCGTGGTGTACCTGATCAGTGGATTTCGCTGGGCATTTTTCGGCGTGTCTGACGTCCACATTGGCATTAGCCTACTTATGACGCTGGGTTTTCTGACCGCCTGCTTGGTCACCATCAGTTGGATTTTCAAAACCGGATACAGACTGCGCCCATGAA
>Ga0136560_1002100_pt1 | contig 10117 bp, 10 predicted proteins | sample AntRauMeHopE1497_FD_104925 | JGI IMG/M metagenome (GOLD analysis project Ga0136560, IMG submission 104925) | Saline lake microbial communities from Rauer Islands, Antarctica - Metagenome Hop E1 #497 | ecosystem: Environmental > Aquatic > Non-marine Saline and Alkaline > Saline | place...
AGTCGCGGGGCTGCCTGACAGTCTCGGCGGCATTCGGATGGCGATCAGCGTGGCTGAAATGGCGCGCGCCGGAATGACGCCCAATTGGATGCCCGGCGCGGTGCCGCGCTGTGTCCCCGTCGACATTAAACGCAACCGCCATGGCGATCGCGCCGTCAGCGTCGTTGTCGGCACGGAAAGGGTGTTGGTCAGCGGCAAATGGCGGACAATCGAAGTGCGGGCGTGTCCGGTGACCTGGCGGCCGCATCCGGAACAGATCATCTCCGCTCGTCGCAGGTATGAGGATTGGTGGCAGGTGTTGGATTGGGTGCGGGATGGGCTGGTGGCCGGGCGGATGCTGCGCGATGTCGAGGTGTCAGGGGTGATGCCAAGGTTCAAGCCGTGGTTCAACCGACTTGGCAAACATCGCCCGCAGAAGGGTTAATTTAGCGACGACTTGGACTGAAGGTCTATGACCGAGATCGGTTTGGGCGGTGAGGAGACTTTCGCTGCGGAGCGGATGGATTAGGCACCTACTTCAGTTTCTGGACGTTCGCTGCAGCCGAAACCTTCGTCCCGGTTAAGGTAAAACGATCATTCTGGATTGATGGGTCATGATCGGTATTCCCGATACGAATACGCACCGTACACAGGCTGCTTTATACCGACCGATAATCGACTTTCCGGCTTTCTGACGACTGATCAGGAGGCCGTAGCATCCGAAAGAGACGCTCTTAGTTTGGAAAGCGCAGATTCGCGGATCTGGCGAATACGCTCGCGGGAAACGCCAAACCTTTCGCCCAGATCAAGCAGCGTTTTCGGGGCGTCTGACACGTAGGTTTCAATGATGATTTCCTGTTCACGCTTGGAAAGTCGGCTCAGATGGGCAGACATGTTGAGCCAGAAGGTCCTGGAATCCAATCGCGCGCCGACTTCTTGTTCGACGTCCGCATCCGGATCCTCAAGCAGATCAAGCCATTGCATTGTGCCACCATCATCACCGACGGGCCGGTTCAGCGACCCATCCGGAGCGGCCAGTCTTTGTTGCATCAACACAACCTGTTCGGGCGTAACCGCGAGATCGGTTGCAATCTGTGCGACAAGCCGTTCAGGTGGAACCTCGCCCGCTGCGACCAGCCTGATTTCAACGCGTTTCAGATTATGAAACAGCTTGCGCGAGGAGGCTGAGTTTGGAAGCCGTACCAAGGACCAGTTCTGCACCTTGTAATCCTGGATTTCCGCCCTGATCCACCACGCCGCGTAGGTTGAAAACCGAAACCCCATGTCTGGATCAAACCGATCGGCGGCTTTCAGCAGCCCGATGTTCGCGTGTTGCAGAATGTCGCTATCCAGTTCCCTACCTTTCCCGCCGGCCCGCCGGGCCGCAGCCATCGCAAGTGCCTGATGCGCGGTGACCAGTCGGTTGCGCGCCGCCACGTCACCTTTGTCGCGCCAGCATCTGGCGAGCCGGGCTTCGTTTGCCGCGTCCAGAAATTCTGCGCGCGGCACCTGTGTGCGTCCATTGCGGGGCGGAGGGAAAGGTTTGTTCATTTACATCACACTAGTTTCGTTTCGATACTATCCGTGGGAATACTCTTGTCAATCTGATTTCGAAACGCTACCGTTCATTGGTGGGCAGCAAAGTGACCAGCACCGATGAAATCGCCGAACTGCTTGTCTATCTTGGCCGGGCAGCGCGCGGTGTCGATACGGGGTCGGAGCTGACGGCGGCGCAGTGGACGGCGCTGCGGTTTTTCGCGCGCGCCAATGACATTTCCAGAACCCCGTCCGCTTTTGCCAGCTTTCATGCCACCACGCGGGGCACGGCGTCGCAAACCATCAAATCGCTGCTGGTAAAGGGTTATCTTTCTCGGTGCGAGGCTGCGGACGACAGGCGAAGCGTGCGGTACGACTTGACGGACGCCGGGACGCAAGTCATGTGCGGTGACCCCTTGCGTGAACTGTCGGATGCCATTGATCGTCTGGACGCGGGGTTGAAATCGACTTTGCGGCAGGCCCTGCCCGCCCTTGTGGGACAGCTTGCAGACATTCGCGACACGGTGGCCTTTGGCACCTGTGGCGATTGCCGACATTTTTCGGGTGGCGTTGCGACCAGCTATTGTGCCTGTGTCGCCGCCGAACTTGCTCCGGCTGATCTTGGCCGGTTGTGCATTAGTTTTGCCGCCATTCAGGACCGAACGCTGGTTTTGGGCGGTGCTGATAAAAGGAAGACGACATGACACCCGCACAAGCGACGCCCCGCGTTTCTGGTACATCCAGCATGGCACATTTGGGCCAGATCATCGCGGTGGCCAGCGGCAAGGGTGGCGTGGGCAAAAGCACGCTCAGCACCAATCTTGCCCTTGCGCTGGCGGCGCAGGGGGCGGCTGTCGGGCTTGTTGACGCCGATCTTTATGGCCCCAGTGTGCCGGGAATGCTGGGCATCAAGACAGGCCAAAGCCCGTCGATGTCACCTTCGGGCAAGGTGATGCCAGCGCAGGCGCATGGGATCAAAGTGATCTCGATGGGCATGCTGACCGATGATGACAAGCCCGCCATTCTGCGTGGTCCGATGGTGTCTAAATACCTGCGCATGTTCATTCTGGAGGTTGATTGGGGCACGCTTGACTATCTGATCCTCGATCTGCCGCCCGGCACCGGCGACACGCAACTGACGCTGGCGCAAAGCTTTCCGCTGACCGGCGCTGTAATCGTCAGTACGCCGCAAGATGTCAGCCTGAAAATCGCCCGGCGCGGCATCCGGATGATGGAGCAGGTCAAGGTGCCGATCCTTGGCATCGTCGAGAACATGAGCGGGTTTACCTGCCCGACCTGCGGCGATGTCACCCACATCTTTCATCAGGGCGGCGGCGCGAAAATTGCGGCCAGTCTCGGGGTGCCGTTTCTGGGCGCGGTCCCGCTTGATCCGGCGATCGTGGATTGCGGCGACGACGGGCGGCCTTTGGTGATTGCCTATCCCGACACCGCCGCAGCGGCAGCTTACCGCGATATCGCGGCAACCTTGTCGGGGCGCGCGCAAACCGCGCCGGGGATGCCGACGCCCTTCGATTGGCATTGGGCGGATGACGCCAGCAAACCGAGGCCGTCACCTTTGGTGGGCAAACAAGGCGGTGCGACCGAAGTCCCGGTGGCGATGGATCGCAGCGGCGGGCGCACGCTGGTCGTGCATTGGCAGGACGGTCATATTCAGCCAATCGACGTGCGCGATCTGCGCCTTGCGTGCCGCTGTGCCGCCTGTGTCGACGAGATGAGCGGGCGCGCCGTGCTTGACCCCGCGACTGTGCCGTTGAACATCGTGCCCACCCGGATCTGGAGCCTTGGCAACTATGCCATCGGCGTCAGCTTCAGCGATGGCCATAGTTCGGGGATTTACACCTTTGGTCATTTGCGCCGCATGGTGGCCGCCGAGGTTGAAGATGTCTGACATGACGACGCAGTTGCGCATCCGCGCCGTAACCTCGCCCGCTGACCCACACAGCATGCGCTTTGAGTTGGACAGGGATGTGCAGGGCGGTGCATTGGCGAGTTTTGCAGATGCCGCGTCGGCGCATGATGCCCCTTTGGCCAAGGCGATTTTCGCCATCGTCGGGGTGAAAACGGTTGATGTGTCCGGCGCGGTTGTGACGGTGGTCAAGACCGATGACGGCAATTGGGACGCCCTGAAACATTTGATCGCCGCGTCACTTCGCAGCAGCATATCGCAGTCTTCCGCGCCCTTGGGGCAAGGGGTCAGGATCGCGGGCCAGGCCCGGACCGATGATGAAATCCGTCTGGCCGTGCAAGATGTGCTGGACCGGCAGGCCAACCCGGCGATTGCCAGTCATGGCGGACATGTCAGTGTGACCGAGGTGCGGGACGGTGTTGTCAGCATGCTGATGTCGGGCGGGTGTCAGGGCTGTGCGTCCTCTGCCGCAACGCTGCGTGGCGGGGTGGAAAGCATGATCCGGGCTGGGGTGCCCGAAGTCCGCGACATTATCGACGTCACCGATCATGCCGCCGGTGCAACGCCCTATTACAGCGCCGGATCGGATAGTCCGGCAACGCCCAAGCGCCCCCTGCTGTATCGTCCTGTCCCACCCGATATGATCATGCGCGAGGATGGCCAGTTTCTGATCTCGCCAGACTACCTTGCGCCACGCCTGGGGATGGACGCAGCAACCCTGCGGGGGGCGATGCAATCGGGCGAGGTTGTCAGCCAATCCGAATCCGGCACCGGGGCGGATGCAGGCAAGACACGGCTGATCCTGCGCTCCAGCCAGAGAGTTTGGGCGGCTGAAATCGCCGCCGATGGCAGCGCCCATGAAATCCCGGCGCCCCGTGCCGCAACAAATGCCGCCACTGCAAGCACCGCGCTGCGCGATCGCATCCGGGTGCATCTGACGGGCCTGTCTGCGGCAGATGTGCCTGTTTCCTATGGCCAGCTTGCCCGAGCATTGGGGCTCTACATGCCCGGGTCTATTGCAAAGGTCACGCAGGCGCTTGAGGCGACCATGCTCGAGGACGCCGAAACCGGCGCACCGTTTCTGGCCGCACTTGTGGTCAGCAAGCTCGGGGACGGTGAGGGCGCCAAAGGGTTCCACCAGCAGGCCCGCGCCTTGGGTCGCGGCGCGGCCCCCGGCGAAGACGAGCGAAGCTATCACCAGCGCGAGTTCACCGGAGCCGCCGCCCTGTTGGCCGCCCAGACCTGACAAACGGCAAGAGCCGGGCTGCGCGTGTCACGACCGAAACGAGTCGGGACATGGCTACAGGGGAGGTTTGGCACCCTTGGCCACTTTGCGACTGGAAAACTTGAAACTCTTGCTCGGTCGCATCGCGGCAGATGCGTCGCTTCAGGCGCCGAAACCGCGCTTGTGCCGTGCAGCCCAACGCAAGGAACCGACATTGGCACCAGTCCGATATGCTGCGAACGGGGTTTGAGCGCTTCGATTGAAAATCCGCTTTCCGACCGCCTCAAGGTTGATTTAGCGTGGATGCCATGAGACCTTCACCTAAAACTGTCCTGTTGCTTGGGGCCACTGGCACAATCGGGCGTGCGACTGCCAAAGCCCTTCTTGCTGATGGTCATAAAATCATCGCGCCGGTGCGACCGGGATCTGACAGCAACGGACTTGAGGTCTTGGTATCTTCTGCGCTGACACAAGCCTCGCTTTCGGCCCTGATGACAGATCATGCCTGCGACGCCGTGATCTCGTGCGTCGCCTCGCGCAGCGGCGCCCCGGCCGACGCCTGGGCCATTGACCGCGACCTCAACAGGGCTTTGCTGCGGGCCGCGACCGGCGCGGGGGTCAAGCAGTTTGTGCTTTTGTCGGCGATCTGTGTCCAGAAACCCAAGCTGGCCTTCCAGCATGCCAAGCTCGCTTTCGAGGCTGAACTGCAAGCTGCCCCAATCACCTGGTCCATCGTGCACCCGACCGCCTACTTCAAATCGCTGTCGGGTCAGTTGAACCGTTTGCGCGCCGGAAAGCCGTTTTTGCTTTTCGGCGATGGCGAACTGACCGCTTGTAAACCGATCAGCAACGACGATCTGGCCCGCTATCTGGTCCTTTGCCTCAGCGATCCGGACCTCCAGAACCGCATCTTGCCGATCGGTGGACCCGGCCCTGCCATCACGCCGCGCGCGCAAGGCGAGATGCTGTTTCATGCATTGGGTCTGACGCCACGCTTCAAACATGTGCCGGTTGCGATGATGTCGGCCATCGTCGGCGGCCTTTCATTCTTTGGCAAAGTCTCTCCTCGTCTTCGCGACAAGGCCGAACTGGCCCGCATAGGCCGCTATTATGCAACCGAGTCGATGTTGGTCTGGGATGATGCTCACGGCCGCTACGATGCTGATGCCACCCCGGAGTTCGGGACCGAGACGCTCGCCGATCACTACAAGCGGCTTGCAACGGAAGACATCGCGGACGACCGGGGCGAGCACGCGGTATTTTGACCCCTCAGCCTGACTCCATGGGCAGACTGGTGCGCTGTGACGGACTTCTCGCACACACTGGTTCAACCCGAAAGGGATATGGTCTGTCGCGTGTTGGTCTTTACTGTCAACTCAGACAGGATCACCGCCGCAAGATCGTGGCGCGACACCTCTGATCCGCCCAATGTGCCGTCTGGCGTCGCCGTCCATTTGCCTGACGCAGGCTTGTCGGTCAGGGCAACGGGTTGGATCACAACGTAGTTTGCGTTCGATGCTCTCAACAGCGCCTCTTGCCTTTCCTTGTCTGCGATCTGCTCGCGCAAGATAAGGCGATAAAACAGTTTGAACATGAAGGGCAGTTTGTTCCGCGTGGCACCCACGCCAAAAGCGCTGACAACGACGACCGACCGATCCGCCCCGTCACCAAGTGCTGCAAGAATGTTCCGGGTTCCGGCCTCACAAATGTCGCGCGGTGTCGTGCGGCGCGCCCCGAACAGAAGGGCAAAGGCGTTTTGCGAGTTGCCGAGGGCCACGACAACCGCGTCGGTATCGGCCAGTGTGCGGACGACATCCTTTGACACCATCGCATCACCTTGCAGCACCGTCAGACCGACCTTTGGGGCAAGTTTGTCGGCATGTCTGGCGAGGGCAGTTACCTGATGGCCCGCCTTGAGTGCAAGGTCGATGACGGCGCGTCCTGTGCCGCCCGTCGCTCCGAACAGGGCGATCTTCATGCGGTCAACAGCGCAATCAGGATCGCGATGGCGACGGTATTCACGATATGCAGGACCTGTTCGATGTTTTGCGTCTGAAGATACTGCTTTCGGGCCAGCCATATCTCGGCGCGGTCGTCGGCTTCGCAGGCGGCCAACTTTGCGCGATCTTGTCGGCGCTTGCCTCTGAACTCCAGAACATTCAATACTATCAAAATAACGACAGCCCCCAAAATGAAGGCCGGTCTGATCCAGCTACTTTCCAAAACGATGTCTCCCGAAACGATCCCCAGCCGAGGTATCTAGCTTCTTTCGGTCAACAGTCGAGATTGCAAAACGTGCCCCAAGACAACCAACCCCTTGCCATAGTGACCGGCGCCTCATCGGGCGTCGGGCTGCATACGACCAATGCCCTGATCGGGCGCGGCTGGCATGTCATCATGGCCTGCCGCGACTTAGCCAAGGCCGAAACGGCGGCGCGTTCGCTGGATATGGCGTCTGGGTCCTATGAGCTCGCCCACATCGACCTTGGCTCGCTCGACAGTGTGCGCGCTTTCTATGCGGGCTTTCGGGCGCGCGGCGTGCCGCTGGACGCATTGGTGTGCAACGCCGCAGTTTACCTGCCACTGCTCAAAACACCGGCGCGCTCGCCAGAGGGGTTTGAGATCAGCGTGGCGACCAACTATTTTGGTCATTTCCTGCTGGCCAACCTGATGCTGGCGGATTTGCAGAAATCAGCCGCCCCGCGCCTGATCACGCTTGGCACGGTCACCGCCAATTCCGAAGAGTTCGGCGGCAAGGTCCCCATTCCAGCACCCGCCGATCTTGGCGAGCTTCAGGGTTTGAAAGCCGGGTTCAAAGCCCCCGTCGCGATGATCGACGGCAAGCCGTTCAAGGCGGGCAAGGCTTACAAGGACAGCAAGCTCGGCACCATGGTGATGAGCCGTGAGTTGCATACGCGGTTCCACGATGAAACGGGTATCGTGTTCAGCACGCTTTATCCCGGCTGTGTGGCAGACACGCCCCTGTTCCGCAACGCGCCGCCGCTGTTTCAGAAAGTTTTTCCATGGTTTCAAAAGAACATCACCAAGGGCTATGTCTCGCAGTCCCTGTCGGGAGAACGGGTCGCACAGGTCGTGGCGGACCCGGGGTTTTCGCAGTCCGGCGTGCATTGGAGCTGGGGCAATCGACAGCGTGAAGGGCGCAAGGCTTTCTCGCAAGGTTTGTCCATCAAGGCTACCGATGCGGAGCGATCCCGAGAACTTTGGGACCTGACGGCAGGACTCGTGGGGCTGAATTGAAAATTTCAACGTAGGGATAAGTGTGTCGCTCTATGAAGGACCAGATCGATCTTCATCCTGATTGTCCAAAGAAATAGTTTAGACGTCGGATCGGATCACGCGCAGTGGAATTGCAAGACACTTTGGGTGGTGGCCAATAGACAGCAAGCACGAATGACAGCTTCGCCCCGCACCACTGACTTTGGCCAGCCAACATTGCTGCGACAAGCCTGATTGGCCGTTCTAGGGAAGCCGCGCCGCAGCGCCTGCTCGGTCCTGATCGGCGGCAATAGGCCGACAGCATATGCCCCCCCCCGACATGGTTCCTCCCTAGCCCGATCCGTATACGGGGGGGCTGAGCGCCGCATTTCGCTAGCGCGTGGCTTTTTCACCGGGGAAGCCACTTGGAAGCCACCCCCACAGATCGCCTCGGCATTATGAATCAATATCAGTGACTTACCCGGCTGGCCGCTCGGGCAAGGTGGATTTCTTTCGGAAGCCAGGGCGGCCACCTGACGGAAGCCACCCTCGCCAGTAGCCACCATAGGAACGCCTCTCTCCGCCAGAAGCTTCCGGACATCTCTGAACACGTTGATTCCAAGGCAGAAAATGGATTGACATTTCTAGCCCCCTTGACCTATCTATTAATCATCGAAGAATTGCGCCCGGAGGATAACCCTCGCGGGCGCTTTCTTTTTCCCCCACATCGCGGATTCTGATCGTGTCGCTGGCGTTGCCCGGCGCGCTTCGGCACGTCCGCCCTGCCCCAAATGAGAACCGCCCATGGACCTGGTCTTCGCACCGAGCCAGATCGAGACTTGGCCTCTCGACCGGCTGCGCCCCTATGCCCGTAACGCGAAGATCCATGGCACAGACCAGGTCGCCAAGATCGCCGCCAGCATGGCGAAGTTCGGCTGGACCGTGCCCTGCATGGTGGCTGACGATGGGGAGCTGATCGCAGGGCATGGTCGGGTGCTGGCTGCGGCCATGTTAGGGTTGAAGGACGTGCCGGTGATCCGGCTCAGCCACCTCGACGAGGCCGAGCGCCGCGCCTATCGCATCGCCGACAACAAGCTGACCGAGTTAGGCGAGTGGGACGAGGCCATGCTGCGCGACGAGATCGCGGGGTTGCTGGCCGAGGATTTCGACCTGTCCTTGCTGGGCATCACCGACGAAGATCTGGATGCCCTGCTGCGCGATCCCGATCAGGTCGAGGGTGGTGCGGTTGAAGGCGAGGACGACATTCCCGAGCCGCCGGTCACGCCGGTGTCGGTGGCTGGCGACCTTTGGCAGCTAGGGTCGCACCGCCTGATTTGCGGTGACAGTACGGCGGCCGATGTGGTCGAGCGGCTGCTGGGCGATGTGCGGCCGCTGCTGATGGTGACCGACCCGCCTTACGGCGTGGAGTACGATCCGTCTTGGCGCAACCAGGCGGGCGCGGCCAAGACCAAGCGCACCGGCAAGGTGTTAAATGACGATCGTGCCGATTGGCGCGAAGCGTGGGCGCTATTCCCCGGCGACGTGGCCTACGTTTGGCACGGCGCACTGCATTCCTCGACGGTGGCTGAGAGCCTTATAGCGGCGGGTTTCGGGGTGAGATCGCAGATCATCTGGGCTAAAGATCGTCTGGTTTTGAGCCGTGGTGATTACCATTGGCAGCACGAACCGTGCTGGTATGCCGTCAAAAAGACCGGCAAGGGCCATTGGGCCGGGGATCGGAAACAGACGACGCTGTGGCACATCTCGGGCAAGGACCAAGACGCCGCCACCGTGCATGGCACCCAGAAGCCGGTCGAGTGCATGCGCCGCCCAATCCTGAACAATTCCAGCCCCGGTCAGGCGGTGTATGAGCCGTTCATGGGATCGGGCACCACGCTGATCGCCGCAGAAACCACAGGTCGCGTCTGTTTCGGGATCGAACTGAACCCGGCTTACGTCGATGTGGCCGTTGAGCGTTGGCAGCAATTTACCGGTGCCAATGCCGTGCTGGCTGACACCGGCGAGACGTTTGCCGAGCTGAAGGCCAAAAGGCTCGCTGCATGAACGCGCCCCTGCTGCCGGGCCGGATCGAACATTGGCTCCTCGCGCGGTTGAAACCATACGCCCGCAATGCCAAAACCCATGATGCCGATCAGGTCGCCAAGATCGCCGCCAGCATGGCCGAGTTCGGCTGGACGGTGCCGGTGCTGGTGGCGGCCGACGGGGAATTGATC
>Ga0136560_1002102_pt1 | contig 10106 bp, 12 predicted proteins | sample AntRauMeHopE1497_FD_104925 | JGI IMG/M metagenome (GOLD analysis project Ga0136560, IMG submission 104925) | Saline lake microbial communities from Rauer Islands, Antarctica - Metagenome Hop E1 #497 | ecosystem: Environmental > Aquatic > Non-marine Saline and Alkaline > Saline | place...
GCAGCAAGGGGGCAGGCAGTGACGCAATCAAGCGATCAAGTATCGGACTGCCTGCCTCGCTTGTTAAACTTGAAACAAGTCACGTGCTATAAGGTATCAAGAGCCACACTTACTCCTTGCCATTCCGGCTATTTGGTAACACGGCCTTGAATTACAATTGATTCAATTTGAACATGAACAGCTCACAAGATTTAAAAATCAACATTTGAAACCTGGTACAAGGAAAGAGGTGCGTTGAACCACGGTGCGTCATTAAGTGGGAACCCATCAGGTAACCCCCCCTTTCGTCAACCAGAGACCAGCACACCAAGCCGTGGTCAAGCAGTCGTTCATGCGGCTAATGCTATGGCAGCATGCAGTGGCACTCCGTTGGAGCACCAGAGTATACCAGAGTGTTTGTGCTTCACAGTGATCGGTGCACAAGTGCTCACCCGCGGGCAGCCGTGGCTTTACCTTCTAACGGCCTTGCAGGCCCCCCGTTCGCTCCACCTGTAGCCGTACCGGCACTATGTCTCGCAGCGGTGGCTGCACCTGCACCTACCGGCTCAGACGGCAGTTTCCTCGATGCCGCTCTTGCAGCCCTTTTCGCATCGATCTCTGCTTTCCTAGCCTGGTCCTTTTTTCGCTGTTCCTCAACTAGTCGTGTCCCCTCCTCAGCCCACGCATCGAGTTCACTCGTCACGAGGGGCATCTCCCAGGCCATCTCAGCGATGGCATCCACGGTAAGTGGGCCACCCCTCGAGCTCTCCCCGGCTAGAAAACTGCACGCCTCCGGGTCGTCGAGTCGCGATCGGAGCAGCTGAGGCATGGTGCCGAGGGTACCCACGAGTTCTTCGAACGAGGCGCTGCTCTCAAGCTCCGGCGCGAATACCTTGAGCACCGCAAGACAGAACCGGAGCACGGCCTTCCACCCCTCACACAAGAAGGCGTCCCATAAGCGTGCCACGACAGCGAAGGGGAAGCTATGCGCGAGGGCGGTCAGAACCCAGTGCGTCGCCCACATCGATTCAACGACGTCAAACCGGACTAATGAAGCGTACACTTTCGGTAGGCATTTTTCTATGGCTCGCCTGAGCTGGTGCTGCCTCACCCTCACGAGTGCAAGGTCGTGGGTGAACATGGCAGCCATACGAGTTGGCGGCTGCGCCATCAGACCCACGAACGCAAGGAAGGCGCGACGCTCCTGCATGTAGGAAAGCATCATGGCCGCTAAAAATGCCATGCCTTGGCAGTATCCTACGTGCGGGTCAAGCGCGGCGTAGGCTCTGAGGATGTTCCGCAGTGAAGTCTGACCATCCGCGGCTGCCCCTCCGATAGCTGCGTGGAATAGTGGCTATACAGGGTAAGTCCTGGCTATGTCCACATCGATCACAACTGCAGGAGACAGGGCTTCCGCGCCGCTGCGAGGACCGCGCGCAAGAAGTATCGAGTACATAGGAAGCAAACCAGGCCGCCTCAGTACCTCTGGACTGATGGGCATGAAGTCACGCAGCCGACCTTCTCGATCGAAATCTCCAGAGATTTCCCGGTCACCTTCGTAATCGTAATCTTCCTCTCCTAATTGTTCCCTGCGATCCGTTTGTTCCTCAAGACAAACACCGGTATGAGCGAGCACAGACGTTGTTGCTCTTCCCGATGACACGGTTCGAGGCAGGGCTCCACCACTGCCAGCACTCCCACCCCCACCCCCAGCCGCAGCACGGCCACGAACCTAACCTGGCCCTGCCCCTACCGATGTTATGACTCCATCGGCGGCTCGTGGCCTGCCTGCACGACTAGCTATGGCAACAGAACCGGTATCCAACTACTGAGACGAAGCGGAAGATACCGCGGTCCCTGCCCTGGCGCCCGATGAGGCCGCAGTCGGCATGAGATACACCTGCGGCGCCAGCGGAACCTCTTTGTGGCCTCTTCCAGCTCCAGAACGCGCCTTCGAGCTGGAATTGTTCCCTTCGTGCAACATCACCTAGCCTAGATACGAGGTAGCCCCGCCAGCAGGCGGCAGTCCCAGCAGCGCCGCCCACGCCTGCGCCCTGACGGCATCCGGTATCCCCTTTCTGCACCTTTCTTTAATCTTGCCAGGGTAATTCTTCCTGTAATATTCCCAGTGGAGAAGCATGTCTCGCCACTTTCGAAGGCGGGTATTTTCTTTGCGGAGGCGCGCGGCGCGAGAATCGCGAGTGGCAACAGGAGGAAGGCTGTCGTCTTCCGCTGTTGAGCTGCCTGGCTCCACGGCTGTGGAGGCGGCTCCTGCCCTAGAGACAGTACGGGCAACAGTCGGCACGTCGGCGCCTCGTGACGACACGCTTGCCGAGCGGTGACCAGGAGAAGAAATAGAGCTGACTCGTGACAGCCGGGCCGATCCAGTGTCACTTGCGGCGTCGGTTTCAGCTATGAGGCCAGCGCTCGCATCATCTGCTCGCTCCTGCCGCAGCATGGAGCGCCGCGCTGCCTCCAGAATTCTAGGATCTGCGAACTGTTTGTGTCCTATACCATCTATTCCTTGGATGGCGCGCATGTCAACGTCCGCCCGCCTTCTTCGTGACAACGGGTGTGGCACTGGCCCGCCGGCCGGGGCTCCGGGAGATACGAGCTTCGCCATAGCAAGATCTCGGCTCATGATCATGTCCAGATCCCCCCGTGGGGATTTGGCAATCTTTAGAGCACCTTTACAAGACATAGTTGGCGACTGGAGGGGTGAGATCTCAGATGGACTTAGTAAGAATACGGGTTTCGATCGCACCGCTGCAACCGCAGGGTTCTCATGCGCCTAAGCATCGGCAAGACTGCTTGGTGGGGAAGACATCCCGCCAACTCGTTCAAGAGAATCAGTGGATTGGATCCACGAAATGTCCTTTGGAGTCGTTTCAACAAGGACCGAGAGAGTGCCGCGAACATCCTCGCATCGATGTGTTCAGGTTGCAACCGCGAGCCCGCGCTTCCGCTTGCGGCGTCGGTGTGCCTGCGGTGGCCGACTAGTTGGCACCGTGCCAGCCAGCGCAAAAAAAAGCGATCTATTTGAAGCTCTGCTGCAAAATTGCACGGATGTCTACATATCAATCACATCCACGCGATGCAAACCTTACTTCCCACCGCCCCCGGCCGCAACACCGGTTCCCTAGGCGGACTAGTACGCCATGATCTTCGAGTGCTTGATCAGGTGCATGGCCTTCGCTACGAAGGACTCGATATGGATGACCTCTTTTGAACCCAGTTGCATCTTATGCTCGCAGTGGGCGGCCCAGAGAACAAGCTGATGCTGCAGCGGGACACTCATGGCGGCGCCGGGGGGCGGGTTCAGCAGCTCCCGCACCAGCGTTCGCATTACCACGTCGCTAGGAATGCACGCTACAAATAGGTCATAGATCCGTTTTCTAACGCGGAGCAGCTGGCCCGGCGACTAATCCGCCTCGATGTCGCGCGCCATGGCCTGAATGTATCTCTCCCAGTCCATGGTCTGAATTGCCTGGGTTGGAGTGAACGGATACTACTGCACGCGGCATGCCTCCAGCATGAGCACCGCCCGGCGAACGTTCCTGTCGGCAGCTTTCGCGATCCTGGCCGCAAGAGGCTTTGGCAGATCGAGCCTCTCCTTCTTGGCAACGGCCCCGAGGACGTTCATGACGTCCATCTGGGACGGGGCAGGTACCCTCACCGTGAGGCATCTCGATCGGAGCGGGGCAATCACCCTCGATGGCGTTTCACAGCACAGTACCAGCCGCGTTGTGCGCATGTAGACTTCCATGGTGCGTCTCAGAGCGGCCTGGGCGTCCCTAGACAGTCCATCAACTTCCGTTAACACCACCACCTTAAACTTCGGCCGCGGGCGCCGGCGGGCCTTGGTTCCGCTGGCAGCCATAGACGGCTTGCTCGCTTCTGTGCTGCCCACGGCAGCCTCATCCTCGTCTTCGCCGTCCTCCATGGCGGCAGATCCCCTGGATGGCTCGTCAGATTTCCCCGCAGCAGAGGCGGAGGGCTTGGCGCCAGTCGCTGCGGCCACGAGAGACGTGACTGCCACGCTCGCTTTTCCAGAGGAATCTATTTCTGCTAGAGGGGTAGCTGATGCTATCTGCTTGATCACTTCTTGGACAACATATCTATCATAGATGCCAGCATCCGAAGGGTTCATTTCTATGTGGAAGTTGCTCGCTACTGTCATGACCTCTACAGTACGCCGACTTGGCGTCTTGAACGATTTATGTTCTATCCTCATCTGCGCACGATGATGGGGCACGAGCGGAGTCATTACCACGTACACGATATGGCACAGGTGTTGTATAGGGACGCCAGAAATCCATGGATCGTAGGCTTACCCGTTCAACTCCCGCTCCAAATAGCTATCTCAGTAGAGCCATAACTCTTGTCTTTTTCCCCGCACCAGACGGCCCAGAGAAAAGCATATGCGGGATGTCACCTGATTCAGCCTGCAACAATCTAGTACAAGGTGCGTATTTTCAATTGACAGCTGGTGCAGCGGGAGAGTAATACGACAGGGCTAAGTCGCCTCGCATGCTGATCGTCCAAATACCTCACCAGGGAAGACAGCCGCTTCGAAAGGTCAACATGGAAATCAAGTTTGTCTAGTGTTGTAGGTCTATGCTTGTCTACCCAAAGCATTTCAGCGGAAAACCTTTAAAATGCGCCCATGTCGAGGATATTTTTGAATTGGCATTGCAAGATCCGCCTTTATAATTGCACTGTAGTGCGCAGAAGTGCTTCCTCAACATTGTTGAGTCAACAACTTCAGCTTGAGGTTCTTGTCAAGCACTGGAAAAGTACTTTTGTGCATTACATGCTATATTAGTGTACTTGCTGGACTCGACTTGAACCCGGCAAGTAAACGGCGCAGCATTATCTGTGAGCCAAGTCGATGGGCTTGCTTCGATTTCGAGCAACTGCTCCACACACTTATCCGCACTCACATGCGGACTGTATGATGAAGCGCAGCTGCTGGACCTACACTACCTTCACAGCACCGAGCAAGAAGTGTAGCTTAGCAAAGGCCCATCCTGCAATTTGATCTTCATTGCGCCTCCAAAGTACGGAGGCGCAGCTGAAGCACCGAGAAAAACCCAGCGACAAACAAGTAGCCCATCCGCCCCAACAGTCTATATTCGATCACAACGTTACCTAAAAATTTGGCACCAGGCTCGTCTGCTCCAAGCCACAGAGTGAAATACGTCTGCACCTGGCCAACGTACTCGGCCGTGAGCGCTGACGAGGCTCCGAGCTCCAAGTCGCAAGCATCCAGGTGCTAGCCCTAACCATGCGAATCCGATTCACGATCAATGCTGACCTGGCGATCGCTCCACGCACCAAAGTTCGACCTGACCTGAGGTCTGGACGCGCTGCTCCGATTGTCGTATGAGGCATTCGCAGTACTCGCCGTATTCGCCATCAGCGCCGATGCCGCCTGCGCCGTCGTGCGTAGAGCCGAGGTCAGCCTAGCACACGACACTACGACGGTGCCTGTAGGCACTCCCACGTACAGGACGAAAGCGCCGCGTCCGTAATCGTGCCACCGCCACGTGTCCGTTTCGGATCCGAATTCAAGCACGGCAAGCAGAACAAAAACTGCCGTTGCGAGTACGAATAGCATCGTTGATATGGTCAAGTACGTGCCGAAAATACGATTAAATGAATCTACTCGCAACCTGAGCTGCTAGTGTTCCATGACCGCTTCCTCGACGGCGAGGCGACCCAGGCGAGCGTTGTTGGCGGATGCTCCCTGAAGCAGTTGCCTCGATATGCCAACTGCTGCCTGAGTGTGGAGTTTAAGTATACGAGCCACGGCCGCTGCACTAATTGCATGGACAAGCACAGCCATGGAAAGACCCAGCAGCGTAATACCGGCGTCCGTCACCTGGTATCCCATCGACGGCGAATAAGAATCCTGAGCTGCTGCTTCGTCCCGCTCGGCGGCAGAAGCGTCACCGGCAGCTGTAGATACAAGATCGACGCTCTTGAACATCTCTGTAATAAAGCCGAGCATCAAGCCGGCAATTGCACCGACGAGGCAGAATGCTTCGATGCGAGCGCTTGGTCGAAGCAGCTGCCCGCAGCTAGCCAGCGTGCAGCAAGGCCAGTATTCATCGACGCTGCTCCCGGATGCCGACGGCGACTGCAATTCCAGTGCTTGCTCACTTTGCGCATGTACCTTCGGTTCCGCATCGGTGTGCGGCACCACCATGCAACTGGGTACTGCTCGCCACATCTTCGCGCGCTATTTCTCGGGGTCGTGGCACTGCAGTTGCTCTGAGTCGAGCTATTTCTAAAACAGCTGTTTGTCTCTGGCAATACCAATATCTTGCGACTCGGATGTAGCTAAGCTTCCTGCTTCATTTCTGTAGGATTCATCGTCAGTACTCTGTGCTCGCCATGTGCTCGTCCCAATCGGCTCGGAGCACTTGCTTTGGTTGGTAGCAACTGATACTGGCGATGAATGCGACTGAATCTCTATGGATATAGGATGGTTAGCCATCGATGGCATTTCAACGTCAGCTGACCCGTCTCTGTTTTCATATTCTGATCCAGATTCCTCAATCGCGGGGAGAAACGTTGATCTGTGGCGAATACCCGATGCAGATCCAGAGACTTCAGATCCCTCTCCGAATCCGAATGAAGCTTCGATCGACCGCCGCCGGACTGACATAATCCGCTGCCAACGAGATGGACGACTCCTGTGAGTATGAGAACCAGTAATTGGGCTCGGATCTAGATCGAACGTATCTGAACCACTGCAAGTGCCACAAGTGGGAACCGTCGCAGGAGGCGACCTACGCTGAGCACTAGAGTGCGCACTACGGCCACGCTTAGGAACCTGAGGGGCCTGCGGCTTCCGTCTGACTGGAGGTGGGCCTGGGGCTGGTAATGAGAGGTCGGGTGCTTGGTGACCTCCATGGTGTCGCGGGTCACCATCAACGAACTGCCGACGTTCAGAAATCTAGGCCATCATCCCACCATTTGAGGGGGTCCCCTGCTCTGCATGCGTGGAATCTAAAGCAGAATGTGCCTAGGCCAAATGGTAACGCCCAAGTGGATTCACAAGCGAAACAAAATCGCCGCCGGCGTCGTGGCCCGTCGGCGGGCCACTGCATGGCGTCCCAACGCTGCAACTGATAGCTGTATCGGGTCGCCCGGTCGTTGTGCAATGCGACGCCTCGCCAGTTTTCTCCACAGGAAGCAGTGGATGGCGAAGGCTTACTGCCTATTTTCTGTCTAGATAGTCCTTGTTAGCCCACATCCTGGTTGAGGGGCTTCGGAGTCTTAACCGGGATGATGCACTGGAAGCCACCAGCGCATGTGTTAGTATCTGCTTTTCCTGCTCCAATCGAAGCAGCATCCACCAAGCACAGATGCCAACACCCCCAATCATCATTCCGCTAGTTGCCGCTGTCATTGTTTCTGTCACCTAAGCGGCTCTCCAACCGACTAAGTTTGGGATGGAGAATCCGAACGCTACGGCTAGCCCCTGAGCAAACCAAGAGGCCGTAACCCAGACGCTCACAGCCAAACCTGTACTACGGATCCAATAATGAATCATTCGAGACCAAGTTCTTGTCTGACTGTCCTATCCTGGGCGTAGGCATGGAACAAAAGCCAGACCGAGGTCGATTCCGCACACTCTGTGCGAGCTGAAGCCGTTATTAACGAATTCACCGGGCGCAAATCCACATAATAGGGACCAACATGATACACAAGAATGTTTGTGTATTGCAGGGTGACGCATGGGCGTTGAGTATACTCTGTGTGCCCGGAATCTGAGACTGCTCTGGTCCGGCGCTGCGTTTCATCGTTAGGCCTGTACGGCGCTGCGCGTGAAACGCCGACTCCACGACGCAGCGCGGAACCACGACCTCCAACCGGTCGAAACGCGGTCTGTCCGCGGTAGCTGCGGCCATCGAAGGCCTGAATGGTCGACCGTAACGAACTAGATGATGGTCGCCCCTCGAAGCGAGTTGCTCCACGGGGAACGTGGGTCACACCAACGCACGATATGTTCCCTTCGTAGCCAGATGAAAGAGTTGGTGAGGAATGCGGCAATTGCGGGACTGTATGCGGGAGATCGACGCAACCGAACGACTTATTCTTTACTGGACACATATCTTGTATTGCAGATGGCCACGATCACATGGTATTGGAGATTTCGCGCGAGTCTGCTCTTGCTGTAGCCTAGCCGCAGCATGGTCTCATTATATCGTCCGGGATGACAGAGGATATGGCGCGACTCTCTCTCAACACAGGGGACGTGCAAGAGCGCTAGCGTTCACATTCCCGGTAGAGTACATCCGACTCTGTGTCAGGTTCCCTGTTTCATGACGGACAAGGGGAAGGTATGGCTAGTCCTGTCAGGTCATCGCTAGCAACCCGTGGAGACGGGCACGTTCCAGTGGCAAGCGACGGAACAGCCATGCTACCGCAAGGCTGGGGCAGCATTCACGGCTCTGGATTAATTGGTGCCCCAGCTGGACTTCCTACAGTGCACGAATAGCAAGGGGCTGAGGTTTCTGAGTCCACTGGAGGTGCATCTGCCAGATCGGCGGGGAGCGTGCACCGCACCACCAATGCAGCCAGTAGTGCTCGATCCGCAGCAGGAAGCGGAAGCGAATCGACAAGCCACGACATTGCATCGATGGGATCCTCTCGCCGTGCATCTGTTTCCAAGGGCCGGCCTGAGAAGGAGAGGGACGACCTGATCGCACGAGCCATGCGGGAAGCCCTTGCCCAGGCGTCGCACGGCGATGCATTGCATGGTGACGCACAAGGCCGCAAACGATCCAGAAAACCACGAGATGACACCGCGCATTATAGCGAAACAGGGCACTCGTAGAACGATCCGGAATCAGAACCAAGTGCCAAGCAGTCAGAGGCTTCTGGAAGTGACTCCCGCCGCCCGGCACGCAGAGCGGCATCCGCTGGGCGAGCGTTGTTGCGGCGCCTCGCAAGTTCCGGTGGCTCGAGGGGTGGCTCGGGGTCGGACTCGATGATGGGCGGCGATGGAGCTGGCCGAGATGATGAAGATGATGAAGATGAAGATGACGAGGACAGTGGCGACAAGCTCTCGCTTCAGAGAAAGACTCGGTGCGGCGCTGCAATTCGAGGAGGTCTCGCTGCGCCAAGCAAGCTGGTAGGTGTGCGGCGTGGTGCGCTTCAACGGGCCGTTGCGACGCGGCGCGGCGCCGCAAGTTCCGCATCCACAGACGGCGCCGCACTCAGGGAAGCAGAGGTGGAGCCGCTGCCGGGTGTGCGATTCTCCATGCCGGCGACTGCTGCGGTGCGAGAGATTGCGACCGCAACGAGCGGACAGGCGAGGTACGGTCATGGACATACAGCAGGCAGCCGCAGCCGGTCCGCGGGTTCCGCATCCGGCACCGCACATTCGCGCGACGAGCGGCTGGCGCGAAACCGGAACACGGCGCAACTGCGGCGACAGCGCGTGCGTGAGCGGATCGCAGGACTTATCGTCGAGCGGGCAGCTCTGCAGCACCAGCACTCTCGGCTTGTGGCGTTCAAATGGGGTGTGGACAAGGTTCGTTTGCCGAGGCGGAGCCGCTCAGGGGCTCTGCACCCCCCCCCTCTACGAGATCTAATTGAGTCTGCTTCTGATGGGTCCCAGCTTGATCACAGGGCACTGGAGAGGCTGGCTGCGTATCACTCGGAATCGATTCGTACTGGGAACGAATCCAGTGCGAGTCCTCCTCAGGCCGCCGCCCGATACATCCCAGCGGAGGCCGTGCTGGCCAATGCGATCGTTCGGTTCGACGAGTCGCCTTGTGTTCCCTCAGGCAAGGACGACGAGCCGAGCGTGGCTGCCATGTGGGACGCTCTGCAGGCAGATTTGACAGACGCGAAGGCTGCGGCACTTGCATCGCACCAGCAGCGCATGACCGGTGCATTGCACGGCAGTGCAACGGGCGGCTAGTCCTACATGGTCACATCGCCTGCATCCTCAGGCATGTCGAGCGCGGCCACGACGCCAGGAGGGGTCATCATCCCGAGAACTAAGCAGCAATCGATCACTACAACGCTCGACCTGTCAGAGTCAGGATTTGGCGTGCGCAGAGTGGGCATTGCCGCCGACACGGCTGCCTCAAGAGCACAGCGAC
>Ga0136560_1002104_pt1 | contig 10101 bp, 19 predicted proteins | sample AntRauMeHopE1497_FD_104925 | JGI IMG/M metagenome (GOLD analysis project Ga0136560, IMG submission 104925) | Saline lake microbial communities from Rauer Islands, Antarctica - Metagenome Hop E1 #497 | ecosystem: Environmental > Aquatic > Non-marine Saline and Alkaline > Saline | place...
GAAGAATGAACCAAGGATTAACATCGAATCGAGCTGAACCGAGGGTGAATGCAGCCACCGGGCAGAATCTAATGAATCGATTGAATCGAGCACAGCATGTAACGTGGTGTTACCCTGAAGTGCATTGCAATGCAGTGCAGTCTCCGTCCCTTCCCGCGTGCATGTTACCGCCCATGCCCCCTCCCACCGTAATATTCCAACCGTTCTACGCGTTCAGCCGTCGTACGCATGCACAGTCCTCTCAGACGCATCCAGCTGAGCCCATGCCCCCTCCCGGCCCCAGTAGTCGACCGCCCGGACCCTGTAGGACCAATCCGTGGCATTGCCTGGCACTGCAATGCCATGATGCATATCGCTGACCGGACTCACTCTAAGGTCGTGGGTGTATCCAGTGGCGGCCGTGGACACCCCGTCCAGCACGCTCGCCCACTCCCCTGAGGCACTTGCTCGACCTTCCACCTCGAACTCGCGGATGCACCGAGTGTTCGTGTCATCCCAGACAACAATGTTCTGGTTCCACTGTGGAGGGTTGGCATATGCTCGGACCCAGGCAGGAGCTGTCGGGGCCACTGCAGAGGGTCCCACCCCTGGGGAACACACGTGGTACACGCGCACTCCTGTCTGCGGAACGGCGCCGCGCAGCTGCAAAGATCTTCCAGCCCCAGGACCCGAGGCGCTGTCACCGGTTGCAACCGCTCTCACGTCGACCTCACCGACGGCGGCGCCAGCCACGAACCTCCGCTGTGTCGCCATCCACTACCTGGGCCTCCACGGTGCGCTGTCGTGCAATGCACCTGTCGTGAGGTTCACGAGATGCACCGAATCCGGAGCCACTTCCTGTCCCTGCCTCATCTGCCGGAGGAGTGGAGGAGAGGGGAACGATGGTGACCCGGCGGCGATCCAGACAGACCGGGGATCGGAGAGCCGGTCCGAGGTGGTATAGGTTGCAACCGTAACCGGAAGCGCGGCGCCACCCGATAATGTTCCGGAATTAACGGACGCCTCAAGTGCCGTGACATACTCACTGTTGCGTTGACGCTTCCGTTCATGAGAGTCGATTCGTTCGAGCCGTATATCATGAAGGCAATCTCTCCCGTGGACGGTGTCCTGGTGGCCAGAGCAGCTACTTGGGGCATGAGAGGCGGCCACGCCGGGGGAGGGGATGCAGAGTCGGATCTTGATCCCGACCCGGAGCCCAAATTCCGGTGGGACGCGACCTAGGGGTTCGCTCGCACCACCTGGAGCGCTCGGTTCCCCAGCTTTGAGAGGGGTGTCATCACATTGAGAGATAGTTTACGGAACGTCTCGATTCCTGGGGCGGGCACGCTATGATTCATGAGGAACCTCGTAGTGAACGTTCGTCGGTCCCAGAACCCATCCGGCCCGAAGTTCATGAAGGCACCGTCGAAGGAGAGGAAGCCGAAGGGAACGCCTTCGAAGGCTGCGGGGCCGGTTGCAACCGGCGTCTTGCCAGGGATCAACGCGCAACCCGCCACTGATAACTCGGAGCCATTATCGGCCGAGCTATGATTTCGCGCACTCGTCACACCTGGGCACGCCGGCGAGCTTGCGTTAGGGTGCATCCACGCGCAGTGGTGCTGTGCGATGACTTTGGCCATCATGGCGGGGTAACGTGCATCCGCACGCCAATCCAGTTTTTGGTCCCATCCTACTAGTGGGTCGCTCTCATCGTTGGACCACGGGATCGACTTGCCGCCGGGAGTGGTGGTCGTACCGGCCCCGATGAGTCCATGTGCTGACATGCGGATCTGGCAGATGTCGCGGCCTGAGTCCTGCATGATCGTGGCCGTGTGTTCCCCAGGACCGGAGTCTTTGCCTTTGTTGTGCGCTCCAATGTAGGAGGGCATGGCAGGGGCGCCGCCGAAGAAGGAGGTTCCGTTCACGAGGTGAGCGAAGAACCGGAATGCGATGGGACCGAGATGCCCCCCGTCGTCAGGGGCCCCGAACTGCCCCTCGAGACCAGCTCTCATGAGTCCTTCCTGCGTGGCATCGTAGTAGTTGCAGTATCCCTGCGGAGTCATGATGAGCCCGTCCGTGTCGTGATCATCGATCTCATTCCACGCCATGATATTCCATCGCTTCACCTCGGCAGCACCGAACCGAGATACCATGCGAGCAAAGGCTACCTCCACGAAATCTGCCCACATGTGCACCTAAGCTGGATCATCGAAATCGGAGAAAAGCGTGTTATTTGGGTTGCCCATGATCTCGAAGCCCGGCCTAATACCAACGTCGACGAGCCTAGAGATGAATTCCTCGAGCAAAGAATAATCTAGATCCGGCAAAGCGAGTGCTCTAGCGGCGTTGGTACCGATATCCGATTCTGCCGCTGCTGGAAAACGTACGAGATCGAAGAGGAAATGTACTCGGACCTACCACTGCTCCTGCGCTACAGATGCCTGAAGCATCGGATCAAGGTCGCTGTCAGCCGTCAGAGTATTTGGAGTGGTAGATATGAGCGCAAGGTTCTAGTGCATGGCCAAGCTTAGATCATACGCGACCGATTGCTCCACGTGTGGAGATGGAGGGCAGAACCCGTTCGATTGCCAGATGCGTCGGAAGCTTCCAACATCGGCATTCGTGTCAGTGCTAAACTCGTAGATCTATGAAGTCCCGGCTGCATACAGGGCAAACACTATGAATAAAATTCCATAGAGTAACGACCGCATTGCGCTTGAAGGAATGGAATTCAGAAGTGGGTTGAGATAATTCTTGAAGCTGGCATCTTTCGCAGTTGCACTTGGCGCCGCGTCAAACCGGAAGCCGGGATGGAACCATCGGATGGATCCTGTAGAGCGATCCATTGGTGACCCACTCTCAACGACCAACTATCCTCAATTAGAATCAATCCCGCCTTCGCTGTGAGTGGCGCTTATCAGACCCATGCTGTCAATGCCACTGCCAATCACCCTCCATGGCGGACCGACAGTCTCACGGCTAGATCTACCCAAACCACCACCAACACAACCCCACACAACGTCAGGAATAAACAGCTGTCGCACCGTTACAGAGCCCCTCCATCCTCATCCTCAGCTGACTCACGGCCAACGAGCCTTGTTCCATACGAACAAGGTACTCGTCTGCCACTGCCGATGGCATGCCCGACTCAAGCAGCCCCTTCAAAATGGTGTCTTTATACCCAGCTGAAGGCGCATTGTGACGAGTGTCGGTGTGACGAGTGTCGGTGTGACGAGTGCCGGAACTTGCCTACTTCATATCACGACCCTCATCATCTCCTCTATCATGACCCTCATCATCTCCTCTATCATGACCCTCATCATCTCCTCTATCATGACCCTCATCATCTCCTCTATCATGACCCTCATCATCTCCTCTGTCAGGACCCTCGTCGCCATCCTCCTGGTGCATCGTGAAGGTGATCAGAGGGATCGTCTGTGATGTGTCTCCGGACTGCAAGTTACCCCCCCAATCTCGTGCGCTATCCACATCCTTTGGCTCGGGTTCAGTGTGTGTCTCAATCCTCTCTTCATGTCGCCATGTGCCGTACGTCTCATCCAACATCGACGCAGATGGGATGGGGGCAGGCACACCCAATTCTTGCATCATGACCATGGTTGTAGTGTGCATCGATCGGGCTTCTGCTACTGCCACGGCCTATACCGATGCCTATGCCTATGCCTATGTCTATGTGATTGTCAGCAATGAGTCTCCCTGTCTATTCGCTCTGCTTTCATCCCGGTCAGCTGTGCACATAACTGGATCGCCCGCATGACTCGTATGGCGTGGTAGCAGCTCTATCCTGTTGCTGCCTCGAACAAGGCCGCTCGTCATGTCGAGACACAGCGCCGGACACAGCCCAGATATCGATTCCGAATCTATCGACTCGCCGGCCCGTCTTCTCCCCTCCCCTCCCTTCGCTGCACTCGTCACACCGATGGCTCTCGACCCTTCGAACAGCCACATCGGTGCCTCCCCAAGGTACACCGCGGTGCCGTACCACCCGGTGCCGAGTCGGATCCGACTTCCGGGCCCACCGGACCGCATGCGGGCTAAGTCCACGCTTGTCAGCGCTCGAGGTGCTGACGCTATTGAAGCCGAACTCCTGGAATCCGACTCGGAATCCTTCGGGTTGACCCCGTTTTCTTGCGCGACGATGTCGTTGAATTGCGGTAGGGACACGTCATAGGCCCGTAGGATCGATTCCGAGCATCCGAATTCGCCACCGGTCACCGCCGGGTCGCCCAAGTCCAGCATCACAGGGAACACAGGGCTCGGCACAGCTCCGCTTCCAGATTCGCGCTTGGGCCTAGACGAATCCGTTTCAAGTAGCCTCGTGGTAGCGTGTACTTTGATCTTACGATTCCCGAGAAAGCATACGCCACCTCCGTGCCACCTGGAAGCACGTTTCGCGAAGAAGATCCGGAACGGGGCCCGAATCATTGCACTGCCATGCGGCTCCGACGGATCCCGGCAACCTGATTCCGAGCGTGTCATGCCCTGGACCCTTCCTCCTTGCAGATAACAGCGGAACCTGGCGCCGCTGAGATTGGAGCCATAACTGCAGTAGGCCACACGAGGCGCAAGCCCACTAGATCTATCCTCTTCCTCTTCCTCTTGGTCTTGATCAGTTCCATGTGCCCCCCCTCTATCCAGTCTTTGACGTGCCACGACACTCTGACCCCCTCCCCCCCCCCCATCTTTACCCTAACCCTCTCCCTCTCCCTCTGCCCGAAGCTGACGATCCAGATCTATAAGGCCTAGATCCGATTGCCACTTCAAGTCTTGCACTGCAGTGCCATGCAGCCCTTTTAGACCAATGTTATCACGCAGTGCGTCGATCATGGAGCACACGAATCCACCGTACCCCAGCCTCAGCACACGGAGCGGGGACCTGGTCCCTGGCAGCGAGTGAGGCACATCCATGGGTCGATCGGAGCAGCCCATCATCATTTGTTTGTGTTCATCAACGAGACCCATCCGCCGACCTGCCTCTATCATCGACATCTGCACCCTCTGCAGAATCAACGGTCCCAGTGCCTGTACCTCTCGCCCAGCCCCTTCTACGTTCACCGTGATGCCCAGGGAGCACTCAGTCCCGGCCTGAAGGCGCAGTCCACCGACAGCATCCCCATCCCCATCCCCATCCCCATCCCCATCCCCGTCAGTATCAGAATCAGCAAGAGGACCGACATGACCAGTGCTCGGATTCTTGTCTTCATCTTCATCTTCTTCATCTTGTTCGTCGGGAAGCCACTGCTGCCACTACCCGACTGCTTCATCGAAAGAGATCCTCATGCGGTCCATTTTGACCTCCCCTGTGACCTCCCCTGTGACCTCCCCTGTGACCTCCTTTGTGACCTCCCCTGTGACCTCCCCTGTGACACCTACACCCACACCTACAACCCCAGCCCCAGAAGCAGGGGCAGAAACAGGGACAGAAACAGGGACAGAAACACCTGTGGACCACTCGTCTCCCCGTCCCCGTCTTCGTCTTCTGCGCACATTCGGACCGGTGCTGCTCGGGGTGTCATTCTTGGATTCGGAGCCAGCATCAACCGGACGCACCCTCCCGATCCGGCACGACACCACTGCCAGTTCCGTCATCAGACCGTATTCCTCGAAGCAGCTCGCCGTCCGCGTTTTGCGCAGGGCCACCAGGTTGCCGTCAAGTTCCTCTGCGAGGCGCGGCAGGTCGAGGATTGCCGGGAATACCGCCTACATGGCCAATTTGCCGAGTTTTTTCTTGGTCCATTTCTCTGTGGGTATCCGCTAGCGAGTGCGCCGATCTGTAGCGATGGGTTTCGCACCTGCTTTGGCAGATGCAGCTGGGTGCGGAGATTGAGCATCGGCACCCGGGGCAGCCAATTCATCCGCTGGGTTATCTCTCCATAGCTGGCATTGATGCACAACGGCTGCGATGCGGATGCCTTTATCCTTGGTAAGCTGCATAGCGCCGGTGTGATGGTCTGTCGCTATGGCCGATTTCACCTCAACTTTGCTGCCTGCAAACGCATACCACTCAGCATTGTTTGCACTAAGGAGATCAAAGTGCGGCTATAATATTGATTGTGGTCGAAGTGGCGGCACATGCGACGCCGTGCGACTGCTGGTGCCACTATTACGATATCGTATTTTAACTTGCCTAGCCTTGACGCCTACATCCGTTTGCGCAAGGGCCTTGCTTCCGAGCCCAATGTAGACGTCATCTCGCACTTCGTAGTTATCAACCTAAGTAACATCGCATTTAATCCTGAGTGCGTGGGCAGCGCACTGAATCAAGTAGTTAAACTTCCGTTCGTCTTTTGCGCATTCGGAAACTAGTGGACCCGTGATGAAATGTCGCAGCTCCCATCCGCTGCCTGCGGTAGACTGCGGTTGAAGCATACTCTTTGGCTAAAAATAGTTCACGTGTTCGGGGGGTTTATGTATCGAACGGCACGTCGCCTGTTGCACTTCGGCCAATAGAATTGGCTCCGAGGCAAGATCGATCCGCCGAGCCAAGGCCCTTTTGGGTAGGCCCTCTATGCCGATTTTCAGGCATCCTACAGCATCGTTTTAGGGATGCCTCCATTTGCCTCATTGTGCCCACTCCCACTCGCACCTTCACCCATGACTCTCCGCAATCGTTCCACATCGGGGGGCACAGGCACACCAGTGTACTCACTGAATCGAGACCCACCTGGAACACCTACAGGTGCCACGTGCCTCGCACCACCTGCAACCATCTTTGCCCGTCGAAACTTATCCTTCTAACGCGCCCTGATCTCAACATCTCGTTTCTTCCTCTTCTCCCTCCGTACCTGGTCCTTGCTTCCCCCCTTCGCACCAAGTCCAGCTTTCCTCCTCCCATTGTCCGTATCATGACCCGTCTCGGTCTTCAGTCCGTCACTGCCCCCACCTTCTTTGTTTGCACCATTCCTGTCTTTTTGTGTTCCCGTGTCTGTTTTCGAATTTAGTTTGACGGGCAGAGGCACCACCTTGCCCTCCCTGAGTCTCCATAGCCGACACTGGTAATACATCCCCACCAGGCAACCCACTGATGTGACGAGTGCAGCGGATCCCAGAATGATACCCAGCACGAGCCAATCGATGCGATGGACAGCTACAGGGGCCACGTATGGGGACGGAGACGACGACGGCGTTGCAGCGGGAGTGCTGGTGGTGGATGGGGTGGGACTCGCACTCGGCGAGGGAGTCATGGAGGGACAGGGAACAGGGATGTATGGCTACCCAGAGAAAAGCTGAATCCTTTCCCGTATCCAGTTCTGGCGAAACACAGTTTGCGAGAAGTACGTGGTGATCGTTGAGCATGGTGAATCATCACCTTGCGATGCAACTCCCACGGATTCCAAGACGGAGGGATTCCCGTCCTGTGGGGCCAGGAGAGGGGCCCCGAAATCACCCGTAGATACACACATCATGGGCTGGTCTACCGTCCCAATATCAGTCACCAGAAGTGCACCGCCTTCTAGCTGGCGTACGCACTGGCCAGTGATTGCCTCTCGATCTGTGACCGCGACTACCCTGACAGATGCACTTCGATGCACTCCTGCACCTCTCCAGTTGCCGAGCTGGTCCTCGCCAACTGCGCCGTATCCGACGGCGACCCCTCTTAGTGGTAGCGACTGCAAGTAACTGATTTTAGTTGGACCATGTAATACCGCGGGGTAGGATACATGTGCTAAGAGGTAAATCGAATGAGGCAGGTCGACCTGGTGCTACTACAGGCATACCAGTATTTGGGCAGCTTCCATGACTCACCAACGAATTATTTCTTGGCGCGTATATGGCAGGCTGCTTACTAGGGTCAATCATGTCTATCCTGAGGATCCCAATATTGAATCCGTGCTTGCCGCTCTGATAGATGAACGAGTAATTCGATACTGGACCTAGGTCCTAGACGCTTGGATTGTTGTTTGGAGGCGTAAACGGTCCTATTCCTACTCGCATCGCCCCAAAATATGTGTTCTGGGTACTCATAGGCGAGCCATACTACCCGTCATCCGGAGTTTCCACTGCCTATCCAAATCCATCTACGCCGGTGAGGCAGCGACCGGCAGTAAGTACGATGCTTGGAGCAACAAACACCCCTGAGCAATACCCTGTTCGTCTTGCACTATTAAGTGCAGTACCTGAAATGTACACTACTCCTGGGTATTCCTGATACGACTCGATGCCTTCTCTCTCAGCCATCGTCATAGCTTCTGCAAGCCGTTGTCGCGAATAGTTACCTAACTCTGTTGCCAGCAATAATACGACATACACGTTTAGGAGCGACTTCATAGGCAAGTTGCTGCTGCAAATATATGTTCAATTGATTGAGGACGCCTGGAAGTTGTTCTACTACTGCACGGTGGCACACCGCAGGCATTCGCGAGGCGAGCACTAGACGTAGCATTCGGATATTCTGGCTCCGGATAAGATCCAAGAACAAATCGGCCTAGTTGTCGATATCAATCATTGCTCATTCATGCCATAGCAGCTGCATCGCCTGCTTGAACGTAGTCAAACTTTATTGGTAGAAACATACTCTAGCCTTTGAATGCCCCTGAACCCCCTTCGCTCTGATCTTTGATCAGAGCAAATCCAAATCGTCCAGCGCCTCCAGCTTTAGACTTTCTGTGTGCGATGGATCAACCCGAGTCACCCTTCCGTCCTCTACGGGAGTAGCAGCGGAAGCCAACGATTTTCCACTGCCACTCCCCTTGCTACCGCCACCGGCCAATGCCTCCGCCCTCTTCCTTTCTTCTTCATCTTTCTTCTCCCTCTTCCTCTGTGCCTCCGCTCTACCCTCCTCCTTCTATCTCAACAGGTGCATACTGTATGGATCCCGCTGATGGAACATATCCTCTGGAAGTACCGTATCCTCCGTAATGGGTTCCAATTCCGAATCCGAATCAGCATCTGGATCAGGATCAGCGGAGACCACAGCAGTAGCCTCGGAGTTCGTTTCCGGTTTGCGGGAAGCACTTGCTCCGGCAAATGCTGCCCTCACCCTCTCCTGCTTGGACCCCGCGTCGGGACCAGGGCGATAGAACACCGTACCCGGCCTGGCCGAAGACGTATCCGGAGCCAGAACTTCGGCCCCGAGTCGATCTGCTCCAGCAAGCACAAGCAGGCTTTTCGATAGCTGCACAACGGCGGCAACAGATGATTGCGGAACCTGCACTCTAGCCTTGCCCCCTGTACCAGTTATTGCCTCTCCCCGGATTGCCCGTTCAACCCCCGCCATCATGAGTCCAGCTAACAATCGGATGGTCCCTTCAGACAGCAGCCGGACTCGCAACTCCAATGGGGATGCTCCCAGCACTAGATCTACATGTCCTTGCAGCTGCAATTCCAGGGAACAAACGGTTTCGCCCAAGACCTACGGAGCTCCGTCCGAAGTCCTGTCCGGCATGTCTCTAGATCCAGATCCAGATCCAGATCCAGATCCAGTGCACACGCAGCACGGCAGAATGACCTCGACCGGCCTGTGCCCAGGGACCTACACTCCGAGAGATTCCTCAGACACCGTGGCACGACAAAACGAAGAAGATGAAGAAGCAGCAGCAGATGCCGAGGAAGAAGAGTTCATGGATGCCGCTGCTGCTGTCTTTGCTCTCGCATTTGCTGCTGCGATCGATACCGGGAGTGTGGGAACACATCCGGAATCGGAAATCTTGTCCTTACCTCCTGTAATCCATGTGGACAGTCCCTCGCCATCGCCACCGTCATCGCCATCGAGGTTCTCCTGCCTGCGGAACAGTTCGAACCTGGCCATGGCGGGCGAATCACCCGCTGATGTTCCAGCTCTGTCATTTTCGGCTCCGGATCCTGGCACTGCCGAGTGCCCTGTCGGTGGCGCAGATGAAGATGAAGATGACAACGATGAGGGCAGTGCCTCTGCAATAGCGCTAGCGGTACCCCCCCGCACTGCAATAGAATGCGCCTACGCAAGCCCTGCCATCCCCATCCACTCGTCACACTATGCCTAGCTCGCATCTAGCTGCACCTTGATCTCCGTGCCCATGACACCCAGAGGCAGCTGGCCGTCTGCCCATGCCTCTTCGACCTCAAGGGCGCGGCGTAGGCATCGGGGGGTCAATGAATGAAGAGAGCCAGTCCCAGAGCCAGAGC
>Ga0136560_1002105_pt1 | contig 10100 bp, 4 predicted proteins | sample AntRauMeHopE1497_FD_104925 | JGI IMG/M metagenome (GOLD analysis project Ga0136560, IMG submission 104925) | Saline lake microbial communities from Rauer Islands, Antarctica - Metagenome Hop E1 #497 | ecosystem: Environmental > Aquatic > Non-marine Saline and Alkaline > Saline | place...
CCCGGCCACGGCGGAGCCCCCGAGCCCCTCGGGCGATCCAGGCGCCCCGCCGTCGCCGCCGCTGGCCGGGCGCAGAGCGGGCAGCGGCCTCGGCGCTCGCTGCCGCCGCCCCGCGCCCTCCGTCTCGTCCGGAGCGCCCCCCCAGGCCTCTGCGACCGCACCGTCGCCGCGCCGCGCGACGCCCCGCGGTCCGGGCCGCAAGCCAGCGGCCGACGACGCGCTCCCCACGCGGGGCATCGACCGACCCGCCCGCCCCGTCGATGCCAGTCGCCCCTTGTTTCCTGACCGCACGGCCTTGCGCCCTGCTTGACGGGCGGGCGCGGTGGCGCCGAGCGGGTCCGAGTACGCCGCCGCGGCGTTGGAATCGCTTGCACGTCCCGCCTTACGAGAGGCGTGCTGCCGGCCCCGTTCGCCGCGGCCGCCGCGACTCGGATGTCTCGTCCGGGCCTGGGCCGTTGCCGCGGCGCTGGCCTCGTCTGCTTGTCGCAGCAGGTCTCGAGCCCATCCGGCGCCGTCTCCCTCCAGGATGCCACCCGCTGCGTCGAGCCTAATCGCCTCTGGCGGAACGGACGACGACACCCTGTCGGCAGGCGCTCGGTCGCCTCCGCCGCGGACGGTCATCGGGCTCGTCGGGCGCCCGGCAGAAAACGGCTCAATCTCGCCCAGCGCCCTCGCCTCCCCCCAGCCCAGCGGCGCCCCCTGCGCCGCATCGCCCCCGCCGAGGCTTGCCCGGAAACGCTCGTCCGCCTCGGCGAGGACGGCGTTTGCCGCCCGGAGGGCGTCCCGGCCGGCCTCCATCGGCCGCGGTTCCCGGCACTCGCGGCCTGCGCTCTCTCGCTGGCTGGCGGCCCGAGATAGCCACCGGCAGCGAAGCGCGCTGCGCGCTGTCGGGTAGGGTCGGCGTGTGGCTCCGGTCGGGGGCGCAACGGTAGCGGCGCTTCTGGCGCCTCTGTCACTCATCAAACGTGCGCGGCTCCAGCGTGCCCGCCTCGACGAGGGCGACGTACGTGTGCCTGTCCGTCTTCCGCCTGCGGGAGCGGCGCTTGGCGCCGTGCGCGGTCTCGAGGGCCCGCAGCTCGTCCTCGCCCGACATGCCGAACTCGTTGATCCGCTTCGTGTCCACGGGGTACACGCAGCGCTGGTAGAGGTAGACGAAGAAGATGACGTCGTCCCGGAGCGTGGCCAGGCGGTGCATGGTGGGCGCGGGGATGACGAAGGCGAAGATGTCGTCGACAAAGGTGTTGAGGCTCTTGTAGACCATGGCCTTCCAGGGCATGTGGGCCACGCTGCGGAGCTTGTAGTTGAGGTACACCTGGGGCACGAGGAGTACGAAGCCAAAGGCGTAGACGAAGCCGACGAGGGAGGAGAGGACCCAGGAGTACCAGGACTTGTGGCGGGCGTAGAAGAGGGAGTAGCCGGCGTAGCCGAGCATGAGGGGGAGGAGGATGGCGCCGAGGTTGGAGATGGCCTCGTCGTCGTACTGCTTGGTCTTGGAGCGCACGTAGCCGTCGTCCTTGTCGGTCCAGTCGATGGCCGGCCAGCCGTCCCGCCAGACCAGGCTCACCGACACCGCCTTCCGCAGCTTCCACACCTCGATGGCCGTGCCCACGACGTTGGAGAGGAGGATCATCCACGAGGTGTTGTTGTCGAAGAGGTAGAGCAGGATGACGAGCTGCACCACGACGTTGATGAGGATGGACTTGACGGACAGGCCCTCCATGGTCTTGGCCCGGCGCCAGAAGCTGATGTCCGCGCGGAAGGCAAGGAACTCGAAGACCATGTGCAGGGCCGAGACGGCAAAGGTCACGCCCAGCAGCCATGGGTTCGTCTCCATCACCACCTGCTTGATCAGCTCCGCCTCCCCTTCCCGCTGCACGCCCATGGACTGCTGCACCTGGCTCTGCGACGACCACTGCGTCATGACGGTCCAGTACATGAGCGAGATGCCCTCCCACGACACCTCCAGGGGCGCGGCCCTCGTGGTCGCGTTCACCTCGCTCAGACGCCGCGCCAGCAGCCACCAGTCGTTCACCACAGTCATGGGAACGTACCCGGTGCCGTCCGGGGTCACGTCCAGGACGTCGGGGACGTGCGGGGGGATCTTCCCCTTGGCCATGGCCGGGCCCTCGGCCACGCTGGCGATGTGCAGCGTCGGACGCCAGTACGGGAGCACCGTCTCGCCGTCGGGGTCCGACGCGCCTCCCTCGCCGGCGGAGTCTTCCCCGTCCGCCCCGTCGCCGCCCGCGGCCGGCTGCTCCCCCCCGATCCCGAACACCGGCTGCGCGTGGTCCCCGCCCTCCTCCCCCGACCCGGACATCTCCTCCGACGCCTGGTCCAGGAGCGAGCGCAGCTTGGCCTGCGCCTTCTTGGGCCGGTGCAGCACCACCGGGTACACAACGCGCACCGTGCGCCACGGGCTGTCCAGGCACGACGTGTCCCGATCGGCCCCGGGCGCGGCGGCCGCGGCCCCCCCGCGGACGTGGCAGAGGAGGACGTGGGCGAGGAGCGTGGAGTTCCCGGTGCGCACGGCATCGGGGAGGGAGACGTTGACGGCGAGGCTGCCGCCCGTGGAGGCCCCGGTGCGGAGCGTGAGGTTGGTCGCACGCCACAGCAGGGCCGTGGTGGACGCGCCCGCCCGCTCGGCGTCCACCAGCCCCGTCCAGTCAGGGGCGGCCTTGCTCGCGTTCGCCGCGGCGCCCTCGCCCGCGGCGCCTCCGCCCTGGGACGCGGCCTCGCCGGCGTCCGCGGCCTCTCCCTCCCCGTCCTGCCCCCCCACCATGGCGGAGATGGCCTGCCCGATGATGCCCTTGTCCCAGACCTCGGACATGGTCCCCCACAGCGTGTGCGACGCGATGGGGACGGCGGCGCCCGTGTCCGAGGGCACAAACTCGCTCTGCCCCGCGGTCACCGCGTCCTGCACCCCGAGCGTCAGCTCGGGAGCGCGCTCGGTGCTCAAGAAGACGTACATGTCAAAGCTGTCCCCCTGGGCCCAGAGCTGGCGCACGACGGCATTGGCCGGAAGCTGCGCACGGGGACACGCACATTTGGAACGCGGATGTGAGATGTGGGCGCAAAGCGGGGGCGCTGGTGCGCGCGATGTCGCGGGGCGACAGCCCGGCTCACCCGATCGAGCCTCGACTTGCGCTGCGCCTGGAAGTCGGCCAGGTCCTCGTGCACCGGGGGCGCGAAAACCATGCCGAACATGCTGGTGATCATGTTTTCTTGGGCCGGCTTGGCGGGGAGGGGCGTGGAAAGCGGCCGAGCGTCACCCTTCGGAGCGCTGATCGGGTCGCCAAACTCGTCAACCATCTGCCTCTGCTGCTGCTGCACATCCAGCTCGGCAGGCTTGGCCTTGTCGCCCGGCTTGGCCCCGCCGAACAGGCTTCCACCGCTGAACTGGTTGACGAGGAAGGCCATCGCCGCCACCTGCAGCACCACCTGAATGACACCCGGTCCCTGCTGCCGCTCCTGGGCCTGCTCGCCCTGGGCCATGGCGGCCTGTGTCACCGGCCGGGTGTGCGGACGCTGGCAAGCCGGCGTACTGCGCGCGTTGTTCCGGCCGCCCGCTCTGTTTTGCCCGATCGCATGGGAAGCTTCGCCAACACACGCCCAGGCGGGCGCAGTCCCTTGCTTGGTCAAGTTGTCATAGCTGCTGCAGCGCCCGTGCTCCGGAGGGCGATGGCCGGGATGCACGGCAAGCCTTTGGCCTCACCGCCTTGAAGGGGGGCACGCACAGCACATGGCCGTCGGCACGATTGCGTACCACCACTGGTTTGCTTGACCAGTTGTTAGAATTGTGTCCTATGGCGCCCCTCTCACACTCTCGGCTGCACTGCGGTCGATTCTCAGCATTCCGCTCTCTGGCGCGCCCATGCCGCTGCCCTCCATCCTTGAATTGTGACGAGCCTCAACGGCCGCGGCCTCGAGGCCGTCCGGAGAGGCTTGGTGTCAGCCATCGGGCGCCAAAGACGCCCTGGGCCCCTTTGGTCACAGGTGCTCATCGTGCTTCACGCGTCCGTCTTGCCAGGACCCGTACCTGCCCAGCACAGCCAGGACGAGCTGGCGCATCGCTCGCCGCGCGGCGTCGGCGCTGGACGAGTCGCTCCGGTCAAAGCCGGTGGTCAGCCGACCCCCCAGGAGCACGGAGGAGGCCGAAGCCGCGGCGCGTAGCCTCGGCCGCGGCTTCTTCGGCGAGGCCCCCCCGCCCGAGTCGGCGCGCGCCCTGGGGACGGACCGAGGCGGGGGCACCGCCGGCCCCGCGTCCAGGTGCATGGGCGGCGCCGGAAGGGCCAGGCCCGGGACGACGGGGCTGCCGAGCGACTGGCCGGCCCCGCTGGATGGCCGAGCGGCAGCCAGCGCCGCGGCGCGCGCTGCGGACCGTCGCGACGCCTCCCCCGCGGCTGCTAGCTCCATGGCGTCGCCGTCGGCGCACAGGGCCCCCGCCAGCGCCGCGGAGGCGGATCGTGCCTTCCGGTCCAGCGCGTCCGACAGCCTCGCGCTGCACGCCTCCGACGCGCCGTCAAAGGGGAACACCATCTCGAACGACGCGGGGTACCGGGTCCGAGCCGACGTCGGCGCCGCGAGGGGGTCAAACGGGCCGCAGTCGGTCGCGCACACGCCGCCGTCACCGGGCGCCCCTGGCGGCTTGGCGACGGGCCGGGCAACGCGGACCCGGCCCGCCTCGGTCCGGGCCGCCGGCCCCTCGCAGACGAGTGGCCCCGCGACCCCCTCGACGGTCTGCACGAGCCGCTGCGCCTCGGCCGAGACGAGCTGCACGGTGTCGCGCAGGACGCCCGGCTTGAGCTCCGAGTCGGCGGCGCAGTCCACGCCCAGCGACGGCGACGCGTTCACCTCCAGCAGCCAGGGCCGCCCAGTCTCGTCCAGCATCACGTCGAGACCGAAAAGCTCGAAACAGGGGGCGCAGCCGCGGTCCGCCGCGCTTGCGGACGACGCCGCGCGAACCGAGCGCTCCCTCCTCGGCTCCGCCCTCGCGCACAGCTCCGGAAGGGCCAGGAAGGTCATCGCCACGAGGCTTCGCACCGCGTCCCAGGCGCCGGAGAGCGGGTCGAGCCCGCCGCTGCCTGCCCTGCCCCCGCCCGCGTCGTCGTCGTCCGCCGGCGCCGCGGCGGCGTCGGCACGGCCCTCTTGCCCGCGCGAGCGCGGCGGTAGGGGACAAGGCTCCGCGATGCGAGGCGTCGGGCAAAGACCCTCGTCCCCCGCGTCAAACCCGGTGGTTGCCGAGGGGGGCGATGCCTCTCTCGCCGAGCCGCGCGGCGCCGCCCGGCCGGCCCTTGCGCTCGAGAGGCGCCTACGCAGCGCCAGCAGCCGCCACTTGCAGCCTGGCCCGATCCCGTCCTTGTCGTCGGCGTACGACGCTGACTCCTTGTTCAGCGACGAGTTGGTCAGGTGCGCGTGCACGTCGCCCAGGGGCGCGCACCACTCCTCCGCGGGCCCGGCCGGCGGACCATGCAGCCTCAGCCCCGAAGCGGGCCCCGGAGTGGGGGACGCACGCCTCCAGCGCTCGGGGATGGCCGTGGCTGCAAGCATAGCCTCGGCCCCGGAGCCCGGGGCTGCCGCCCGCCCCGAGTGGCCGGCCGCAGCACCCGTCGTCGCGTACGGCCTGGTGGCAAACCTAGCCAGTCCGTCGTGATGCAGAAAGACCCGGAGAGGCCGCACGCTCGTGACCACCACAAACAGCCGAAGGTCGAACTTGTAGCCGCTCAAACAAAGCGGCCGCGCGACATACCGCTGGACCACACTTCCCTGGTCGATGCGCAGCTCCTCGGGGCCGCGAATCACGGCAATCTTCCGGCCCCGGGAAAGGTCGGAGGGCTTCGACACCCAAAGCCCATCTCGCAGCGCTTCTCCTCCCGGCTCCCCCGCTATCGAGCGGCTGGCATCCGCACACCTTGCCCGGAAGCGCCCAGCCTCGGCGGGCAGGCAGAAACCCTCTGGGTGGAAGCCGAAGGCCGCCGCACCATGAGTCCGCCGCAGCCTGGCCATCGTTGTCAGGAGCCGGTCCTTGAGGCATAGGCCCGACGCCCCGGGGATGCGGTTGATACGCTGATGCATGCGTGCGGAGACCACTTCCCCCATGGTGAAGCCGCCCGTCCTGAACCATAAATGGTACTGCTCCTCGTGGTCCTCTTCGCCCCAGACACGCCACCCTGCGCCAGCAGCATCGCTTGCACGAAACAAATGACCACATTGTGCGTGTGTTTGTGTCTCTGTGGCCTCAATTGATGGCAAGCCGCCGCTCACCTTGCTCGCACAGCGCCGCCGCCACGACGTCAGGCGCCCCATCCACCCGCAACACAGCCATACCAGGGCAGAGCCGGCGCCCAGCTTGCCCCGGCCACCGGTCTGGTGCTCCTGCTGGGGCGGGAGAAGTGACATCAGCAGCACAAACCATTCTTGTGATCAGCCCTGCCACCCCGGCCCCGTCGCGTCATCGAGCGCCGCACCTCCAAGGACCGTCGGCCCCAGGGAGCGCACCAAGTCCAAAGCAGCCAGCAGCACAGGCGCCGGCGCGTGGGGAGCCGCCGCCGCCGAGCCGTGCATGGGGGCTGCGGCCGAGGTCACCTGCGCTCCGAAGCACCCGCTCGGGCGGACACGCATCGCCGCCCTGACGGCGTCGCCGACGCGGCCCGCGGCGTCCAGCGCCGGGTCGATGCCCACACCCGCGCTGAAGAGCACGACGCAGGCCATCTGATCCTCGGCCGTGACACGGTAGGAGGCGCGGACCGACTCCGAGACGAGCTCTGACACGCCGTCGAGTCGGCGCAGAGCGGCGGGGCGTGCTTCTGGCGCCGCATCGTCCTCTGGCGCACCGGTGGGGGCGGAGTCCTTGCGGCCGTCAGCCGTGAGGCCGGAGGGGGATGCCTCGCCGGCGCTCCCCTGATCGTCGGCATCGGCCTCTCTGGAACGCTTCGGCAGCGACGACGTCATCGATGCCGCGTCGCCCTCGTCATCCCCTCGCGGCCGCTTCGCCGCGGCCGCCCCGTCCCCGGCCGCGGGGCGCGGCGGCTCGACCAGCCCGGGCAGGTAGCGCCTCACGCAGGACGCGCAGACCACGTCGATCCCCGAGTCCACGCTGCAGACGTCGGGCTGCGGCCCGGCCTCGCGAATGTACTCGTCCAGCGGCCGGAACGGCCCCTCCGCGGGCGCGATGCCGACGCCCATCCCGTTCAGGCACGCCTCGTGAAACCAGTCCTGGCAGACCGCGCACTGCAGCGTCATGAGCTCCTCCGTGGAGTCGCAGAAGCACCAGCGCCCGAAGAGGGAGTGGTCAAGCCCGCCGTAGCGGGGCCCGGCGAGCGGGAGGGGGCCGTAGGAGGCCGCCGCGGCGAGGCGCCTCGGCTCCGTCGCCGGGCCAATGAGGCGGCGGACGGAAGGGTCCGGGGCGAGGACCGAGAGAGCGACGGAAATCGGCTCAGGAGCGGCGGGCGTGGGCTCGGTCCCATCATCCGCCTCCGGCTCGTGCTGCCCGCACCGGCAGATGCCGGAGGTGGTCGGCAGGCCACGAAGCTCCGCCCTGGCCGAGGTAGAGCAGGCGAGCATGAGCTTCACTCTCCGCGACCCGCACTCGCACTCCATGCCCCGTCGGAGGCCGATGGGCAGCACCTCGTGCCCGAGCGCCCGGTGGCAGGTGTCGGCGCACGGGCTGCACAGCAGGAAGGGGACGACACCCGACGGCACAGGCCCGTGCTCCTCGACGGGGCCGGCCCATGCATCGCCGTCGGGGTCCAGGCCCAGGTGGGAGGGGTGAGCCCCGGCGCAGAGGGCCTGGAGGCGGCGCGCGACGATGCGGGGAAGCCAGCGCAGCTGTTCCGCTGCCCTGGCCATGGCGGCCCGGCCGGCGGCCCGCCTCAGGCAGGTGAGGCACGAGAAGGCCTGCTGCGCCCCCGACGCGCCCCGCGACCCGATGCAGGCGCCCTCGGCCGCGCCCTCGATCTCCGGCTGCTCCTGCCATGCCTGCTCCGGCTCGCCGCGCGCCAGCATGTCGTGCGTCACGGAGTGGACCGCCTCGTTCCACAGCCGCCTCATCGCCGCCACGGAAACGTCAGCGCCCTCCTGCACCAACCCCGGGTCGGCAGCCACCGGCGCGGCAGCGGACGAGCGCCACGCCACCACCGCCTCCACCCGCTCCGCCGTCGACAGCGGCGGCGTCCCGCCCGCCCCGCTGCGGTCGTAGGGGGCCCGCCGGGACCCGCCAGGGAAGCACGCCGCCCCCACCCCGAGGGTTCTGCGTCGCAGCGATGCCACGACGGCCGTCCCGCCCGAGCGGAGGGGCCGCGAGCCCCCGCCCTTCCCCGCCCGGCGCTGCCTGCTCGTGTACACTGCCAGGGAGCGGTCGGAGCCGACAGCCAGGCCGCCCCCGACGCACTCGGGCAGGAACACAGCGCTACAGTCGCGCTTGACGGAGTCGCCCGCGAAGAAGAAGGCTGATGGGAACGCCTCCCGCCCGGCGTCGTGCAGGGGCCCCGTCTGGATACCGCCGTGCGGCCGCCCCAGCAGGGACCCCGTCCGGGCGTCGTAGACGGAGGTGCCAGTCTCGTGCCGGACGCAGACGAGCCTGCGGCCGTCGCCGCTGAAGGCGAGCGAAGGGGGGGCGCCCGGCCCCTCACCGCCGTCCTCGCCCGGGCTGGAGCGCGCGTCATCCCACCCGTCGACGAGCAGGGCCGGGACCTTCCCGCGGGCGGCGGCCTCCCCGGCCTCCCTTGGGCTAGCGCTCAGCCACACCTCGTCCCGTCCGCACGAAAGCGAGTCCACCGGGCCGCGGCAGCGGGACCAGGACAGGACGTCCGTGAGGCGGAGCACGGCGGTCAGGCCGCCGAGCGCGACGGCGCAGGCCGAGCCGAGCGGGTCCACTGCGATGGCGTCCACGAGCGGCGGGGCGGCTGCCCGCGACGGGATCGCCCGGCCGCCTGGTCCCGGCCCGGGCCCGACCGCTGCGGCCCTGGCAGCAGCCGCTGACGGCGCGAGCAAGCGCGCCGAGGCCGAGCTCAACAGGCGCACGGTGGAGAGCACGGGTCCCCGAGGCCCGGAGCCCACGCGCCGGAGATCGAATACTCTGATTCCAGACTGCTGGGCGGCGCCCACGAGCAGCAGGGACGTCCCGTCCACCGACGCCAGCGCCCGCGAGCCAATCGACCCCGCGACCACCATCTCCGACGGCGCCCGTGCATCCACCAGCCTGATGCCGTCACGAGTTGGGACCGCAAACACGGGCGCGCCAAACGGCGCCGCACCCGTGGAGCCCGCAAGCCCGGGGCCGAAGCAGCTCGACGCCGCCCCGATGCAGCCAGCGGCGACGTAGCGAATCCCGCCGGCCCCCGAGGCTCCTTGACCCAGGAAGTCATCGTGGAGCATGCATGCATCTTGCCGGCCGGCGAAGGCGATGGCCGACGGCCGCGGGGCCGCCACATGGGAAGGGCATACAAACGCCCCCGGCCCGATGTGGGCCGCGCGGTCGCTTGCCTGGCCAGAGATGCTCTCTAGCGCTGCGCTTGCACCATGCAGGCTGCCCGTACAGCCTAACCTGTGGGACGTGACGTAGAAACCGTCCATAGCATCGGAGCCGAGCTTCCCGGCTGTGAAGCTGACTAGGCGCGGCCAGGGGCTGGCCCCAGAGCTATACCACCTCGCTGGGTCGTAGAGTGCAACAACGGACGGCCGGTGACTGCGCGCAGCGGCAAGGCACGAGCCGGGTCGCACGCTAGCAAATGCCTCACTGCCGTCCCCGCGCGCCACGGCCACCAACCCCAGCTGCGCACGACCCTAATTCAGGCTCACTCCGCGGCGGCAAGCTCCAGGCGTTCCATGCGACGGAGGTGGTAACAGTGGTAGCTCCGCGATGATGTGGCAACAACAACAAGGCTCTGTTCAGATAATAGGTTTATTCATCACATAAATGTGCATCAATGGACTCTTCATGGCAGAGATGAGTGCCACAAGCAAGGAAGCAAAAGCGACCCCAAGGGCTTCTCAACTCGCAAGTCAAGGGGGTTTGGTATAGCCGTGGGCAAGGCCGCCGCTTGACGTACCCTCATGGAGGGCACGACCGGGCAGCCAGCCGAGCTGTCGTGCAGTCGTTTCGG
>Ga0136560_1002108_pt1 | contig 10091 bp, 4 predicted proteins | sample AntRauMeHopE1497_FD_104925 | JGI IMG/M metagenome (GOLD analysis project Ga0136560, IMG submission 104925) | Saline lake microbial communities from Rauer Islands, Antarctica - Metagenome Hop E1 #497 | ecosystem: Environmental > Aquatic > Non-marine Saline and Alkaline > Saline | place...
CCTCCCCCGCCCCTCCCTCCCCTCCCTCCGCCGCGTCAGCCCCCGCGCCCCCGCCGCCCTCCCCTACCTCGAGACCATGGCACGCCCCGACCGCCTCGTCGCATGCGTCCCCGCCCTCCTCGCCGGCGTCGCCGACACCTCCTCCTCCGGCACCGACGGCCTCGCCCGCTCCTGGCAGCTCGCCTCCTCCCTCGCCGCCCTCTTCCGCCCCGTCACCCTCGCGCCCGGCCGGACGCTCTTCACCCGGGGCGACGTCGGCGACGCGGCCTACGTCGTCCTCGCCGGCCGTGTCGCCCTCTCCGCCCCCGTCCCCCACGCCCCCGGCCGCTGGGCCCTCCTCGACGTCGCCGGCCCCGGCCGCTGCATCGGGGAGCACTCCCTCGTCGTCCCCGCCCCCCGCGCCGCCCGTGCCGTCGCCCTCAGCCCCTGCCTCCTCGCCCGCGTCACCCACGACTCCCTCCGCCGCGCCCTCGCCCACCGCCCCGCCGTCTGGCGCGCGGTGCGGAGCGCCGTCATCTGGCGCGAGCCCTCCCAGCTCATCCGCGTCCCCCTCCTCCGCTGGCTCGCCGGCGGGGAGGGCCACGACGAGCGCATCGCGCCCCTGTGCGAGTGCTGGCGCGGCGCCGCCGTCGCCCACACCCGCGTCCGCCCCATCGCGGCGCCGCCCTCGGTGGGGCAGGGCCCCGTCGGCATCGGGGACGTTCACTCCGGCCTCGTCCCGGGGGGAGGCCCCGCCGCGCCGCCGCCGCACGCCCGCGGCGCCGGGAACCCCGGCGGCAGGGGCAGCGGCGGGCAGAGCTCCGCGGACGAGTCCGTGACCGGCCCCGGCCGCCGGGGCACGGCGCCGGGCGGCGGAGCGGCGAGCGACGTGGCCGGGCCGGCGGCGCCCGTCCAGCCCGGGGCCGCGTCTCGGGCCACCCTCGCCCTCGTGCCGTCCCACGGCCCGCTCCCGCGCTCCCTGGGCGCGCAGCGGGCGGCGGCGGCGGCGGCGGCCGGCCTCCGCCCTGGCGTCGGCCCCGCCTCGGCCGTCGCCGCGCCGCCGCTGAGCTGCCGGGCGGTCCGCCGCGCCGGCGCGGCCCTCGGCGGGGAGCGCGGGGCGGGCGGGACCCCCGGCGCGGCCTTCCCGGAGGACGTGGAGGAGGAGGAGTGGCGTATGGCCGCCGACGAGACGGCGGACAGCGCGGTGCGGCGGGCGGCCGCCGTCGGGGCGGGGGCGGCCGTGGTGGAGGCCGCGGCCGCCGCGGGGGGCGACGCCGCCGACGCCGCCGCCCGCGCCGCGGCTCTGCTCTCGACGCTGCCGCTTGTGCACGCGGGCCCCGAGCCGACGTCGCCGCTCGGCGGGCTGCTCTGCCAGCGGCGGCTGGAGGGCGAGGACATGCACTCCCTGCTGCTGGTGCTGTCGGGGTCGGCGTCGCTCCACGTAAGCCAGGAGCACGCGGCTGCGGACGCGGCGGTGGCGGCGGTCCGGGCCGGGTGCGGCATGGCCGAGGCGGCGAGCCGCGCGGCGGACGGGGCCAGAGGCGCCGAGGCGGAGAAGTGGGGGGTGGCGGCAGCGCCCGCCCAGGGCGGCGCGGCTTCGGGGGCCAAGGGCCGCGCCGGCTCCAGGCCCCGGGCCCGGCAGGGCTCCAAGCCGCCCCGGCAGGGCCGGTCCGCGTCGACCGTGCTCACCCGCGGCGACTTCAGCGGCGGGTCGACCCTGCTGAGCCACAAGCACCGCCTCGCCGCCCGTGCCGAGGTCTCTGCCTCCTCCCGCAGCGGCCTCGCGGTCCTGGCCCAGCTCCCCCGCAGCGTCATCCTCCGCTGGTGCGCCTCGGTGCCGGGGGCCAGGGAGCGCCTCGCCACGTGGTACCACGAGGGGCCGCAGGCGGCGGGGGCGGAGGCCACGGAGCCGGAGTTTGCGGCGATGGGTGCGGGGGCGCAGGCGGCGGCCGCCGAGGCCGCCAGGGCCGGGACGGGGGGCGCGGGGAGCAGCGACGCCGCGAACGGCGCTCTCGACGAGTGGTTCTTCGGCGGAATGAACTGACGCGCCGAGCAGGAGGGCCGGGGCGCCAACGGAGGCGCCGGGCTGAAGCTGCCCCTTTCACCGCCGCGGCGTGTGTTGCCCGCGGCATGTGTGTGCCCGTGTGTGTGCGTTCGGGTGTTGTGTTGGCCTCGCGCCGGCCCGCGGGCCGAGGGTTGCCCGGAAATGTCCCGCGCCCGCTCTGCGGATCCTGGTTGAAGCAAGCGCACGGGTCGCGGCGGGCGCACACTGGACGCGCGGCCCGCGATGGCGTGCGCGCGGTTCGGTAAAACGTGCCGCGGCATGTGCTGCGCGGACGACTCGGTGGCGCTGTTCCAGGAGCACGACGCCAGCTGCCGCGTGGTCTGCTGCGGCCGCGACGTGTTTGGCAAGGCGTACCGCCCGCCGGTTCTGGTGGCGAAGCTTGTCATGTACTTTGGCGTCGTCCTGGCCGTCATCGCGGGCATCGTGACCATATCGGTGCTGGCCACCGAGGGCGCGAGGACCGACCTCATCGTCTGGGTCGTGGCCTTCATGTTCGCGGCCGTCGCCACCATCACGTCGCTCTATGACGTCTCGAGGCACCTGCTCTTCTACCGCGAGCCCGAGCTCCAGCTTCACTACGTCCGGATTCGTGAGGTTCGGCTGCCGCTTGCCGCCCCGGCTCCGCCGCCCGCGCTGCCGCCAGCCCAGCCCCCGCGCGGCCCGTCCCGCGCATGTTCTCGCAGTGTGGATGGTGGCCATCTACGCCATCGAGTCGTGGCTTTCGCTGCGGTTCCGATCCTACGCCATCTACTGGGAGACCGCCCGGGAGTGCTACGAGGCGTTCGTGCTGTGGAGCTTCTACCGCCTGCTCATGTCTTTCCTTGCCGCGGAGCACGGGGTGGGCTGGACCGTGACCCGGACGGGGGGCGAGCCGACGGTCCTTGCGGAGCGCTGGCAGGCCGTCCGCATGGGCCTGAGCAGCGACACGGTGATGGGCGCCATCCTGAGGCACTCGTGCGACGAGGCCATGAGCAGGCGCGAGCGCATGGGCCCCGGCGAGGCGGAGAAGGCCGGGGATGTGGTGCTCAGCGTGTCGGGGCGCGGGGGCACGCCCCGGGTCCTGCCGTCGCCCGGGAAGGCCGGCGAGGTCGGCGACGACGACCTCGCGGTGCGGCACGCCTTCCCGCTGTGCTGCGTCCCGGCGTGGGGCATGGGGGTGCCGTTCCTGCGGTGGACGCGGTGGGCGGTCTTCCAGTACGTGGTGGTGCGCGTCGCCTGCACCGTCCTCACCGTGATCCTCACCCCGCTGGGCCTGTACGGGGAGGGGGAGTTCTCCAACCCGGCCAAGCTCTACCTGTGGTCAGTCCTGGCCATCAACGCGTCGCAGTGCTGGGCGCTGTACTGCCTCCTCCTCGTGTACCTGCAGTTCCACACCGCGCTCGCGGGCCTCCAGCCCGGCCGCAAGTTCGTCGTCATCAAGGCCATCGTCTTCCTCTGCTGGTGGCAGAGCCTCGTCGTGTCGGGCATGGCCGCCGCCGGCTGGCTCGAGGGCACCGCCACGTGGTCCCCCGACCAGGTGGAGCGCGGCCTCCAGGACTTCCTCATCTGCGTCGAGATGGCGCTCATCGCCCTCGTCCACCACAGGGTGTACTCCTACACCGACTTTGTGCCCTCGGACGGCGCGGGCGCCAGGCTGCTCGAGCACGGCGCAGCGCTGCGCCTGGGCCCCGGGGCCGCCGCGGCGCAGCCCCCGGGCGCGGACAGGCGCCCCTTCATGGATGCTCTGCGCCACATGGGCCCCGCCGACGTCGTCGGCGACGTCCCCCGCATCCTCGGGCCCAGGCAGGTGAGCGACGCGGGGATGATGGTCTCCCCGCCGACCACGCCGGGGAGCCCCGGCGCCGCGGGCGGCGACGAGGACGAGGAGTCCGCGGGCACGCCCGCGAGCCGCGGCGGCGGCGGCGGATTCAAGTCGCCTTGAGCGGGCGCGCGGCCTGCCCGGACCGGCCCGCCGGGCGCCGTATCGTCTGCGTGAAAGTGCGCAGTGCAGCAGTCAGTTCGTGCGTGCATGGCGTTCCGGGGTCACAAACAGTGTACAGAACGGCGCTGCCGCAGCCCCGCGCGCGAGGCAGCCAATTGCCACGCACACCTCTGGCCGCCTCGGGGCCGGCGCCGATGTCCTCGACCCTGTTCAAGTCCACGCAGCGGTGAGTGTGGCTGCCGGAGCCGGCTGGTGCGTCACGACCGCGCGCGGCTTCAACGACAGGCTGCGGCCGCTCGCTTGCGCCCTCCTGCGCAGGTTCGACGCCGCCGTCAAGATCATCAACAGCATCATCAGCCCCAAGCTGCCGGTGCTGCTCGAGCAGATCGCCGCCCGGACGGCGGCGTTCTCCGACCCGGACGGGGACGGCGATGCAGGCAAGCTGTTCTCCGCCGAGCAGGAGGCCTCGCTCTCGGCGATGCTGGAGATCGACGCGGACGGGCTAGGAACAGTGCTCCGGGCGGCCGTGTACATCTTTGAGACGGCGGGCTTCGCGGGGGCCAAGCCGGCGATCCTGGCGGATGAGCTGGTCGGCGCGGGCGTTGACGTGGACCGGGCCGGGGCGTTTCACTCGGCGTGGGCGTCGCAGGGGGCGGCCGTCATCGCGGGGATGCGGTCGAGGACGCTCGGGGGGCCGTCGGAGCTCGTGAGCAGCGCGTTCCAGGTCCACCAGTCCGTGGGCACGCCAGGGGCGACGCTGCTCCGGGACGCGTCGTCGGTGCTCGAGCTCCGGGTGAGGGGCATGGCCTCGCGGCCCGGGATGGACCTGGAGGCGGCGGGGGGGGACTCCACGGCCGCGAGCGCAGCGGCGGCCAGCGCAGCGAGGGCCGCGGCAGCCGCCGCCGACGACGACGACGACCAGAGGATGACGGACACCTCCGGCGTGCGGGGCGTGGGGGACCGCCGCGTGAGGCTGGAGCTGTCCCGGGAGGGCCTGCTGGAGCTGCTGGAGCGTCTCGACGGCGTGCAGAAGGCGCTCGACGGCCTCAGCGCCTGACGGCGGCGGCTGCCGCGTGGCGGCGTGCAGAAGGCGCTCGACGGCCTCAGCGCCTGACGGCGGCGGCTGCCGCGTGACGGCGTGCAGGAGGCGCCCGACGGCCGCTGCTGCGTGTTGGCACAAGGTACGTGACGGCATCGCTGGCGTTGCTTGCTTGCGTGACGGGCCGGTGAATCTCGGCTGGCCCCGCCCGGCACGCACTCCTTGCCGAGAACAGCGCACGCGCCGCCGCGGCAGGCGGCCGGGGAAGTGAGCGGGTCGCCTCACACGCTGACACCGACGGCCGACGCGACCCACCGCGCCCCCGAGGGCAGGGCCGGCCCGGTGGCGCCGCCGCCGCCGCCGGCCCGGCCGAGCGCCGCCTCGACCATCTCCCGCGCCGCGCCGGGCCCCCTGGCCCGCGCCACGACCGCGAGGAGGAGGAGTGCCTCCTCGACGACGGCGCGAGCGGCGGGCCCGAGCGCCGCCCCGCCGGGGGACGCCGGCGACGAATCCTCCTCCCCGTGACTCCTGTCGTGGCCGGTGTTGGCTCCGCGGGGCAGGGCGCCGCTCTGCGCGGCTGCCGTGACGGCGGCGGCGACCAGCGCCGCCGCCGTTGCCTCGTGGTCCCTCACGCGCGGCCAGCACGACACGGCGGCGACGCGGCACGACGCGAGCGACGCGACCACCACTCCCGCGTCGGGGGAGTCGCATGCCCACCGCGACGCGACCGTGACGACGTCGCCGAGGACGCGGGAAGAGTGGCAGCCGCCGCGGGCGAGGGCGCCGCAGAGGGCGAGAGCCGCCGACCGCTGGAGGGGGAGCGACGTCGCCGTGAGCGACTCCCGGAGGCAGGCATCGAGCTCTGCGTCGTGCCCGGCCGAGGGGGGGTCGCCGAAGCAGGCGTCGGTGGCGGCCTGGGCCGCGCAGGCCGAGACGAGGCGGGTGAGGGGGGTGGGCCCCGCCCTGACGGACGAGAGAACCTCGAAGGCGAGGGCGCGGTGGTGGGCGAGGGGGCGGGGGCACCCCAGCGCGAGGCCGAGGAGCGCGCCGGCGCCGAGGAGGCCGAGCCACGGCCGGTGGGAGTCCGCCACCCTCGCGGTGAGAGCGAGCGCGTCAAGCAGGAGGAGGGGCGCGGCGTCGGGGTCGACCCCCGCCGCCGCGGGCACGGCGGAGCCGACGACGAAGGCGATGACGTGGGGGAGGAGGACAGAGGTGCGCCCGAGGCGGGCCGCCGGCTGCCGCAGCGAGCGCAGCAGGGAAGCTGTGCCGGCGCGGGCCGCGGCGAGGGACGGTGCAACCGCGACGCCCCGTAGGCTGCCGCCCGGCGAAACCGCCGCAGGGCCGACCGCCTCGGCTGGGCCGTCAGCGCCCAGCGCCCCCTCGGCAGCACCCGGGGGCTTGTCAGCCGCCTCCACGGGAGCGGCCAGCTCGGCGCCGCCGCCGCGGGACAGCGCGGCAGTGGCGGCCGCGGAAAGTCGGCCCACCGCCTCGGACGCGGCGCCCCCGGCGACGGGCGTGGCGCGCAGGAACAGTGACTCCAGCAGCACCACGCACGGCGCAACCTCGGTGGCGATGCGGGCGGCGCCGTCGCCGTCCCCCGCCGCGATGGCGTCCCGAATCGCCGCCGCCACGCCTGAAGCTGCGGCGCCGGCGTCCCGCGCCCATGCGGAGCATGCTGCCACACGGCTGCTGCCCTCGGACTTGAGCACGAACCCAACCGGTGCGTCGGCGGGCGCGGCCTCGTGCCAGGTCCACGGCCGGCCTCCCGCGATGTGCTGCCACGCGCCCCGACTCTCCAGCTCGGCGCTCGCCTGCTGCGCCACCGTCTCTGCCGTGGCATGATGGCCGAACGGCACGCCCGGCCCTTCGCCAAGGCACCTCACAAGCCGTGCTGGCGATGCGTTCGCCGGCCAGCGCACGTCCTCGACGTCATCAAACGCCAGGACGGGCACACCCTCTGGCGTGGCAAGCCTTAGCAGCCGCGTCACGGCGTCACACTCGTCCGCGGCCGAAGCGCCGCCGCTCTCGCCGGCAGCCATATGCCCTTGCGGGGCTGGCCGCCCCTAGCGTCGGCACACGGGCACCCCCGCGCACACGTGCACTCCGGCTTGAACCGCACAGACAGTATCAGAGAATGGGCTGCCGGCCGCGGTGGCGCGAGTGGCACCTGGCGGCAGGGCGCGGTGCCAGAGCCGCACGGCTGGCCGATGGACTGCGCCTGAGGCGTGAGTGCCCGATGTATGTTGCGCAGTACGTTATGCGACGTGAGTCGGGCGGCTGGCCGTGGGATGGAGCTGCAAGGCAGTGGTGCGCGCAGGTTTTCCTCTCATGCCGCGGCCATCCACAGCTTGGAGAGGCAGACGACGCCGTCGGCGGGCGGGCGCGACCACGTGATCTGGACGCGGTGGATCCCCTCGGCCGCGATGCTGGCGGAGGCGATGCCGTTGTCGTCAAAGGCCGCGACGGCGCCGGCCGCGGGCTCGTCGGAGCGCGGCTCGAACGCCTGCACGCGGACGCGGGGGGCGGTGGCGGTGCCCTCGCTGCGCACGGTGGCGACGCGCGCGATGCGGCCGAGGCGGCAGCCGGCGGGCGGGGCGGCGGGGAGGATGACGTCAAAGGGCGTGCTGTCATTGACCGCGAAGCAGAGCCGGCGGCCGGACCCGGGGGCGAGGAGGTCCGCGGCGCGGGCGGGGGCCGCGGCGCTGAGGGCGCAGCCGAGGACGGAGCACGTCTCGCGCTGGATGACCGAGGCGCCGGGGGCGGCGGGGCCGCGCTCGGGGAGGAGGGCCGGGTGGCCGCGGAGGGTGCCGCCCACGAGGCAGCCGGGGGTGCGGAGCGTGTGCAGAGCCGCCGCGGTGGCCGCCACGGTGATGGACGTCGACGACGTGGCGTCAGTGGCCTCGATGTACCGGGAGGACGTCTCGTTCGCGGCCCGGCTCGCGGCCTCGGCGGCGGCCACAGCCGCCCTGGCGGCCTCGGCCCCGCTCGCCGCCGCCTCCGCGGCCGCCCTGGCCTCGGCGACGTCGCCGCCCACCGCCCCCGCCGTGGCCTCGGCGGCGGACGCGCTCCTCGCCGCGGCCTCGGCGCTAGCCCCGGACTGCTTGGCCGATGCCTCCATCCGCTTGGCGGTCTTGGCAGCGGCCTTCTCGCTCGTCCTCGCCGCCTCGGCGAAACGCCCGGCCGCCTCCTCGCTCGACTTGGCCGCCGTCTCGCTCGCCTCCGCGGCCTTCTCGCTCGCATCGGCCGCGGCCGCCGCCTCCTTGGCCGCCGCCTCGCTCCGCTCCGCCGCCACCGCGCTCTGCCGTGCCGCAGCGTCGCTCGCCGCCGAGGCGGAGCTCGCCGACACCCCGGCCGACGACGCGTCGGCGCTGGTCAACGAGGCGCTCGCCTCCGCGGCGGACGCGCTCTCCCCGGCCCGCGTCGCGGCGGCGGCCGCCTCCCCGGCGCTCGCCAACGCGGCCTCCTTGCCGGCCGTCGCTTCCGCCGCGCTGGCTGCCGCCGCCTCGGCGCTGGACCGAACCTCGGCCACGCTCCCCGCCGACGCGTCCTGGCTCGCCGCCGCGGCCAGGGCGTGCTCGTGCGCAGTGGCGGCGCTGGTGTCGGCGTTGGAGGCCGAGGCGGAGGCGTCCTCGGCGCTACGCCTGGCGGCGTCCCGCGCGGCGGTCACGGCCTGCGCCGCCGTGCCGGCCTCAGCGGCCCGCTCCAAGGCGGCCGTGGTTGAGGCTCCGGCCGCGTCGGCCGAGGCCTTGGACGCCTGGGCTGCCGCCTCGGAGACCGCGGATGCCGCCTTCGCCGCGTCAGCGGAGGATGAGCAAGCAGAAGCCGAGCCCTGGGCCTGCTGCGCCGAGGCCTCGGCGGCCTCTGCGGCGCCCACGGCACGCGCCACGAGGTCGTTTGCGGAGCCGAGCGCGGACTGCAGCGAAAGCGCGTCCGCAGCCCCGACCGCGCCCCGGAGGTCCGACAGCTCGGCGTGCGTGCGGTACTGCCCCCACGCAAGGCCGGCCACGCAAAGCAGGAGCAGGACCACGAGCCAGACGGGCGCACCGCCGCGGACGATGACCGTCTCGGGCCCGGCACCCACCGGCGCAGGGGCGGGCCCGCCCCCCGCCGCTGACGCAGCCCGATGACGCCGCATGCGGTCGTAGCTGACCAGCGAGGCCACGGGCGGGGTCCGGGAGTCGGTCGGCATGGGTGCAGGGACCGCGTCACCATAGCGGTTGCCCGGCCGCTCCCTGGTGCTCATGAGCGCCTTTCGCACGGAGCTGATGACGGCAGCATCCTCGGTGGTGCTGTACGTGCGCCGGCGGCGGACGGCCGAGGACGTGCGCGCGGGCGAGGGATCAACGGCCGCCTCTTCCCTGGGCGGCCTCGCCGAGGGGGTCTTGGACGGGGCGGGCTCCGGCGCCATAGAGACACGCCGGCCAGCCCGACCCCGCGGCTTCTCCGTGTTCGGCCTCGCCGCTCGCCGGCTGGCCTGGCGCGGCGTCGGCGCGGGCACGGGCTCGTCGTTGTCCGACGTGGACAGGCTGGACCGCGTCTTGGCCATCGAGAACTGTCCGGTACGAGGTAGCTGCGGGCGGATCAGCTAGCCTTCCCGCGCTCAGCCGTGCAGGGTGCGCGCGGTGAGTCATCTGACAAGGCGAGCGCAGCGCTGCCGGCCAGGCATCGTGTATCGGGGCTGCAATGCGGACCCCCGCGCGATGAAATGCCGGTGATTCGTGATGAGAGCGAGGCTTGGTTGCCGATTCGGCCAAAAGCGTGACGCTTGCTGCCATGGGGGCGGGGCCGCAGGACGCATGCGCTTGGCCGCGGGCGGATTCGGCGCCGCACTCAACCCGGGCGCCCGCGCCAGCACACTGCATGGTTCACACTATCTCCTGTACCCGCCGCGCGGCGGGCCCCGGCCGCCCCCGCCCCCGAAGCCGCCTCCGCCCTCGCGGCCCCGGCCGAACCCTCCTCCCCTCGGCCCTCCCCGGCCGAACCCTCCTCCCCTCGGCCCCCTGCGGTCGAACCCGCCGTCCCGCGCCCCCCCCCTGTCATCGTAGCCCCCGTTACGGGGACCCCCGCGGTCGTGGCCGGGCGGACCG
>Ga0136560_1002109_pt1 | contig 10086 bp, 16 predicted proteins | sample AntRauMeHopE1497_FD_104925 | JGI IMG/M metagenome (GOLD analysis project Ga0136560, IMG submission 104925) | Saline lake microbial communities from Rauer Islands, Antarctica - Metagenome Hop E1 #497 | ecosystem: Environmental > Aquatic > Non-marine Saline and Alkaline > Saline | place...
ATCTGGCTGATGAGCGCTGTGAGTCGGTCCCTTTCCTCTGGGAGGAGGTCTTCGATGGGTCCATGCGACCACGTCTCGATGATTGCGTCTAGACCCACGTGGACGAATTCCATGTAGACCATGCCACATCGGCTCACAGTGGCAGGGCTCGCGACGGCAAGATCGGCTACTTCGAACATCATGTGCAGGGTGGGGGGCAGCTTGATGCGCTGTCCATTAGGCAAGCAAAGGGTCTTGTTGTCGTCGAGCACTGTGTTCATGTTTTCGATCCAAAGCGCATCCACAGGGCCGTCGAATACGATCCACTTCCTGTCCTGGCTGGTATCACGAACAGCCACGCGAGCAAGTGCGCTGATGATGCCATCTGTCCATTCCCCAGTAGTTGAGCTCGTCTCGCCGTACAGTTCTCCCATCCTCACGCTCTTCGGATTCAGCACGTAGCAAGTCACCTTTTGATAGAAGCCATCTTTATCTACTTCTCCATCCTTCTTCAGCTGCGTGAGTGCATCAGCAAGCACCTGCCAATTGATCGATTTCCCGCTGCCGGCTTCGCCCACCAACATCATCCCGTGACGAACCAGCTGTGTCTCATGAGTCTAGATGATTTTCGTGATGAGCCCAGGGACCAGTGACAGCCCGCGAAGCTTGAGTTGGAACTCGATCGCTTCCTGCAGGTTGCCGTAATCCACAAAGGGAACGTTCGCTGTAGGGAACAAGTCCTTGATGATGCCTTGGAACAGAGGCAGATCCTGCTGCAAGAACTTCGGCACGTTCGAATCTCGCATAGATCGGATGAGGAGGATGGTTTCGTCGACGTCTGGCTCCTTGCGCTTTAGCTGCCCAGCGGCAACAAGAACACTCTTCACCGCTCTCATGCCGTAGTCGTAATGACTCTGCTTGGACAGCTGCTCCGATGCCAACTTGTAGAGCTGGGCCATCTTGTTCGATAGGCCAAAGGCCTCTCCGAAGCCCTGAGAGAACAGAATGATCTCAGCAATTAGGCGATAGTCCGGCACCATCATGGCCACGGGCCGGAATAGCGACTTGAGATTATCGGGCAGTTCTGTCCTGCCCGCATACCCAGGGTTCATCGTGATGAATACGCCGAAGCTGGAGGAAAGAGGGATTTCCTTGCCCTCGAACTCGATGTGCGTCTCGCCGCCCTTGAGCCCCTCCTAAATGACAAGGATTTGCTGCGCGATCACAGACAGAACTTCGATGTTGATTCGGTTGAATTCATCGAAGCAGGCCCAGGCACCGGCTTGCGCCAGCCCGGAGAAGAAACGACCCATCATCTGGAAGTTCAACCCGTCCGAGCAATTGAAGACAACACATTGCACTGCCAGTGCCTTGGCTAGATCCTTGGTAGTCTCCGTCTTGCCGGTGCCTGCCGGCCCTGCAGGTGCCCCGCCGAACTTGAGATGCAGCGCACCTGTCAAAGTCATGTAACACTTGTCAGTGAGAGGAGTGATCACGAGGCGCGGCTGGTTACCGATGTATTCGTAGCCGAATACAAATCGAGTGTTCGTCTGACGAACCACGCAATTATCCACGTCCTCCTCCCAGTAGTACCTCAGCTGTCTGGTCCATTCGAAATCCTCCAGCGCACTCACCTGCTTCTTCACGAGAGCGGCCACCACGTCGCGTCCATGCACGTCAAGCACAACCAATGCACCGAGCATGCGTCGCTGCAATTTCGTGAGATCAGTTCGCACGAGTTCCACCATCGCGTCAATCTGTTTGCGGACAAAGGTGAGCAGTCGAGCAAGTGCCTCTGGGTCCTGGTTCATCTCCAGGATGGCGCGCTCAACATTTGCCGCCCAGAACACCTGATCCACAGTCAGCACCGGCTGGGCCGCGTACTTGAACAGCCAGTCTTTGCGATTAATCTGAGCATCAGGGTCGGCAGGGTATGCCTCCATGGACGTCTTGGTGATATCGTAGAGCGTTTTTCTCATCATGCGCTCCACATCACCTAGCCAGTTCTCGACGTTGCCGGCGGCCGTCAGAGGAGCAGTGAAATCAACATGCTCATTCTCGGAAGAAATCATGCCGAACATCTCTGCAGCCTGGTCTTCCTTGCCGAACTTGAGGGATTTCATCGCATCGAAGCAGCCCTGCAGATGCGGCTGCACAGCCTAGGGGTCCCGTGTCTGCGACAGGATGGCGAGCAGGTCCTCATCGGAGAGGAAGTAGAAGCGGGGGAAGGCCGACCTTTTCGTCTCCAGGTAGTCGTCGAGAGATTTCTGGATCTCTTCGAGGAGCATGTTGCAATGCTAAAACGTCTTGAGCAGCTCGTCGCCGTTTTCGATGCTGGCGAGTACGGCGGGGTTCGTGTGCGTTCGTAGCATGACCTCCTTCCACCGCTTGTCCACCGTCATGAACTTGCTCGCTTCCGCAGGCAGTTGCCTTTGGATATCCTCGGCGCTGAAAATGTTCTCGAGGTACTGCCATTGCTTCATACATTGCACCCACTCGTCGAGAGTATCGGACAATAGAGCCAGTTTGCGGTCCCAAACTTCAACCTCGTCGCGCACGCCCTGTATGAATCGGGAACCCATCATAGTCTACAGCGTCACCTGATGATCCTCAAGAAGAACAAATATGTCATCCAGGCCGGAAAGCACGTACACATGCTTCAGCTCGCGGTAGTTTCTCGTGAGAAACTTCATGTTTGTCCACTCAGCTGCAATGCTCTGTAAAGATTCCTCCAGTTGATGCTCGCCAGAAGCAGCACCACTCACCTCGGTGACCAGGTCCCGCATCTCAAGGACTCCAAAATCGATCAGCTCGCCGAGAGTCCGGCTCGTATCCCCAGCTGTGAAGGGCTGCTTTAGCTCCCTATACAGCTTGGTCCAGTGCCTATCCAGCATGTACGGGTTGCCCAGTTCCTCGATCACTCCAAGAGCAGACCTCCACGCCTACGTCTTCTCCTTGAACATAGCGGAGACATCGTCGCCGAGCTATCGATCGGCAATATAGCTGGCTTTCATGAGGGCGTTCGAATCAGTTACCAGCTGATCGACGTCCACCGTGTGGAAAGGGTCCCCTACCCAGTGGTCGTGTTTGGAGATGAAGTCGTCCAGGCTCCGCCATAGGATGGCCCTGCGCTGAATGGAAGACTTGCATAGCTCCATGGCCGTAAAGCCGTCCTCCTCCACTCCAAACAGCCGCTACCAGGACTAGAACTGTCCCGATCTGGATTCCATGCTACTCAGTTTGTCTTCTGCTGCCTGCACCTTGACTAGAACGTCGGACGTGTCCTGGCTCGCATCGACGAATTCCCCTTCATTGACCGAGTCCTTCAGCTGGGCCATCGTTTCTTTGAGCTTGAATACACGCATGTCCAGCTGGTGCCGCATGTCTCGCATCCGGCTCTCAACAAAGCCTTTCCCCTGAATCATCGCATCTTGGTACCTTCCTAAGAGGCTCTTCATCTCAGCGGCAAGAAATTCGTCTTCCCTGGGGATGCGCCCTCTGTATGTCGTCACCAGCTTGTGCATCTCATCTACAACCTGGGCGTCCTCCATCAGCCGCGTGTCGTCTTCCTGAAGACGAGCCATGTCCTCCTTGTGTCTGGCAAAGTCATCCAGGGTTTGCGGCCGACGCTCAAACACGCTCACGCGCTGCTGGAAAATGTCTGCCAGCCTGCGGCAGACACCAGAGGAGCGCTGCAGCAATTGTTCCTTGACTCGACCCAGCGCACGCTCGGTGAGCGGCTCAAGTTCCGCCTTGAGCTCCTTCGCGTCGACGTGCAGGCAGCCACGCGTGGTCGTACTTGTGAGGCTTCTGACAGCGGAATCCCACCCTGCAATTTTCTGCATTTCCCTCTTGAGCTCAAGCACTGCGTGGCCCGCTGACGACGCATCGCCCTCACCGCCCCCATTGGAGGCAGATGACGCATGTGCCTCCTCGTAGAGGCCCTGCGTCTTCTGGTAGTCGAAAGCAGGCCGCACCTGCTTGAAGCTGTCCATCTCGCTGAAGGCACGAGCCCCCTCGAAATCTTCCTCCAGTTTGTTCAGGACCTCGACTGTCTTGAAACGCATCGATGGCAGGGAGTAGCAGATCTCGGCTACCGACGGCGCACCCAGCCCAAGAACGCGCGATTTAGGGTCTTCAGCGGCAGTCATCGTGATGTGCGCCTGGCTTAGGAAGCCTTCAGGCAGAGAGGCGATTATGCGAGGGTCTTCGCCTGTGAACCGAGCACCCCCGAGATCGAGACCGAGCGGAGCAACGCCCCCAAACGCCATGGCGTCATAAGCTACGGGGAGTTCTCGAAGGAAGGGCTCGAAGGCTCGCACAGACAGCATCCTCGGCTCCCGGGTCACCATCTCAACCGTTTCGCCAATGACCTCCTCGATGGCGGCACCGAAATCCTGCTAGTTCGGCGCAAACACAGTGCCTTCGTCATCGAACCTCAGCTCGGTCATGAATAGACCGACCCGTGACCGCTGTCCCGCCCCCGCGTGCATCGACGACCTCAAAGCCTCAAGATCATCGCTGCATCTGCCCGCGAACGCCTCTACCACCATATAGTCCACCATGCGGATCAGGGAACCGAGGCGGGACTGTTCGAATGCAGCTTGCCGAAGTGCTCTAGCCTTTCGCATCTCGTCCTCTTTGGCCTCCCGAATGCCCTTGGTGCGTCCTCCAGCACCAGCACTAGGGTCTGCATCCTCGTCCGCGTTGGCGGCCGCGCGATCCGTGACGTCCTTGCAGATGCCTTTAAGCACCCTAACGATCCTCACAAGCCTCCGGTCTATTTCTTTCTGTGCCATTGCCCTTGCCTGCGCCTGCGTATCTGCGAACGTCGCGGCGGTCATGCGCACGCCATCCAGTCTGACAAGCTGCAGCTCTTGCAGGTGCGATACGGCGGTCCTGATGGTCATCATAGGAGCACAGAAGACCCTGCTTGCCATGAAGAGTTTCCTCTCAATGTCTCGTCGCATGCGACGGAACTTACTGTACTTGGCGAAGGTTCTCCACATATCGAACATCTTGCGCGGCACGAACTGGCGGAAGAACGTGAGGTTGCGCACCACGTTGAACGCTGAACTCTATCGCATCCACTCGGACAGAGTCAGGAACTCAGAGGGCTCCCCAGGGCACACATGCACGACGCCTTTGGCACTGATGGTGAAATGCTCTGGGTCAATGTCTTCCTCTGGCACGACGATGAGATCGTACGGACGGAATACTTTGCCGGTCCTGGAGCGGTTCAGATACACGAACTTCACAGGGCATTGGGGTCCATAGTGTGCGAAGAAGGTCACTGCATGCTCCCCCGTTCGCAGCGCTTCAAAAGCGTCAAACACCTTGCCACCCGTGTCGTCACCACCCACAGCCTCCGAGGCCCTCCTCACTGCATCGATCTCGCCAGGACCCGGACCCACGCGGACACCCCCCATAAGATGATACCCCCCTCTCGTCAGGGTAGCGCCAGTGGAGTCCTCCATCTCCTTACCCCCACCACCGCCCCTGGCACCAGGCCTGGCCACATCTGTGTTCAGGTGGGGCACTGTGAGAGCCAGGCCAGCGCCAGCGTGTTCCCCTCTAGCCTAACTGCGAATCTGTGCAGCAGTGGACATGGGGGATACCCCCGCTTCTTTCGATTCGTAGGCGTGACCATGACCGTCCCCGTGGCCTACACCACCGTTGTGAACCACCCCTGGAAGTCGAAATGGGGATCCTGCACCCTTCCCAGCTTCCCGTGCGCGCGCCGCCTTACGTTCGGTCAGTTTTAGGCGCTACGACTCCCGAAGGGCTACGAGTCGCTTATCTCGCTGCTTATCCTGCGCAGCCCGCGACCTTTCGAGCTCTTTGGCTGCCTTGGACCAGTCCGGCGCGCCAGGGCGCTTCGAGCCCCTCGATGGCTACATCTCAAACTGGCCGAGGTCGGAACCACTAAATGAGTACAAACCCTTAGGTGCAGCTCCAGATATTGACACTGATCCGGTTTTAAATCCTCCTGCAGTCGTTGTGGACCCAGATGTAAGGCCCATGCTTGGCGAGTGGCCGGCGAGCGTTCGACCAATGCGTTGTGGTGCTCCATCCCGGGGGCGCCCAGCAGCCGGAAGAGTTGGGCCCCTATCTCCACGCAGTTTCGAAGACTTCGTTCCATCTGGCTTCGTGGAGCTTAGACCAGACTCGAACCGAGACATTGGCGCCTTCGTTCTCGGCTGCATCACGCCAGTTGCCCTGGGCCTGGCAGCTGAGGGCAAGCGTGGCTGCACACTTCCAGTTAGGTCGACCTGCGTACAAAAATGCAGCCTGTTCCAAATCGTAGATAATGAAAGACCGGTCGTGGCGCTTGCGGCTACTTCAGCATGTAGATTGTGCGAGTACCTTGCGTCGCTTTCGAAGCAGATAGAATAAACATTAATGCAGAACTCAAACTTACACTTTGATCACTGGTTCCATATAAATCCATAATTATGCAATGCAAGGCTCAAGCGAGCTCAAGGTCACCCGTTCAGGCCTGGAGGATGGGGAATGTGTCGGTTGGAAACGTTGGCGGTTGCAACCGTTTTCATTTGCCGCGCATTCACCATTGCGGAACAGTTGGCCAACGGACCTGCACACGGCTGTAAAGTGAAGATTTCCAAGAGTTTACTGGCTCTTTATAATATAGTACTCTTCCGTAGACTACGCAGATAGTATCCGATAGCACTTGATCATGGAAGGAGCTCCTAAGCATAAAGAGATACGATTAAATGCATCTCAAAGGGTTGATCCCGTTCAGCAGTTCGACACTCTGAAGCCCCAGGTGTCAGCATTCCAGGCACAAGATGCATATGCCGCGGACAGCGATGCTAGACCTTTGTCTGCGGTGCAGCCACCCGAGGTTCGAGCGGGAGGATAGCTTGAAGGGCATGTACCCCCAACATTTGATACGTTCGGGCGGCAGTTGCCTCGTGGCAAGACTGGGGCTGGCATCAAGGTCAGGAAAGGAATGCCAGGAATGTGGCATCCAGAATCAACAGCATAGCTGGAAAATTCTGCGATGCCCGAAGGTACTGAATATTCGCCCGGAGAGCGCGGCTCGTCGCTCGCTGACCAGCTCAGGCATAGCAGATCAGGACACGTTGCCGACCGCACGGCACCGTTGCGATCATTCGGGCCTGGTGTGAGCGATGCGCTTGCAGATTCGTTTGCAGATGCCGGAGCTGACGGTCGTGTAGTCGCTGACCCATCCATGAAGGCAGCAGGCGTCGCCAAAACGCAGGGGATGACTCGTGCATCGCACGGTGGTGCAGAGCCGCGCCTGTATTCGACGATGAATAACGCCCCACTAGTACCTGCACAGTGGCGGAAAAAGCCCCCTGTTCGTACGCAAACGGAACTCCATGCAGCCCGCCGAGCCCGCAAGCACCCCCACATCTCGTATGACCTCGATGGTGACGGTGTCGTCAGCCCGATGGATTACTTCTTCGCTGCCCAATTCGACACGGACCAATCAGGCGTTCTCAGCGTGGAAGAAAAGAGACGAGCTTGCGATGCGATGTCAGCGGGGTACGCCTAGAACTTCACGAAGGTTCGCTCCGGGGTGACGCAGTCTGTGCATCACAGAGTACTGCAGAGGAGGGGCGAGGTGCTTGCTGACGACAGGGAGGGAGGGTGGTCGAACCTTGCAAAGACGAGGGAGGGCGGGGATGGCATGGAATCCAAGGAACAAAGGGACGAAAGGCTGCTTGCGAAACTGCCGTACGCTAATCAGGGCCCTGGTGGTGCCTAGCAGGCGATGCTTGATAGTCGGGTCAAGTCAAGGCTCAAGTCGACTGCGGCAAAGCATGGACTCTCCTCTCGGTCTCAGTTGATGCACGCTCGGAGGGTGGAGGAAGCAAAGCATCTAAATGCTACGTACTCTAAGAGGTTCGGACTAGAGGCCCTTCCCGTTGGGCAGGCCGGACCCTCCGTCATCCTTGCTTCATCGCCCATTCGGCAAGGGGTGGATTCGCGAGGCAGCCAATATGACGAGGAGACTGGCCCTGGCAGTCGCATGTTCACGGAAGTGCCTGTCACAGATGGCCCCGTCAAGCCGCATGCCGGTCCCATTGCGCGCGGCAGGGCCTAGAGAGCTGCAAAGAGCAGGTCAGAGCTGCTACGGTTGAGGCGAAAATCGCGTCTTGTGGAGTCCCTTCGAGTCACTGGTGATGCATGTGAAGCGGATAGGGTCGAACGGGCTCCATCGCCGGTCTCTGATGATGAAGCGAGCCTCCGCCGCACAGGCCCCATGAGCGGTCTTCCGAGCCTCTCTCTCTCTCGCACGGAGCTGCTTACCCGCAGAAAACAAGCTTCTCTTCAAGAGGCAGATTCAAAGGATCGCCGTCCCATTGGAGTTGGAATCCACGGGAAGAACTTGCCATCCATGTAGGATGGTGATAAGCCCTGGTTCGAGCAGTAGCGAGACACCAAGCCCCGAGACCTGTCTGACCGTCCTTGGCAGCAGGGAAGTGCCTTGGACGGTGAGGAGCAGGATGTCCTCTTGAGGTCAACGGGGCCCGGAGTCGCAACTCGGCGCGGCGCCCGAGTTGATGAGACTACGGGAAGGCCGATCGTTAGGTCGGGCATCCCCAGAGAAGCCGAGCCGGATGAGAAAGAGTTTGCTCTCAAAACTCGTACGATCCGGCTCCTTGACATGGAGGCATACAGGAAAAAGAAACATCTAGATTTCGCCGAGAAGCCCAATCGCGTGGATCACTGGGAAAATGCAAGGTAGCTGGCGGCTACTGGCGCACCAGGCGATGTCAAGCAATCCAATAGCCGACGAGGAGGAGCCGGTGCAGAAGGAGACAGTGGCGGCGGTAGCGGCATGCTTGGTGCTTCCCGCTCCGCTATGCACATCTTGCCTTCGACAGGTGGAGGGGGGTTGAGCAGTGATATCTCAGTGGGCACAACCAAGAGATTTTCGACCCGTCGATGGACCGACGAAGTGCTCGAGCACAGGGCACTCCGTGACAAGGAGGAGGAAGACCACCACCTCGACGATGACGGGAAGGAACTCTACGCAGACCCGAAAGAATGGGCCCCGATGTATTCATCCTTTGCGGCAGATAGGGTATTTCGGGATGGATGGAACACGAGGAAATAGACGTTCCGAACCAAGGCAGTGGTGCCGGGGATGTCGTCGCTGCGTGGGTCGCAGTCTCAGAGCATGCTGCGGTCTCGAGGTAGCCAGTTCGATGCATCAGGGATAGGTAGAGATGGAGGGCTCAGTGGGAGGATATCGATGCAAGGCTCAGGGTCCGTGTCCTCGCTGGGAGGGGAAGGAGGTGGTGGATCCGGGCAGGTTGGTCGGTCTCGCCTTGGATCCGTGGAGCGGAAGGCGTACGACGGTACGTTTGGATCCGCCGCCTTTCACTCTACGCCTGCTTGGCCCGGAGCAATGAAGAGGAGAGGTAGCCTGCATGGAACTGCAGTGCTACTGCCCAGCTAGGAGGCTGCTGCTGCTGCTGCTGCTACCAGCGGTGCCAGGGGCAGGGGCGGTGGCGGTGGCGGTCCTACTCGGTTCCGACCAGAGGGGTCGTCGCAGGAAGAAGATCTGCGAGCTGCTCTAGAGTCACGGGGAAGGACAGTACCTAGTCTCATGATGGGCAGGGGAAGTGGACGAGGAAAAGAAGAGGGTGAGCGACGAGGTGCTTCTGGTGTTCGAGAGAGGAGGAGGAACTCGGTAGAAGAGATGCTGCCTCCCCGAGCACCTGCTCCAGTGATCCGATCGGCAGGTGGGCGAGCATCTCCATCCAGTACTGGTGCGAGTGTTGCAGGGGTACCAGGGGCGTACGCTCGCGCGGGCGAAGCAACTGCTTTTCGAGCTCAGGTCCCCACGGCGGGGGCCCAGCTTTTGTAGCGACGGGGGATGGCTTCGTCAGCTTCAAATCCCGCACTCCTCGGTAGTCGATCATTGACCAGGCTCGCAGCCTCTACTCGCCTGGGACAAAGCCAAGGAGTACACTAGCAGGGGACAGGGACATTCTCCGGACTCGGAGCTGCCTTGCAACGTGAGCATGCTCGCTTGGCCGAATCGACGGGGGCTGCCGCAGTCTCCAGGGCAGGTAGACCTCCCGTTGCTAAATTTAGTAAGGTGGG
>Ga0136560_1002111_pt1 | contig 10083 bp, 5 predicted proteins | sample AntRauMeHopE1497_FD_104925 | JGI IMG/M metagenome (GOLD analysis project Ga0136560, IMG submission 104925) | Saline lake microbial communities from Rauer Islands, Antarctica - Metagenome Hop E1 #497 | ecosystem: Environmental > Aquatic > Non-marine Saline and Alkaline > Saline | place...
CGGCTGGCCCAGGTGATGTACGAGTGCGCCGCGGAGGGGTACGAGCGGGAGGCGGTGCGGGCGGGGGCGGCGGCGGCGGCGGTGCGGGCCGCGAGCGCGGGGCTCAAGGGCCGGGCGGCTGACGCGGTCGCGGCGGTGCGGGCAGCCCTCAGGGCGGCTGTGGCGGCGTGAGCGGGCCGGGATGGGGGCGATCCGGCGAGGAGCGGGTGCAGAGGGGGGGGGGCGGGGGTGGAGGCCTCGGCGCCGCGGCCCTACACGAAGTGTGGGGGGGAGGCGCTGGCACATGGGCTCGGTGCCGCGGCCCTGCACGAAGTGTGGGGGGCAGGCGCGGGCACATGGGCTCGGCGCCGCGGCCCTGCACGAAGTGTGGGAGGCAGGCGCGGGCACATGGGCTCGGCGCGGCCATTGCTGCTGCTCGGGGGACGGTGGCGGACGTGCGGCTCGGGGCGTCGCGGGCCGGAGCTTCGGGGCGTACGGTCGGCATGGCGGCGGGCGCACAGAGAGGGGGGCGGGGCGGGGAGGACGGCCGAGTCCCGCCGCCACCCCCCGCCTCCCTCCCGCGCTCGCCGGGCCGGCTTCGCCTCGGCTCCTGCCTCGCGCCGCTCCGCGCACCGCACTTCCGCTCGCCCCCGCGCGCACAATCCAGCCGTGACCCCCCCCGCAGCATCGTGCCTGCCCAGGCCCAAGTGACCCCGCACTGCCTCCGGGGTCGCAGAGGTGATTTCGATAAGTTATAAGGTATTGTCGCGCGCAGCTTTCCGCATGCGGTGCTTGGGTGGTGATCTTCCGCAAGAGGTCGTGCGCTCGGCTTGCGCACGGGCAGCGGCGAGCGGGGGCAGCGGGGCCCCGATACTATTCGGCCCCGCTTCCGTGAGCCGTTGCGCCGTGCGCATGCATCGTGCGCGCGCGCCTGTCCGGAGCGCCCCTGCGCTCGCCCGGCTTGGTGCGTGGCGGCGAATGGCTCAAAACGTCCAATCCCATTCGCGCTCTACCGCTCTGCACGCGATTGAACAATTCTGGTCCGCCTTGTGCGGCGAGCACTTCGAACCAGGGTTCGACAGCTATGGCAGCAGCTTCCTCCTCGTCTTCGGGCGGTGCCAGTGTCGGCATCGACCTGGGCACCACCTACTCATGCGTGGGCGTGTGGGCGCACGACGTGAGCCTTGGCGCGATGCGCATTCGCCGGGAGCGTCATTCGCCATTGTTCGTCGTCCTTCGTTGCCCCCCGGCCATCCCTGGGCACCCTGGCCCTCGCCATCCATCGCGGTCGGATCCAATTCGAACCGTGGTGCGGTGGCAGCGCGCCATGGGGCCGCCCGAAGGGATCGCGCCGGGGTGATTCGTGGCAGTCTGGAATGTTCGCTTGGATTCTCGAAGGGTCCCTCTCGGTCACATGCATTGCCCCTCCTCCTCCCCTTGCCCCTCCTCCACAGCGCGTCGAGATCATCGCCAACGACCAGGGCAACCGCACCACCCCGTCGTACGTGGCCTTCACCCCGTCCGAGCGCCTCGTCGGCGACGCCGCCAAGAACCAGGCCGCGATGAACCCCATCAACACGGTGTTCGACGCCAAGCGCCTCATCGGCCGCAAGTTCAGCGACCCCATCGTCCAGGCTGACACCCGCCACTGGCCGTTTGCCGTCGTCCGCGGCGACAACGACAAGCCCATGATCGAGGTGGACTTCAAGGGCGAGCGCAAGACGTACGCCGCCGAGGAGATCTCCGCCATGGTGCTCCAGAAGATGAAGGCCGTCGCTGAGGCCTTCCTCGGCACCCCCGTGGCCTCGGCCGTGGTGACCGTGCCCGCCTACTTCAACGACTCCCAGCGCCAGGCCACCAAGGACGCTGGCCTTATCGCCGGCCTCAACGTGAGCCGCATCATCAACGAGCCCACCGCCGCCGCCATCGCGTACGGCCTCGACAAGAAGGGCAAGGAGCGCAACGTGCTCATCTACGACCTCGGAGGCGGCACCTTCGACGTCTCCCTCCTCACCATGGAGGACGGCATCTTCGAGGTCAAGGCCACCGCCGGTGACACCCACCTCGGCGGCGAGGACTTTGACAACCGCCTCGTGGACTTCTGCATGGAGCAGTTCAAGCGCAAGCACAAGAAGGACATGAACTCCAACGAGCGCTCCAAGCGCCGCCTCCGCACCGCGTGCGAGCGCGCCAAGCGCACGCTGTCCTCCTCCATGACGGCCCACATCGAGATCGACTCCCTCTTCGAGGGCGTGGACTTCCACATCTCCATCACCCGCGCCCGCTTCGAGGACCTCTGCGGCGAGCTTTTCCGCAAGACCATGTCCCCGGTCGAGCGCGTGCTCAAGGATTCCAAGATCGCCAAGGCCAAGGTGGACGACGTCGTCCTCGTCGGCGGCTCCACGCGCATCCCCCGCGTGCAGAAGCTCCTCACCGACTTCTTCGGCAAGGAGCCGTGCCAGTCCATCAACCCGGACGAGGCCGTCGCCTACGGCGCCGCCGTGCAGGCCGCCATCATGGACGGCTCCCATAACTCGGGCAAGCTCGACGAGCTCCTCCTCCTCGACGTCACCCCGCTGTCCCTCGGCCTCGAGACCGCCGGCGGCGTGTTCACCCCGCTCATCAAGCGCAACACCACGGTGCCGTGCAAGAAGTCCCAGACCTTCTCCACCTTTGCCGACAACCAGCCCGGCGTGCTGATCCAGGTGTACGAGGGCGAGCGCTCCATGACCAAGGACAACAACCTCCTCGGCAAGTTCCACCTCGACGGCATCCCCCCCATGCCCCGCGGCATCCCCCAGATCGAGGTCACGTACGACATCGACGCCAACGGCATCCTCAACGTGTCGGCCGTGGAGAAGTCCACCGGCAAGGAGAACAAGATCACCATCACCAACGACAAGGGCCGCCTGTCCAAGGACGACATCGAGCGCATGGTGGAGGAGGCGGAGAAGAACAAGGCCGAGGACGAGGCCAACCGCACCCGCATCGAGTCCAAGAACGGCCTCGAGAACTACGCCTACAACGTGCGCAACTCCATCGGCGACGAGAAGCTCTCGTCCAAGCTCTCGGAGGAGGAAAAGTCCACCGTCGAGACCGCCGTCAAGGCGGCCATCGAGTGGCTCGACACCCACCAGGAGGCCGAGAAGGAGGAGTTCGAGGCCAAGCAGAAGGAGCTCGAGGAGGTGGTCAACCCCATCTTCGTCAAGATGTACCAGGGCGCCGGCGGCGCGCCCGGTGCCGGTGGCATGCCCGGCGGCATGCCCGGCGGCATGCCGGGAGGGATGCCCGGAGGCATGCCCGGCGGCATGCCCGGCGGCATGCCCGGCGCGGGCGGCGCACCCCCCCCTGCCGGCGGCGGCGACTCGGTCAAGGTCGAGGAGGTCGACTGAGCCACAGTCCTTTCCTCCCCCCTCTCACGGACTGCCTGAGCGTGCCATCGCGTGAGCCAGCCCTGCGCACCTAGTGCCCGGTGAAACCATGCGAAAGCGCACGATACTCTCCCCACTCGCCATTCGAAGCCACACTGGACAGCCGACTCTCTGAACCCAGAGTCAGCTGGTCATCTGGCACCTGAGCGCCAATGCTGCGGACCCGCACTCTTGCTTGTCCGCCCGCAGCGGCAGACAGCTAGCTCGCATCCACTCGGTCTGTCGCGCGATGCTCCGGTCCGGGGCAACGCGGTCGGTGCGGCGCCAGCTGACCCTCATCAGCTCGGCAAGGCTCGCGTCCACGACCGCCGGAGCGGCGCCCGAGGCCGGCGTCCCCGGCTGGTGGGGCGTCAAGGACGTGTCCCGCTTCAAGGCATCCAAGTACCCCGACGAGAACGACGGCCCGACGGTGTTCCTTGCAGCCACGCATGCGTCACCTTCCCTGTTCCTGCGGGACGCCGCCCAGGCGCTCCAGGTCGCTCTTGACGCAGCGCTTGCGCCCCACGCGGACGTTGCGGGGGCGCTGGGCCCCAAGGCGGACGGTGTCGCCAATCTGAGCGCCGAGGCCAGGCGCATCCGTGACGAAGCCCTCCCGCTTTTCGGCGGTGCGCTCCGGGACGCCCTCGCCACGCACGCCAAGGCGGGCAGTGCGGCAGGCAAGTGGGACGGCCGCCGCGTGTGGGTGCACAGCGCGGCCCTGGCCGACGTGCGGGCGCACGGCGTCGTGGTTCGGCCCGCCGCGCTCGACCCGGCCTCGGGCGGCCTCATGTACGACAGCGAGCACAACACGCTCGTGGAGGAGCGCGAGGGCGAGTGCCCCGTGCTGCTGACGCCGTGGGGCGTGGCCATGACGAACCCGGGGAAGATCCGTGCGCGGGACGACAAATACGACTCGCCCGCGCGCGGCGGCTCGGGCGGGGACGTGAAGCAGATGACGCTGGAGGAGGCGATCCGCGAGGCGGAGCAGCAGGACCAGGGGGCGGGGCGGGGCGCCCTGGGGGGGCTCCCCGTGCCGGAGTCGCTGCACAGCTCGCGGCGCGTCGTGGTGCAGGCTCGCGTCGTGTTCGGCACCCTGGAGTGCGAGGGGGCGCGGGTCATCGCTCCCGCGGCCGAGCGCGGGGCGGGCGGGGCCGCCAGCGGCGTGGAGGCGCCCGCCGGGTGGCGGGGCCGGATGTGGAAGCAGAGCTGGGGGGCCTCGGAGCCCGACGGGTGGGGCGCCGTCCCCGCGGAGGGGGGCGTCAAGGGCGGCGGACCCGTGGTCGGCGTGGCGGCAGAGCGCGCGGAGTGGTGGTCGTCCAGGATGAAGGAGGCGGTGTCGTCGGTGACGGCGGCGGTCGGCGCCGCGGGGAAGCCGGCGCAGGAGGAGCCCAAGGCGGAGAAGAGCCGGTCCGGGCCGTCGGCGGAGGACCGGGCCGCGGCGAGGGAGGTCGCCATGGCTGCGACCAAGGGCCTCGATGACGTGGACGAGGAGGCCGACGGGGGGCGCGGCTCTGCCTCGGCCGCGACCGCAGCCGCGGCGGCCGCCGGGCCCAAGCACCACCAGAGCCGAGCCGCTGCGGCCCGCGCCGCGGCGGAGGAGATCGCTCTCGCGAGCCGGGCGTGGGCGGCGGAGGGCCGGACGGAGGGCGGCCGGGGGACCGACGAGCTCGCTGCCTCGCACTGGCTCCAGTCCATGTCCGACCCCGCGTCGGGGCCCCTCGCCGGCGACGACGGCGTCGGCCCCACGTCGGGCCTGTGGACGCCGCCGGCCGCGCCCCCCGGGGAGGCCGCGCCCCGCTGGAACGCTGCCCGGGAGGCGCGGCTCCGCTCGGTGATGGACCGGTACACGCACTGGCACGAGGCGACGCTGGAGATGACCATGGTGCGGCCGGCGCCGCGGTGGAGCCGGTCCATGAACGTGCCGGGGGCCATGGCCGAGGACGCCGAGGACGGGGCCGCGGCCGGCGGGAAGGCCGGCGGCGGCGGGGGCGGCGCCGACGGCGGCGGCGCGTCGTCCAAGGCGGCGTCTCTCGCCCGTGACGTCCGCCGCGGGGTGCTGAGCGACGCCCCCGGGCGGCGCGGCGCGGGCCCCGCGGGGGCCCCCCGGGGCCTCGAGGCCCTCATGGTGCGCCTCGCCTGGGCGGCCAGGGGCCTCGTCGGCGCCCTCGCCCGCTCCATCGCCGACATGAGCGGCAGCCCTGTCCTCAGGGGCCCCGACCTCGTGCCCGACGGCGCCGGGTGGCGCGTCGTCGCGATCGACGAGGCGGTCCCCCGCGGCGGCTTCGAGGGGGACACCCGCGCCGCCGACGCGTGGCGCGTCGGCGCGTCCGCCGCCCTGGCCAGGCTCGGAGCGGAGCGGGGCGGAGACTGGACCCTCGGTGCGGAGTTCCTCTCCGCGTACCCGGCGGCAGAGCCGTGGCCCGTGAAGCCGGCGCGCATCGGGGAGTCGACCCCTTCGGGCGTGGTGAGCGACGTCGCCCTGGTGACACGGACCCTGGGTCCCCTGCTCCGGCACTGGGACCCCCGGACCCTGGGGAACCCGCTCGCGGCGCCGCACGTGCGGGCGGCGATGCGGGGCATGTCGGAGCGCCTCGAAGTGGTGGACGGGGACGAGGACGAGGAGGAGGCAGAGGAGGAGGAGGGCCGCGTGGAGAGCCGCGAGGAGGGGGAGGCAGGGCAGGACGAGGACGGGTTCGGCACGGCGTGGCACGACGGGTGGGAGGGGCTCCGCGCGCGCGAGGTGGCAGAGCTGGGCCAGCTCGGCAGGGGGAGCCAGCTCGGCGTCGGCGACGGCCGCTGGTCCGCCCGACCCACCAGCATGGTCGCGCCCTGGAACGACGAGGACAGCGCCCCGACGCGCGTCAGCATGCCGGCCCCGCCCTCCTGGGCCGTCGGGGCCGTCAGGGCCATGGCCAAGCACGTCGACGGCGACGATGCAGAGCGCGCGTGAGCACGGCCCGCCAGCGAACAGCATCGCGGCACCACACCCCTTCCGCAACACCCGCGCGCGCGCTCTCGCCAAGCAAACCGGCTCACGCGCAAATGGACTTTTCGTTCGGGCTCACGCCGGTGAGCGGAACGCGCGCTCATCGACTCGGCACCTCGGACCTCGCGCCCACGACACGCCCTGGCGCGCCTTGATGCCGCAGTCAGGCAGCGCGCACGACTCGCCATTCGGAGCCGCGGCGGTGCCGGCGGCAGCCGCCCCCGAGGCCGAGGAGGCCCCCGCGCTCGCTTCCCCGGCCTCGCGCATCGTGCCGCCCGAGCTTCCGGCCGGCGACTGGCCGACGAGCGATGCCGCCGCGTGCCCATCCGGCTGGACGAGGCTTCGGGTCCCCGTAGCCCTTCCCTCGTGGAGCCCCTCGGGGGAGGCGGGCGGTGAGCTGGGCGCCGCTGCGGCCGCGCTTGCCGAGCGGGGCGTCCCCGTGGTCTACGCCCCGGAGCCAGAGGGTGATGGGGTCCCTGAGGGGTGGGCGGTCGCAAAGGGGACGTACGAGGGCGGCCTGGTCCAGTGGGAGTGTGCCAGCGACGCGGCCGCCGTCCTTTTGGGCGCCGCAAGGCTCGACGCCCCGCCCCCTGCCGGCACCGAGGGGCAGCATGACGCCTGCATGCGCGCCCTTGCCTCGGCGGTGCGTTCCGGCGCATGCTCCGTGGTGGAGGTTGGCTGCGGGACCGCGCTCCCTTCGGCGGCACTTGCGTCCGCGAGGACTACCGCGGGCAGGCCTACGAGCCTGCTTGCCCAGGACCTCAACGCCCCCGCCCTCACGCTCAAGGCGGCGCCCACGCTCAGCGCGGCGCTGCGGCCGGCGGGCTCGGCCGCTGGCAGTCATGGGGCGGCGGCAGGCACCGCGGCGGCGGCGGCTGAAGCGCCCCTGCTTCTCTCCGGCGCATGGGGCGAGGGCATGGACGAGGCGCTGGCAACGGGCGTGCCGTTTTCGGGCCACGGCGTCGTCATCGTGGCGTCGGAGACCGTGTACCGCGCCGAAGGGCTGCGGGCGCACACCGCAACGCTTCTCGGCCTCCTGGCCCGCGCGCGGCGGGACGGCGCTTCGGCCGAGGCGTGCGTTGTCGCCGCCAAGCGCTTCTACTTTGGGCGCGGGCTAGAGGGCGGCACGGCGGCGTTTGCGGAGGCGGCGGCTGCGTGGGGCCGCGAGCACGGGGTCGGCGTGGCGCTGTGGCGGGCGGCGGCGATCGAGGACGGCAAGTCCAACGTGCGGGACGTGATTGTCGCGTGCCTGGTGTGAGGCGGGCGCCTCTCCCTCCCGGTGGTGTGGTCAGCCAGCGTGTGTTTGTGTGCGGGTGTGTCGCGACTGGCCGCCAGCGCACGAACGAAGAGAATCTACGCTCCCGGCACCGCACCTAGCCGTGCGTCCTCCCCCGCCCGAACGCCCCCGCCCGTTGTATGGGTCGGGGGCGAGGAGGGGGGGCTGAGGACGGCGGGGCGCGGGCGGGGCACTGCGGGTCACGCACACGCAGCGCGTGCGGGCCCCTGCGCCCGGTGCTCCGGTCACGGGGCACACACGCGTTCGGGAAGGCCGGGCGGGGACCCGGGGGGTCGCGGCAGCGGGCACCACGGCCTCACTGCCCGACCGCGCTCCGGCGTCCTCCCCCGACACGTCCCCCCCTCACTTCGCGAAGGCCTTCATCACTTCGAAGCAGAGCAGGCTGATCCCGAAGAGGTTGCCGACGACGACGGCGCGCGGCACCACCCCGCTGAAGAACGCCTTGACGCCGCCCGAGGCGTAGATCTTGCGCACGCAGTCCCCCAGGCCGTCGTAGAGGACCTTGGCGTCCTCGGCCTGCAGCCGGGTCTTCACCACGTCCATGGGCGTCACGGCGGCGGCCGCAAAGGCGCCGGAGAGGCAGCCCGCGACGAGCGTCCCCACCGTCCCCAGGTGGGAGAGGCGCTCCCGGCTGTACCCGTACAGCGGGAAGAACATCATCGAGAAGGGCACGTCGCGCAGCAGCGTCGACGTCGTCCCCTGGTAGAGCCCGCTGACTCCGAGCTTTGCGACGAGCTGGCGGATCCCGGGGAGCTTGATGTCGGGCTCGGGGAGCCCCTTGGCGACGGCGGCCTCGATGGCCTCCTTGCGGGCCGCGGCGGCGAGCTGGAACCGGATCTTGAGCATCTCCATGGGGTTGGTGGCGACGAACTGTGCCGTCCCGGCGATGCCGCCGGCGCTGAGGGCCTGGAACACGGTCAGGCCCTCGCCGGCGGAGCCCCTGGTGCCGGTGGTGGCGTTGGCGAGCTTAGACCGGGCCCGGAGCCAGTCGTTGACGCCCAGCTTGATGGCCTTCTCGGGCGTCACGCCGATGAGGTTAACGGCGAGGCCTGCGGGGCGGCGGCGGGCGGGCAGGGGGGCGGGGAGGGGGGCGGCTCGCGGTCATTCCGGCCGCGGGTGCGCCGGTGCGAGGCCGGCGGTCGCCCCCTGCCGCGGGCCTGCGGGCAGCGGGCTCTCACCCTTGTAAAGCGACCTTGTGCCTCCCGACGCCACGAGCTTCTTGACGCAGTCGATGGGGCCCGAGTAGAGGTGCCCATCTGCGCTTCGTGAGGAGGAATGCGGGGCCAATGTGGCCCCGGAACGCCGGTGAAGGGTGCCGCGACCGTTCGGCCGGCCACGGTGCCCGACCTTCCGCGGCGACGGCCGTCACCTCACTCTTCATCAGGTGCGTCTTGACCGTATCGATCGGAAAGATGATGGTGGTCCCGATGACCCCGGCGATGGCGCCCTGGACGAGCTTGTCAGCGAGGCTTGGGTCCTTCTGCGGCAGAACTCGGGGCAACTTCGACGCTGGCGGGGCTGTGCCGCGGGCGCAACCCGCCGATCACACCCACGCGGGGCCTTCCACTCGCGGGGGCGGGGCAAATAGTTCGCAGACGGCCGGGCGGAACAGCTGAACTGGTGCGCCAGTAGCCGCTCACCGGCACGGCCTTGGGCACGTGAACCGGCGCGGTCTGTGCGGCCATAATCAAAAAGGCTTCGAAAAATGCGGGTGCCGCGGGCTCGGAAGGTCCGGGCGAGCAGGTGGTCGACGACGATTCGCACCATCACTCGCCCGTAATGCAGAGCCGACAGTTCGTTGTCACCCGGCAGAGACGTCAACGCCCTCAAAGGGATGCAATCGTGCCGCCCAGATCCACTCCAGTACCCCAAACAGCAAAACATGGCATCAGGACCTGGTGAGCATGGCGCGGCGCACGGGACCCCCCGCGCCCCAGCGGGCGGGCGGGCGGCCCGACCCGACGGGGTCTGAGGGAAAAACCTCCGCGAAGGAGACTGGGTTTTCTGATCTGCCGTTGCCTTCCGCGTCTCCGACGCCCTGCTGGGCTCGGAGCACGCGGCCGCAAGGCTGCCACTGCCGTCCTGCCCCGAGCCTGCGCGGCACACGGGCTGGTAGGCCGCGGCTTCGGCAGGCAGGGCGGTTGTGGTTTCCGAACGCTGTTCCTCCATTCTCCCGGCACCCGCCTCGTCTCACGCCGTTCTGTCTGGCTGACCTACCGCCCCGCAGACGGATCTGCCCCTGGTGGGCGTTACCTTCCCCCGCATATGCGCGGACGCACCGCCGGGCCGGTGGGCGGCGGCGGCATGCCCCCCGCGATGGTGGCTGCCCCCGGCGGCATGCCTCCCGCGATGGGGCCCGGCCCCGGCGGCATGCCCCCGGCGACGGCCGGCTACGGCGGCGGCGGCGGCTA
>Ga0136560_1002112_pt1 | contig 10079 bp, 7 predicted proteins | sample AntRauMeHopE1497_FD_104925 | JGI IMG/M metagenome (GOLD analysis project Ga0136560, IMG submission 104925) | Saline lake microbial communities from Rauer Islands, Antarctica - Metagenome Hop E1 #497 | ecosystem: Environmental > Aquatic > Non-marine Saline and Alkaline > Saline | place...
CAGGCCCGCGAGGCCGGATGGCGTCCTCAGCGGGCGGGCGACGCCGACGCGCTTGTAGCCGACGTGCTCGGGCGGCTAACTGTGCACAGGGTCCCTCGGCAGCAGCAGCTGTTGCACCTTGAAGCTGTCAAGCGCGCAGCACGCCGTTCTCGCGGAGCGCACGGGGGCTGGCAAGGGCCGTGAGGAACACGCCCGGAGGCGGGCTGCACAGGCCGGTCACGGACGGGGTGGTCAGGGCCGCCCCGAGGAGGCTCGCGCGCGTCGCTCGGGTAGCCGGGGCTGCCGTCCACGTGTGCCTGGGCCGCTCGGATCTGCGGCTGCGTCTGGCCGTGGGCACGACCACGCATGCCGTTTTCATCCCCCACCGGCTCTGCTCACGGGCCTGGAATGCTGCCACCCAGCCAGATGTGCTGAGCGACAAACAGGGTGGGGTGCTCCGTCCCGGCGAAGACGGCGAAGGTATCCCTCGAGTCCCCGGCGGAGCCTCGGTCGTGTGCACGTGCAGGGCACGGCGGGACGCTCGACGGCGTCGGCCTGAGACGAAGGATGCCACTCGCGAGATGTGCAGAGCCCCGGTGGCGCTGGCAGAGAGGGGACTGCGGCTGGTGGGCGCCGGCGTCGTCGCGAAGAGGCCGGGGTGGGGGAACGGCTGGCGCCTCTGCCGATCCTCGTGGGGTCGACCGGATGATGCGGCGACGCTTCCGCGCCCGATGAGAGCCAACCGGCCGCCGGACCGCCACGCACCGTGGGCGCGGCTCATCCGTGTTGCGTGTATGGCAGCTCAACGGGGGGGGGTCCGAGCCCCCAGGAGCTTCCAGGGGGCGACGGCCGCCCTTCCGTGCCCGTGCGCATGCTCCGCCGCCAGGGCCCGGCAGCCGCTGTGGCCTCGTCCGGTTGGCACACCGGGGGCAGGCGGGGGGCTGCCCGTCGCTCGGCACGAAGTCTACCCGCGCTCCTGCTTCTCCCACGCCTGCAGCCGCTCCCAGTAGACCGTCCACACGCACAGGGGGCAGCTGTTCCCGCAGCACTCCCCCGGCTGCGGCTCGTCAGGCGGGCTGAGCAGCTTTGCCGCTGGCGCGGCGCCCGTGGCGGGAACGGGTCCCCGGTCCCCCGATTTTGCTCGCAGGGTGGCCTCGAGCCGAGCAAATGCGCTCATTCCGGAGCGTGTTGCGGCCCGTTCCATCTGCAGGCGCTCTCGTTCTGCTGCGCCTCGTCTCATCGCCTCAACGGCGGCCGTGAACCGCTCGCTGTCGGCTGCCTGCCGGGCCCGGGCAGTGGCCATCATCTGCATCCATGCGGCTTCGGCAGCCTCCACCGACTGGCGCCCCTTGACGCTCGTGGCGGCCGTGGACACGCCCCGAGCCGTCAGGCCACCGGCCCCGCGCTTCCAAGAGCTTCTGGCGCCCCGTCCCGCCACGGGTATCATGATATCACACGGAATCAAAAGATTGTAAGACAGGTCGCGCCAGGAAGCCGCAGGGAGTGGCCTGGGCGCCGCGGAAGCACGCTCTGCTTTCGTGTAGAGCCGCACGGGGAAATCGCGGCGGCCTCACCTTCGCTCCGACTTCGGGCGTCATGGCCGCAAAGCGCTCGCGCAGCCCCGACACGTCGGCATTCGCAGAGGCGGCCGTGACCGGTTCGGCCAGGGAGAAGCGCGTGGCCGCCGGCACCCCCGACGCTACATCGGCTCCCGTCGCCGTGGTTGCGGTTCCGGACGCGGCTGAGCGCGCCAAGGCGATTTTTGTCAAGAGGCAGCAGGAGCGCGCGGCCGCGGTGCGGTCGGCGGGGTCGGCGTCGGCGTCGGCTGGGGGCGTGAAGCCGTGGAAGAAGCGGCAGGCGGCCCGCTCGTCGGCCGCGACGTGGGCGGCGGACAGCAACGCCGGGAACAAGGCGTGGAGGGCGAACATGGCGGCCAAGGCCACGCGGAAGTTCGTGTCGGACATGGACAAGGAGGCGAAGGAGGAGGAGTCGGCCAAGCGCGCCGAGGTCAGGGCCAAGCGCATCGCCAAGCTGAAGCGCAAGGCGGAAAACGAGCTCAAGTCGTCGTCGTTCCAGGTGCTGCGGAACCCGGAGAAGGTCAAGAAGATGAACAAGAAGCAGCTGCGGCAGGTGCGCAAGACCGTGGTGAACGAGCACGGCGGCGTCGAGCTCGTCAGCCCGTGGGCGTAGGCGAGGCCGAGGCTCGGGTGCGTGTGTGGTTGCGGGCGGGCGAGCGAGGCGTGCCGTCGCGCGTGAATCCGCTGGTGCTGCTGCCGCGACTGTGACAGTGCGCGCCGCCACGCTTCACGGCACCACCCCGTGCGCCCGACGGCCCGCGGCTTCCCGCTGGCTGATGTGTGCGGCATGTGGCCTGCGGGGCGGCTCACACGCAGCGCGGTTCGTCGTGCCAGCCCCTCACTCGCGCCGCACCACACCGCGAGCAGCCGACGCCACCCGTCGACACGGCGCCTCAAGAGGGCCGCCGCATGGCCGAGGCGAGGCCGCCCAGGACGTCGTCCGACACCGACGCCACGACGGCGTCGGCCACCGCGGCGGGGTCGCCCCGGCCCATGTTGCGGCCGATGAGGCCTGCCAGCTGCTGCGCCAGGGCGCCGTGGGAGTCGCCCAAGGTCCGCCGCAGGGCCGCAGCCATGGCATCCGTGGCGTCGTCCCCGCGCCCGGCGGCGATGGCGTCGTCGTCGTCCTCCTCCCGTGACGCCTCGCTGCCGCCCTCTTCCTCCGCTTCCTCCTCTCCCTCCTCCTTGGTGTCCTCCTCCCGTTCCAGAGCCTGCTCCGCGACCACCTCCTCCTCCGCCTCCTCCTCCGACCTCCCCAGCTCCTCCTCGTCGAAGCACGGGGCGTGCCGCGCGAACTGCCGCACCATGTCCCACCGCTTGGCGTCAACGTCAGCCTGCGTCCAGTCCAGCGGCAGGCCCAGCGACAGGCACTCCGTCACCCACATGGCGAACACGCCGCAGTCGTACCCGTTGAGCTGCCGGGGAACACGGGCGGAGACGTGGGCGGTGAAGGTCGACGTGTCGATCACGCCGCCGACGTCCGGCCAGGCGGCGCACTCGTCTCGCAGCCAGCGCAGGGCGTGGGTGCACAGGCGGTGTCCGCGGGAGCCCGGGGCCGGGGGCTCGTCCCTGCCGGGCGCGAGGCTGTCGAGGTACTCGACGCGGCGCCGCTCGAGGTCCAGGAGGACCACGGCCCAGTGGGTCGGCGTGACGTTGACGGGGAAGACGCAGCGCTGGACGTGTCGGACGTCGACGCCCTGCCGCCTGGTCCAGCGGCGCACGGTCTCGTAGTCGTAGGCACCGGCGTCGTTCAGGCTGAGGCGCCAGAGGTGGATGACCTGGGCGACGAAGGTGCGGGGGCACCCGGCGCGGCGGCGGCGGGGCCACAGGGGGTAGCCGCGGGAGGCGGCGACGGAGGCGGCGGCCGAGGTGGCGGCCGAGGCGGCGGCGGTGGAGGATGGGTCTCGGCCGAAGGGGTCGGCGCCTCGGGGGACGAGGCCGAGGCGCCGCGCGCCGACGGGCGGCGCGGGGGGCGCGTCGAACCAGCCGTAGCGGTCCCTCGGCTTGAGCAGGTCCTGAGTGGCGGAGCCGCTGGGCACGGCGTCGAGGGGCCTGGGCACGGCGTGCACGACCTCGCGGGCGCAGGGGGCGAGGGCGGCGAGGGGCGGGGAGGCCGGGGGCGGCATCTCGTCGGGGCGGAAGTGCCTGCGGCTGCGGGGCTGGACGTGCCCTGCCGCGCCCGCGGCGCGCCTCCGGATGAGGCTGACCCACACGTTCATGCACTGGTCGTCGAGCCACTGCCCCGGGAGCATCCGGAAGAGGGAGGCGCAGCTCAGGGTCTGGTCGGCGACCTTGCAGACCGCGGCCGAGCCGTCGCCGCCGCGGGGCCCGCCGCCGAACATGGCGCCGAGGCAGGCGAGCTCGCTGTGGGTCCAGTGCCCCGCGGGGGCGCCGCGCCGCTCGAGGACGTCCCGCCGGGCGCGGGAGGCGAGGGCGTCTGGGTCCGGGAGCGACGCGGGGAGGCCCGAGGCCGGGGCGTAGTCACGGCGTGGGTGCCAGGCGTCCTCCTCCGCGCACTCCGACGCGTCGCTGCCGCCGTCCGACAGCCAGTCGGCCCTCGCCGCGGCCCGCCGCTCCGCCTCGGCCTCGGCCGCCCCGTCCTCCTCCTCGTCGCTGCTCGACAGGAGGTCCACAGCCTCGTCCTCGTCCTCCTCGTCGCCCTGCTGCATCTCCACGTCGTCCACGGCCGCCCCGGGCCGCTCGTCCTCGTCCTCCGTGGCATCGTCGTCGTCTGCGCCCGGCCCCAGACGCGGCATCCCGGCACCGGGCGCCATACGGTCCGTGGGCAAGAACCGGTCCGACGCGCCGCCGGCGCTGCTGGGGGGTGCGAACGCAGCCAGGAGGCCCGGGGAGGCGTCGCCCCACGTCATCGGCGACCCCGCGGCCGCGGGGCCCGGCGCGCCGCGCGACCCGACACCGTTGATCGGCGCCGGGGGCTGCAGCGACCCGAAGCGGCGAGCCATGGCAGCCGACCATCCGCCGGCAGACCCCGCGTCCGGGCCCGGCGCCGTCGCCGCCGCCGCCCGGCCAGGCCTCTGCCGCCCCGCGCCGGCCCCCGCCGCCCTAGCGGACCTGGCAGAGCCAAGCCGGACGAGGCTGGACGCGCTGCCCTCGCCCAGAAGCGCCGCCGCGTCGCGGAAGGCCCTCCACACGCCCGCGCCCGCGAGCTCCGCGAGGGGCCCCGTGTCCTCGTCGTCCAGAGCCGGCCCCGGCTGGGGCGGCGCGGCAAAAACAGCCGCCGTTTCGTCGGCGCCCCGGAGGAGGTCCGCGGGCGACGACGCGACGGGAGCCGAGCCCCGCCCGCCCTCCTGGGCAGCCATGGGCGAAATCAAACCCGCAAAGGACGCAGAGGCTGCCGCCCGGGCGGGCGCACCGAGGCGGGGCACGGCGGAAGTCGCGGCCTCGACCAGCACCCCGGCGTCGTGCCTTGGCGCGTGGGCGGCGGCCCGCAGCTTCGCCACGTGCGGCGAAACGGGGCCGATGGGCCGCGCGCGCGCCCGGCGGAGGGCACGAGGATGCGGCGTGCGCGGGAGGCTGGCGCGCGGCCCATCGCCGTCCCACTCGCCCTCCGCTGCCGCGAAGGCAACGTGCGCGTGGGCGGCGCCCGGGGGCCGGGCATGACGCGAGGGTGTGCCCGCGCCCGACCGCGGGCACGTCCGGCGCTCATCCATGCCCGTGCCCGGCGCGGCGGCTTGAACGGCGGCCCTCGCTCGCTTTGCGCTCGGTCCGGGGAACAGCGACGGGGCCTCGCGCGCCTGGGCGTCAGCCCGCTCCCGGATCGTCGGGTGCTCGCCGGTGCTCCAGCCTGCGCCGGGGTGGCGGTCGTCGTCGTCCCTGGCTCGCTTCCTCGGGCGGACGACGGAGCACAGTCTGCCGACGAAGCTCCTGATCGCCGCGGTCAGCGACATGCGGGCACCGGCCTCCAGAAGCCCGCGGCGTCACCCTGGGGTGGCCGCTGCTCGCGAGTGCACGGTACCCGGAGCGGCGTCCGCTCGGGCCGTGTGGGGCAGAGGCGAACGCGCGTCGTGATACAAAATTCTGACCGCCGGCAGGCCCCGGCGCTCTGCGGCAGGCTTACCACGGGCTCAGCAACCCCATACTCTGCACAAAGATCGCGCGGCGCAGGGCACGTCACCCAAACAGGGGCTTTCTGAAGCGGGAGCCGAAGGGCAAACTGGCGACCGTCTCACGAGGTGCCAGGCGCCCGCGTAAACCCCGTTGCCGATTGATGCCCGGGCGGGCATGCTTTGCGCACGAGGTACGTCGTCCTGCACACCACCCGCGGCAAGGTGGTGCTGTCGCGCTTTGTGCGTGACACGGGACGGCGAGAGCTCGCCACCGCTGGAGGCTACGCAAGGCATCGTAGAGAACGAAGGAATGCAGGCCACGCATGCGGGGCAGGAAGGAAAGCAGGGGTAGACGCAATCTGTTGCTCTCCCGGAGCCACCTGAGTCCGAAGGATCTCAAATCCAACTGTGGGGGGAAAGCATGCGAGAAAGCTTTCGGAGTTTCACTCCTCCTTTCTCTAGACTCCGCTGTTATAGGATTTGAGAGGCACAAGCCACCGGGCTCTGACGCCCCCACCACCCACTCGGAAGTCGCAAAGCGGGCCACCTGCATCACTGAAGGCGATGCCGTCTCGCTGAATGTGACGGTGGTGTGCCAGCTTCCACACCGTGCGGCACGTGAGACGGCACCAGGCCACTCCCCACGACCACCAGGCCACCCGTTGCCGCAGCAGACTCGTCCTTCCCGACAGCTGGCTCTGGAGCCCAGAGCTCGGGGCCTTGGTCCGGTAGCTCGTCTACTCCAACGGGGATGCTGGAGGGAAGAAGGTGAGCTGTGGGGTGGCGACGCGTCAATCTGGTCGCGTACAGGTGGATCTCCGGATGCAGGCCAATCATCTGGCGGCAGAGGGCAGAATCAACGGCATCCTCGGGCCGAATCAGCAAGACAGCACGAAGGCCTCCGGCTTTGGCCGGCTCTCGCGGCGTTTCGAGAACGATAGTTGATCCCTTATAGGTATTTGATGCTGTCGACAGTGTCATGAGTGCGGAGCAAATTATGCAGTCGCCGTTAGCTCCGCGCCGCGCACCGCGGGGCAGAGCAGCCTTCGTCTGCCAGCAGCTTTGCCGGCACTCCTTCGGACGTTCAGCCCTGCTTCGGCTCGCCTTCTGGCCTCCCGTCGCCTCATTGACCGTTTCGCACCCTCAAAGCCACTGTCTTCTCGTGTTCTAGCTCGATCTGTGTGAACCCACCGCTCTCACCCACCCTCGGGACAACCCGCTCCGGCATCACAGCCAGCGGGGTGCCTCCGACGCGCTCGCAACTCACGTTGCTGTGCCATACTACGGCTGCCCATACTTGGCTACGCACCAGCCACTGGCCATCGACATGCGCCAGAGGCTAGACTGCCGACGATTGCAACACCTGCAGAATCAGCGAGCTAGGAAGCCGCTCCGCCGGCGTCTTGCGCTTCACAGACCAGCATACGATCCTCTGGAACGCCCCTCGCCTCCGGCAGGGTCTGCCACTCTGCCGTATCGCGAACCACGACCATGTCCGGCAAACCGACGAGCCTCGCAGCAGTGACCACATCGTGCGCGCCGATGGCCCCGGAGTCGAAGCGCAGGCCGGATGGCTCGTTGTGAAACTGGGGCCGAACACTGAGCCCACCCGGTGCTGGCACACCGAACTCGATTGGATGCACAGCTGCTGGCCTCCAGGGTGTGAGGGTTCGGGGGCCGGTGTGGCCGCGGGTGGCGCGCCGTCATCGGGGTTGTCCTGCTTGCGGCCCGAGGGTGGCTGGGTGTCCTGTTGTCACTGACCCTACAGACTTTCCCCTCGCTATGCACGGATGAGCCTGCTCGCTTGTTCCTGTTGTTGCAGGCCTTGCCCTCCACTTTGTAGAGAGGGCCTACAGGCACACAAGTTTTGAGCCATGAAAGGCTTGATGAACACCCTTCGACGGGCTCCTCTGCCCGAATGTTTGTGTGATGACCAATATCTAACAGAGCCCTTGTTGTTGTTTTGGTCTCCCGCTGTCACGCTAGGCAAGCGCATTCATGGCAGCAAGCCAGAAGCCCAGCGGAGTGGTAGGCCCAAGCAGCCAATAGTGTGCTGTAGTACGGTCGAGCAGGCGCGTCTGCGTGAGAATGTGGGATTTTATAGAGAAACTGTCTGCAACATGTCAAAATTTACTCTTATCCGTGAACCGACGGCTCGCTTGGCACCCGTCGCCGCGCAGCCGGGACCGCCCGAGCAATGAGCCACGGCCTGTCTGATGATGCCGCACGGCGCCAGATCACTCAGATGGCGGAGTTCATCAAGCTGGAGGCCCGGCAGAAGGCCGACGAAATTCGCATCAAGGTGAGGAGCGCTCCGCCACGGCCGGGCGCCGCCCGCTCGGGCTGGCGACGTCCCCGCTTCTCTTCCTGATGCGAGCATGCGCCCTAGCGGCACCGGCAGCCCCGGCAGCGCGCGGTCACCCCCGCCAGTGCGTCCTCCACCCGTGCGGCCTCGCAGACCGACCACGAGTGCGAGACCTTGAAGCAGCTCACCGTGGCCAAGCGCAAGGCGCAGCTGCGCGATCACTACCGCAGGCTGCAGGCCGAGGCCCTGAGCAGCGCGCGCAAGGACAAGTCCAAGGTCCTCAACGAGGAGCGCATCCGCAGGTTGAGGCACCAGGACTCCAAGCTGACCGAGCTCGGCGAGCTCGCCAAGCAGCGGCTGGCCAAGTTCGCGTCCTCGGGTGGCCCCGACTACGCGGCGCTGCTGCCGCGCCTAGTGGGCCAGGCCATGGCGCAGATCGCCGGGCGCGGGGCGCCGGTGGATGAGGTTCTTGTGCGCGTTCGCGCCGCCGACGTGGCGCTCCTCACCGACGGTAAGCCGAGCGCTGGCACCGCCGCGCCCCTCAAGAAATCGCTCGTGGCCGCAGTGGGCGAGGCCTTCACTGACACGCTGCGGCGAGAGGCGGAGCTGAGCGCGAGGGCGAGGGCCGAGGCCGAGGCCGAGACAGGCGCCGCCGCGGCCGCGGCCGCCGTCGCCGCAGCCGAGGCCAGGGTCCTCCCCGGCACCATCCTCGTCAGGGAGGACCGGCGGCTCGAGGAGGGCAAGGGGCGCGTCGGCGGCGGCGTGGTGGTGTCGGCCGCGGAGGACCGCATCATCGTCGACAACTCCCTCCAGGCGCGCATCGGGCTGGTCACGCACGAGCTGCAGCATGTCGTGCGCGCCGCCCTGTTCCCCCGCGAGGCGGATGCGTGAAATGATGCGTGCGTGCGGCCACCGCGAAAACCCCCGCTACTGCCCGGGGCCGCGAATCGCCGACCATGGTGCCACGGAAGCGTGCACGCGTGCTCACAGGAGCCGCCGCGGCGGGCAGCGGTCGGCGCCCAGGGAGGCTGGCTCGGATCGCCTGCCACCTAACAGAGCGAGCTGCCGCGCGCGCCACAGAGGCCTGTCCGATCCTCCCGAGCCCACACGGTCCGGCTGCGCGCGGCCCGCGGAGCTCCAGACATGGCGTCAGAGCTGGATGACATCTTCGCCGACGACAACGGGGACTCGGACCTGCCCGCGCCTGCTGCCGGCAGCGCGCTGGACGACGACGACGCCGGAGAGCTCGACGGCATCTTCGACGACGCAGATGAGGGCAACGAAGACGATGCCGCCGTGGATGCCGGCCGCGGGGTGGGAAGGGAGGACACCGGTGCGGGAGCTTCAAGGGCCGCGCTCTCCGCTGCGGCCGCGGGCTCCGGCGCACGTCCACCCCGGCACGACCCCGGGCGCGGCGCATCGGGCGCAGGCGGGCGGTTCTCGGTGCCGGGAAGCTCCGTGGTCGACCCAGACGCGGCGAGCGTTGGCAGTGCGGGGCGTTTTTCGGCCATGACGGGCGGCTCCGCTCAGTGGGACGGGCAGGTCCTCCGCCGCGCAATCGGCGGCGCGTCTGCCGCGGCGTCTCCCGCGCTCACGGCGTCCTCGGCCCCGGCGGGCGCCGGGAGGCTCGCCGAGGAGCTTGCGGAGACGTTTCCGGACGCCGTTCTCGTTGCCAGGGCGTGCGGCGAGGGCCGGGGCCGCCGGTCCATCCCGCCGGGCCTCCGTTCCCGCGCGTGGCGGGTTCTGCTCGTCGGGTCGGGCGCGCTGTCGGGGGAGGGCGAGTCGGTCCGGCTTCACGGCGCCGCACCCGCGCCCGCGCCCTCGGGGTCCGGGGACGGTACCCTGGGAGCCGAGGCCGAGGACGCGGCGGAGGACGCTGCGGACATGGCCGGCTGTGACGCGTCGCTCGTGTCCGCGGCGGGGGCGGCGGCCGCCTCGGCGCTCGGCTGCCGCCTCGGGCCTGGTCTCGCCGCGCTGACCGCCGCTGTGGTGTCGGCCGCGGCGCATGACATGGACGCGGCGTCGATGGGTGCCGTGGCGGCGTCCCTCGCGCAGGCGTTCGCCCCCGCTGCGGCGTGGCCCGAGGGCGGGGAGGGGCCGGGGCGGGCGTGGCCGTGCGCGGACGGCACGGGGACGGCAGCGGAGGAGGCG
>Ga0136560_1002114_pt1 | contig 10067 bp, 12 predicted proteins | sample AntRauMeHopE1497_FD_104925 | JGI IMG/M metagenome (GOLD analysis project Ga0136560, IMG submission 104925) | Saline lake microbial communities from Rauer Islands, Antarctica - Metagenome Hop E1 #497 | ecosystem: Environmental > Aquatic > Non-marine Saline and Alkaline > Saline | place...
CGGACTTTATACTGCTGGCTTAGCCGCGGTTCCATGACGACATCACTGCCATCGAGCAGTTACAGCTGAGGGTTATTTGCTCGCTGCTTTACTGACCACGTACCATTATTCCCATTGCATGATAGCACCACCCCCGTGAACAGTTTCTCCTCTCCACATACGTATGCACCTACTTTGATTCCCGCAGGCAACGGGTTCTGCACGGTTGTGCGACACCGAGCGGAGGAGAGCCGCGCATCGTCCTATGACGCCCTGATCATCGCCGAGCAGGAAGCCAAGAAGGCCGGCCTAGGCGTTCACGGGACTGGCGCAGGACCTGTCTACACGGTCACCGACGTCAGCGCCAGAGCCTCTCTGATGCGGGACGAGCTCCCGTTCCTCCAGCGAGAGCGATCCATGGCCGCAGTGGTGGAGTACGTGATGGCCGGAGGCCGGTTCAAGGTGCGTGTCCCTGACCGCAAGTGCGAAATGGTGCTGGCACTCGCTGGTGTTCGGTGCCCGAGGACCCCCCGCGGGGCCACTCGCGGGTCGGACGGCGGCGACATTGCAGCTCGTGAAGGCGAGCCCTTCGGGGAGGCAGCGGCAGAGTACTGCAAGGCCCTCGTGCTTCACAGAGATGTCACCATCTCAGTGGAGGAGGCAGATCAGCGCGGCACGGCTCTAGGTGTCCTTAAGTTTGACCTGAATGGGCGGGAAGTCAACATCGGTACTGACCTGCTCTCTCGCGGTCTCGGGCGTTTCATGGCCCGCGGTGCCCCTGCCGCGCACGCTTCGGAGTTCGAGGCTGCGCAGGAGAGTGCGCGGTCCAAGCGCCGAGGGCTCTGGGAGGACGAAGAGGAGGAAGCCGAGGCCGAGGAGGAGACTCGGACCACGGAGACTGTGACTCGTATGACCGTCTCCGAAGTGGCGGACGGCACCACGCTCATGATGCAGGCAGATGGAGACCGCGCCAGGCTTGACCGCGTGCAGGATTACATGCAGTAGATGCTCGAGAAGAACGGCACTCAAGGTGCCCCCGTCGAGACCAAGAAGAACTCAATCGTTGCGGCTCTCTTCACGGACGAAGACGGGGACGTTGCGTGGTACAGGGCCAGAATCGAGGGCACGCTGAGCCCAGAAGAGGCGGGTGCTGCGGCCAGCGGAGCCGGCGGCGAGAAACTGTTCAAGGTGCTCTTCATCGACTACGGCAACGTCGATGCCGTCCCCGCGTCTATGATGCGGCCTGTCGGCAGCTCGACGATCGCTGCGATCCCCGCGCTTGCTCGGGTATGCACCCTGGCCTTTTTGCGTTCGAAGCCCATCGAGGATGAGCGACTTGGGGAGGCTGCGCGGGCTGCCTTGGCCCACCTGACCCTGAATGAGTCCTTCCGGTGCCGCATCCATGGCAGAGATGCCTCGAACCGTATGCGGGTGACGTTGCTCCCGGACTCTGATGAGGAGGGTGGAGAGGGTTACTTGGGTGTTGAGCTCATGAGCGCAGGATTCCACCGAGTGTCCTTCCTCGAAGCCAGGGACGCTCAAAGGCGCATTGCCGAGGAAGAGTCGGATCCTATCGCTTTGGCGGACTGGCAGTATGTAGAGAAACTGCGTGAGGCAGAAGCTGAGGCGAAGAAGGCCGGCGAGAACCTCTGGGAGTTCGGCGACGTGGCGGATTCGGACGACGAGGGAAGATGACCTCGCAGATTGCCCGGCGTGGAACGCAGGGTGATACGAATGCGATGAATCCGTAGCTTAGATTTTACGTATGCAGGCAATGCCTTCTGCTTTTCGGTATTTATTAGGACATCCTGCTAGAACTAAATAGATTTACCCATGCAGCTTCAGCGACCACCGCCACTTGCGGGCGTCTACGCTTTCGCCGCTACGCCGTCTGCACTACCCGCTTTGCCCTTGGCGGCAGCCCGCTGGTGCCTCTTCACCGCCTTGTCCTCCTGCCCCTCTTCGATCATCTGCTTACTATACACGTGAGGAGCTAGCTCTACGAGCCACTTGGGGTCGACTTCTTGAACCTATCTCATGAACTGCTCTGATGTATGAACGAGTTCGTGGTAGATGACCCACTCCGGCGGCGGGGCGCCCTCTCGCTCGTCTGTCTCAGTCTCTTTGCCGTCTTTGTCCCTCTTGACCGGTTTCGGGGCGAGGCAGGACGAGGGGTGCATGCGGACCGCCTGTTTCTTCTGGAGGGTTCGGTAGGCCCCACTCGGCTGTCTCTTAGCCCCGTGGTAGAAAAAACCAGCGGTGATGGCCTTCGTCACAGCTACCAAATTCCACTTGGTCTCGCCTACCGGCATCTCAACGCGATCGCACAGCCCCTCAAGCTAGTCCCGTATATCACGAGCTCGCCTCATACTTCGGAACTGAACGAAATTCTCCTCGCACCACTGCCTAGTTGCACCTGCTTCAACCCACTGGTCATACACCCGAGCTAGGGACAGGTGGTCGCCTGTGGCACCCCTGGTGAATGCCTTCCTCGCCGCCTCTGCCTATACTTTCTTCTCTTTCGGGGTGTAGAACACCTGCCCGCTCACGTCGAGCATGGCTGCTACAATGAGAACCTCAGGCGTGCAGTCCAGCCCTTCGGAGGCGATGATCATCTTCGAGAGCATGGGGTCTGTTGGGAACTCCGCCATCCGGCGGCCCAGCTTCGTAAGCTGGCCCTTGTCGTTGAATGCTCCGAGAGCGTAGAGCTCCTCGAGTGCCCTCTTCAGGCTTTCAACAGGGGGCGGGTTCATGAAATCGAAATGCAGCAGGTCATCGATGCCTAAGCTCTTCAGCATCAGGACAACATTGGCGATGTTCGTACGCTAAATCTCAGGCACAGTCTCGTCGGGCAGCTCATGTTGCGCACTCCATTTCGTATAGAGCCGATAGCACTTGCCTGGCCTGGTCCGGCCTGCTCGTCCCTTCCTTTGGTCGGCAGATGCCTTCGACACGGGTACCACCTGTAGAGATTCCATCCCTGTCCGAGGATCAAACATGTTCTGCTTGCAAAATCCCGTGTCCACCACGTGCACGATGCCGTCGATTGTAAGCGAAGTATCGGCGATGTTCGTAGCAAACACAACTTTTCGCGCGCCTTCTGGCGTCGGCTCGAATATCTTGGCCTGTTGGTCCTGCGGTAACGATGCATAGATAGGCAAAGCTATAAGTTCCTTTATCTTAGCGCCCAATGCTCTCTTCTTCTCGTTGATCATCTCGATGCATGCCTCGATCTCGTCCTAACCGGAAAGAAACACAAGGATGTCGCCGGGTAATTCCTGCTTGATGTGTATCTGTAGCACCATGACCACAGCAGCAGCGAGATAGTCTGCTTCAGGTGCCTTGGTATAGTATTCATCCACCTTGTGCAGTCGGCCCTTCACTCGGATGATGGGCGCGCCGTCGAAATAATCCGAGAAGGCCTTGTCATTGATCGTCGCAGAGCAAATAACGAGCCTAATGTCATCTCTATACCGTGCTACGTCTTTAAGCAGACCCAAGAGCACATCTGTATGCAGCGTGCGCTCGTGTGCTTCGTCCACAATCATGACTGAATACGATTTCAGATCAGGCTCTGCGAGGAACTCGCGGAGCAGCATGCCGTCAGTCATGTACTTGACCATCGTACGCTCGGTGGTGCAGTCTTCAAACCGGATCGAGTACCCTACTGTATCACCCAGGCGGGTACCCGCCTCCTCCGCCACTCTGGTCGCTACTGACATCGCCGCCACCCGCCTCGGCTAGGTGCACCCAATCTTGCCGAACTTCGTGTATCCTGCCTCGTGCAGGTACTAAGGTAACTGCGTCGTCTTTCCGCTGCCCGTCTCTCCCACCATGATGATCACTTGATTCTCTGCGATCATCTGCAGCAAATTCTCCCTCTCAACATAAATTGGCAGCTTCTTCCTATCCTCTTGAATCTGGTCATACTTGGAGCGAGGCCTGCCGTATGTGCGTCCACCCCCTGCACCGCCCTCGCTTGTGTGTTCCCTGCCCGCCTTAATCCTAGCAACGGTGCTCGCAAGGATCCTATCTACCACCGCGTCTTCGTCTTCATCTACCTCCGCAGACGCTGCACTGCTTGAGGGCCCTGCAGCGTCCTTGCCGGCCCTCGGTCGCTTTGCCTCATGGGCATTGCCATCATCAGCATCAGCACCAGCGCCGGCACCGGCACCAGCATCAGAAGCATCTGCAGCCCGCCTTCTTTTCTGTCGGAGCTGCTCTTCGTACTATTGCAGCTCTGAGTCAACACCCGAGGCAACGAGCTCGATGCTGTCTCCCAGCAGAGCCGCGATCTCGTCATCGATTGCAGGGCTTTCACCGGCAGCACTGCTCATAGGGTCAACATCTGCGTCATCAATCATTGCGGGAACGCCACCCGACGACGATCCTAGTCCTCGGTTATTACCTTCAACTCCTCGGCGGATGCCTGACGCCTCTAGCCTTTCCGCTTCCCATTGCTGGTAGTCATTCAGCTGCTTTTTCCCAATCGTGCCACTCTACCCGATCGATGCCGACTTGCCGTACTTCCTTGCGGCGAGCCGTAGCCGCCTCTCTTTCACGTCTGCCCGGTGCTCAGCTTCGGAATCTACTCTGCCAACGTCGATACGGAACCTCTCTATTTCGGCTTGCTCCTCAGCGGCGCCGCTCAGCCCTGCGATTGCTGCCTCGGCGAGTCGCAATTTGGCCCGATTTGCCTCCAGTCTTGCCAGCTCACGAGGGGTGAACTACTCTCCATGAGCAATCATATCTTCGTCGTATTTTACGCTGTCCCGCAATTCGTTGAGTTTTTTCTCTGCTTCTTTCGCCTGGTATGCCCTTCTACTTTCCCGTCGTAGTACCTCCATCGCTTCTCTGCGCTCGTCAGCAGGCAGCTGCTGCAACTACTCAGCAACAGCACTCTCACCCTATGGTACTGCCCCCGTTTTTCGTGTCTCACCGGCATCCTTTGCCATAAGCCTGGCTTCGAACTGCTCCACCTGCTATAGATCACTAAGCTACTTGGAATCCTCGACCGTGTCTTCACGCGCATCAGCGATGCGTTCACCAGCACTTTCATCTCCGCTTTCCTCAGACTAATCGTCAATCGCTTCAGCCCTACGTCGGGTTCTTCCGGACTTCTTCTTATGCTTTTTCGCCTTTTCACGTCTCTTCGAGCCAGTGCCTTGAAGCCGGCCATCGGGCACGGAGGTCGAGGCTCGGGCCTAAGCATCCCACTACGCATCTAATGTGTCATCAAGAAGTAGGTTATAGCCGGCGTCAGGCCCTGCCATTATAAGTTAAGTAGACGGCAATGTAGGAGATCCCCCAATGGTTTTGCGCTCCGAATCATGCAGTCGTTTAATCGATCATTCGTCGCTCCGCCTACCGTATGCTGCGGTAAAATAATCTTCTTATGGTGATATCTAGAACAGCTCGTACTGCTGGCTGCTGCGTGGTGCTCTTAGTTTCAGTAGCTGCTGCTGCCCTAACGCTGCTGCTTGGAATTGTAAGCAGCAACGACGGTCGCATTGCGCTACTCTTTGCCCGCACACAACCACATTTTATCTATGATTGGCTCTTATAGACATCACCGGAAGTATTCACAAGTATGGTGGTCCACCCAGTTGCTGGTGTGTACCGAAATGGGGTCTCCTAGTTGCTACGGTTTGCACTTGGGAGTGACCCTGGGGAGGTCTTCCGAACTCTAATTCCACTGGCGAAGAAGACAGGGGAACTTGTCGATCTCGGAAATAGAGAATACGCAGTTCTCAGTTATTACTCTAATGTAGCGATTGTCGCCTAGGCACGCAAAGGGGTGGTTAGGCCGTCCATGTCAAGCGCTACTTTCGTTTCGAATTTAGATCCGTTGTCGGGCCGATCACAGCAATCAAGAGAAGCTATGGATACGCTTCTTGCAAGAATCCTCTCAGTGTAGATCAACAGTGCGGGCCGATCAGCCAAGGCGGCTTTTGTGCGCTCAGATGGCAGTGTCGTTGGAAATAGTACAGAACCCTCTGATACCTTCAGTCCTTACGCGGCTTCGGACGCAGCTCACGAAAGCCAGCGCTCCTCTTTCTACAGTAGAAAAGCAAGGACGTAGTTCACCTCGAACGCTCCATGGTACGCCTCATTTCCTCTTATTCCGTGCGACCAAGGGCCCAGCCCCTCACCAGCATCAAGTGAGCACCGAGCAAGTGCTCGTAGGGGCGGCGAGTCGGTCTATTCCAGGGACAAGGCCTGGGTCCAGCTCAGTCGTGAAATCACGCGATTATCGTTCCAGTTCGCAACTGGTTTACTGGCATCAGATCATCAACTTGACACGATGCTCCAATTCCAAGGAGTAGTGCCGTATTCGGGCCTGCAAGGTACTTTTCTGCCACCCCTCTCGCGACTGCGCCCGAGCATCGAGGAGGCGGCACAAGAGGCACGGAGCACTGCCACACGTTTAGTGCTGGATGGATTGGGCTAGACAATCACACATGTGCTGGAAGAGGTCAATCTAGCAGCAAAGCCTACCAAACATAAACCTACGAATTCTGCTGCATCGAGGGAGAGATAGTACTAGTAGAGATAGGAGGATGGCGATGGAAACGGAAACAGTGGCTCTCATGGGGTGGAGTAGATGCAGGCTCGGGTTCTCGCATCGATGGGCTTGAATGAAGCAAAGGTTGCAACCGTGCTGGGCGATCAGCTCCTTCGCGCGGCAACTGTGGTCGGGGCATCGGCAGGCATGCATACCCTTGAGAGCATCTGGGAGTGGAGCGAGGCGAGGCATGCAGCGACGGAGCAGGACATTGTAATAGATGACAGTCTGCTCAGAGACTTGGTAGTGCTGGCTCTGAGAGAGCGTCCTGTTGTAGCAGCACGCCAGTGGGAGGTTGTTAGAGACATTAGCGGAGACAGCGTCGGGTTGAATCCCACGCTGCGTTTACGTGCAGGCGACGTTTTGATCGCAGCAGTAGCATCTGCAAATATGAACACAAGTCTCTTGGTCGCTTGCGATGCCAAGAGTCCTGATGGTCTCCGTGAAATGTCAAGCGATTGCCATGACGCGCTGGGGAACGTTTCAACTGTTCATGGTGCGCTGGGAGGCGCACGCTCACTGCCACCGGCGGAGCTCTACCAGTACAAGGTGGGCTTACAAAGTGCTGCCTGTGCTCTGAAGAGCTTAGTCCCGATGAAACTGCGCGAATAGGCTGCCAGCTCCACTGAGTCTGCATCTGAACTCGGTGCGTCATCTTCTAGTGGGTAGATGGGGGCAGTAGATGTTGGCTTTTTGCGCACGAAAGTTGCTTTCTTCGCCTGGCTGCTCACGGTTCTGTCCATGTGCGGGTACTTGATGAATGCTTCGTTGAGGCATGGCGATGTCACATCGTTCGTTGCTGGACTGCGCACACTGGTCATGCGACGCCCTGTCGTCAGGTGGTATGGCATGTACTTGATGGCACAGGCTGTGCTGGCCGCTGGATTTGTTCTCGACCTACCGGTGCTGTAGCATGTGAGTATGGCAGTCGCAGGGTCTGCCTACTTGCTGTTAGCAGCAGAAATAGATTGTCTGGTGATGGAGGGCGGCGAGCAGCAAGTGACTTATGGTCGGAAGGTACCTGCTGCTGTTCGCGCGGACTTCGTCCGGCGAGGTTCGCACTCCTTGGGCCAGCTGACCTTGCGCAGATCCAGCGTGATCCTGTCGTGCTTGTCTGTGATTGTGATGTAGCTGCTGGCGGATTGCATGGCAACTGACGGGAGCATTTATGCATGGTCTATGGATGCAGCAGCAGCATGGTATACGCCTTGTGCAGCCGCCGGCATGTATGCGCTCGTCGCCTTCGCGATGAGACCGGCTGAGAGCGATGGCGCCCTTAGTGTTGCCGAGAGAGCAAGGGTACCTGCATCAGTCCACATTTACGGGTCGCGCTTGGAAAGAGACCTGACCGAAGTTGGTGATGTTCCCAAGGGAGATGAGAGGGTGACGGAGTGGCTAGGAGTTGTTGCGGGCTTGATGGGTATTGCAAACCTGTTCTGGCCTCGGCTTCTGCTCGGGGCTGGGGCATTTCACCTGGCATCGCGGGTGTCGGATTGCTTGTTTTACGTTCCGTTGATCCTCCCTGTCGTGCTTAAGATGGACAGGAGGTGCGCGATGGCAGCCGACCCATCGATCAAAAGGGGTGATCATTCCCTCTTGCGATTGCTGCGGGGGGAGGTATGTCTGCTGCTCGGGATTGCTTTCGCTGTGGGACTCTACGCCGTGCATTTGCAGGTCTGGCTCTGATTCGATCTAGATTCCTTTCTATTTGACACAAAATCTCAGTACCAGTGCTCAGTTTTCAAGTGCTAAACACAACAATTGGGAACCAGATGCCTCGATACGACCTGCTAAGTCGGTACGCTCATCTTGACCCAGTTGTAGTAGCAGCATTTATAGCCCCAACGACGACAGTCCTGCATAATGGGCACCTGGCAGCCCTGCCCTCGGCAGCCTCGTGCTATCTGAAGTCATCTACACAACTCCTGCACATGCATTTGTGCCCGCATGGTGAGAGCACGACAGTAGCTACCTCCGAGGTGCAGATAACGCAGTTGCCAGGGCCTCTAGGTGAATCCACTCCAGTTACTGCAGGACGGGCTCGGGAATCTAACCCTGAAGTCTGCGGGAGCCCTGCACTTGGTATTGAACCCGCGGCGGGTATCGAACCCGCAGTGGCAGCCGCACTTCTCAATGACGTGCCAGCGCCATTGAGCACTCCAAGTGCCCCTGAAGTGACTGGCAGTGCTCCATTTCCTGCCCCTCTTCCCCCCCCCACTCCCCCCCCTCCTTCACGATGAGAACTAGAGCGAGACGGTTCCGTCACCTCGAAGGGCACGGAAGGATTTTGCGGGAGAGGAAGCTGATCAACGCGATGCCTCTCGTGCCGGCGAACAACCTGACCAATCCTGGCACCGATCATGCGTCTTCTTCGATCATGCCGGCCCCGGGCCCGCGCTTGGGCATGGGCTTGGGCTTCAGCACTGCCTCCTATTCCCCGTCGATTGCTGCCTGGGCTAGAGCCTCCACTGCCCAACATCCCGCCGTGCATATTGTTATGCGAATACACCGAGATATCCACAAGCATGTCCTGGTTGCCGCTCGACACGGCTTCTAGCATTGCTTCCGGCAGTCGAACGCCCCCAGATGCAGCTTGAAGTCCTAATGCCGCGAAGATTTCAGCCGTTGCGAGACCAGCAGGCAGCACAATGACGGTTTGGGGCTCGCCCGGCCCTGTGATGACGTTCACGCCGACCATGTCATTGTCCACATCATGTATCCCTAGTAAATCATGAGCCCTTCGAGAGCCAGATCCCGATCGTGAGCCCGATCCTGAGCCCGGGACCGCCATTGGCGCATGCCCGTCGTAGTCGAAAAACCCCGACTGGCGTTCGGCTACGACTCGTGGGAGGTCTGCCAGACCCATCGCAGGGGCCACGGCACCATTCCGTCGGTCACCTCCACGAATCTTGTCTACCATCCATCGGCCTCCTCCGACGATGCCAGCGATTCCTACAGGTACTCCTAGCACGGCACATATTATGATAAGGAAATTGGAGCTTATCTTGGGCCCACCATCATCGTCTCCATCCCTGCCGACGCTGTCCTCGTTCCCCTCTTCCTCCATCTCGTCGGCCTCAACTGCATCCACCCAGGAGGGCCCCTCATCTCCATCTCTAGGCACTGGCTCATTCGCGGCCCCAGTAGAGCTCCCAGGCTCTCCGCGGTCACGGGATTCGGAGCCTGAATTACTGGCACCACACGGGCCTGATTGGGCCATTTGGCCGTTACTGGGAGCGGCTCCTGTGGCTATCGAGGCCCCGTCATCGCAGCCCACTCGGTCGGCTATCGGAGCGGGGCTTGCCCTTGGGCGAGGAATGTCACTTGGTTGCACTGGCATTGCACTTGGAACGGGATCAGCACCTCCTGCGGTGCCGCTTGTTCCTCCAGGCCCGGAATCCTGGTCGCTCGATGTCGGCGTTTCTGGGAAAGGCGTCGGGCTTGCGCTAGCAGCAGGCAGCGGGCTCGAGGATGGAGCCGAGTAGCCGCAGTCTACTTCTCGACCAGATGAATCACGAGCACA
>Ga0136560_1002115_pt1 | contig 10067 bp, 15 predicted proteins | sample AntRauMeHopE1497_FD_104925 | JGI IMG/M metagenome (GOLD analysis project Ga0136560, IMG submission 104925) | Saline lake microbial communities from Rauer Islands, Antarctica - Metagenome Hop E1 #497 | ecosystem: Environmental > Aquatic > Non-marine Saline and Alkaline > Saline | place...
CATTGTGGCGCAACATTTTCCCAAAAGTCCCTGCGATGAAGCTTATCTGGCATTAGTAGTCGGCACATCTGACCCTTCACATGAAAAAAGTGCTTTATCAGCCAAGCGGGTTCCACCATGAATGATACAGCACTCAATGTGCTTTGCGGTGACTTGAGCATGATAATCGGTTTCGCGGAGCAGCTCACCCTCCCAGCAGAACTCTCCCGGCGCGGGGTCCCCATTCTGAGCATAGTTGACGTAGGTCATCATCGTGGAGTTCTCAATGAACCCTGTGCCTTCGGAGCAGTACACGCTGTCTTCGTCAAGAGTGCATAGTTCGCAATCTGTAATTGCAAAGACCTCGAATGCGCTGGTAGCATTTTCACGCGCATCCGCATACGTAGCAAGAACGACCAATGCACCAGTAATTGCAAAAGCTTTCATATGAACCTGTTTCAGCTCGTTAGCTGCGATGCGAAAATAATATCTACTGGACGGTACGTGGAGCGGCTTCGCATGGTGCAGCATGGCGCTTTTCACTGTTGGCAGAAAAGGGAAGCCACCGTCTTTCGTCGGATAAATTTGCAGATAATTTATGTGCAGCACGGTAGTAACATATGGATATTCTCACGAAACGATCAGCTAAGGAGGGAGCGCTGACCCGCAGCTTAAAATTTGGTTTAGTGTGAGCCCATCCATGTGCACGTTATAACCCGCGACAACGGACATTCCCACCATTTCGCATCTGGAACAGATTTCCAGAAGGTATTGTCATTTCATCAATTAAATTTGATTGAAAGCTGCATACAACTAAACTTTTTTTCGGGTATGGGCTGTTGTTAGAGCTCAAATGCAGTTATGCCGCGGTAAGTTGAGATCGAGTGGACCCAACAACTTGAAGATTCTATAGTAGCGACCCAAAGAGTGTCCTAGAAGAAATTCAGCTCACCGCAGCAAACACATTACATAACGCAGGTCTGAAGAGGACAAGGAGGCGATCGAAGCGCTTGAGCGTCGAAGCAAAGAAGCTATCCAGCTCATAATTCGAGACAAAAACCAGAGAGAAGGGTCATAGGCAGCAGCAAGCCGCACAGATTTGTGAGAGAGCAGTCGATTCCAAAACTATCTTCATTTATTTGCCCAGCTTGATGCGGCGAGGTTCGTTCAGGTCTCAAAAATGCTGCAGCAAAGCTCGTACTGTAATTGCGCCCAGTGCATCCTATCTCGCAGGAACTCACAATTCAATCGTATCATCCTTAAATTCCCTAAAGTCAGACGTGCGTTCAAGGCCGTTCGCCGTGTTTTCGACGAGTTCGACGATGACAATTCCGGAACCATCGACAAGGGCGAGCTGAGCAACTGCCTCTCGGCCCTCGGCGCTGAGATGCACGAAGAAGACATCAAGGAAATGTTCGCGGGCTCTCAGATGACGGCACAAGGAGAGCTGGACTTCAAAGAATTCCTGGTTGCCTTGTCTCTGGGTTCCGTCCTCCAGCTGTTCCCTAGCCTGAGAGCCTACAGCTCAGTTGATCTGCACCAGCTCAAGGCAGAGGAGGCGGCGAGGAGAGACGGACTCAACCCTGAAGAGGCTGCTGCGAGGGCGAAGAGAGAAAGCAAGGGAGGGCCGGATTCACACTCTCCAGTCGCTCCGTCGGGTCGGGCCGGTGTGGGGGCAAATACCACCTCTGGCTAGGGCCACTCTGCTGGTAGGCCAGGGAACACGAGATCCAAGCAGGTGTCTGACGAAAGGTACAAGGTGGACACGGACCTCCCCGAGGCACAGCCAGTCGCCTCCCCGCAGGCTTCAAGAGAAACATCGCCTCGGGCCGGAGCTGCCTCGGGATCTGCGGGCGGGGATGGGGACGGGGCCATCACCCACGCCGTGACTCCGCACACTCGGGCCAAGCTGCAACAGAAGGGAAGGATGCTGGTCGAGGGACTCAAGATCGTGCTGGAGGCGTACTGCCTGTTCGATCAAGACGGCAGCGGCACGATCGACAAAGACGAAGTACTAGGTATGATCGCAGAGGCATCCAGTGGTGGGGCCAAGCGAGCACACGGGGCTTCCCAGGGCACATCGGCGATGCTGTCGAGCGAACGATGGAACCAGCTGGATTGGGACGATGACGGTTCGGTGACACTCCGTGAGTTCATCAGTGCATTCTACTCGTGGGTCGGTCTGGATGACGACGATGAGATGGACGAGACAGAGACCGACCCTGAGGGCACCGTGTCCGCTGACATCGGCGGAGAACCCTCCCCTGCAGGCGGGGGACGCAGTGACAGGGACAGGATCAGCCTGGAAGCGAGCGCTCCAACACCGGCGCGCGTCCCCCCTGCCTCCGCCCAGGCGCTGAAGAAGGAACAGGAACGTTCGTAGAAGCCCCGGGGCGGCGCCTTCCGAAAGAAGGAGTCGTGGACGGCAGGAAGCAAAGGCGGAGGCGGCGCAGTTGCAGGCGGCAGCGGTGGAGGAGGTGGAGGACGAGGAGCCGTGAATATGGTAGGAGTTGGCGAGGCGACGTCTGCACCTGGTGAGGGTGGTCCTGGGAAGCCGCGGGTGTCATTTACCGGGCGTCGATGACGAAGGGTGTGATCTTACACAAAAGGGTGTGATCTTACATACGATTTGTTACGATACCTGTGAGGTCAGCGCGTGAGAAGAGGGGGTGCTCAACGCTCGCCTGAAGCAGTTGCTTCTTCGTTGTACGTGCGTGCCCTAGCCATTGGCAAAGCTTCTCATGTGCATGTGGCTGTGGCTGTGGATGCCTCTATCTGCCTCGCAAGGGGTAGACATACTGGCTGTCACTTTCGTAGATTTGTTCGCCGTGTGATTTGACTTTTCCTGAACGAACCCTTTTTTGGTCACTGAAGCAATTTGAGGTTTACAGCCCCCAAGCAAGGAGACTGCCTAATGGCAGTGCCCATGCATAATAATCACCATATTGCAGCTGGGACCAGCTGCACACATTCCGGTTCCCTGATGACCTGTACGACCACGATGTTCGAAGTAGTAGCACGCAAGATCACCGAATGTCCCGCGCTCTCGTTTTACCCTAAACATCGCCTAGATCGATCGATCGATCGATCTCTCTCAGTCGCCTGCTGCAAGCCCCTCCCTGCCCCTTGCCAGGTCCCGGCCCTCCATCAAAGGACCCACAACGCCGAAAAACGACTGGCTCGGGGAGCCAACAGGCGCCCCGTCCAGGTCCCCAACATGAACGTCAGTAGCCCCCGGTGCTTGCGCCGCACGTAGCAGATAGTGCCTGTACACGTCACCATCGAATCGTCCTAGGGGGGAATGCACGAACGAATCGCGCAGCCCGAACGCATCTACCAGAGTCACGGCGTCTGGCCTGACGCGAGCACACGCCGCTTGGTGCAGGGCAGGCAGAGCAGATGCCTCAGCTGCAGTCAGCGCGCCGCACGTCGACATGGCTGCCTGCAACTCTCTGCACCTGGACAGGACGTGAAGTGACAGTAGCCGATCCAGAACAACCGACAGCTCTTCTTGCCCCAACTCATGAGCTATTGTTCCCTGAGATCCCCCCGAGGCGCCCTTTGATTCTGACACCCGTGGCGGTGGCACCTTCAGTGCCATTTCCCTCTGTTCCCTCCGTCGCTGTGCCTCCACGGCCGCAGCAAACGAGGTGCCAATGCGAGCCCATACGCCTGCTCTAGATGCATCCAGCATCGCAGGTGCTGCCAATTGCCATGCCCGAGGGTGTACGCCGGCATTTTGATCGGCGGGACTCCATTCACTACGGCCTGAGTGGCCAGCGAACGGCTCCGGGCCATCCGTTTGTTCCCTGGCGCAGCAGAAGAGCAGACAGTCGGCAGCATCGACAGCCACAGCTGCTGCTCGCCCAAGTTCAGCAGCTGTCAGCCTGAGCCTCCTCAGTGCCACCCCGGCGTGAGCAATCGGCACATTGGGCTATGCCGTGCCTTTGGCATCTTCCTTCGCCCTCTGCTGGGCGGTCGAGCCAGCGATGGCCTCAGAGCAGGCGGCGGCAACAGCTGCTGCACGGGAGCGTGGGAGCTCCGTGGACACGGCACGAGCTACAGCGGCAACGGCAGAGGCAGCAGCAGAGTCGACGGCATCGGTGCCGCCTTCGTCCCCCGGACCGCTGTTGATTCCCGACACTACGCCGTGCTGTCGCATGGCTGCGAGCAGTTGCTCCAGGACCGGGTGAAGCGAGCGTTGACCGCGTGTGCGAGCCGCAGCAGCTGCCGCCGCCCGATGCCTCCCCACGATAGAGCGCCCGGTCTGCAACGCCATCACAACGTTGTCTCCCTCCCAGCTGCACATCACCGCGAAATCCCTGGACTGCCAGCTCAGCCCGCAGTACTGGCTGTAACCATGCCCTCCCATACTCTGCCGGAGCTGCTCGAGTCCACCGTGACAGTCCCACGTAGCCCATGCTTTCAGGCCGGCGCTCTCCGCATGAAGTGAAGAGGCATCGGATGGAGTGACCCTGTCAGAGCCACGCAAAGGGGCACTGCCAGCCTAGGATGCAGCCCGGATACCGCCATCGATCGGGTGAAAATCGCTCCGCTCTATCTCCTCCGCTGCTGCATCCTCATCCTCGTCCTTGCCCTCCCCTGCATACAATGGACGGCCGCTCCCTTGCTCGTACAGCCTCGTGACCCGCTTGGCCGCAAAATGCAGTGCGAAAGAGAGGGCGAGAAGAGGCAGCACACGTGCCTATACGGTGGGGTAGTCAAGGGCCTGGGTCTCCAACGGACGGTCGCTCGGTCGCATCGGGGGAACAGTTGATGTCCCACCCGCACAGTGTTCCCTGGAAGCAGAGAGTTCCGATGTCCCTGCGACAAGAGCGGCAATGTCAGCGCGCATGCCGCTTCTGGACGCATCTCGCTCGAATTGTTCCCCGAGCAGCTGCGCAGATGCCGGACCTAACGCACGCGTGCTTCTCGGATCTGCAGCCCCCGGCATTCCCTGCCTCCGGATCGCGAGGTATCGCACTGCAGTGACCAGGCCTCGTTTTAGCCAGTCGCTCGATTCCTTGCACATCACCGCGCGGCCCAATACGAGGGCAGAGTAGTTGCTGCTACCGCTCTCCTTGTTCCCTGAGCCGGGCCGGCGAGCATCGACCCACTGCCCGTGCGCAGTCACGCTTCCACCCCCCCTAAGCAGAGCGTCTCTGCCCAGCACGCACCGATCGAACTGCAACCACCCGTTGTCGATGCCCCCTCGCCCGTGCTTGCTGCCGCAGTCACCAGCCCTGACGCCAGGGAGCAGCGCGTGCAGTGGCAGCTGCTCGTCCATGGAGCGGCGCCGCGCACCATGCGATGTTCCGCTATCGCCTATGGGTCGAGCCGCTTCCTCGCCTTCCTCCTCCATCTCTTCTTCTTCTTCGAGTCCTCGCCGCAGCTGCACCACAAAACACTTCACTCCCCGGTCCCCCCATACCGGCTTCCCGGGAGCACTTCCTGCCCCGTCCGGAGTCACTAGCCGGGCAAAGACAGCAGCATGGGTCGCCGTCCGCGCGGCGCCTCCAATCCACCACTTGGCACTGGCAGCAAACGGCGAGTGGAGAACAAAATATCCCTCAGGATCCTCATCTCCGGTCGGAGACTTTGAGCACGTTCCCAGCCCGCTTCTCGCCGCCTCCGCCGCCGCGGGGGAACACAGCCGATTCGATCCGCGGCGCGGGTCATCTAGCGGTATTTGCATTGCATTGCGGCACGACATAACCTTAGTAGCGGCTGACAGAGCGGCAGTGGCTCCCCCTGCCCCACCACCGCCTCGCATAAGACCAGCTGCGGTATCGTCCTCAAGGGCACGAAACGGCGCCGCGCATCCTGGCGGAACGTAGACTGCCGTAGTTTCGACTCCTCGGGTGAAGCTTCCGTGGCCTAGTTCCGTCATCGCAAAGCAACCCAGAGCCTGCATCGTGTATGCGCGACCCATCCAAAGTGCACGCTACTCTTCGTCCCCGCTGCCCTGCAGCGCCCCACAAAACAAACCAAAGTGCACGCCATTTCTCGTGGCCCACGAGGGCATTTGCATGCTCCACAGCTCTAGGCGGGCGCCGCGCGTTGCGAGGTTGTCGACCATGAGGTACCGCAGGACTCTCCTCACTCGAGCAGCTGCTTGCGCTCGCTCGCCGGAGCCGGTCCAGTCCTCGCGACCAGGAGCACCCTGGCAGTACTTGGCAAGGGCTGCTCCGGCAGCCCAGGGCTGTGCATGCTCATCTTTAGCGGCGCGCGATGCTACCCCGTCCTCGTCTTCGTCGTCTTCAGCCGAAGCCGCGCCACGGAGCAGCTTGCTACTGCCAGGTTCTGCGATGCTGCTTTCGCCTTTGGAGGCCCTATCCAAGGAGAGAGCCTGTAGCTTAGGGTTCAGTATAGGGTCACGCTCCCATTCAATCTGCACACGCCGTTTCAGCTCGGCTTGTTTCGAACCTCCAGCCAGCAGAACTTCAAGATCGCTAGCTAGAAACCGTGCTGCGCAAGTTGAAGCCGTCTGAATAGCCATGCAGGATATTGTCGCGCATAATCTGTAAATACATTGGCTGTGAAAGTCGGCTTGGTGTACTAGGGGATAAATCAAAGTACTCACACCGAGTGCGTTCGGCTGACATGGTTGCAAGCGGCAGTGAGCTGGATCCATCAAGCCACGGAATAGGGTTTGTTTTCGTTGCCGACGTGTCTGCGCGAACACCAATTAGATGCCTGTTGATTTTGTCCATTGCTGACTCGGCTGACATCCCTATCCCGCAACACAAGGGAGATCTGCTATTTTAGTGCACTTCAACAAGTGTGTTCCGCAAATATAACACACATGCGCGGCAATGCATTGTCTTCTGTCAAATTCCGGCAAGCTACGTAGATCTCTGCAGCTGTAATCAGAGCGTCATGTTTAAGTGCATATATTATACCCGTGTGTATCATTTTCTGGCCTTGATACCGTCCTAGTAAAACTCCGGTTATCGCTAAGTTTTTTACTCCGAAACCCAGGAATTCCAACAGCAACTGCCTACGGCCATCACATTATCTGACCTCAGGGTCTGACCAATTTGCTAGCTATCAGTAGTAGCTTGAGATGTGGTCTGAAGTGCCGTAGTTGCACCAGGGCTCTTTGTGGTAGCCACCAAGGAAGAAGCCTGCCAGATAGTCATTACTCTCTGACGTGGCTTGCCGATTCGCTCAAGGCCCAGCGTTCTGCGGCAGAGTTCCACACACAGGCGAAGAGCTGGTTGAACGCCAGTGCATCTCAAGACCACGCACGGATAGCAGCCCCCCAAGCTGTCTGGACCGATTATCTGCGGATGCGCTCATGTCGAGGGGTTCCTTGCCTCGCCTCATTGCCCCAGGCATTTATCACATCCCAAAGTTCTTGGACTCAGTCAAGCAGTAGGAACAGGTTTTGATTGAGTTTGACAAGATTTGCGGCTGGAATTTGCCAGCAGTTCAGTCTGGCGATAGTGCCGGAGCAACCTCAAAGCAAGTGCTCGAGCCGCCGGCAAATCCCAGAAACTCGCGAGCAGCGCACATTCGGACCACTAACATATTCGGCAAGACCGGTTTCCTCAGTTGCTACGTTCAAAGCGCTGGATCACGGTGGACGTACGAGGGTAAGCTCCAGCACTCCAGGGCTTCTCCTCAAGCGCCCATTCCGACTCCGAGTCGTACGGATCCACCCAGCGCGGTATTTGCGAGCGCTACCACGCGTTCCGCTGAGCCTTCAAGACCATCCAGAACTGAGCAGCTAGGGGCCAGAAAGGCACCACGTCAGGACACAGCACCCATTCCAGGCAGTTTCAGCCACCTGTACCGCGAAGCCCTGAGGATGTGCGGGGCCTCGGCCAGGTGCTACAGTCCTAGGGCAAGAGCTGATCTCTGTTTCTGCAACCTGTACCCTCGGCATTGGGGCAAAATGGGGTGGCATAGCGATGCTGATGAGAGCAAGGTGTCGCTTTCGAGAGGGGATCCAGTGGTGTCACTTTCAGTCGGAGATGCGTGCGAGTTTGGTCTGTTCATCCCGAGAGAACTTGATGATGTCGGGTACTCGCTTTATAGAGGGTTAGGGGCCGGATCAGAGGCAGGATCGGGATTGAAGTCAGGTGAAGAGGCAGAACTGGGTTCGAATGGGGCAGGGGCGGAAACCGGGCGCAGTGCATCTTGCTAGGCCTTTCAAGGGGGTCGACATGGTGCGTCAGCCAAAACCCAGCTAACACTGAGACTCCGGCAAGGCGAAGAAGGATCATTAGGAGATCGAGATGGAGATCGAGATAGAGATGGAGATAGAGATAGAGATGGAGATGGAGATAGAGATGGAGATGGAGATGGAGATGGAGATGGAGATGGAGAGGGAGATAGCGAGAGGTTAGGAAAAGCGGGTGTCAAGGAACACACGGTACCATTCCGCAGGCATCCGACGTCAGGTGGGAAGCAGGGAGGTCTCGCAGCTGCCTTCGCGAAGGCAAAGGAGAGTCGTTGTCCTGGTCTCAATGTGAGTGCTGACGTGATAGACCTGCTGGAATACGAGGACAGTGAAAGCAGCGATGCAAGCTTGGGGGCTGTTGAAGCCGAGGATCTTGGTCTAGAGATGCAAGACGGAGTGGTCTCAGGGAACAAGCCGAACCCTCGGGTCCGTCGGAGACCATTAGAGACAGGCGCAGGACAGGCGCATGGACCTAGTCCTAGTCCGGGGCCTATTTCGATCGAACTAGGGAAGCACCGGAGGGTAGGCGAGCCCGGGGTAGACCTGAACCCGGTCAAGGAATCCGTGGATTGCGGCCTCCAACTGATCAAATCAGGCAAGAAGCGGCGGGTCATGAAGGGCTCTGCCTCTAGGCCGGGATCTTAGGGTGGCAGTCGTACCGAGAGGGGTGTTGATAGAGGGGGTGCAGGGGGTAGGGCACCAGTCTCGGGTGCTATTGGTCTGACATGCAGGCACAAGGGCCCAGGCAAATGTGAAGGACGTGAAGTACGAGTGTAGCTGCAGTCAGGCGATTGTCTCGTGTTCGGGGGACATGCCAGGATGGCTTACCATTGTGTGAAGAAAATCATGGGACCGATTGGAAGGCCACGTGGATTACGAATGATTGATGGCCGGCTGAACATCACCCTCCGTTGCTGCGAGCTGGAACAGGGTCGGTCTGGCAATACCGCTGCGAATTGAATTGCTCGACGTGTTCTCATCATTCCACATTTTTGGATGACAGATTCAATCAATGCATCCCGTATATATTTCTCTCGCACTCCCATTTTTTTTCTCTCCCGCTCCCAATCATGTGTCAAGGCCCTCTTTCTGCCAGACCTTGAGGGTCACGAGCACTCCCCCGGTACCATGCCCGGCATGATCCACCCGCAAGCGATGCGGGTCGCCCTCAGCCGGGTACTCGACGCTGCCTGCACCTGGAGGATCTAACGAGTATTCAACACCGGCTGCGTACCTCAATTCAGCGTTCAGGAACACTTCCGTACTTGTATTAGACAGTGCGCTCGGACTTCCAGTCACGTATGTCAGGCGAAAAGGAGAAGCAGGATCCGTCCCATTGAATCGCATATGCACCGTTTTGGGCTATGCAGCCACGAAAGGGGCGTAGGTCCTGCTCAAAGCACGGAGCTTGAGCATCTGAAGAGTGCCGTCGTCGTTGTACAGCGTTTCTGTGGCGGGATTCTGCGTCGTGATGTCGTCGTACTCCTTGAAGGACCAGTACGCCGTGGATAGTAGTCGAGTGTCGGCCAGGTCAAGGACGTGATCGATAGCTGCTGCTGACGAGGCATGAGGACCCACAGCACCATACTCCGTGAGGAATGCCGCTCGAGACCCCACGTGTTCCAAGCTAGCGTTCGTTGTTCCCGAGACAAGATCCAAGCAATCATCGCACTCCGACACGCTGGTAACGTCGCCGGATGCGTTCTAGTTGGCGCAGTACATGTGGAATGCAAAGGCCTGCCTGTCTTGTTCCCTGCCAGGCCCAGCCACACCGCCCTCAGGGAACCCTGTGCTCTGCAGGATTTGCGGCTCGAGCACCGAGGGCTCGTACAGAACCACGTGTTCCCTGTCTGCGGCGCGAATGGCGGCATGCGCTGCCTGATAGAGAGGCAGGAGGTTC
>Ga0136560_1002117_pt1 | contig 10065 bp, 9 predicted proteins | sample AntRauMeHopE1497_FD_104925 | JGI IMG/M metagenome (GOLD analysis project Ga0136560, IMG submission 104925) | Saline lake microbial communities from Rauer Islands, Antarctica - Metagenome Hop E1 #497 | ecosystem: Environmental > Aquatic > Non-marine Saline and Alkaline > Saline | place...
CCTGGCTCCCGCAGACAGCCCCCTTGAGTTGCAACGATGACCCAGTCGCAGCGCTGCAGGGAGTTGTGCCCTGGTACCGGCAAGTTTGGCACCGAGTCAGAGCAGAGCACAGCCGGTGCCGCGTGGGGGAAGCTGCGCCGTGTGGCCGCCGACACACTATTTGGCACAGAGGAAGGGGCGCGTTCGTGTGCGGGCTTTGATTTTGGCCGGCAGCTCCCGCGGCCCTCGCTCCGGGATCGCATGTTTGCCCTCCTTGAGCATCTGACAACGCCCAAGCAGGCGGGCTCGGGGCTGGCACCTGAGCGTGGCACGCCCGCGGCTTCAATCGATGAGGCGATCATCGACGAGCCAGTGTCTCGGGAATGGACGGGAGCAGGGGCCGCGCTTGTCGCCGCCCTGCGCTCCCGCGCTGTTCTGAGCGCCACCGCCTGCAGGGCCGCCTCGCAGGGCCCGGGCGGGCGGGGGCGTGACCACTTGACGGACTTGTACGACGGCGGCGCCGACGGCTCCGCTGGCCGGCCGTGGGAGACATCGCTGCTCGCGGCTTCCCGGAGCGTGGAGCGCCTCCTGGTCGACGGCTCGGCCGCTGACGGCCGCAGCCGATGGGGGCTGCGCGTGGGCAGCGACCCCGACTCGCTGCTGGCGGAGGCAGCGGCGCTGGAGGCGCTCGGCGAGGCGGCCAGCGAGCTCGCGTCGCTCCTTCGCAGCGACGTGGCGGCTGCCACCAAGGGCCTCGCCGGCACGGCCGGGCCGTTCCGGACGGCAAGCGCGGCGCAGCACCCGGCGTCGGGCTCGTTCGCGGCGAGTGCCGCGTCGCTGAGGGGAGCGTGCCGCATGACCCTGGGACCGACGCCCGTCAGGTCGGCCGAGGCGGAGCGGGCCGGGTTTGAGGCCGCCTTGAGGCAGAGCAGGCCGGCCGAGCCGCGCAGCAGGGGCGCGAGCGCCGGGGCGGGGAGCGGCGGGCGGCGCCTGCCGAGGTCGGACAGCGGTTTCATGGACCTCGTGCCGGCGCTGATCGGGAGGAGGCGCGGGGGCGCCGATGCCGGCGGGGCGGGCCCGGCGCCGCGTGTGCGCGTCGCCGGCGGCTGGACCATCGCGGCTCCGGGCGCCCTGCCGAGCGACGACCGGTCGCTCATCTCCGCGGCGCAGAGCCGGTGGGGGGCGGGCGGCGGCGGCGGCTCTGCCGGGGATGAGGCGTCGCTCCGGCGTGCGGGCGTGGTTGCCGGGCTCTACTGGGGTGACGACGAGGAGGGGTGGGGCGACGTGGTGGCCGGGCTTATGGACCAGTCATCCCCCGGGCCGGTGCACGAGTGGGCAGCGGCGCTGGGGCCCGCGTTCGAGCGGCCGTCGGCGCTGTCTGACCGTCTGCGGGAGTGGGGGCTGCGCCCGCCGTCGGACGAGGACGGTGCGGCCGCCGCTGCCGCAGACGGGCGAGCTGGGTCGGCCCAAGCGGACGGCGCGGGTGGCTTCGCGGCACCGCACGGTGTTGCGGCGTGGGCTGAGCGGCTAGGCTTGGGCCCCGTGCCCCCGCCGTCGTCCGGCGAGGCGGGTCTTGGCCGCCTCCCGGTTCGCTGGGCGCAGCGCCGGCTGGCCACGGAGGACGGACGCGCGTCTCTCGTCGAGGCGCTCAACGCGCAGCGCGGCGCGGGTACCAAGTGTGCGTCGCGCCGCGGGCTCCTCTGGCTCGCTGCCGTCTTCCTCGGCTGTCTCGACGCCGTCGGCGCAGCGTCCGCCGACGGGTCGTCGAGCGAGGGGGAGGCGGAGCAGCTTGTGCCGCTGGGGATGACCTTCTGGGCCGATTCCGAGGCGGGGGCGCGCCGCTGGCTCTCTGCAGAGCTTCTAGCTCACGGGGCGTGGAGCTCTGCGCAGTTCTGGGAGGCTTGTATGGTCGTTTCGACGTCTGCGGCGGTGCAGGCGGCTGCCGGGCCGCTTGGCTGGTCGGAGATGAGCGATGATGAGCGACGCGGGATGGAGAGCCGCGAGGGAGCGGCGGTGTCGGGGCAGCTGTGCTCGTACGCCGTGGCGATGCGGGAGTACCGGTGTCCCCGGAGCGTCGCGCGGCGACTCATGGTGGGGCTGGGGGCGGGGCTGAAGGGCGATGCGCGGGAGGGGCTGGAGCTGACGATGCAGGCATGGCTGGGCGAGGGGTGGAGGGAGGCAGGGGCCGGAGAGAAAGGCGGCGAGGGCGAGGAGGAGGAGGGCGGGCAGGAAGGGGCCGAGGAGGCAAGCCCCGCCGAGGCGAGCGAGGAGGCCGTGGAGGACGTACACGCCGCCGAGGAGGATGAGGTGGGTGATCAGGGAGCAGGGAGGGCACGCGCTGCCATGGCCCACCAGGACGAGTCGGCGGAGCAGGGTCGGGGCGTCGCGGGGGCACAAGGTGAGAGGTGAGCGTTCACTGCGGCGGCGAGGCTGGGCTTGCGGCGACGGGGATGGTGTAGGCCCGGAGCTGTGGGCTCCAGCGACCACTCTTGGCGTGGACTGAGTGATGCGGGCGGCCGGGGCGGAGCAATGGCTGGACTCGGCGTTGGGTTTCATCGAAGCACACGACACAGTCACGCAGCGGCGATCAGCTCACGCAGACCCAGAGGCGGCGGCCGCCCTGGCCCGTCCCGCGGAGCTGGGCCCGCGCACGGCGTCAAGGAGGCCGTCGACCTCGGTGCGCCACGAAGCGATGCGGCTCGCCAGGCCGCGCCAGTCGTCGTCCGAGAGGGCGCGCTTGGCGGCACGGGAGATGGCGACGGTCCGGGCTGCCTGGTCGATGCGGCCGTCGATGAGGCCGCGCTCCATGGCAAGGACGACCCAGCGCTCGGCCGAGGACGCGTCCACCTGCGGAGGCGAAGGGGGGGAAAGGCACAGCGAGAGCAGGGGTCGAAGGGGCGAGGGCACGGCGGCGGCGGACGGGAGGCTCTACGGTCGGCATGCCTCTGCGGCATTGGCTCACGCCGACGGCGGATGCCACCTCTTCGAAGGTGAGCGACGAGACGTCAGCGGCGGCAGAGGCCAGGGTGAGGAGGCGCATGGTGGAGAGGGCGTCGTCGGGGGAGACGCCGGCCGCGGCGAGGGCGTCGGTGCCCTCGGCCTGGAAGGCGGCGAGGTCTGCCACGGTGCCCGAGGAGAAGATGGTGAGTAGGCGGTGCAGGGCCATGGCGCCAGCGTCCGAGGACGAGGCGAGGGCCTTGACCTGCGAAGCTCGAGGGGGGAGGGAGCGAGGGGACGGTGGCGGGCGGGCGAGGCCGACGCGGCACGAGGCAAGCCCGCGGGCGCGGCCCCGGGGCCGCGTTGCCTCAGAGAGAAGATTAGCTGAAAGACAGGTCTCGTCACGCGGCCCGAGCGGTCGGGGGGCGCGCCGGGGCGGACGCCGGCCGACAGCACCGGCCTCGCCGCGAGGCGGGGCGCGGTCCCGCGCGGTCAGCGGCCGCCGTCGGCACGACACCGCGGCCTCCCGGGCTCGTCAGTCGTGGTGTCAGGTTCGCGTCATAGGCGCCAGGAGCGAAACGGCAGCGCGGCGAGCGTCTCACGGCATCGAGGGCGGGGAGGTTGGACCGCTGGGAGGCAACCGGGGCACGGATGAACCCGGCCGCAGCGGCCACGGCGACCGGCTCGGCGGTCTTGAGCAGCGCGGCGTCGGCGCCCTGGAGCGTCCTCAGGTGAGCTGTGCGGAGGGTCTGGGCGAGCGTGGTGTCACCGAGCGTGGCAGCGCCCACCGCGGCCTCGGAGAGCAGGGTGCGGGAGTCCGCCCCGCTGAGGCACCAGCGAGTGGGGATGTGCTGCACCGTCTGCAGGAAGGGCCTCAGGCGCCCGAGCAGCCGGTTCTCCCTCGCGAGGCGGAGCACCGCGACGACCGCAGCGAGCTTGGCGCCGCGGCGGTTCGGCACGATGTTGTACAGCCGCACCAGCAGCCCCAGGCGCCGCACAGCTGTCCCAGACGAGCTGCTCAGAGCCGCAATAGACTCCATAGCCGCAGCCTCGAACTCTGAATCGCTGTCCAGGTTTGCAATCTTCGCAAACATGTGCAGGAAGACTGCATCACCAGCTGCGCGGGGAATGGGCCGGAATGGGGGGGGCATGAGGATGGTCATGCTGCCGGCACCATGAGGTCATGGCTCACTACGGTCGCCACCGCCAAAGACTGTCCGATGATGCCCGGGCTATGAGTGCTCTCGCGGCGGAGAACGAGGCAAGAAGAGGCAGGAAAGCTCGTCCCGCCTTGGCGGCGCTCACCCATCTCGTCGTCGTGTGCGAGCAAATCGTCAGTGTGCGACAGGACTGCTGAGGCCAGCTGAGGGAAGCTGCGCTCCGCCTCGGCGGCCTTGGCGGCGTCCTTCGAGGCCGGCACGGCCTCGATCAGGCGTGCGACCAGGCGCTCCTCCTTGAGCGCGAGCCCGTCCTCGCGGTCGATGACCAGCGACGTGGATGCCATGAATTCTCGCCCCCGGTGGCCCTGTCCAGAGAGAGGTTGCAGGAGGTGGTCGACGGTCGAGGCTCTGCTGCTCAAGAATCACAGGCTCTGCCGACCTTGTTGTGGATTCACACACGCGCACGCGAGCCCACTGCCCCGAACCGTGATCGGCCTGGCGAAAGAAGGTCAGCTTGTGGCGGAGCCGAGTCCGTTGCGAGGCTGCACAGGAATGGGAAACACAGAGAGCGGTCAGCCAGTCACCGCGCTCGGTGCCATGGCAGCGTCCACGTCATGTAAGAGCCCGGCCCGGCCCAGTGGACCTGCTGCCAGTTCGGGAGGCCAGCCGGCGTTTCACGCTGCGGGAGATGCGATCCCATCGCAGTCGGGTCTCTCGGCCTCAGCGCCCTGCGCAAGGAGCTCACCAAGGCTCTCGGCGCTGGAGCTGACGATGCTGGCGTACCTCCTGCGGTGATGCGCGCGGCTGCTGAGGCCGCGCTGTGGTGTGAGGGCGTCCGCGCGGCCGAGGACAGCGACCGGCGGTTTCCGCAGCGGCCACCTATCCGCCCCTCCGGCTCTGATTGGCTCGCAGCACCGGGCGACGCAGTTCTTGCAGAGCAGCTCGCAACCGCCCTTGCTACCTCCAGCGGCTTTGCGCCGGCCTCCCGCTTGTGCGGGGTCCTCGCGCTGATGACCGACGGCACCACGGAGGAACGACTGCAGCGTGAGCCCACGCCTGCGGTGGCGAATCCAGCTAGTGCCGGCCGCCTCGCTCAGCTTGCTCGGCGCGTGACCGGGTCGCGCCCGCAGGCTCCTTCGAGGCCGCATCTGGCGAGGAGGACGTGGACGCCTCGCTCAGCGGTGCTGCGCTAGAGATGACGCTACTCTGGGCCGCTGAAGCGCTGCCCCTGTTCGGTGACGCCGCCCCTGGCGCCAGGGACGTGTCGTCGGTCTGCGAGGAGGTGAGAGCTGCCGGCCCGGGAGGCCGCCACGGCCGCCCTCGCCTGTGCCCGCCTCCCGCGATCCCACGGCACGGCTCCGCTTTTCTCGCAGCTCGCATCGTGTGATGGCGGAATGACAGCTGCGGACGCCGCCAGAGCCGTGCTTCGCCGTGAGGAGACGAGGCGTTACCTCACCGCGGCGCAGGCCGCGGCGACGGCGCGCCTGCCGTGAGGCACGATGGACGGAGCACGTGTGACACGAACTCGCATAGCGTGACGTGAGGCTCAGCGGTGTCGTTCAAAGTGGTGCGGCCGCCACACAGAATCACTCCTCCTCGTCGGCATCCGTCTCGGCCTCAGGCTCGACCTCGGACTCCTCCTCCTCCTCCTCCTCCTCCTCCTCCTCCTCCTCCTCGGCGGGGCCCAGGGTGTCGCCGATGCCCATGAACTTGTCCTCGTCAATCTGGTCCTGCCAGTTCTCGACCCACTCGCCGGGGCACAGCTCCACAAAGTCGCGGCGGCGCTGCATGCACTTGGGGTTCTCGTAGCTCGAGGCCTTGACGCAGTACTGGTACTCGTTGACGGCGGTCCTGCGAGCGAAACGAGGGCGCCCATCGGACAACAGCGGGAGCAGGTGACACGCTGCGGCCCACAGACCCCGTGGCAACCACACACCGAGGCAAAACCGATCAGCACGCGCCGGAAGCTGAGGCGATGCCGGGCGGCACGGCGCGCGCGGGAGGCAGACCATGCTGATTCGGCAGTGACCGAGCCCAGGTCCAGTAGCCGAGCCGCGCCACCAGGGCATGCCTCGGCCACCCCCCTCTGCAGACAGGCAGCCACATCATTCTGAGACGTGCTGCGCGCAGCGAGCTTTCTGCATTTCGCTGGCGGGGGGACTCACCAGCAGTGCAGCGACTGCGAAAAAAAGCAGGTGAACGGCGTAGGACGGCACGCGGAGTGGATTGTGCGTCGCACGGCGTACACCAAGGCGAAGCGGCTGCAGCGGATGCGCTGCACGCGGAACCGCAGGCCCCAGCTCCGGCCGGGGCCAACGTCGGGAGGCATGCCAAAGCCCCAGCCTGAGGGCGCGAAAGGATTCCCCGCCCCTTCCCCCCTCGGCTCGGCAGTGTCGCGTCGGGCTCGCCAGTCCCGCAGCCTGCGGCGCGAACACCCTCACCTGGGACACGTTGGGGAACCGCGGGTCGGCGCGCACGGGGTGGGTGGACCCGCGCTCCTCGGCGTGGGCGAGGGCGTCAAGGAACTTGTCCGTGAGCACGCCCTCGTCGTCCTCGACGCCGAGCGTCTTGGAGATGTTGTCGGCAATCTTGCGCATTCGCGAGGCGTCGAGCGTGCCGGCCATGGCTGCTTGGCGCAGGGGTGCTTGAAGGCCGACCTAGGCGGCTGTTGCTCTGGCTGAGGCGCGATCGACCAAATGCTGGTGCGGCGCCTTCCACTTCGAGCGACCCGTCCACTCGCCACCGCAGGCCGTCGTCAGAATGAAGGTGAGAGCCGTGTGCGCCGGTGCGTCTTCTTGCCCCTGAATGAAATCAGGGCCGCGGGGGCCGAGGTGCTGGGACGAACCGGCAACCATAGTATTTTTCTTCACGACGCACCTTCGCGCTGCTGGCGGCGCATGTCACCTTATCTGACTGGTCCCCAACGCGACGAGAGCGCAGGTGTACTGCTGCCCCATCACCGGTGAGCGCCTCAGGGCGCGCCGCGCCGGGTCTGTCGCATCGCAGGCCGAGCGCCCACACCCACTCTCGGCACTCCTGGTTCGTCCACCTTTCTCGCAGAGACCGAGGTCGCATCTGATGCCATGGCCATGACGCCCGTGTCCGCGCTCGGCACCATCAAGAACACCGCCGGCGAGACCGTGCCCGTGCTCGTGTCCATCCCGACCAAGGAGACGTCCGAGTCGTCCGCGGGCATGGACCTCCCCGAGGCCGACGAGGGCGAGGACGAGGAGACCAAGCTCGACTACTTCTGGCAGATGCCGGGCATGGAGATGGAGGTCACCGAGGTGCTGCTGACCAAGGGCGTGAACAAGAAGGGCGAGAAGCTGACGCCGTACAAGAACTTCATGGCCTTTTACTTCAAGCCCTACGCCAAGTGCGTGCTGAAGTGGAACAAGGAGAAGGCCGTGTACGACGACGACGAGCTCAAGACCGCGCTCTCAAACTTCGCCAACTGGATCAAGGAGAACCGCAAGGACCTCCAGCTCTTTGGCCCGTCCGAGTTCGTCACCGAGGACGGCATCGCGCCCCTCGCCTACCTCATCTACGGCGCCGAGGCCAACATGCACCTCTTCCTGCCCGCCCTGAACTGCAAGAAGTTCTGAGCGATGCTGCCTGCTTCGCCCTGTCCGGCCGGCGCTCCCTCTGCTGCGGGGGCCCGCCGGTCCGCGCTGTGTGTGAGGCACGGGAGCGGAGTGAGCCCCTCGTGTGTGCGAGCGCGCCCGCTTCCCCCTGCCCCGCAACGACGGCCCTGCGTCATCTGCTGCGCTCACGCCCGCCAGCACGCGCCCTCGCGGCCCTGTGTTTCGCCCGCGCCGCCTCCGCTGCGCCCTCGCGCGCGCACTCAGTACATCATGGAGGCCTTGACCGACGCGGGGTCCACCTTGCCCTCGAGCTTGCGCGCGGGGGGCACGGGGGGCGGCGCCATGAGCGTGGTCTTGCCCAGCGGCCCCTCGCAGTTGTCCTGCCCGTTCATGGGCTTGGAGCCCCACTTGTTGAGCGGGGGCGGGGCGCCCTCGTCGCGGCACCGGCGGATGATCTCCAGCATGGAGTCCGGGGTGAGGCACTCGTAGAAGTCGTCGTTGATCTGCACCATGGGCGCGTTGACGCAGGCCCCGAGGCACTCCACCTCGAGCAGCGTGAACAGGCCGTCCGTCGTCGTCTGCCCCGAGTGGATGTTCAGCTCCCCCTCGATGGCCGCCTTGATCTCCTCCGACCCGTTGACCATGCACGGCGTGGTGCCGCAGAGCTGGATGAAGAACTTGCCCACGCGCTTCCGGTTGAACATGGTGTAGAACGTGGCAACCTCGTACACCTGCGGGGCGGCGAGGGCGCGCGGGGGCACAGGGGGTGGCGAATACGAAGGGGCCGTGGTGGGGAGCGATGCCGGAAGTCGGCGGCGGGCGGGACGGGGCGCTCACCTCGATCTCCGACACGCTCAGGAGGCGAGCGACCTTCTGCATCGCGGCGAGGGGCAGGAAGTTGCCGCACTGCCGCTGCGCGAGGTCAAGGAGGGGGATGATCGCCGACTTCTTGTACGTGGCGGGGTACTTGGCGAGGATCCGCTCCACCACGCGGTAGTTGGCGTCCGTGAAGTCGAACGCGTGGTCCTCGGTGTTGGAGAGATCATCGTGGTCGTGGCCAAGCGGGGCCAGGTCATCCGCAAGGACGGTGGGCGTGGTGCTGACCATACGAGGCATGGATGCCGAAGCCGCAGCCGTAGCCTGTGAGCGGACGCCGGACAGAGGCACAGCACGACGTAGATGGCGGGAATTTCACGCCACTGACGCACGGCAGGCCGAAGCTGGCCTCTGGCGGCGGCACAGGCGCAGAAGGGGGGGGGGGGGGGGAGCGCCCGGCTGCCCGACTCCGGCATGCGGCAAGGACGGGACCGGCCGCGCCCTCCGCGCAAAAACCCGCGCGACAGCACAAAAATCATGCGCCCGCCGCGCCACGCGATGCTGGGGAAGGCCTGGAGCGGGGCGTGGGGGCGCCATGTCAGCGAGCATCCTCACCACGCAAGGCAGCGCCGCCGCCACGGCTCGAGGTGCCATGGCCGTGAGGGCGCGCACGGCCAACATAGTCGCCGGGTCCACGCTCGGGTGCTGTGGTACGCAGGCCGGAGCCCGGAGCGCTCTGCGGGCGGGGGTGAGCCAACGTCACGCGGGCAGAGACGGGCGGCGAATCAGGGCCGGCGCCGTCGGGCGCCCAGCTCGCTGGACCGCCCCGGCGCTGGCTGACGCACGCGCGCCTGGGTCGCGATTCCTCCGAATGCCAAGGTGTGGTTGTGGCGTGTGAGCACCAGCGGGCCGCTGGCTGGGCACCGGCAGCCGTGGGAGAGAGGAGACGTATGTTGCCAGCCGCCGCGCGGTAGCGAGGCCAAGAAAGCGCCGATCGCGCAGGTTCGCGCGCACACACAACGCATCGACGCTCCGCGTTGTGCTGCCGCACGCGCCCCCGCGCCAGCCCGGTCCGGGGCGGCCTCCGGGACGGCATGGCAAGGGAGGAGGAAGCGAGCTGTCCCGCGCGCGCTCACTTGAGCTCGGCGAACAACCTGGGGGCCGTGCACTTGTCGATGCACGCCCAGTAGTCAAACGCCCAGGGCTCGCAGGTGCCGGAGCCCTTGGCGGTGACGCGCTTCACGCAGTCCTGGTACTTGGACCACTGGCGGGTGCAGCTCGAGTGGCACTCCTTCTCGATACGGGGCTTGGGGTCGACGGGCTCCGAGTCGGCCTGCGAGAATGATAACCGCGGGGAAGGCAGGCGTGGCGCGGCGGGGCGGCGGGCAGGCAAGGGAGGCCAAACCGCAGCATCGTCGGCGCATCTGCCGTCTTCCCCGGGGCGTCGGTGCCAGCCGCAGCCAGGCCCCGCGCGCCAGCTGCTACCCCATCGCACGGCCCGGCGTCCTCACCATGGTTCCCCGTTCGTGCCTCAAGGGAGTGGTCCTGTTCCCGAGCCTGGCGGGCAGTCCCACGACCTCGCCTCGTCG
>Ga0136560_1002118_pt1 | contig 10064 bp, 16 predicted proteins | sample AntRauMeHopE1497_FD_104925 | JGI IMG/M metagenome (GOLD analysis project Ga0136560, IMG submission 104925) | Saline lake microbial communities from Rauer Islands, Antarctica - Metagenome Hop E1 #497 | ecosystem: Environmental > Aquatic > Non-marine Saline and Alkaline > Saline | place...
CTGAAGTGGCTGTACGGCGACTTGGCAAGTCGCTTTCCCTGCACGACTCTTACCTGGGTGGCCATGAGGCGCTCTGCGCTCCTTCGTAGCGACCACTGAACACGAGCTGCACGATGTTTTCCGTGTATAGGTTGCGTTTCCCGGAGCCTCTGAGCTAATCTCGCAGATGGAGCCAGTCCGTGTGATTTGAGCGCCGTCGGACTTGCAACGGCTTGCGGAAGTAGCATTGCCGGATTGCGAGACTAGTCCGACGCCGATACAGCCAGCGTAGTCATTGAGCGTCCTCGCGACGATGCATCTACACACATACTAATCCAACCATTTCCCTCTTCAGCAACTGGTTGACAACGCTAGGGAGATACGTCGTCAATGGCGAGCTCCTCGCTTGAGCAGGCGTCGCCATCAAACTCTGATCCGTCACTAGTTGCAGATGCCTCCCAAACACCTGCCCAAGCGCACTGCTTTGCCACTTGCTCCAATTCACGAGCACCGAAGCTGATCCGTGGGGCACTTCGCGACTGCGACTGCAATATCGCCTAGCTCGCTTTCCCTGCAGGCTACACCACAGTCGAGGCAATCGAGGACACGGGCAGTCTGCTCTTCGGAAGCAGAGATGTTCCATCCGCAGCAGGCGCTGCTTTGACTCTTACCCTGGGTGCACCGTGGCTGGTCACTGCAAGGCGGGCCATGACACTCTATGGTTCACCTGCTGCGATGGCGACCGCGCTACCACGCCTGAAGGGAGCATCGACTGCTTGCGCCTCTACACGAGCTAGCAAGGCAGCGCCCCCAAGCGGGAGAGCCAAATTGCCCTGGGAACCTGTGATATCGCTTTTTGCTTCCTAGGTGGCGTCAAGAATAGAAGTGCTGCGAGATGATCGCTAGAGTAGATCGTCGTGAGCCAGCTCTTCTGCCCCGGTGCTAGACAGTGAATCCATTAACTGGTGTTTACTTGAGTCTCGAACTAAGCTAGCTGCGGCAGTTACCAGCTCATCAGGCAGAAAAGACTCTCTGTCCTACTAGCCCGCGTCGATTTCGCTGCTAGATCCGCTAGAGCTATCAGAATCAACTTCGTCCGCTGACAGATCAGAGCTGTCACTTTCAGCACCCCCGCTTTTTTTGCTGGTTCCAGAGCTCGGCATTGCATTCTTCCTGTCAAGTCTTCTATTCATCTTGTCTAGTACACCTTGTGCTTGTTCCTGCCGTTGTTTCATCGCAGTCACCGCAGAGAAGCCTTCCCTTCCTGCCGCCTCCGCCGCTTCGCCTCGCGTGATGGCACGGGCCATTTCAGCCCCTTCTGAGTCACTCTCGTCGCTTGAGTCAGCCCCAGCGTTATCTTTCTCGCGATAAGCCCCAAGGCTACCTTCACTATGACCAAGCAATGCAAATGCCTTTGAAATGCCTCCTTTTCCTTGATTGCTTGCATTTCGAGAGCGGGAAAACGAGTTGGTGCCAGCCTGGTTCCGAGCATGCCTTGGGGTATTACCAGACGAAGCATCATCTTCTCCACTAGTTAAGCTCCAAGAGTCTGGCTCTTGGTGCGCAGCAGAAGACGCAAACGCCGTGTTCAGCCGTCGCAAACTGGGAACGCCCGCCCCTCGGGGTGAAGGCTCTCGCAGGCTGGTGGCAAGAGTACCTCGTCGTTGTAGGCGGGCATGAGCGGCACTTTCCTTGCTACTACCAATGGCTGTTCCACGCAATGATTTTGGATCTGATAGCTCTGCCTTCACACTGGGCATGCTATTCTCTCTGCTGCTGTCATTGGATTCGCTTCGAGTGGCTGTTCGACCAGCAGCACGAACTCTCGCGGCTGAATGCTTCAGAGCCTGCGCCTGCACTGACGCATGGAAGTAGGTAGCAACGTCTGTCGACGCCGGTTTTCTATCCCACACAGTCATCCCACTCTTAGATGCATACCATCTGGGCTCATCGGCCGAAACTGAATCGCTTGCTGCGGCGCCACCAGGTGTGTGAATGCCAGCAATTCGCCAAATGGCATCCGCGCTTCGCTTTTGAGCCTTTCCTAGCCTCTATCTGAATCGAACTCTGACTTTCGATAGCTGTCTTACAGCAACCTTAAAGTCCCGCAGCATACTGGTTTCGCTACCAGCTGTGCTCAGCAAGCTCTCGAAAGACAGCAGAAACCCAGCCTTGGCCAACGGGGTCAATCGCGATGTCTTCCGAGCTGCGATCGCAGCATCAACCGTGCTACAAACCAATGCAATGGCAGCAGAGAGTGCCTGAGCGAAAACCCTATCTTCTCGGCGCTACAAGGCAATAGCAACTGACGCGGCAGCCACCGACACCTGCGATAGTGGCACGCCTGCATCAAAATCCTGGCGCGATCCGTTTGTAATAGAATTCTCCGAGAGCCCGTGACCCACAGCAACTGCACCAAGCGTCGATACCAAGGAGTACAATGCACTCTTCTTCGCTGCCTGGTCAGATTGTGCCCTAAGCCCATCTTCGCGGAGGCTTGCCTGCGCAACACCTGCTCCGGCTCCCTATGCGCCTAAAATCTGGCCCATTCCTAGGGCCTCCAGTTGCATCCCCATGTCTGATGATGATGCGCCAATGTTGCGTACACTCTTCGCAAATCGCATTGATTGACGCTGGCTAGCACGAATTTGCTCATCAATCGCGGGGACAGACGCTCCTGTCCTAGACGTCGATGCCAGGGCCTGCTCGAACCACTTGCGCCAAGCTTGCCTACGTTCAAGTGCCTTTGCTTCGCGAGCAGCTCGCTATAGCCTCCAGTGCTATACGGCACCAGTGTTCGGAGCCACGCAGCACATTGACCATGCCTCCAAGAATGCTGCACTAGATGTTGAGTCGTCAAGGCCAAGACCGAGTAGCAGCGGCTTTCGAAGCTCCTCGAGGCCACCTGTCTTGAGCCCACCCATGCCTTGGTTCGAACCCTCGGCGAATCCTGGGACGGCCAATGTTCGTTGTCTCCTAGGAAAATATTCTTGCGAGCTGGACAACCCCTTCATAGCAGATTGAAAGCATTTGAACGAAGGCAAACTGGCCAAGGCCCCGAGTCCTGCCAAGGGAACCAAAGACGCATGCAAGGCAGGAGCTCCCATCGTAAGCACGCAGTACCATGTGCCGGGAAATCCACTCACTTCCTCACGAACACGTCTCATTCGATTCAGCTTGAGCACAGCCATACCCGCGGCTCGTGTCGCGCCGTCTATTCCGATGCTGCTGGGCAATTCTTCACCAAGATCGGAGTGTTTGGTGGTCTTTAAGCTACTGGATCGCTCCCCGGCCGCACGCCTCGAAGCAATCGAAAGCAACCTTCCCCGCTAGTCTTGTTCTACACCCTCTTGCGATGAATCGAGCTTCGATTCAAGCTCGCCTGCTCCAAGCGACGGTTGTTCTGAATGCTCTCGCAACGATGCCGTGAACCGAGCCATGCTGGCCTGCGCTAATATACCGACCGACTGGTGACGGGCCATCCGCTTTGCATCCCGAGCACTTGAAGTAACCGAAATGTGAGAAGAGCTACCGTGGTAATGCTCGCCCTCTTGGCCACGTGCAGACAGCCACACAGGCTGTAGCTTGTTTGCGGCTTCGTTGAACCCTTCCTGCTACGAACCTCCACCAAAAGTCGCCCCGAACGTTAGCGCCGACCAATGGCTCGATTCTGATGCATCTGACACGCCACTTACTTCGGATCCATGGGACTCCATAGAAACTGCACTGCCTCGGCGGCTTCGATTCCGTCGGCCGCGTTGAGGAGTCGATCCCTGCAGCGCTGCATGCCCATGGCTAACATCGGCAAGGTCCGTGAGCAGCATAGGCCGACCCTCCTCCTGTTTCTCAGGACTGGTAGCACCAATTTGACTCGATGGCAATCTCTTGCCTTTATGAGATGGCCGCTCAAACACTGCTCGCATCTGGGCGACTCGTCCGACCACGGCTAGCGCTGATGGACGCTCAACGGGCCCAGTGGCTGTCTCGAGCTAGACTGCTTTGATGCCATCATCATGATCATCACTAATGCCATATATGTGGTCGCTTGCAGCGCTGGTATTGCCACTTGAGTCTTCACGAGAGGCGATTATGTCGTGAATGTCGCCTTCTTCAATGCCGTTCTGGGACTCTGCTTTGTAGTATTGGTCACCACCTACAGACTCAGCCAGCAAGGAGCCTAACACGTGTGATGTGGTTCCGGGAAAAGCAGAGTGCTATTCTACTTCCTGTGTAGGCTCGCTTAAAGCCTACGTCTTTCTACGAAGGTTTCGTCGCGACTTGCCGCGCCTGCCCCCGCTGAAGACCCCCCTGAATTGAGTGATGCCCCACCCCCAGGTTGCATCAACCGCCGCACTTCCTGCTTCAAGGGCTTTTCGAACGGCAGTTTGCCGTTTCACTCTTGTCATCTTTTCGACGAATAGATCGTTACGCGACTGTTCATCCTGTGCTGCAGTGACTCTCACAGTGTTTTCCTGGACCTCGACGCTATGCAAAAGTAGATTCAGAGGCAAGAAAGCCAGTGAACTGCTCCCTTTAAGTGCACTTGGCTTGTACCACTGTCCACCTTGGTCTGCCACTGCACTTATCTAAGCACCTCCTTGCATCGCTTGGGAATGCCTGGAAATCGAGCGCAGCCACCCTCTCGCCAGAACATCGTCAACTGGAGCTGCAGATTCCCTGGCCAAGTCCATCATTTGAATGTTTGATAAGGAAGGGCCACCGGGAGCCCCTGCAACCGGCCATGCCTCCTGAGTGCCAGGACGAAGGATTCCCTTCTTGCCTGCGAACGAGACAGCTTCACTGTGATGACTTAAATCGCCCCAGCCACGTTTTCTGTGTCTGCTTGCATGCCTCAAAGCACGGCGATATCGATGCGATAGGATTGCAGCTTGGCCATCCAGCTCTGCGATGCAAGCTGCCTGCGCTTTCAGCATGCAAAGTAAATTGGACGCAGTCATAATGTACCAATCAGCACCAGCAGATCGAAGCGATATGCCAATCTGCAGTATAGCGGGCCCAGCTCGAGGCTACGAAAGTACCGCCACTGCAACCCTTTTGTCGGAAATCGGGGGGCCACTTGATACCTGTGCACGGTCGGGAGCTGTCGAACCTACTTTTGGGACCAGTAACCTGGGTCCACCGGCTACAGGGCGATTTGCACTCATGGACACTTCACCTGATGGTATTGTACTGACCGGTGTATCTGTATGCCTCCGACGAAGAGCATCCACCCCTGACCGCCGGCGCACTCTAGGCAGCGATTGACGAATCGTATCGCTGGTCACAAATGCAGAAGCGCGCCTGGCTCGAATCTTTGCGACGGTCTGAAGCACCGCAAACTCGGTAGAGCCAATACTTCGCTCCGTATCACCTGATGGACTGCCCCCGTTCCTATTGCGAACACGGATCGTGTCCTTTGACTCAGTCAAGGGGGTAGAACTCTCCTATGTAGTTTTTTTTTCATTTTTAGTCTGAGACTCGGTTGGTTCGGTCGCCGGGACAGCCAGGCTGGGATCTAGCCCTTCTCGGTCTGGCAAGATGAGGCGGTAGCCGCCGCTATCACGCACTCCTTGAGTCGATCCAGCCAAGTCAAGAGCCCGTTGTTGGGATCGAGTGAGGGCAAGAATGCGATCCAGAGCGAGAAGGAGACGCTCTCTCTGTCGTCTCATGCCATCTGCTCGAGCTCGGCACAGAGCTGCTGGGATCGCCACACTGAGAGCGGATTCCTCGCACTCCTCTCGAAAACTCAGTACCTCTTCACGCTAAGAACCGCCGACGACAAAACTACGCCTTAGAGATGTTCCTGCTAGTCTCTAGCTCAACCATGAGCGTCGCTCTGCTCCAGATGAGCGACTGAAGCACGAGCACACACACTTGAAACCACCGTTTCCCCTCAAAAATACGGCCTTGTTCCTTGTTTCCCTGCCACCATGCTGCCGATGGCCATGCGGCAGGATAGACGAGGGCTTGGCCAGGACTGAAGCCACTTCAACTGGCTTGTTACTGCTGCCAGCGGGCCCCGCAATGAACATAAGTGAAACCCGGAGGCTCGTTGCACGCAACAGTCTCACCGCACGTGGTACCCGAAGAGGGACTGCCCTCGAAAAGCGAAGCACAGGAGACTTAGACACCGTCATAACCTGCTCCATCCGAGGCGCTCTGGGCATGGGAGCGGTGGAGCGCCGACCGTCTTCTCCAGGCAGCTGGGAGGAGCCTGGTCCGAGCTTCGGTTGGTCTTCATATACGTCACCTTGCTCCGGGGCTGCTCCAGATCCTAATCGCGCACGCCGGGTCTTGGCAATCTATGAGGTACGTATGCATTCTGTTTCTGTTCTCCTGTACTGGACACTGCCTCTGCCTCCAGGCCCGTACTCGTATGCGTGCTGGGCAGACGTTTGGCTCAGCTATGTGCCTGCGAGCGCACGGCTCGTGACTCGGGTGGGGGGGTGTCTCCGGTCCATGCCCATCTGTGGCGAATCGGCAAAGGTAGCTGAGTCAATCGAGTCTGATGTTTCGGCGCGGTTTGATCGAGTGCCCCTTTCTGATGCTGGTCCTCCCTCCGCCCCATCGTTTTCCGACCCCTGCCTCATCCCGTTGTCGTCCTCTTCGAGTACTTCAGCTAGGGCTGCGCCACCAAATCGTCTACGCGGACCTTGTATACGAGGACCGGACGCATTAGTGGAGTGAAGCAGTTTGATCGGGAACATTTCCTGCTTTTTTTGGAGCCCTGGGCCAGAAACACCGGTAGCCTAAGGTGCAATGAAGCTAGATTGCAAACCAGAACTCTTGATGCTCTCAGATATAGCCACCGGCGCACCAGCTGATAGGCTCCCACCGATTTCGCGCGGAAGAGACGTACCCTCGTTTCCTTCTAGCGATAACCTCTGGGGTGGTGGCAGGGGCGCTTCAAGTGGTCCGTCAACTGCAAGCTGCACGTACCAGGCACCTCGGGGCCAATGCCTGGGACTGTGGCTTGTGGATGCTGCCCAGCTCCCTACGATCCCACTAGGTCCTAATCTTCCCCATTCAAAATCAGAGAGCGACACGATCATCTCAAAAGTTTCGTAATTTGATCTAGATTTGTGACGGGGCCAGATAAAGGGCTGAGCAACTGCAGTGCTGCTGCCATGATGCCCTGCTGCCTCAACAGACTCCTCTTGGCCACGATACGTGCCTGCATCACCATTATCAGCATAAGCAATCTATTTGGCGGTTGGAGCGGAAGCTATGCCCAGTGTTGGCTCCGGTAGGACACTTCGGACAGCCCGATGCCTACCGATTCCCTTCCTGCAGTGCAGACAGCGAACTGGATTCGATGGCTAGGCAGTGAAACCAGGACAGTCCAGGTCTTTCAGACTCGCCATGAAAATTATTACGATGTGTCGGCGTACAACGGAATTTCGACAATGAGGACGCTGTAGGACGATCAGAATTTTCAGCATGCGAACTTCGGTTGCAACCGGGGACAAGACTCCGCAAGCTGGGTCCGGTATCGACGGGATAGTGCACAGCGCTAAGTTAGACAACAACATCCCTGCAACAGCCGAGGTGCGCAATAAATTGGTACTTGCGGGCCTTCGATTGGCGTCAATACGTGCCCCACGGCAGGCAGGCATCCTCGCGAAGCTAAAACGTTCCACCGCCAGCCGGGTGGTCGGTTTCATCCAACAGCTAGGCCATCTAGATCTACAGCGCATCTACCCGGATCTCCTTGGGCAGGGACACAGTGCTCCGCCGATTCGATGAAGGCACCACGAATCTCGCGAAGCACCCGTCGCATACCCTCACAGGGTCCACATAGCCGAGCCTCAACAGGGGCAGCGAATGAGACGAGCAGCGACTGCAAAATATGCCACCACATGCTCTGCAGTGGTGCTTCCGCATGCGGATTGAGAAGGCAGCCTGGCATCGCATGCAGTGTGGGGCTTCACTGTCCTGGATCCATTGCGTCGACACGAGCGCCATCGTCGTGTCACCACCACACTGCACAGATGTAACTGCACGCTACCGAAGGGCGTGCACCGGCATGCAGCCCCACCCCAAACTGCTAGAACCAAGAGCACCACTGATTCCAGCCACATTGGCCCCATCTATCCCCATGCCCACCCCCCCACCGAGAGGCCCTGAACCGGACATACTAGAGTCATACAGCTCAGACACGCCTCTGCTGCCGATCCATTCAGCAGCTGCGGCTTCTACGACAGGATCAATATCAACACGAATCAGATGCACGTTCTGTCCATTCTCAGCTTCATTTCGTAGCCCCGCAGTGTTCGATACCCGCACCACAGCTGCACGCAGAGATGATGCACGCGAGATCCCACCCCCTCCAAGAGCATGGGCACCCGGCCCCCCTGCAGCCTCATCTCGCCGCCCAGATGCCCCTAATGCAATCGCAGCAGATTCCCGATCCAGCACAACCTAGGCAGCTTCTGCGGCGGCAAGCAGGGAGGCGGGGACCGCTGCCCGCCCCATCCGACTCCCTGGGGCAGCAAGCCCAAGGGCGATTCCACCCGACTGCTACGATGCTGCGCCGTAGCTAGGCAATCGATGCAAGCTATCTGATGTGCTCTTACTCGAACTTATACCTCCAGCGATTTCCGCGCCAACGCTGTCTAAGTCATCATCATCATCCATTCCTGCTGTTGCTACTCGTCCTGCCAATGGATGGATCATCGGTTTGCTGGACTCGCCCCCTGTCCCTGGTCCTTGTCTGTCGGTTGATGGGAGGGACATGACATGATCAGGGCGAGGGATCAGTCCCAGTGGTGGTTTGAGGGGAGATGTGATGCTAGCTGCAACACCAGATCTAGTTGAACCGATGGCAATGCTGACAGATCTCGGGCGTATATCAGAAATGTCCGCATCTAGCTCACCAGTTGATCGATGCGACTCGTGAATTATCGCACGAGAGCTCTGTAGGCTTTGCAATCGGGATGCAGCTGCCCGCGACGCCGGCACAGCAGGTGTTGATACCATACGCCTGAGCATACCCCCTTCCTCTCCGTCGCTGCGTGGGGCATCCATCATCCTGGTCACAGCTGAAGACCCAACTACTGATCCACTGCGCCTTGGAGACCCTTTGTCTCCATCCCCTCCTTGGCTCGTTCCAACCTAGCTCGAGGGGCGTCTTACTCGGGCCTGCGAATCCGAGTCAGAAATCGGTGGCAACGGTGGGCTCGGCGGACTTCCGATTGCAGTGCCATTACTGGAGGACCAAACCTCGGGCTGTCCAATCTGGCTAATTGACCAGGAGACAGATGCACTTGGAACAGCTGCTGCGAGCTAACCACGATCTCCCGCACCGCACACAAGCAGCTGACCATCCCGCAACACTATGGCAGTGTGGTGTGCACCGCAAGCAATCGACACGATCCCACGCAATGGTCCGCCCCCTGGTCCAACCCCTGTTCCAGATCGCTACCTGGATGGTGAGGCGCCACCTTGTACGATCCTTGACATTGCCCCGAGCCTCGGTGCTGTCGCAGCTGCCGCCGCCATTCGCTCTTGGCTTGCCATTCTCAGCACTGTGGGCAGCGGCACGAATGACGCGGGAGGTACTAGGATACTTTCATCCTCTCCTTCGTAGCTTTGAACTGAATCACCATCTTGATCCGCCATCTATTTAGCTGTGATAGAATGATCCGATGGCATCCTTGGCCGAGGAAGGGGGGGTGCTTGTACATGGCCCAATTGTCCACAACATGCGCTGCCCATCACGTAGCACAGCCTGCTCTCCAGCCATAGTGGTACAGAATCCTTTGAGTCCTTTCCCTTGGTCTGTAAGCCATAGTCCACCGAACACAGGAGGGCTGAATGCGCAGCACCCCCGCTACCAGAGATAGCGACCGAGGCTAACGATCGCAGCCGAGTGGGAGCCAGTAGATCGTCAGTATGCCCCACTCCACACTGCCCACATGCATTACCGCCCCACGTGAACGCACTCCCTTCAGCTGATACAGCAACAGTATGATAATCGCCAGCAGCAACATCAACGATCAACTCTTGGTTCGCCAAATCGTGCGGAGTCAATCCAGGCTGATGCATGTGGGCTGTCACCCGGTGCCTCCATGACCCTCGTTCGA
>Ga0136560_1002120_pt1 | contig 10061 bp, 14 predicted proteins | sample AntRauMeHopE1497_FD_104925 | JGI IMG/M metagenome (GOLD analysis project Ga0136560, IMG submission 104925) | Saline lake microbial communities from Rauer Islands, Antarctica - Metagenome Hop E1 #497 | ecosystem: Environmental > Aquatic > Non-marine Saline and Alkaline > Saline | place...
CGCTAGAGCTGCCATACCCGCAGATTCAAGGGCGGCCGATGCGACCGCGTGCGCCCCATACATCGGCAGGTGCCCTTCAATGGTGCTGAGGGGATGGACCCTATCGTACAGGCCCCGGCTAGTCAACGTCGTCGCTGTGTCTCTCTCAGATCGCTCTGAGTATGCCGGCGGGAGGCGGGCGGCATGCTAATACCGCAATGCTGCATCCTGTGCCGACTGCACGTACCTGAACAAGGATGCTACGCGAGTAACGTGAATCCAGCTCAGCCCGCTGTGGGTAGACTTCGCGAGCAGGTCAGCAATAGGCTGTGGAGTACCATAATCCGGAAAGTGCTCGACAGCAGCAGCCGGCACGTCCGAGGTCCTCTGAGACATCCATTTAATTCTAGATAGAATCTCTATCTTCAAAGACGCCGGCACTTCCCTAGAGCGATGATCATCGGGTTTATCACCACTGCCTGCAAGCAGAGTGCTCTACAAAGACACAAGGTCGCATGCTGCAGTCACGAGGCCGCTGCCGGGGTTAAAGGCTCTGACGATGGGAAATGAAACACCGGACGCTGCGGACCTCACAACTAGGCACGCTCGATCTGCCAAGATATGTGAGAGTGACATATGTCCACGCATGCCCTCTGGCAGCGTAGCAAGTCGAAGGAGCCGTCCAAGTGGGGACATACCGTAGAGCCTCCCGTCGCTCGTGAGCAGGACAAGACAAGCTCCCATCCAATGAAAGGAGACCAGCGAGACGATCGACGCTCCCTGCTCAATGGCATAGGTTCTGATAGCCCCGGGGGGACGAGCACCCGTACCACTACGCGAGGGGTGCTATGCCATCTGATCCGAGATGCTTCTGCCGTCAGAGGGATCGGCAGGTGCTTGCGCGCGGGCATCCATCGGTGCATTGGCCTCAGTCACGATGGGAGACCGCAATTGGTGAGTTCCGTCGTGTTGCAGCAGCTAGCATACAGCAGGTGAGACCCGTGAGTGGTCGCCTCCCTGGACCAGGACACGGGCGGCTGACTGCTCGCACGTGTCACATAGCCACTGCAGGGACCCTCGCCCTCGTACGGGGGCTGACGTCGGAATTTCTGCTAGTGGTACGAGCGATGGGGTCAGTATAACGCATCGCTTGGTGGTCATGACGGCAGCCAGCGGCTCCATCGCTGCAATTGCTCTAGACAGTGCAACGCCCAGCGAAGGACGAGGGTATCCTCCGCCCTAGCCAGAGAGGTGGCTAGACGCCTGCCATCGGATGCTGATGATGTACTCCCCAGGATCCGATCGCCATATAATTGGCGAGTTCGCAGCGTCCGTTCTGCCGCCTGCATCAAGAGCCCAAGCGCCCAGATCGTATCGCAAACTTTGTACGGCATCCACACCAACTGTACGATCACCTTCTCGACTGCACATAAGGACAACGGGACAATCTTCTACACTATCACTTGCCGCCGCGTGGATTGGCTGGAACGGCGTGGCAAATAATCTGATAGTCGATCCTGGGGATGCACCTGGCACCTCATTCATACTCTAGTCTGACAGCTTGATCTAATTCGGTGCCTGGGCAGCAGCACCCGGCGGTTCACTCTCCGTCGGCGCAATTCCAGGAGTCGATTTCAGTGTGGATGTTGACTTTGCGGGGGAGCTCGCTCTCGCACTTGATACCACACCACCGAACGGATCGAAATCGTCAGTTTTTGACTCCTCAGACCCTGATGCTGCCTTGGACGTGCCACCCTCGCCCTCAAAGGCAAGCGGGGGCATGTCATCACCATCATCGCCGTCCGCATTCCAGACGACAGTGCTATCTTGTTCCTTGGACTCGTCTGATGATGGACCAGTTCCAACCGGTTTCGATCGCCTAAATCCACTGCAGGATGGGAGGCGCGTCGAACGGATGCCGGGCGAGTCTCCAGACCGTACGACGGTAGAGAGCCAGCGCCCGGATCCTCCAATGCTTGCCGAAGCCGCGTACATCAGAGGGGACACTGGCGGACTCTTCGCTAGTTCAATCGCAACCCTCCGGCCGAAACTGTCTATCGTGCAGTGCCTTCCTCCGGGCAGCCTCTTGTGGCTCGTTCCTAGGAGCCACGCAGGCAAGTCACTCCCACGAGAGGCATCATCCTATGATGGCACTACACCCAGGGCCTAGAGCTTGCTCTGCACATCCTTATCTATATCCATGCCCACTGGGATTGGCAGATCCTTCCAGAGCGGACCAACAACCACATACGGCTGGTCCACGGAAGCAGCAGCACCAGCCGATCCTGGAACACCCCCCCTACCCTCGACAGAGGCAGGGAGCGCTGGGCCACAGTAGCTGCGAGCTAGTCCATCCCAGCTCTCGCTGCCATCCTTGCCAAAGTCAGCACCTGGGTGTCCGCGCACCGATACCCCGCTCATGGCGGCGCCAGAGGTGCGAGCGGAACCTCGATGATACAGTGCCTCGGTGGCTCGGGCCCCGCCCCCATGCCTCGCAGCTGCAATCATGTCTCCAATCGCCGGTGCCGGGAGGCAGGGTCCCATGCATTCAACATCATCAATTTTATCCTTATCTACAGTGGCTGACACCACGTACCGGAATTTGACCAGTGCAAAGCGACCGTCATCCCCCATCTCAATGGCATGGGGCTCGAGAGGGAATCCTGTTCTCGAACACACGTGCGGTAGCCACGCCAGGAGACTACCCTCCGTACTGCCTGTGACGGGAAGCAACGCTTCGCCTTTCTCATCGCTCGCTCGAGGCTGCGGCTGCAGGTCCCGTCGGCGGAGGCAGTGCCTGACCTGGTGAGCCATTGGCTCCGTTGGCACACGCTGCTCGGTTGACACATACACGACGCTCGAAGTGTCGGCGCTCCTTCCAATCAACCCAGAGCCAAAAAGCCTGGCGAGAGTGCGGGATCGCTCCAGGTCGTCTCCGATGCCTTCGGAGCATTTCGACTCAGGGGTGCTGTCGGACCTGCTCTCTGGCGCAGAGTATCCTTCTGACTCAACACCAGCGCCAGATTCGAGGGCCAGCATGGCGGCGAGGCCGCCCCCTACCGGCCCCTCTCCGTCTCCAACCGGCAACCCAAGCCCTGCTCGCTGCATTGATTCTTGTTCCCTGGCCCATGCAGCGGCACCCCAGGCAAACGACATCGCACCTTCGCCTGGAACCACGTACGATGATGCTGGCAAAGGGATGGCAGCAGTCAGCGCCCTATTGTTCCCCACCCAAGGCGTCCCGAGCGCTAGAGTACAGCCCCCTGCCACTACCCCAGCTGCTGCACCTTCACCAGCAGTGATCAACCACGGAGCCCCGAGTGCTCCGATGAGCCCTCGAGGGGGCAATACCCGCACTGCCATCCCGGCTGCGACGAGTGCGCCGGACTTAGAGAACCCACCTGCTCTGAGGCCAGCCACCGTATCCAAGAAGAGAGCTCTAAGCGCGAGCTCTGCTCTGTTCCCTAGGCTGGGGCCGATCAGGGGGGCGGAGGAGTGGCCCGTGTACAGGTCCAGGAGGAGAGGAGGTACACTCTGACCAGGGGCTCGCACCTCGATATGCAGGACAGGGGCGTGTCCACTGAAAGTGATCTGGGTCGCGTGAGCGCCCAGAGCCACTTCTGCAGCCCATGATGTCCTTCGCAGTAGCCGTCGCATGGATGCTGCTCGTTCACTGTTCCCTCGGGAGGCGCCCCCTAGAGCCGAGGGAAGGTGTGTGCCTGCGACGACAGAGTGCTAAGGATCCTCTACGCCAACCCGCCAGAGAACAACGTGGCCGTCCATGTCAGAGGCAGCGACAAGAGGCAGCGTTGGGTGAAAAGCCACGGAGATGACCGTGCTGCCTGCCCATGCCCCTGGCATCGGCATCGTGTCCGGCCTACTAGGCGGACCTGCCCGCGCCTCAGTGGAAACAGCGTGCTGCTCCCGTCCGGCCTGTGCCGAATCCACGGCAATGGCACCCGATGCATCAATCGTTACAGCTGGGTCTACAGTTGCGACAAAGAGCACATCAACCCCGGTACCTGGAGCTCCGTGCCCAGTCGGGAGCGGCTGCTGCCCTAGCCCAAGCTGCAGCTCGGATGGGTCCTGCATGAAGGAAGCGGTTGCAACCGTAACGCAGCCGTCGCTCGTCCCGATTGCAATGAGAGGGAGCAGGCTATGCGAGGCAATGCACGATACAGATGTGCCTGGAGACGTTCCTTTCGCCTGAATGCGGCCGCAGAGGGCACTGCTCCCCGGGTGGTCCAGCTGCCTCTGTATGTGAAGACAGTCGACCACGGCCGAGCCCTTCCGGGAGTATGCAAAGAGGCAGCGCTCATGACCCTGCGAAAGCATACATATAGGGGAACACATATTACGGGTTGATGGGTGATGAGCCTGGTGGCTAAGCCTTGATGCTCCGAGATGAAACTCAGGCAGTAGTAAGTCCTCACAACTGTTACGGCTGAAGCAAGTACACCCGCCCCCGGCCGCGGTCTGAACAGCTGGACGCTGGAGACAAATTCGTGGGTCTCAAGATTCCACACCGACAGTATGCATCCAGCCGATTGTACCAGCAAGAACTCTTCACCCTTGGAGCTAGTAGACACCTGAAGTCGATCCACCATCCCAGTCGCCCCGTTGACGAACGAAGCCGATACACTTCCATCAGCAGCCGATGCTTCCTCTATACTAGGCCCAATACACGTATAAAACAATGGTCGGAGCTGCGTTCAAAGATTACAATCGGCATGCATAGACAGGGTGAATACGAATCGAGCAAATGTTTGGATTTCGATGTTGTCATAGCCTCCTCACAGGATGTCTGGCGGTCCTTCGTGGGCCTACCATACCATATGAAGACAGCCCATGCACAATTGCACCGCATAACTCCATCGAAGCGACACGATATGGAGTAAACTCGGCTCTGGAGCAACTTGACGCAACCGATCTTCTTCTTCGTAGTTCGCAAAATATTGCGAGTTTTGTTCGCACACCGCACTATTCTTCAGCCAAGTCTCCATGTCTTGGAATCGTTAGCCTGCAATAGTCATCGATAACGGCTCAGGCTGGCTTCGGGTCGGCTTTTCGTCCGAAAATTCGCCGAGATTGTGAGCTATGCTTTCAGCCCGGAAGTATGTATCCCAGCAGCATCGATTTACGCATTAATCTATCGATCAACCCAATTGTCCATAATTGCAGAGTTGCCCGAAACTGCGTTGGTCGCGTTAAAGGGCAGTTGAAAGTGCTAGTAGCAGACGAGATAGACCTTATGGTTCGCGGTGAGATATGCATGAAACGTCGTTCATCCCTTGGATCCTCTGATGCGGTCCAACTGGGCTAATCAATTTCGCCCACCCAGTTCAGTGCTTGCAGACACATCACAGCTGGAAATCCGTCGGCCAGCTGATCGTGGTTTCGTTACTGACGTTGACGCTTAGGTTGAGATTTGGCGCGAGGTACTGAGCAAAAACATATTTGGACTCACTGACAGAGCCACAGGCAGGCTAGATCTGTCGCAGCGATCGGTGGTGGTGACAATCCCGGTGTTGTACCCGGAGGCACTCTTAAGCAGGCTGAGAAGCGCGATACTGGACAAGCTCGGTGCAGCGGCAGCCATGCTGATTTCGTCTGCTGATTGTGCCTTCTAGACCGTGCAAGCCTCGAGGCCCCCCGCGCTGCCACCGGCAGCGGCACACGGATCAGATGAAATGTTATTAGCAGAGGCATCGAGCGCATCAGGCGTGAGGCCGTCTTCTGCTGCCGCTGCAATCTCCAGCATTGGACCCTCCCTCACTCGTCACACCTGGCCGAAGGGTGCGTTGCCCGCACAGCACCTAGGCACCTGCCTAGTGGTAGACATGGGCTTTAGCGCGTGTACAGCCACGCCCTTCCTCCCAGGGACGGGCTCCTACCCCCAGGGAACAAGACGGGTCAATGTTGGTGGCAAGGCTCTCACCAACCTACTCAAGGAGCGGGCATCGCTCAGGGAACTAGATCTCTCAACGGATTTCATCATGGCGGAGCGCATCCTCCGACTGGCTTCATTCGTAAGTCCTGACTTCGGCCGGGACGTCAAGATGTTGCGTTTCCTGGATGGGGAATAGCAGAAAGGGCTTGGGTTCGGACTCGCGAGAGCCGCAGGGGTCGACTTCGGAGCAAGGGGCAACGGGGGTCTAGGGGACCTCACAGATGTGGCAGCATAGGCAGGGCAAGGGAACGGACAGGCACAGATGGCGATGCGGACGGCGATGGCCGGGTCAGCCTCCCTCCGGCAATTTGCCATCGACCGGTGCGTCGGCTGGGTGTCCGAGCTGGCTGAACGGAGGGTCCTCAGGGAACAACTGGAGGGAGGGAGGAAGACCCACGTAGCGGGTTCTTCATCCAATCCTGTGCCAACGGCTGTATCCATGGATGCGGCTGCAGCTATGACTGGGTCAGTGCCTTCGGGAACCAGTAGTGACAGCATTGGAGCGGTCGGGAAGGGGGTCGTGAGTATGGTAGGAGCTAGGGCCGGGGCTGCAGAGGGGGTCGTGAGTATGGTAGGAGCTAGGGCCGGGGCTGCAGCTGCAGCTGAGGCAATGCGGCAGGCAGCTGCCATGCTGCTTGTTCCCAGAACGAGGCTGGATAGCATGGACAGCGAACCGGGCGATGATGGTATCAATTCGGAATCGAAAATAATGGCCCCGACTGTGTCGTTTTCTGTTAGTTCCGCTGCCGGAGAGGCACGGGAAGTCGAACTGTTCTCTGGAGCCGCAGACGATATCGTTAGGGAGTGTACGGGAGGAAAGAGGCAGTCGGCTCCGGATGGTGTAGGTGCCCTGCTGTGGGCAGTGAGCAAGTGGCGAGGCGAGCACGAGCACCTGCTCCAAGATTGGCTGCCTGGATTCGGACACTGTAGCGAACCAACAGTGGGACCGCGACTGCAGCTCATGATGCCAGATCATGTAGATGTGTCTGAAGCGTTTATCCGCGGAAGTGTCCAGGACAAATCCGTGCCTGAGCTGCAGCCACCAGCTCCGCGCATGATCCTGCAAATTGAACCCGCGCAAGGAGCCTCAACGAGTGCACAAGAAATGTCCGATGCAGAAGCTGGCTCATCGGCTGCTACTGCCGGCGACAAGGCTGGAAGCTTTGGCAAATTGCAGTTTATGGAGCTTGGAATCGATAGATTTGCGATCCCAGAAGTAATGCTGAATCCTCCTGATGCTGGAGTGCAGCAACGTGGTATAGCTGACGCAATCGCTGATTCCGTCAGGGCATGTCCATTCGAGTTATAGCCACTGCTTTGGCAATCTATAGTTGTTGTTGGGGGTTTAGGGTGCCTTCCAGGACTTCAGCAGCGGCTTGAGCGAGAATTGGAAGCCGAATCCCCTGTTGAAGTACGTCCGCGAGTCGTTGTTCTTAAGGAGACGGACAGCGCAGTTTGGGCCGGCGCTGCCTCTATCGCAAGCTCGTCCTTACGCTCAAGCCCACGCTCATTTGCTGAGAAGTAATTGGTGTAACGGCAATACACGGCTTTAGGCGACCTGCGTTGTTCCGGTTTTAGGAATGCAAGTGTTCGTTCTGATCCGATCAGCTCGCATGCTCATTTTTGGAGGCTCGAAAGAAAATCATAAAGTAAACTATGAGCAGCGGACAAGAACAAAGTCGACAGGCCCAGTTGCTTCAATTCTCGGGCGGTCAAGACTTGCAGCACCTGTTTCCAGAGTTCCCTGCTGATGACGAGGCAACACCGAGCATTGCAACTGGTTCCAGCACCACAATCTAGGAGAATGTTGAGTGCGAAGCCAAAATAGCCTAGTAGCCGGATGACAGAGAATATCACCAGTCTCATAGTAAATCATTGCAAAAATTGACTTTCGTGGGAGCAAGCACATCAGCTTTAGCTACGACGAGAAAGTCGGAAGGACTCTCCTCTGGTAATCCGGTGCCACCCGCCGCTACTGGCGAGCTAGAAGCTGCTATTCGGGTTGATGAGCATTCAGCAGGACTAAATCGTGATCAAAAGCCCATGGAAAGTGTTGTTGCGCCTGGTTCGGACTCTGGTGATGCTAGTGGCCTTAGCTTGAGCCCGATTCAACCAATCCACTCTGGACATCGATTGACGAAAGGCTGGGCTCCCATCCCATCAACCATAGAAGAAGAAATGCCTCGCGGATTAGAATTGATGCAAGCACTGACTCCTAATGGCACAGCTGCGCCAGAGCCTGCTCCAATGCTTGCCCCGGACACATAGAAGCTCATAGCGGGGATAGCGCCCGAAGCCGCGAACCATGCTGCCAAGCACGCGCCAGGGAGAGCGACCCCAATATCGCCGGTCTCTTAGCAATAGTACTAGAAGCGCGAGATCATTTCTAACCCCCAAGCATCACTAAACCCTGCTTTTGTCGTAGCTCGTCCAAGCAGGGAACCTCCATCCTTTGCTGGGGACCTCAGCAGCAATGCTTCCTTGCTGGATGAAGAGGAGGAACCTGTAGACCAAGGGGGGCAGATGGAGGAGGAACATGAGGCAACTACGAGTCTGGAAGATCACGGTGCAGCATTCTAGGCAGATCCCTCCGATGCTATGAAAGCGCTGCCAGAGGGCAGGGTGCAAGTGCGTTGGAGAGCAAGCAGCGGTATCGGTGCCACCACGGCCCCTCCACAATTGGAGTACATTGTTCCTTCAGACGGCACTGGCGATGCCGATGGGTCAGCAGCTACCGCTGTTGTGGATCTCGAGGAGGGCGAAGGCCTCTGTAAAGCCATGCTGCAAGGGGTTGAGCGCCGACTGTAGGCCCAGCGCAAGCCGAACGATGAGGACCTTCGCATGTTCCGTCTGTATCAGGCTGAGAGTCGTCTGCTCGCCGAGGGGGCGGAGCTGAGCTCCACAGGGCTGGCTGCCGTGGTCGATGGCATCGCCGACAACGTGCAGGACCGCTGCGTGGCTATCATGGAGATGCTGAACTTCGCCACTAGGGCCACCGCCATGACCAAGAGGCGCATCACGCCAGCATGGGCAGAGGAAGTAGCCGGCACTGCAGATGAGTTTCTGACCGAGTGTGGTCGCATCAGAAGTAACGTGCATGACTTGTAGCTTACCCGATCCAAGCTGGAAGCCGCAATCGATCAGATCGGAGCACCACGTGCCAACATGGCCAAAGGTGAGATTGCTGGTACTAATTATGACCAGCCACGTGATGTGAAAGCAGCAGCAGGGGACGAGATACTGAGCGCCTTGGAGGCCATCGGTCTAATGGACAATGCGGCAGAGTTTGAGTCCACCCTTAGACAGATTGGACTGAGCATCGACGACATCAACGGACTGGTTGAAAGCGAGCTCGCATCCGACGAGTATATCTCGCTGATGTAGCCACCTCATCAGGCCGTAGCAATGGAGGAGTGACTTCAGGAGCACCCTAAAGAAGCTTTTTGTTTCTCGATGCAGTACACTCAAGTGCACGCCCCAAGCGTATCTCCGCTCTGCGCACTGTTCTCGTTCTGCGGGCTACACATGTGAGTGAACGTTCGGTTGACTCGAGCGAACTTCCACTCGACCGGCAAGGCATCGGGCGGTCGACCGCCATTTCTGCACGGTATGTCGAAGCCAGAACGAGAAAAGGAAGAAAAAAGTCCACGTGTTGATAGGAAACATGAAATTCAATCAAATGCCTCCGGGCATCTACGCGTTGGAGCATCATTACTGGCTTCGATGGCGCAACTAGAAGTTAGCTTGACCGATTTAACCAAAGTTGACCTGCGTCATCGCCGTGCGCTTGGGGGGGCACTGGCTATGGCTATGCACGATATGATCACTGCAGAGCACCACGCATGGGCGAAACGGATCGCTCTCCCAGATGCGTTTGCATCAGCTCTTACTTTACCAGCGGAGCAACTTCTAGTGGCAGAAGCGTTGCTTGGCCCAGCTCCAATGTTTCATCCCGACGGTTGGAGACTGCCTGATCAAGTTTCATATGCAAGAGAGCAGTGGCTGAGGCACAAAGATGCTGCGAAGAGGTCAGAGGATCCAGCACTGAGTTGCGACAAGGATCTAGCTGCTGATTGGTCAGCACTTACGCAAGCATCGCGAGAATGCCCATTTTCGAGCGAACTTGGATCCA
>Ga0136560_1002121_pt1 | contig 10056 bp, 12 predicted proteins | sample AntRauMeHopE1497_FD_104925 | JGI IMG/M metagenome (GOLD analysis project Ga0136560, IMG submission 104925) | Saline lake microbial communities from Rauer Islands, Antarctica - Metagenome Hop E1 #497 | ecosystem: Environmental > Aquatic > Non-marine Saline and Alkaline > Saline | place...
CCACCTCCACCACCATCGCTGTTGCCGCTGCTGCCGCTCTGCCCAACAGGTTCCTCTGTGGATTTCCTCCTCTCCTTGGCCCGCCATGCATCTGCCTGTGCTTGCATTGACGGCGACATGTCGGAGGTATCGGCCTCCGTATCTGTGTCTAGATCAGTATTGTCGTGCTTGTGTTCCCTGTGCTATCCGGCGGCACCATCTGCACCTGCACCTGCATACGATGCACCGGCAATACGATCCGGACTCACCTTGAAGGACCTGGGCTGGGCAGGCAGCATCGGTACTCCATGGCGGGTGGGTGGGCCTGCCTGCATGCCACTGCCAGTGCCAGTGCCCCGTGCAGGCGACGATTCGTTTGCGGACCCATCCTCTACTGCATCCTCTGCCTCTGTCTCCCCAACGGGACCATCCTACGTATCCCGAGAGGACGCAGAACCAGAGCCGGAACCAGACCGGGACCGAGCATCCGATTCGATCACCATACTCTCCACAGCGATGACTCCGGGGATTGTACCTATGTCAGCGCTTATATCAGCCTCCCTATCATCCCTGGAAGGGGAAGGGGAAGGGGAAGGGGAAGGGGGTGTGGATGGTGAGTGGACCCCACCAATCGGAGGGAGTGTTCCGCTGCCACCACCGACGCTCGCGGGAACGGCTTTCGACCCAGGGCTTCCGCGCACTCGCGCTCCTGCTCCTGCTCCTCCTCCTCCTCCCGTTGCAGATGAAAAAGCTGCATCGCTGATCATTCTGTTGACCCCAGGGGGTAGCATACTTCCAGTACCGTCATTATCTGCGTCAAAGTCAGTCGTCGAATTCCCTGCATCTGCATTAAGATTCCTACGCGGAAGCTCCTCATCTTGCAAAGGCGAAGCTCCAGGGATTGGAGGCAGAGATGGCTGCTGCTTCTGCTGTCTCTTGGCAAACGCAGGCTATACCGGCCTGCTGGGATCTGATCCACTCTGACCACTGCCAGAGTCGTCAAACGCAGGCTATACCGGCCTGCTGGGATCTGATCCTCTCTGACTACTGCCAGAGTCACCCTGACCACCGGATGTGTCACTCTATCCATGCTAGATCTTGGGAGTGCCTGCGCTTTGCTCTCTAGATGTGACAGTGGTAGCATCGGTTTCTCTCCGTGCTAGTGATCCAATCGTGTTCCCTGGCGAGAGCACCTGTACCTGCGGACCGCCTACCTCATTTGACGCGTGTCGGCTTAGCATCTGCATCTCTCTTGCCTCCTGTACGATACGGTCTGCCACGTTACCTTGAGTGACCTGGCTAGATTTTCCTGTCTCCTAGGTGAAGCCTGAGCTCATAAGTGCGGCGTTCAGAGCCCGTCGCCCGTCACGATTCGTCGATGCGTCGCTGAAGGGTCTGGCCGACATGCCAGCGGGTGACGGGCCCACATGCCCCTACCCCTCCTCCTCCTCGCCGTCAGTACCAACATCTCTTTCAGTGGCACCGTTTCGTCGAGTTTCGTTTGCCCCAGCCGAGACTTGCACCTGGATTGAGAACGGAAGTCGCACCCCGCCGTCCGATACCCCCATCGCCGCCCCGCGCCTACCACTGATGGGAATCGAGGCCCCAGAGGGTCCACTGGATCCGCCCGAGCTAGGCAACACACTCCCTGTCCCGCTCGCAGTCATGTCCGACGATCTGCGGCCCTCCGGTTCGGCCGTTCCGCTGCGAGAGCTCGAAGAACCCATCCCGCGTCGGCGGCGATCCATACCAACCCCGGCCGTCCCGTTCTCCTTCATTGCGCTTGAGTCCATGCCGATCCCGCTTCGGCTTCCGCTCTGTACTCCCGACGACTCGCTGGGTTCCGACTGACTGGCGGGCGGCGGCAGCCGCATCCCGGCATGGTTTGCGTTAGAGACATCGCTGGCCCGTTGTTCCGGGCGCCGAGGTGGGGTTTCGGACCCAAGAACAGGAGTAACCTGCGGATCGCGCGGCGCCTCGCTGCGCCTCCCGCTCCGATAATGCGGGCCCTGGGCGCGCTGGCTCTCTGTCGCATGTGCACGCTGGCTCTCTGACAATACTTGGTATGGGCCGGGTACGCTATCTGAGCTCGCGAAGAGATCCTTACCACCCTCCGACTGTATGATGGATGATGTGTCCTTGCCTGCGTGGTGATCCTGCACAAGGAACGAATCCTAAGTACTGCCTGTAATGCTTCGCTTCATGCCGTACTTCTAGCGCTGCTAAGCATCTCGCCGTCTTTCTGGTCCTCTCCCTCCATCACCTGTACCCCATGATTCGTCCTGGGCCTAGCTTCGTGCCTAGGCTTGCCTAGGAGATGGGTCTCCTGACGTGACTGCATGCTTTCCTGCACCGGAATTCAATGCATCCCTGGGAATATACTGTATGAGGAACGAATCCTAGGCCGTAAGGACCCGCTTGAGGCCTGCTGCGTCGTCATCGCGTGACGAGGCCTCGGTCATGCCTGCTGGAGCTGCAGTGCTGGCCATAGATGCACTATGGATAAAATATTCAGTAGAGCCACTACTTCCAGACGCCTGAACTACTTGCTGCTATTGCTGCTGCTATTGCTGCTGCTATTGCTGCTGCTGCTCTAGTAACATCGCTGTGCCCCCCGGGGCCTCCTATGCGCTCTCGAAGTCGGAATATGCAGAGTACGCAGTCCCTTGCGGAGCTGTCATCTGACCACTTGCACTCTGGTGGTCCAATACTTGTTGAGGTCCCGATGCCTGCCTCAAGTTCCCTGCGCCTTCCAGCAGATGGATCAGATTCGACACAGGAACCGAGCTCTAGGCCGGTACCTGCACGTTACTATACCTCCCCTCCTACCCCGTGATGCGGTCGAACACCTGGATTGCGTCATCGTCCTCCGGCAGCATTGGCCCTTCCGCGAGAGCAGGAGGAATATCCACAAAGTATGTCTTCATGAGACCTTTCCCTTTGACTGGGATCTTACCGCGCTTTTCCACCGTGTACTCTGTTAGTAGCATGTCTAGTTGCTGCCTTTCTTCCTCGTCTGGAACATACCAACCATCTTCATCGAAGAATTCATCTTCCTCGTCTTCGTCCACACCCAGGAGATCCATTGTGTTGACCGAGTCAAGTGTATCATCCAGGGCGTCATCTGGATACCCCTCAGGCACATCAGGAGCCTGGACAGCCTCTGGATCAGGCTCAGCGTGCCCATCCATCCCGGGCTTGGTCAGCATCACGTGAGACTAGGAACCAGAACCAGAACCAGAGGCAGCCCCGCCAAGCATTGACGCTCCGCTCGCGGCGGCGCCCGACGACCGCGAGGACCTTGGAGTGGAAAGGGCAGATGCTGTTCCCTCCCTCCTAATGATGGGTGCGGGGACCTCCCTCGGGAGTTCCGGTGACGCCGCGCTTGTCATCATTCTAGCATGGTAGGATTCGAGTGCCGGAGCGACGGGGTCCGAGTGAGGTGTCGCGAAGGAAGTCTGTGTGTTGAGCTATCCGACGGCTGCCATCTGCCTCTCCATCTCGTGCTCCTGTTGCATCTTATACGACTGAAGGAGCGCCTTCCTTGCTCCTTGCGCCCGTTTCTTCATAGCCTTAACGCGGTCCTTCTCAGCCTTCTTGCGGAGTCGGAGCCGGCGCCAGAGGAGGTACGTCCGCAGACGGTGAGCTGCCACCACTGGGTGTGTGATCGAGGGAACAAGAACAAGCCCAGCCTTATTGCCGCCTCCCAGTCCCGGGGATTCTCCTCTAGCGAAACCATCGACGCTACTGGCTGATCCAGAGGAGGCATTGCCGCCGGACTTGCCAGACGCGGCACTCGAGGGCCGCACATTATTGGCTCTTGGATCTCTCTCTCCCTCCTAGTTGTCGAACAACGAATCATCTTCACCCTCGTCGTCGCCCGGCAGCTGATCCCCCGTGAGGAAAATGAATGATGATGGACGTTCCCTGCTAAATGGATCATCGGAATCGTCGGTCTCGGCATGTGAAGGCATCGAGCGGGACCTTGAACGCCGTTGGCTCGTGGAGCGGCGGATCGGATCGAATCGGTTTCTTCCTCTCCCCCCTCTCCCTGAACCCCCCTGTTCCTGCCCTTGCTCTTCCTCGCTGTCGCTCAACTCGCCCTCCTCCTTCACAGACTCGGCGGCACGGTCCCATCCAGCCAGAGCAGCCTGTCGTCTCCCTGCGCTTGAGTTCAGGATGGGCGGCCGCCCGAGGCTCCGATACGCATTCCGACTCAGGTGGATGCGACCCGTTTGTCCTGTGGATCCCATGCGGGAGGCTACATTCACCGTGTCGCCAACAAGCCGGAAAAACGTTCGCTGCGAGCCTACTACTCCAGCAGTCACGGGACCGCAGTGCATTCCCACCTTAAAGTGCCATGACGGTGCCACGAATTCGGGTTGGAGAGGAGATCCTGTCGATGCAGAGCCTGCAGACATCCTTGATTCTCCGCTCGACCGCAATCCTAGCTTCCTGAGCTCTGAAGGAACATTCCCTCGGTGTACTGGAGCTACTCTCATCGAGATTGTTGGCGATCCTGTGACGTCATCCGGGTCATCATGTACGCCTCCAAGACGACCTGGCTGCGTCCAGCTCAAGGTCGAGCTTGGCGCATGCTTCGCTGCCCTGGCAGTTGCACTCCCTGCGAAATCAGATGGCCCAGCACCAGCTGCATCCAAGGACTCTCCCTACTGGGAAGATGCAGCCATGACAGACACGACCGGACCATAGTCGTCACTGTGGTCCGACGCACGACGGGAACCGGGCCGGGAATCGTGTCCGCTGCTGCGGGCAGGACTCGCTCCACCACTTTCCTTCGCTCTAGCCCAGCCTTCTTCCCCTCCGATGTGAGCACTCTCGCCGCTCTACCCATGGTCAGCGTCACTGCTCGAGCCAGGGCCGTTGCCTCGCCCCTGGCCCTGTGAAGACTCAGCCGATCTCGATCCACCCTCCATTGTATCATTCCGATCACGCCCACGACCAACGTCCATGTCCTCGCCCTCGCCCTCGACATCGTACTCATAGTCTTCGTCCATCACGAGGGCCATTTCTTCTTCTTGTCTAGCGATGATGCGAGTCTCGCGCACGAGTTCCTGCGCCGCGAGCAAGAACTGCAGCAGCTGGGCGGCGTGGTCTTCGCTGGCAGTCGGAACTCCAGCGGCCACGAGGTAGCAATTCTAAACGGACTCAATTTTGTACACCCCGGCATGTGAGAGAACAAGAGCATCGAGTTGGCAGTAGAGCGCGTGCAGTGCATCCACGAATGTGATGAGGTCGTTCCTGTACTGGTAGGTAAGTTCCTTGTACCCTGCTACGTATATGAATCCGATCGAGACGGATTTGAACTGCTTGGTCAGATTGCCTCCCTCCATCAATCGATGTGCGATCTGGCGAGGCATCGCCAGGGTCAGAAGTTCTTCGGCTCGGATTGCCTCGAGCTGCAGACGCTTCCGCTGAACGAAGTCTCGCCATGTCTACCTCTATGCCGCATACTCGATCTATGACACCGCTAGCACCGTGAATACCAAAGTAAGACCCACAAGGACGGTGTGTCCCTCCCTCACCAGACCGCCTCGAATGACACCCATCGAAGCGAGATACTCGTCACTTGCAGCAAGACCCACCGCACGGGCATCCACGCTCTCCGCGAAGGAAGTGATCGCTTCCCTATATTCAGAGCGGGCCACTGCCCCACCTGTGCTCACTCTTCCTGCTAATTCCCCAAGGGCAGCAAGCGCAACACTCGTGAGTGGACTTGCAGCCGAGACATTGGCTGCATACAGTCCCTCTAGCGCCGTTCCATCTCGGAGAACGAACGCAGTGTAATTCTCTCGATCAGACGCACTATCACCCCACCCAGTACCTCGGGGCCCCGTCAGCCAATCGTCTTCACCAATCGTCAGTCTCACCACGGCTAGCACCGCATACACTACAACGGCAATGCATGTGGCTGCCACGGCGAACCACCTGTTGCTGATTGCAGTACGTGCCACGTTGATGCCTAGCAGCACGATCAGCACGGAAAGCGCATCTATCGCCGGCATGCGAGCAAAGAGATCCCCTGGCATCACTAGGCCGCTCCCTCGGAATTCAACGAGTCGAGCTGAACCAGTCGGCGTGATGCCATCGAAAGCTACCCCAGTCACCAGAGCAACGACAGCACCAGCCATGAGGACGCCAACTGTGCACGTGAGAGAACGACGGAGGGGTCGGATGCACGTGCTGATCAGAGTGATACTTGTAAATGCCAACAACAAGGCGAGCACAATCCACTGATATGTCTATCCTGACGTGCGAGTGCCGCCCACCGGTCGATGCGGGAAATAACCAGCACCTTCCAGAGGTATCGTACCGGCAGATGTCTCAACATTATCGGACCAAAGTCCAATGATGCCCCCAACCCGGCTGGGCAGTATCATGAGCACGCTGACGATTAGCATTGAAAACACAGTAACGCAGCGAGCCGATCTGGCCTGCAAGTCTCGCTGGCTTCGGATGTACTCGTCCCAAATAGTTGGGATAGGCTTCGATGGCTGATTTATAATTGCCTGCTCCTCGACAAGATCAGAGGGCTCGCTTCCTCTCTCTGCTGGCCATACGCCAGGAGAGGCAGCAGCCATCGATTCTGCCGCGTTTGGCAGTTCCGGAGGCACCGCGGTGCTGTACGATCGCCCGTTCGTTCCAGTGGACGCCCACATGCCGGACGAGGTACTAACTGGTATGCTAGGAGTGGGTCCGCTTATTCTTCTATTTGAACCTGCGATTCCTGGCGATGCATACTAATCCCTCAACGACATGGACTTAATGCGGAGCATACTTTAGCAAGCTTATCATCAAGGCACGAGACACATATTGGACTGCTGACAATTATTTGCATCTTACTATCATCTTGATTCATTTGGTCTCTTTATGCTTTATTGAAGTGCCTCGATTCGATCCAATGCAATAGCGCACAGGCAAACCAGCCCGAGAACTACTTCCGGCCCAGAACACGGAGTGATGCCCGATCTACGCAATGCGCTTTCCCCGGTCAATAAATAAGAGGATCACGTATGCCGGATAGGTAAAATCAGCGCACAATCGCGTAGGCTGACGCCTGATGGCGTCTGATGTTTCGCAAGAGGTCGCTGTCTTCGTTGGCCTGGTCGCAAGTCGTACACATTTCAATTCCGGAATCTCAGATCATTGTAAGGGTTAAATAATGGTAACATCGGTTTCACTCCAGTCGCCGTTTTATGTGCAACTGCATCCCAGACTCACGTAAATTGCGCTACAGCTATGCTCGCTCGGATCTCGCGGAGACTTAATGCTATTGGGAACGTATCTAGGCAAGGATACGCTGGATTCGGTGGAGGCATTCGCTCGTTCGCGTCTGCTTCTGCTGCAGTGGACCCCCTGGACCCCAAGTACTACCCCAAAACAGGTCCCGTTGATGATCCCGACGAAGAGTGAGGCCACATGTCAATTCCCGACTCTAATATACGTTTTGTGGAATGTTAATGAGGGACCATTACGCCTGGATTCATCCGAAGGGGTTACGTGTCGTCGATATGCGGCATGGCGGCTGGGTGCAGCTGATTCCTTTATGAGGTCGATTGGCTCTAAGTGTAAAATTTGAGCTGGCCCTGGATTCAATTTGGGAGTTAGCAATGACTTTTTCTCGAGTTTACCGTGCTTTCTTTGGTCGCAGGCCGAGATTCCTAGAGATGGTGAAGATCAACTTCGACACGGCTTCCGAGGAACTTCAGAAGCGTGGCATGAAGAAGGACATTCTAGACACAATCAAGGCATGTAACGCGGTCCTCCGAGTTCAATTCCCACTGCGCCGAGACGATGGCAGCGTCGAGGTGAGTTTGTGTTGATGCTGCTTATTCGCCGCCTTGATGGAGCCAAGATGCGGAGATCACTCGCAATTGGAATATGTTGGCAGATTCGTGTCGAACTTGCCCCCGCATGCGCCGTCATATAAGGCCTGCTGATGGTCTAGAAATATGTTTCACATGCCTTGTGTCTGGTCGGGTGATGCTCTGGGGTACAGGACGCAGGGTTGCTCGCTCTCCTGTTCCAGCTTCCCACGGCAACCGGTTGCAACCACTTGATCACCGCATCGCTCCTCCGTCTCCACTGTCCACTCGGTAATTTCCTCGCAGACTATCTCTGGTTACCGCGCCCAGCATAGCCATCACCGCCTGCCTACAAAAGGTGGCATCCGCTTCGCCCCCGAGGTGGACCTGCAGGAGGTAGAGGCGCTCGCCTCCCTAATGACATACAAATGTGCAGTCGTCGATGTGCCCTACGGGGGTGCCAAGGGCGGCGTCACCGTGGACCCGAAGAAGTACACGACCCATGAGCTTGAGCTCATCACACGGAGGTACACGATGGAGCTACGCAAGCACGGGTTCATCGGTCCAGGGATCGATGTCCCTGCTCCCGACGTCGGGACCGGTCCCCGCGAGATGTCCTGGATCAAAGACACGTACACGACGCTATTCGCCCAGTCCGACATCAACGCGGCTGGCTGCGTGACGGGCAAGCCGATCAGCCAGGGCGGCATCCAGGGCCGGACAGAGGCGACTGGTCTCGGCGTGTTCTTCGGGACGAGGGAATTCCTGTCGAACGAGGAGGAGTGCGCACGGGTGGGTCTGGAGCCCGGCATCGCCAACCGAAGTGTCATCATTCAAGGATTCGGCAACGTGGGTTATTACGCCGCGAAATTCTTCCAAGCTGCCGGGTGCCGCATCATCGGAGTGATCGAGTACAACAGTGCCGCTTACAACAAGGATGGGCTGGATGTGGAGGAGCTGAAGACGTTCCAGACGGAGACGGGCAGTCTGGAGGGATTCCAGGGTGCCTCCAAGACGGTGGGTGCCGAGGAGGCCGTGAGCTTCTTGGAAGAGGAATGCGACATCCTCGTGCCTGCCGCTCTCGAGCAGGCCATCAACAAGGACAACGCGGATCGGATCAAGGCCAAGGTCATCTCTGAGGGTGCCAACGGCCCTGTGACTCCTCTGGCCGAAGCCATTCTACTCAAGAAGGGTACGCTCATCTACCCCGACATGCTCATGAATGCCGGCGGTGTGACCGTGTCGTATTTCGAGTGGCTGAAGAACCTGCAGCACGTGCGTTTCGGGCGCATGACTCGCAAATGGGAGCAGAAGAGCAAGACGATGATGCTCAAGGAGATCAAGCGCATCGGAGGGCAGCCCTACCAGCTATCGAAGGAGGAGGAGATCGACCTGATGGCTGGGCCCTCGGAGCTGGACATCGTGCGCTCCGGCCTCGAGGACACCATGAACACCGCTGTCGCCGAGACGATCGGAACCGCCATCGAGCTCGACACGCGCAACTACCGAAAGGCCGCTTTCGTAAACGCGATCCGCAAGATCGAGACCTGCTACCGGGAGGCGGGCATCACTATCGGCTAATCTTGGTTTCGTGTGCATACGGCCTCGCACGGCTTGAGAGCTACCGAACGTGCAGCATAAGACACATGCAGGGAGATTGCGAGCACCACGGGTGGTGACAAGAAGGGGTCCCTGGATGGGTTTTCCCATGTGATGCGGGCTTAGCAAGCGCCTGTTCGGACAGAGGCTCGCTAACATTGAGACATCATGTGTGACCATCATGGTTAAAAAGACGGCAATTGATTTAATTGACCATTCAACTCGAGGGCTTGGATACAGGACTCGCTTCTAGAATCTTGATCTGCTCTCGTAGTCGCACTGCTGGCACATCCATGCATAATGCGATACTTGAGATCAAATTACGCTAGAACATCAGCTTGCGATTGAGTTTGAATGCTCTTTTCAGCATAATCGACTAGATATTTACTCTGGTAGACTACTTCTGTCCACTTGCGACGATATCGGAGGCTTAAGAACTCGAAAGTATGGCCACTCTCGCCGGCACATTATGAGTCTGCTGAACCAATATTTGCAGGTGACGTGCCGGCACTCGCTTGGATCGGCAGCCCGAATCCGTCTTGACTGCTCTCGAGGGAGCCAGCATGCGAGCCTGCATGGGAATCAGCCTCAACGCCGATCCACTTCCCGTCATGCCGACCCCCGCTGTCAGTCAGGGTCACTCCAGGAGAGG
>Ga0136560_1002122_pt1 | contig 10054 bp, 18 predicted proteins | sample AntRauMeHopE1497_FD_104925 | JGI IMG/M metagenome (GOLD analysis project Ga0136560, IMG submission 104925) | Saline lake microbial communities from Rauer Islands, Antarctica - Metagenome Hop E1 #497 | ecosystem: Environmental > Aquatic > Non-marine Saline and Alkaline > Saline | place...
CGGGATGCATGCGGACGGAGATGGAGATGTGGCTGGTCGTGATCAGCACTTGAACCTCCATGATAGTCGGGCTTCATGCAAGGCTATTTTAAAGCTGCATGGTTTGGGTTTGCGGCACATTGGTGCAGTTATGAGATCAGGCATGTAGAGCGCAGCAGGATTTTCGAGGTCGAAGGTCGATCTGGGCTCCCTCGTATCTCAATCCGTAGTCAGTGGAACGGCATCGAAGACTACAACTCGAGCTGAGAATTCGTGCCATCCCGAGGCAGCAACATAGCAGAGCTTTCCATCAGAATGTGCGGTACACATTCCAACAGAGTATGTCGCTGCGTGCTGTATGCCGTCTCTGTGGTCACCCGGTGGAGCCGCTATTGCCGACTGCATCTGCGACCTTAAAGGCATCATACGATCAAGGCAAACGTCAGTGAGCGACCCAATGTGCCCTACAAGGGCATCTGTTGGTGGCATTGATGCACTTGCCGCGGTCTGTGTATGTGCTCGGGGGTTCGCTGCTCGTGGCGTTTTGTTCAGCGGTGCCCCTAGTACTCTGAGTCAGGTAGCAGCAGTCGCTGCTCAATGGCTTCAGAATAGGGACGTGGCACTTGCTTAGTAGCTGGCAACACCTCGATGCGATAGTTCGACACTTTTGGATGCAAAACGTAAATTTGCGCCACCCATGGATGAAGCGACCGAGACACGCGGGAAGGTATCTGGGAAAGCTAAAGCCATCTCCACCAGCGTGGTACCCCGAGCCGATACCGGCAGCTCGGACTGGATCGGAACACGTAAGCGCATCGCGTCAATACTAGCAGAGCTTGCGCATATGCAACGTGTTGGTGGCAACAACGAAGATGCATTGCTCGACACGCTCGCGCAATTGTGTTCCCACGGCCAGGAATACGAGCAGCTCGGCATGTGCGCCCTGTCACGACTTGCCAGCCGGGCATAGGCCAAGCAAGACCCGCAGTTGATGAGCCGTGTTGAAATTTTGCTGCGCTAGGCAGGCCTGCACGATCTTGGAGTGAAGCAATGTAGCGATACTGCTGCTCTGCTTGAATCCATGTCTGCTGCAGATATCGAGGCGGGTCCAATTAATCGATAGCAGCGAGCAGTGATGTTGATTGCATCATTTCGTCGGCAGGGCGAGTGTTTGTGCGAACTGGAGAGATATGCCGAGTCGAGAGACGTGCTGAATCGCTGCATAGAGATCATGCGTATCCATGGGGTGGAGGAGGGCTCTGACCAGTACATCTTAACGTAGCTGGCAGTTGCAGCGACGATTGGTAAGTTGGGTCTTTTAGATTAGCAGCAAGAGGCATATAAACAGGCCATTCGAGGTATAGAGATGCTCGATGGTCCCGGCACAATGCGGGCTACGATGGTGCAGTGCAACCTTGCTTCATCTTGGCAGCAAGCCGGCAAGATGGAGGACGCACTCGCCGGGTTTCATGCGTCTGCAGTGAAGCTAAAAGAGATGCTCGGTCCCGATCACTCATAGTTCTTGAGCGTGCTATACAACCTGGCACACTGCTAGCTGGCGATGGGCAAAGTCATGCAGGCTCATCATTCGATCACAAAGTGCATCGCGGGACAGGAGAGGGTACTCGGGGGGATGCACCCTCTCCTGATGCGATCGCTGAACTTGCTTGCCCAGCTACTCGTTGGTCAGGGCCGCATTCAGGAAGCTTTGCCTATCATGCAGAAATGCCACGAGCACGAATGCTAGCTGCTAGGCGAAACCAACCCGGCTTCTACGAGGAGTGAGCACGGAATGGCTGTGTGCCTCGCGCAGATGGGACGTTTGGCAGAAGCAGAATCGGTATTCGTGTCTTGCAGTCGTCACATGGATGCTGCAGGTCGGGACAAGACTCCGGCATACTTGGACCTCTTGCTTTGCCTGGTTCGAGTACGACTGGATCAAGGGCATTGTGTAGAGGCCGTCGACACGGCTAGACAGCGGTTGTCCCTGATCCGATCCATCGGAGGTGCACCGCCTTAGACACAAGCGGAAGCTCGATTGATGCTGGCTACTGCATTGCACAAGGCTGGGGAACAGGAGGCGTCAATGCAGGAAGTATAGGACGCGATCGAGGAAGCACTGAGCCAGGCAGGAGGTGATGAACTGGAAGAGGCGCGGCTGGGTTTGTTCTTTCATTGTGTGCAAGTACTTCTGCTGCACAAGCTACGGGAGGCCGGCCTGCAAGCGGCAGGACGTCTCATGGAGCTGGTGAAGAGGAGGGCAGGTCCCGGCGCTGAATCGATGGAGGTAACAGCTGTTCAATCCACCTGCGAGAGACTACTAGCGCTGCCTAAGGATACACCAGAATCTGTCGCGGAGCCCGACAGCCAGGTACAATGAAATTTGGTGATGGCCAGGAAATAGTTCATTGTGTCGAGGGTCGGGACGTGCACGTTTGCTAATGAAGCGCACTGGTGGCATGTCGCGTAGTCGCGTCCTGATGGGATCCCGGGGCTACCCTGTACATCATCCGGAATAGTTTTACAACCTCTCGAGGATCCTACACCAATTAAAATCCAGCCAATAGGCAGGTGATTCTAGAACTAGGATGAAATCAACATGATATCATTTCGCCAACGATTGTGCGCCGCCATTGGCTGCATTGCCTTTCTGGTTGTAGTGCTACTGATCGGTAAAATTGGCTCTTATTTTGAAGTAAGCGTAGGTGTGGCTTCTCACGAAATTGGGACCATGGTTAGACCATAAAAGCTGTGCCTAGTTACTGGAATACTTATCGCAGGATGAAGAAGGAGGACGGGGTGACATCCGTCGTGGATTGGCTCCACCATCGTTGACTGGCAAGTCCAACCAAATTGACCGGGCAAGTAATTTTGTCAAAGGTAGCACGTCCAGCAGCAAGCAGGCAACGAAAGGGCTCGGAAATGGCATAAGTCTACCTCATGGGGGTTCACTTGTGGAGTTCGATACGCACACTTCTGGTGCTGAACATGTTCATCAATCGCCAGAAGAACCGGAGTTTCACGACTTGAGCCCAAGGGAGCAAGGCGACCTTGAAATGCTGATGTCAGGAGCTTTTTCGCCTCTGAAAGGATTTATGATCCGTCAGCAGTACCGGTCCGTTCTGGGAAGAATGCGAATTGGGGACGAGCCAGATGCCCTCCTGTTCCCAATCCCAATCACGCTGGCAGTTCCTAGAGCTAGCGCTGCCCGCATGGTAATTGGATCAACGCTCATTCTACGCGATCGAGATCATCGCCCTGTAGCGGAGCTAACGGTGCAAGACAAATTCTCTCCTGACATTAGAGAGGAAGCAAGGCTTGTCTTCGGGACCGATGACCCCTTGGAGCACCCCGGTGTTGCCGACCTGCTCGACCGCGAACATTCGGGCATACACAGTCCCGCCAGCAAAGCAGACCGCTTTGAGAGCGAAATATCTGGAAGTGGTACAACTGTGAATGCAGTCTCACTCGAAACGCGCATGCCAGCGATGCGACCATTGTAGCACAGTCCTCAAGGCAGCGAGGCTGCGATCGTGTATGTTGGCGGACCCATCACTAGGATCGGAATGCCACGCCACACGGACTTCACAAAGGATCGACTGGTACCTAAAGCCGTGATAGCCCTAGCTGCAGAGCGAGGTTGGACCGGCATGGCTGCCGTGATGACCCGCAGTCCACTTCTGGGTCCGCAGCTGGCCATCCTGAAGCACGCAGCCTCCCTCTCTGGAGGCGGGGCACTCATATTGGCTACTGGGGGTCGCCCGGCTAGCTGCAGTCGGAGTGCCACTCTTCCATACTCGCTAAGAATGCACTGTATCCGTGCTGCTTTGCGGGCTACAGGTGCCACTAGTATCGAAGCTGTGCCTGCTCTTGCGTCAGCCGGTGACGGCCGTCATGAAACTGTTGGCAAAGCTGAGAGTGTCCATAATACTGAGGGCAATGCTGAATTGAATGCAGCAGTGACTCGAGAATCAATTACGATAGCGAAATCAAGGGATAATCCGGAAAAATACAAGGAGAATTCAGTCTCTTTGGGCAGCAGTAGAAGGATACTACGAACCACTCATACATCGCCATCGGAGTCAGCCGTTGGTACACGGCATGGTAGCACTGCTGATACTAGCGTGGGACTCGAGACGGTAGTGGCTTTGCTGCCACTGGCTGGCAGGGCCGCGGGCCCACGTGCTGCTCTGTGGCACATGATTATTATGAAGAACTACGGTGCGACGCACGTGGTCATTGGGCGTAACCACGGCAGTTGCCAGCTCGGACCTGAGCTCGAAGCAACTCATGGATTCTATGGACACTACGACGCATACACGATGGCTATGGCATACTCAGAGGAGTTAGGGCTTGCGGTTATCGGGGCTCGCAAGCTCCTGTGGGTGCCAAGGGTATAGATGCTGCTTCCTGCTGATCTAGTGACCGCATCTGAGTCAGTAGAGCATTTCAATGAAATAGATTTCAGACACAGGCTTGAAAGTGGACTTCCGGTGCCCGAGTGGTACTGTCCTGGACCTGTGCTTAGGTTGCTCAAGGAAGCTGTCCCTCCAAGGTCCAGGAGGGGTGCTGTGATCCTCCTTACGGGGACCTTGCAAAGTGATGTGCAGCAGCTAGCTAGCGGAATTACATCGCTGCTGCAGTCCGTTTTGGGGGGTCGTGGTCCAAGCGCTCTTATGTCAATGGACACCCGAGAAAGGAGCAAGCACTTGGGTACTGGGTGGGGAACAGAGTGGGAGCCCGTTGGCTGCGAGGCTGCAACGAGCCGACTCGGTTATGTGGCAGTCCAGGTTGCCCAGCACGGCACTCTCGTGGTCCTCTCCTCGTAGGGTGGGTCGGAGATGGCCAGAGTACGCACTCGCATGCATGCATAGGATGCCCGACTCGGGTTCTTTCATGTCCACGTGTTACCGAGATCTGCTTCCAGGCACTTGCAAGGTCAACAGCTAAGAGATGTATCATCACTGCTTTCGGATTCACAGCGAGGGTGGTACGAGTGGCCAGCCGAACCAGACCTACTGCTCGACCCTGAGGTGTCGCCACTTTTAGATTCCGCACTATACACTGTTGGACTCCTGATTGCAGATGGATACGCTGGCGGGAGCCAGGATCTGCTGGCAGGGCCCGAGTCACCACTGTCTGCTGCAGTGGCATCGTGGCGTGAAGTGTGGACCCCGACCTCCACGCAAGAAAATTTAGGCCCTCCCGGCAGTAGTTCCATGCTGGACACCCAATCGCAGCCGATGACAGATTCTGGATCTCGTAATGCCAGTGCTCGTGCATAGACCGTTGAAGTCACATCGAATCATGCTGCGTCGATGACTTCGTCCAAGATCAATCAGCCAGGACGCGCGAGCTAGTGCACCACCATGTGTCAATTGCATGGTACAACAGGAGTGTGGCACCCTTAGCTGATGGCTAAGGGAAAAAGCTCGTGGTTACCCAGGCTCTGCAGCTCGATCAAAGGAGTAGCATCGGTTCGAGAACAAGGTTCAGCAGGGGGGTTTTCACTTGTCCTTGGCGTCGCCTAGCACCGGGCATCAGGAGGGATGAAGGAGGTGGCGATCGCATCGAGCGCCCAGGGTCGACCGGCACTTGTCATCGAGGTGCCCAGCGCATTCATCGTAGGATTGGAAGCTGCAATCGCTGTACTAGAGGCGAGCGTAGACCATGGAGGGTTGCGCAATGCAGGTTTTAAATTAGCCGTAATGAGGTACTTGCGCTTTCCTTCGATCCCGCCCACTGTAGAACAGCCAAGTCTGGCAAATGCCAGCAGGCCAGATCGCGGCACTACTGCGGCCGATGTGGCTCGTGAGTTGGTTCATTTGGTGACCTCGAACGCAGAATTGATGCACTACCGAGACGTGGACCCTTGGTTCGAATCTGACTGGGCCGATGGTCCAGCCAATTCAATTGCCACATCAAGAACTGCGATCGCCCGTGCAGTGCTTGAGTTCATAACACACCGCGTTGCAGGAGCAGATGAGATGGTAGCCCAAGAAGCTGCAATAGAATTGCTGCTGGGGGCTTTTGAACGGCGTGAGATTGATGACGGCACTAGCAATAAGTGCGTTCCTGTCGGGGCGCCGATGCGATGGGGCAGTCATGCCGATGATGCCTCAGGGCAGAATACAAGCAATTGGAGCCTCAGCTATCCAATAAGGAGCCTCGAAGAAGCCGCCGCAAGTGGTAGGCTGCCGATCGTGCTTGCCACAGGACCTCGCCTGCTGTCGTATGCCGACTCTCTGCTGCTGCTGCGGCCGTGCTCTCGGATGTTGTCAGTCCTACCGAATGAAGGCGACAGGAGGCTGCAAAAAGCCCTTAACGAGGGAAAGGAACGCATAATTATGTAGCGCGGCCCGAGGGAGCTGGCGAGTGGCGTATTTGATGATACTCCCGAATCTGGAAGTGGACTTGGCGCAACGAGTCAGGGTGCTGTGTCCACATCTGGAAAGTCAAAAGCTCTTACCACATCGAGACCAGGGGCAATTGCGACCACAAGTGGGGAGTGGGCTGAGCACCGAGCCGCCCGCGCCTATCTAGCTGAGTTCGTACGCACCGCCTTGCAGCTGCAAGCGAAACATGGGGATCGTATTTTCGTATCTGCGGATATCGCTGTCATCGGGGCGGCCGTGAAGCGAGTATTCTCGGCTGCCAGTGCGGATCTAGGTCCTTAATCTGGGGTTTTGCGAATGGGTCAACTGAGCTGGGCAACGTGATTACAATGATTGAGCCGAGACATTAGTTAGCGTACAGGTATGGCTTTACCTAACGGGCACATACTCAGTCGCGCACGGACGATTTGTCCTTCTCAGCTGGGCGGCCAGCAGGCGAGCCTGTCCAGCGGCAATCCACGCGTCGTAGTCGTCTTGAATGCCGTCTTCGAGCAGAGCTTCGGCCCCATACAAACCATCGACGTCGGGGGGCATACTTTCTCTCGTAGGTTCCATTTGCTCCACGCTGATGGCATCCATCTATTCCAAACGCTCACGCACGAATCGACACAGCTCCACTATAGAAATGGGTGATGACCCGAACGAGTCCGATGACGCCTCGCCATTTCCTACTGTTCCGAACTCGCGGTCATGATCCGTTGCATTCTCTTGGTAACTGCTACTGGAATCTGTCTGCAGCTGCGTCATGATTGCCTCTGCAACAAGTGGATCTTCCAACACATCGACCGGCACCCCGGCAATTGCCGCCTCAGCCATTGCACCGGAATACTCACTCTCCAGACGCGACTTACGTATTCCACCCTAGCTCTTGCTTGAATAAGTATTTGATGATTCAGCAACTCCACTATTGCATTCTTGCACCACAGCATCTAGCCAAATCGGACGCACTGCCTCTCGCACTCGAACTCGTACAACCAAGGCTGGACCGGCCACAACGTCTTTATCACCCGACATGGCTGCAGGGCTGTCAGTTTCATAGGCTCCATCTGCATCTCGATCTTGCTTAGACTCTCCTGAACCAGAAAACGCTGCAGATTCTCCGTAGCCTGCGGCTCTACCGCAGTGAAGAACAACCACGGCCTCCCCTGAGCGGTGGGCTAAAATCGGAATGAAGGTCTTTCCCTATAAATCAGACGCCTAACCTTCGCGTGATAACATCCCAAGAGTAAACCGGCCTTGGTCTCGTCCGTGTGTGTGCTCAAGCGATGCAGTGGCGTATTTCGCGTCCTGTACGAGCGTCACTGGTATTGGCGATCCACAGGAAACAGCGGGACCGACGTCCTCGGAACCATCTTGCCCTGCAAGACTACTCACTGCACGACCTACTCCAGCGCTTCCACCTCCAGCTGACTCGATACTTCGACCCGCTGCACCTCGGCCAGCATCTCGCACGGTGGGTTCGAGCCAAAACCATTCCTGTGCTTGGATCGCATGCCTACCTTGTGCCCCCACGCCACGGCCTGCAACAGCCTCAGGGTCTGGCAATAGGAGGCCAACACCCGTCTCACCAACCATCATGTCGATTCCAATGGAAAACTGCGACTCGTCAAATGCCCGATCTATAGCGACTATTCCAAGCTAAGTGATCTCACTATCGGTTTCCGTAGTTGTAGCGCCAGTACCACCTGCGCTATTATGATGTGATTCACCACCCGATGTCTACACCGTGAGTGCCGTCAAGACAACCCCAAGAGCTGACCGCAGCTAACGTTCCCTCTTCTTCACTGCCTTTGCCCATGCAGGGTCCGATTGTCTCATCGACTCTCCCCATTTCACCTGGTCTACCACACACCTCAGGCCGCGATCGCAGACCAGGAGGTTGTCCGTTCCAATGGGTGGAACGAATGCTGGCATCCCTGCAGCACCAGTAGCAGATAGCAGCGTGTATGTAGATTGCGTGTGCAGGGCGAGACATGCTTCGACCACATCTCGCATGACCCTTCGACATACGAATCGATCGATAGACAGCCCCCCGCAGGTTGCCAGCAACGCCTTCAAAGGGACTCCACTCACGTGCTCGAAAAGCACCGTGGCAGAAAGCCCTCCCTAGCCTTCGCTCCGAGCCATACTGTGTCCACGTGATCTACCAGCAGATCTCTTTGCACCTGCAAGGCTGCTTCCCTCAGCGAGTGCACTCGCTGCTCTCCCAGTCATCCTGCCCAGTGGATCAGCGAATGAGGGGCACAGAACCAGCTGCTGCAATGCCACGTAGGTGCGGAGGCATGCATCCACTGCTTTCATTCCCAGGCATGCATCTCCGGCCGAGGATACAGACACAGATGCAGATGCCCTGAGCCTTGCCACCTCGAAGGGTACGCCTCTCATAGCGGCATCCTCCGCCGTCGTGTCCGTCCTCTCGCACACAGACAGGGCTATGGGTGGGGCTGCATCATGCCTGTCTGCTGATGGGACCCACACGTGAGTGGCCGGACGCCTCTACAGAGCCTAGTGTGGCCGATGCCCCGAGGAAGGAATGCTGGGCTCGGACCCAGAGGCTATCGATGCGACCCTTCCCCATGACATGCCTGGGATAGGTCGAAGCACCCCAGGCTTGGTGGCTAAGTCAGCCAGCCTGGCAGCAACTGCTGGTTCGATGCGCCTGCGGGTTTCAAAAGGGGACAGATCAGGACCAGTCGCTCCTGCCAGTGTCTGGGACTAAGCATCTGAATGTCCTCCGCTACGACTACTGGTGGGTGCAAATACTGCCGTCTGCATCGCCCGCCTCTGAGTGCCAGCTGCCGATACTAGGAGAGCTTTTCTAGCGGCTGACACTCTCTATTTTGCAGCCAAGGTGTCTGGAAACTCGGTAGATTCGGTCGACGAGTGGTTTGCGCCTCTATGCATTGCAGCGCTGGCCTCAAACAGCCTATGCGCTGCTTTCATTGACCCACAAGCTCGCAAAATAGCCAGGCTACCAACATGCTTAGATCTCCCCAATGCTATGATTGCATAAGTTTCAAAGTCTGCCCATTTAAGTCCAAATTGGCATCGAGTCGAAGACATGTGCATTCGCTGAGATAGGCAGTGAAACGCGAACTAATTCAGTGAGGCGGCTCAGAGTGGGCACAGGGGCTTAATTAACGGAAATACATGCATTGTTGCTGCTGCACACAGGGATGCTGGAGCCTTACCCATATCTCCGACATGATTTTACTATCTGCTGCGGTTAGATAACCACCACGGCACCCGCTCTCGATCATTGTCTACCTGCAAGTGTGGCGTTCATGAGGCTTTCATTTTTAATGAGTGCTCATTCAAAAATAGCCAAAGCAACGTAATAGAACTACATCTCGCTCAGAATATCTTACCAGTAAGATGAAGTTTCGTACCCGTTAGTGCCACCCCCCAGTGGTCTCGAGTATGAATGAAACAAATGCCTCATGAACAGTGTTACGGGTGCAATCCTATGAATCAAGACGCACTTAAAAGTGCGATTATATCAACCGTGTCAATTCCACGTATAGCTGGAGAGCAGTAAAGATGACATGTCACGGAGTATGGGGGGGAATCTCTTGTTAATCTCAATCATCAAAAGTACACGCTATCATGATTCACATCTGGGAAAGGCTACCCAGGCAAACTCAGCATACTTACGCTTGAGCAGCAGCAGCCTAAGCCGC
>Ga0136560_1002123_pt1 | contig 10043 bp, 2 predicted proteins | sample AntRauMeHopE1497_FD_104925 | JGI IMG/M metagenome (GOLD analysis project Ga0136560, IMG submission 104925) | Saline lake microbial communities from Rauer Islands, Antarctica - Metagenome Hop E1 #497 | ecosystem: Environmental > Aquatic > Non-marine Saline and Alkaline > Saline | place...
CGCGCGCACCCCCTCGGCCCCCGCGGCGTTGTCCGACAGGTCCAGGCGCCGCAGCGCGCCGTGCCGGGACAGCGCCCCGCACACGGCCGCGACCCCGCGGCCACGGAAGCCGCAACCCGAGGCGCGGAGCTCGGTCAGGGAGGCGTTGCCGGCGAGGGCCTCGGCCAGGGCCTCCGCGCCGCGGCGCCCCAGGGGATTGTCGGAAACGTCCAGGACCTCGAGCCACGGGGCGCCGGACGGCGACAGGAGCGAGCCCAGCCACGCGGCGCCGTCCTCGCGCACGAAACACGCCGACACGTCCAGGACGCGCAGGGCGCAGACCCTCCCGCCGCCAGCGGTGGAGGACGGCCCGCCGGCCCCCGCGAGGCCGGTGCAAAGGTCGCCCATCCCGCTGCCGCCCAGGCGGTTGCCGCCCAGGAGCAGCGACCTGAGCCCCGCCGACCGCGCGGCCGCGCCGACCGCCGCAGCGCCACCAGATCCGAGGCTGTTGTGCCGAGCATCGACGTGCTTGATGCCGTGGGCGGTGAGAAGCACATCCGCGAGCTCCATCGCGCCGCGGTCCCACAGCTCGCAAGCACGTACGTCGAGCAGGAGGCCGCCGTCGTCCCCGCCGTCGTCCCCGCTGCTCAGGGTCCGGCCCGCAACACCATCGGCGTCAAGGATTGACGGGCGCGAGCGGCCGCCGAGCAGGTCGGCCGCCTCGTCGTCGGAGACCACGCCGGCGGCGTCCGCCCTCGCTTTGATCAGGCCGGCCGCACGGCCGTCGAAGCCCGCACCCCTTGGCGCAGCTGGCGGGGCCCACGACGTCATGGACGACGACATTGCCGAGGGCCGGGGCGCGGCGGCGCGGGCCGGGCGCCAATCGCGCTGGCCGCCCGTTGCCGGAAACGTCAAGCCGAGCGAGCCGGCCGCCGACGCCTGCCGCGAGCCCGCGTGCCGCCCGGGCACCGACCACGACGCCGACATGTCGCCGACACTGTACATGGACGAGTCCATCGCCCGCCGCAGCGCGTGCCGCCCGAGGGCACGGCAAGAGTGCGCGCGCCTGCAGAGTGAGGAGCGCCGCGACGGTACGACCGTGACAGCGCGCGCGCACGCTCCCTGGAGTTTGGCCCGAGCGCCCGGCTGTCACACTCTGCTGCGCTTCGCGAGGCCGATCAGTACCAGTCGTCGGAGCCGGCGGTGGTGCCGCTCTTGGCTCCCACCGACCGGGCAAGGCTCCCGGGCGACCCGGCCGCCGCGGACTGCCCCGGCGACCGGCCGGGCGCGGCGCTCTGCGGTGAGGCGCGTGATGGCCGGCGCCCGTCGCCCGCCGGGACGGGGTCCGTGCCCGTGGCCTCCGCGGCGGCCTGCCGGGGCGGCTGCGGCGGCGACGCGGGGCGCGGCGAGGCCCAGCCTGCGATGGCTGGCACCCGCCGGGGCGCCCCGGCCCGCGGCACGATGCTTGAGGTGGACTCCCGGCCGCGGGTGCCCGCCGGCGGCGGCTGCTCCGTGTCCGCGCGGTCACCGAGAACGGACGGGGCCGCGTGCCTTCGCCTGGCCGCGCCTGCCTCGTACGCCGAGGGGAGGACGAGGCCGCGCCTCGCCGCGGCCAGCAGCTGCGACAGCCGCGCGGCCTCGTCCTCCGCGGCCAACCGGCCGGCCAGCGCCGAGTCCGCCTCCCGCCTCGCGGCCTCCGCCTCGGCCGCCCGCGCTGCGGCCTCGCTCCACGCCTTCTCGGACTCCCGCCTCGCGGCCTCCGCCTCGGCGCTCGCGGCCCGCTCCGCGGCCCTGACCGCGGCCCTCCCCTCCCGCTCCGCCTCGGCCGCGGCCTCCTGCCCCGCCTCCCTGGCCTCCCGCTCCGCCGCCCTCGCCTCCGCCGCCTGGGCCTCTGCCGCCTCCACCCTCGCCCTCGCCTCCGCGGCCTCGGCACGGGCCCTGGCAGCCTCCTCCTCCCGCTCCCGCCGCACCCGCCGCAGCGACGACGCGTGCCTGCCCCCCTCGAGCGACGCCTCGTCCCGCTCCCCGGATACCGCCACAAGCGCGCCGGACAGCCGCCCGCACCGCTCCGTCAGAGCGCGCACCTCCACGCGGAGCGACGCCGCCTCGCTCACCGCGGCGGCCGCCTCGGCCGCGGCAGCCGACGCCCTCGCAGACGCCAGCTCCGCCGCCTCGGCCGCCTCCGCTGCCTCGGCCCGCGCCCCCTCCGCCCCGCGCTCCGCCCTCGCCACGAGGGTCTCCGCGTCGCCCACCGCGGCCTCCCTCGCCGCCAGCTCCGCCCGCAGCGCCTCCGTCGCCGCCCTCACCCGCGCCTCCACCTCCTCCTCCACCCCCGTCCTCGCCGCCGCCAGCCTCCTCCTCTCCCGCTCGGCCTCCTCCCTCGCCGCCGTCGCCTCCACCTGGGCCGTGCCCGCCTTGCTCGCCCCCTCCGCCCGCCGCCGCTCCGCCTCCCTCCCCTCCCGTGCCTCCTCCTCCAGCCGCCGCAGCGCTGCCTCCCGCAGAGCCCGCCGCTCCGCGTCCAGCCCCTCCCGCTCCCGCCGCAGCCGCTCCGCCGCGCCCTCCCTCTCCCGCGCGGCCTCCTCCCTCGCCGACCGCAGCCGCCGCACCTCCTCCCTCACCGCCCCCTCCAGCCGCGTCGAGGCCTCCCGCTCGCCCTCCAGCCGGGCCTCCCGCAGCTCCGCGCGTCGCCGCGACTCCCACTCGGCCCTGCAGCGCCGCTCGGCCCGCGCCGAGGCCTCGGCCTCCGCCGCGAGCGCCCGTCTCTCCACGGCGTCCGCCGCGTCACGCGCTCGCCTCGACGCCTCGACGCCCCGCCGCCGGTCGATCTCGGCCAGACGAAGGTCTGCGAACGCAAAAAACAGGAGCCACGCGGAGGCGTCGCACGCGCGAAAATCACCACTGCGGCACCAGCAGCCGTGGGTGGGCGACGCAAAGCGCGAGGCGCGTGCCGCGGCCGAACGCCGTGCCGACCACCGAGGCGCCCAAGAGCCCGGCCGCCATCCCTTCCGCTCCAACCCCAAGCGAGGCGAGCAAGCGCACCGCATCCGCCCGCCTGGCCTCAAGCGGAACGATGGCATGCCGTCAAGCGCGAGCGCCCGCGGAGTGACTGCGGCTTCTCACCGAGCGCCGCCACCGGGTCCATGCCCAGTCCCGCCGCGTCGGTTTGCACGCCGCTGTCGCGGTGGCTCGATGCCCCCTCCAGCAGCGTGGCCGCGCGCTCCAGAGGCTCGTCGGCCCCAGCCTCGGCACCAACGGTCGCGCCGCCGCCCGCCCTCCCGACCCGCGCCGCCTCGGGCCAGATCACCGACCGCGCCACGAACAGCCCCCTGCCGCGCAAGAACCCGTCCACGAGCCGCTCAGCCGCGCTCGACGGCCCCGCCGGCGCGCCGTCGTGCGACCCCGAGGCGAGCCGCCTCGCCAGCGCCTCTCGCACGTGGAACCTGGCCCCGTCGAGGAGGTCGCCGACGGGCGCCGCCCTCGGGAGGCGCACGGCGTGCTTGGACATGACGCCGGACCAGCCAGAGTGGCAGTCGCAGCTGTTCCCTGTGCTCGTCGATCGATCGTCGGCGCGACAAGTCAGGGCAGAGCTTCGTGCCGCTCGGCTTTTTGGGGTGGGTGAGTTGGGGTCGTCGTCGGTCGAGAACTCGGCGAGAGTGAGCACTGCAAGGCCGCAGCTGCCGGCTTGCTGCTCCGCGTTTGGACGCTGCGACCCTTGCGGACCGAGCGGCCGCGCCTCCGAGTCAGGGCAGTCTGACAGCGAGCGGGGGCCTCAACAATCGAGCTCGACAACGCGCTCGACCAGCCAGCCACTGCACTGCGCCTGAAGCCGCCCTTCGGCGAGCCTCGGCGAGGTTATTCCTCCGGTGCTCCATGGAGGCGGCCAGCGCTCCGGCTCAGTCCCAGCGCCTCCGGCGGGCGCTTCGGGCCCTAAACGAATCCGCCGCAACTGGTTGGCTGCCCCTCACCAAGGCCGCGGCCTGGCTCGTCGATGCCGAAGAGGCGGCTTCGAAACGGTCGGAAGTTCCCGCCGTGGGGCCAGATGACGCGCCGTGGGCTCCAGCTCCCGGATCGCTGTTCGTGGTGTCAGATCACATCACGCGCGAGTGGCGAGAGGACGGTAACTCCTTTGCGGCGTCCGGCAGGGCCGTCACGGCCGTGCTCACCGGACTCGATACCCCGAGGGGCGTCGGGGCGAGCGGGGAGGCAGGTGCGGGGCCGGCGGACACCTGCGTGGTCGCTGCGCCGTCGGGCGGCCGCCGGGCGTCGTGCCTGGACCTCGGCCCGGCGAGGCGCAGCGGAGGGCTGCCGCCCGGCTGGACCAAGATCCGGCTGGAGTGGTCGACTTCCGCGCCTGCCAGCGCCGGAGTCCGCGGCTTGCAGCGCAGGTGCACCTCGGTCTGCGGCGGCTCGCTGTGGCTGGTGCAGTACTTTTATGCCGCAACCGACGGCCCCGCGAGCCTGTGGAAGAACTCGCACGCGTTTGCGCCCTGGTACGCGGCGTCCGGGGAGGCGGCGGGCGCACGGCCGCGGGGCGCGCCCTCCGCCCGCCCGCTCGCGGAGCTCGACGACGCCTGGCGGCTCAGCATGGACCTGGAAAGCCAGACGGCGTCGGTCATGACGTCGCCTCGCTCGTCGCGGTCCGCCGCCAGCGACCGGCGTCCCCTGTCGTCCGCCGCTCGCTCCCGCGGCGGCCCGCACTCGGAGAGCAAGGCCGCGGGGGACGGCTCCTCCGTCGTGACGCTGCGCCACGCGCGCGTGCTCCGGCGCGTCGACTCGGCCGCGGCCGCCATGGCCGTCATCTCGGTCCAGGACCCCACGGGCCGCCCGCCGCCCGGGACACGGCCCCCGCCCCGCCGCCGCGCCCCCGGCCCCTCCATGGCCGCCCGGCCCGTGTCCCCGCCGTCCGCGCCCGACACCGGGGGCCGGCGCCCCACCTCGGGCCGGGGGTCCGTGGCGACCGTGAGGAGCTCCCGCTCCCCCGGCTCGGACGCCAGCCCGCTCCACTCCCCGCGGGGCTTCCCCCCCACGTCGGCCATGGGGATGGTGCACCGCCACGACAGCTCGGGGTCGCTGTCGTCGTCCGTCGTCGACTCGGCCCTGTGGGTGGAGGGGGTGGGTAAGGCCGTCACGGCCCGCGCCCGCGCGGCCGCCGTGGCGGCGGAGACCGCCGCCGACGAGTTCCGGTCGCAGGCCGATGGGCTCCGGCAGCGGCTGGAGGCCAGCGAGTCTCACCGCTGGAAGGCAGAGCGGCACGCGGCGGAGGCCGCGGACGCCGCCGCGGCGGAGCTGCTGGAGCTCAAGCACCGCCTGAGCGACGCGGAGAGCCAGGCGGACGCCCTGCGGTCGTCGGAGGAGTCGCTGCGGCTGACCCTGCGCAAGGCCGCACTGGAGGTGCGGCGGCTCCAAGAGGCCGCGGCGCAGGCCACCGCGCGGGCCGACGCGGCGACGACTGCGAGCCGGAGGACGGGGGAGGACAGCAAGTCGCATCTGCGGCGCCTCGAGTACGAGCTGTCCAGGGAGGCGGCGAAGCGCAGCGCGGCGGAGGAGCGGGCGGCGACGTCCGCGGAGGAGGCCGCGGCGGCCAAGGCCGGCGCCGACGCGGCCGAGGCCCGGGCGGAGCAGATGGTCGAGCGGATCCGCAGCGACGCCGGGGCCGCCATGCGCAGCGTGCGGGCCGAGGCGGCGCGGACGGCCGAGGAGGCGAGGGAGGCCGGCGCCCAGGCCGCGTCCCGGTCGGCGGACGAGGCGAGGGCGGCCGTCGCGGCGGCCCGGCTGGAGGCCAGGCACGTGGCGGACGAGGCGCGGGCGCAGGCGGGGCGCATCGTGGCCGAGGCCCAGACCGCCAGGGGGAGGGAGGCGGAGCGGGCCGAGGCGGCGGCGCGCCGGGCGGTGGCGTCCGAGGAGGAGGTGGTGGCTCTGAAGCAGGAGCTGACGCAGACGCGGCGTGCCGCCCAGGAGGCGGAGCGGGCACGGTCCGACGCGGAGCGGCGTGCCGAGGCGGCGGAGCGGGCGGCGACGGAGGACGCGGCCAAGTGGGCTGCCGCCGAGAAGGAGGCCGCGATGAGCAGGAGGGAGCAGGCGGCCGCGGAGGCGGCGGCGCAGGCGGCGCGCGCAGACGCCGCCCACGCGACGCGGGCGGCGGCGCAGGCGGCGGAGGAGGCCAGGACGACCCGGTCGGACTCGCAGGCGCTCGCTGCTTCGAGCCGCGAGGCCGCGGAGGAGGCCAGGGCGCGGGAGGCGGCGGCGAGGCAGGAGGCCGCCGCGGCGGCATCGGCGGCCGCGGAGCGCGACCAGGCGCTGCGCAAGGCGCTGGCGGCGGCGGAGGGGCGGTCCCGGGTGGCGGAGGCCCTGTCGACCGACGCGGGGGAGGCGCTTCGGTCGATCAAGGAGGAGGCGGCGGAGCGGAGCCGGCAGGCTGACGAGCGGGAGGAGGCGATGCGGTTGGCGGGGGAGGAGGGCGCGGCGAGGGCGTGGCGGGAGGCGCGGGCCGAGGCGGACCGGCGGTGTGCGGCGTCGGAGCGTGACACCGCGGTGGCGCTTGCGGCGGCGGACGCGGCCAGGGAGCGGGAGGCGGAGGCCACCGCGCGGGCAGAGGCCGCCGCGAGCGACGCGGCGGCGGCGAGGGGGCGCCAGGCGGAGCTCGAGCGCGAGGCGGAGCGGCTGCGGTCGGACCTCGAGGCCGCGGCGGTGATGTCCGCGGCGGCCGCGAGCGGTGCGGCGGAGCGCCTCAGCGCGGCCGTGGAGGCGGTTGCTGCCGCGAAGGAGGCCGAGCGGGTGACCAAGGGGGAGCTGTCGGCGGCGCGGGCCGAGGCGGCGGCGAGCGCGATGAGGGCCGAGACGGAGTCGCGGCGGGCGGCGGACTCGGCCGCGGACCTGGCCCGGGAGTCCGACTACCGCAATGCGCAGGCTGAGCGCGCGGAGCGGGCCGAGGCCGAGGCCGCGGGGCTGCGCCGGAAGCTGGAGGTGTCGCAGCGGGAGGCTCTGAGCGCGTCGAAGCTCGCGGACGAGGCGCGGGTCAGGGAGTCCGAGGCCCGGCGGCTGGAGGAGGTGGCGAGGGGGGAGGCCAGGGAGGCCGTGGCGGAGGCGGAGCGGGCGTCGGAGGCTTCGCAGGCCGAGGCGGAGGCGCGGGCCGAGGCCGCGGAGGCAAAGGTCGGCGCGGCGGAGCGTGAGCTCGCGTCCGGCCTCGCGGCCGCCAACGGCCTCGCGGAGGAGCGCCTTGCGCGCGTGCAGGACATGGTGGCGCGGCTGGAGCGGTCCGAGGCGGCGGCCAAGGCGCTGAGCACGCAGCTGCGGGAGGCGGTGACGGTGGCGTCGGAGCGCTCCGACGACCTGGCGTCGCTCCGGTCCGAGGTCAGGAGCTCCATGGAGCGGGTGGAGGCCGCGGAGGAGCGGCAGAGGGCGGTGGAGGCCCGCCTCGAGGCCGAGCGGGAGGCGGCCGCCGGCCTCCGCGAGAGGGCGGTGGTCCTGGAGGCGAGACTGGAGGCCGCCGTTGCGCGCGCCGACGCGATGGGGGTGGAGGTGGCACGGGGCCGCGCCGCCGAGACGGCCGCGGCGGAGGCTTCTGCCCGCGTGGCAGAGCTGATGGCGGAGCTGCGGCACGAGCGGGAGTCGCGGGCCCGGGACGCCAAGGACGCGGAGCGCGCGCTTGCGGCGGCGGCAGCGACGGCCGAGCAGCGGGCCAAGGACGCCCTGACGGATCTCCGGGCCGAGCACGCCGCGGAGCTGGCGGCGGCATCGCGGAGGGCAGAGAAGGCGGTCGGCCTGGCCCGGAGCAAGAGCTCCAGCGCGATCCAGGCGGCAGCGACGGCCAACTCAGAGGCAATGGCCGAGGCGGAGCGGGCCAAGGCCGAGGCCCTGGCCGAGGCGGAGCGTTCCAAGGCCGAGGCCCTCGCCGCGTCGAAGGCGGAGGCTGCCGCCCGCCAAGCGGAGCTGCAGTGCCGGGTGGCGGAGCAGCAAGCCGCGCTTGCGAGGTCGCGGGTGATGGGGCTGCGTATCATGGCCACGCGGTCGTCGGCGGCCACCGCCGCTGGGGCGTTCTCCCGGTGGCGGGCGCACGCCGCCGCCATGGCCCGGTCCGAGGAGCAGCGCTCGGCGAAGAAGAAGGCAGAGGAGGCAGTGGCCGAGGCGGAGAGGGCGGCGAAGGGCCTCGTGGCGAAGGCCGAGCAGGTGGCGGCAGACGCCGCCATGGATGCGTCGCTGGCAGCGAGCCGGCAGGCGGAGCTGGAGGCGGAGCTCGCGAAGCAGCGCGCCGTCACGGCCCGCTCGAAATTGGTGGCGCTGCGCCTCATGACCAGCCGGTCGGCTGGCGTCACCGTGGCCGGGGTGTTCGCGCGCTGGCGGGCGCACGTCGCCGCGCAGGCTCGCTCGGCGGCTGAGCGCTCCGCGGAGAAGCGCGCGGCCGAGGCCACCGCTGCCGAGACGAGGGCCCTCGACGCGGCGGCCAAGGCCCGGAGCGAGGCGGCCGCCCGCGCCGAGGCCGCCGAGGCCGAGGCCGCCGAGCGGATCCGCGTCGCGCAGGCCGAGGCGGAGGCCCGACGCACCGAGCTGGCCAAGGAGTCGGAGGGACGGCTCCGGGCCGTGGAGGCCTCGTTCGCCGTCAAGGTGGCGGAGGCGTCGACGAGGGCCGATGTCCGAGCCAAGGCCGCAGAGCGCGCTGCCGAGAAGGCCGCGAAGGAGGCGGAGGAGCTGGGCATCTCGGCCGAGGCCAGGGCTACCGCCCGCGCGGAGGCCGCGGAGGCGGCCGCGGAGGAGCGCTGCCGTCGGCTCGAGGAGCGGGCCAAGGCCGCGGCGGTGGCCGCTCGCGCCAAGGTTGCCGCCCGCCTCGCCGGCATGCTGCAGTCCAACCCTATGAGGCGGTGCCTGTGGGGCTGGAAGTCCTTCGCCGCCTCTTCAAAGGCGGTCAAGCTCGCCGAGGCGGCGCAGCAGGCGAGCGAGGAGAAGATACAACGCGCGGCGGACAAGCGGGCGGCGGCCGAGGCCGAAAGCGCGGCGGCCGAGCGGGCTTGCATGCAGGCGGAGCTGGAGGAGGCCTCGGCCCGCGTCGCGCGGCTTGACGCCTCGAGGAAGCGCACGCGCGAGGCCATCGCGAGGCGCTTCCTGGGGCTGATGCCCCAGAAGGCCATGGGGGACGCCATGGCGCGGTGGAAGAAGGAGACGGAGGCGCACCGGACCAGGGAGGCCGTCACGGAGGCGCGAGCGGCGGCAGAGGCGGAGCGCGCGCGCGCGGACGAGGCGGCGGCGCAGGCGGCCGCGGCGGAGCAGCGGTGCTCGGAGCTCGCCGCGTCGATGGGGAGGCTCGAGCGGCGGCTGAGCGCGGCGGAGGCGGCGCGGCTCGAGTCCGTGGCTGCCTCGGCCGCGCTGAGCGCGCAGCTTGAGGAGGAGGCGATGCAGCGGCAGCAGGCCGAGAAGGCGGCGGCGGGGGCGCTGGAGGGCTCGAGCCACATCGAGAGCAGGGCGGAGCAGGCCGAGCGGCGCAGCGAGGAGGTGATGGGGAGGCTGCTGGAGCACCAAGGGGCCGCGGCCGAGGCGCAGACGACGCTGACGGCGATGAAGGAGGCCAAGGCGGCGCTGGAGGCGGAGCTCGCGGAGGTGCGGTCGGAGCGCTCCAAGGCCCGCAGCGAGGCGGAGGACGCGACGGACCGCGCGAGCCGGGCGCAGCGGCGGCTCCGGGAGGCGGAGGAGGAGGTCGAGACGATGCGGCAGGCGGCGAGGGCCTCGGGGGAGGTGCTCGGTGCGGCCAAGGGGGAGGCGGCCAAGCTCCGGCAGCAGGTGGCGGGGCTGCGCGAGCGCGCCAAGGCCGCCGAGGAGAGGGCGCGCGAGGCCGACGCGCGCAGCCGCTCCGCCAAGGACGACGCGCTCAAGGCGGCCACGGAGTCGCGGAAGTCGCTCGACTCCGGGCGGGAGAGGATGATGGCCGCGGAGCGGGCGGCGAGGACGCACCGCGTGGCGGCCGAGAAGGCGGAGGCGAGGGCCGATGCCCTGGCGGAGGAGCTCGCGGAGGCGACGAGCCTCGAGGCGGAGGCGAGGGCGAGGGCGGAGGCGGCGGAGAAGGAGCTCGAGCAAGC
>Ga0136560_1002124_pt1 | contig 10042 bp, 7 predicted proteins | sample AntRauMeHopE1497_FD_104925 | JGI IMG/M metagenome (GOLD analysis project Ga0136560, IMG submission 104925) | Saline lake microbial communities from Rauer Islands, Antarctica - Metagenome Hop E1 #497 | ecosystem: Environmental > Aquatic > Non-marine Saline and Alkaline > Saline | place...
AATCCTTGAGATGGAAATTGGGGAGCGGAGTTTTACCGGTAATAAATCGCTTTTCGGAGATATTCTGGAGGCGTTTATAGGAGCTGTATATATGGATAAAGGCTACGTATTCACCAAATCATTCATTTTGAACCGCATCTTGCTTCACATGGATCTGGACGATATGATTGCGACGACCACCAATTACAAAAGCAAGATTATCGAATGGTCACAAAAATTCAACAAACAGATTGAATATCAAGTTTTGACTATCAATGGTAACCAACGCTTCAAAGAGTTTGTGGTAGCCCTGCAAGTAGAAAATGAGCAGATCGCTCAAGGAAAAGGATCCACAAAGAAAAAAGCGGAGCAAGAAGCCTCAAAAAATGCCTGTGAAATCCTCAAAATTGCAACTTAAGCAAGTACATTTATAGTCTATTTCCCCTCCGAATGCCTCCAATTAAAATTGCCGCCGCTACTGTTAACCAGACCCCTCTCGATTGGAAAGGTAATCTGGATCGGATCAAACAAGGCATCCACCAAGCGAAAGATCAAAAGGCTGAGATCGTCTGCTTTCCAGAACTCACCATCACTGGTTATGGAAGCGAAGACCTTTTTCTCAGTATTTGGTACCCCAAAAAAGCTCTTAGCCAACTTTCGCTCCTTATCCCCTATTGCGAAGGCATCACGGTGATTGTGGGTTTGCCAATCCGAATTCAGGAAAAAGTCTATAATACTGTAGCCATCATCGAAAATGCAGAGCTAAAGGGATTTGTAGCGAAGCAATTCATGGCCATTGATGGCGTCCACTACGAATTCCGATGGTTTGCGCCCTGGCAAGCAAATGAAAAAATTGAGTTTGAATTTGAAGGAAAAAAGTATCCATTTGGAGATTTGACTTTTTATCACAAAGAGATTCATTACGGTTTTGAGATTTGTGAGGACGCCTGGAGAGGAAAACACCGCCCTGGATATCGACTTTGCGATCGAAAAGTGGATTTGATTTTCAATCCAAGTGCAAGTCACTTTGCTATGGGTAAAAGTATTTTGCGAAAAGAACTCATTACTAAAAGTTCTGATACTTTTGATTGCTTTTATTGCTATGTGAATTTACTTGGAAATGAGGCCGGCAGGATGATTTTTGATGGGGAGATCATGCTCGCAAAATCAGGAGAATTAATTGCCAGAAATAGTTTATTGTCCTACCAAGACATTCAGGTCAAAACGTTTTTTCTTTCTTCAGAAAAACAAGAAATCGCCTCCATTTTACCGAAAGAGGAAGAATTTGTTCAGGCTGCTGCTCTTGGGTTGTTTGATTACTTGAGAAAAAGCCAATCTAAGGGGTTTGTACTTTCGCTTTCAGGAGGAGCAGACTCTTCGACTATAGCTATTTTGATCTCAGAAATGGTCAAAAGAGGAATACGGGAGTTGGGATTAGAAACATTTATTGAAAAAACAGGTGTTCAGCTGACTTTGCAAGGAGAAAATCCCGCAAAAGAAATTGTAGGTCAATTACTGACTACTGCCTATCAGGGCACTTCAAATTCGTCGGAGGACACGTTAGAAAGTGCCAAAAAACTTGCAGAAAGTATCGGTGCAAAGTTTTACCATTGGACCATCGATGACGAAGTCAATTCCTATACTAGGAAAATTGAAAAGGCCATCGGAAGAAATTTGACTTGGGAAACCGATGATATCACCCTACAAAATATTCAGGCCCGTACCAGATCCCCGATTATCTGGATGATGGCCAATATTAACAATGCACTCTTGCTCTCGACCTCCAACAGAAGTGAAGGCGACGTAGGCTATACAACCATGGATGGTGACACAAGTGGAAGCATCTCACCTATCGCTGCGGTGGATAAATATTTCATTCTGAAATGGTTGAAATGGGCGGAGGAAAACTTAGATCAACCTGGACTCCATTGGGTCAACTCCCTGCAGCCAAGTGCAGAATTAAGGCCACTTGAGCGATCTCAGACGGATGAAAAAGATCTCATGCCTTATGCAGTAATCCTTGAAATAGAAAGACTTGCAATTCGCGATCGAAGATCTCCACAGGATGTCTACCTGATTCTGATTGACGAGCTGGATTTAGCTCCAACGGTTTTAAAAGGGTATATCAAAAAATTCTTCCAACTTTGGTCCCGCAATCAATGGAAAAGAGAGCGCCTTGCTCCTTCTTTTCACCTCGATGAATTCAATGTGGATCCTAAAACCTGGTACAGATTCCCGATCCTATCAGGAGGATATCGAGAAGAACTCGAACTATTAGATCAACTCTAGATGAAAAATTATGCTTGAATTATTATTGAACTATATCGTCTGGGATCCTAGTCCCTCTGTGATTCCCGGTTGGGAAAGACCACCTTGGTATAGTATCCTATTCGCAGCAGGTTTTGTGATTTCGCAGCAGTTCATGGTATATTTTTTCCGTAAGGAAGGTCAAGATTTAAACTTGGTCGATAAGCTGACCATTTACATGGTATTAGCTACCATTATTGGGGCACGATTGGGACACGTTTTATTCTATGAGCCTGAGAAATACCTGAGTAATCCAATCGATATTCTGAAAGTGTGGGAAGGTGGACTTGCTAGTCATGGAGCGGCTATTTCTATTTTGCTTGCACTTTGGATATATGCTAAAAAAACGCCCGGACAAAGCTATTTATGGGTAGTCGATCGGATAGTGATCGTGACCGCAATGACCGGTGCACTGATTCGATTTGGGAATTTGATGAACTCGGAGATTGGAGGCAAAGAGACGTTAACTGATAATGGTTTTGTATATGGCTGGCACATTGAGGAATTATTGCAGTCTCTTCGTGTCCCCGTAGAATCTATCGAAGCCTACAAACCCGAGGATCGCAGTGGAGAATTACAAGGAAACGGAGTAGTGCCAATGAATATTGATATCGAGATCAGTAAAGGCACTTACAAACTTGCTGATCTGGAATCCACTCTTCGGCGAGATGTAAAATATGCCTTGACCCAATTCAACTCTTCCAAAAACTACTACGCTGAGCCAGTCGATACCCCTTTGAACTTAACCATTGCGGACAAAGGCGATCATTATTTGGCAACCGTAAGATCTTTTGGCAAAGCAAAACACCCAACTCAGATCTACGAATCTATTTCCTATTTCATCATCTTCTTAATACTCCTAGCGATCTGGAATAAGTACCGTGAACGGACTCCCGAAGGACTCCTTCTTGGATTATTCTTTATCAGTGTGTTTGGAACGCGGTTTGTCTGGGAGTTTTTCAAAGAAAATCAGGTTGACTTCGAAGATGCGATGGCCTTCAATATGGGTCAGATTCTAAGTATTCCTTTGGTAATAGGCGGAATAGTCTTAGTGATTCGCGCACTAAAAATTGGTCCCAAACCTTTGAAAAGTTAAGGTACAGGATCGTGGCCATGACCTCCCCATGGGTTGCAACTGACGATACGCTTGATTCCCAACCAACCCCCTTTGAAAACGCCATGTTTAAGGATCGCCTCCTTCGTGTACTGGCTACAGGTCGGAGTGTATCTGCAACTGGCGGGAAATAAGGGTGAAATCATGTATTGATACACCAAAACTGGAAATATTGCTATCTTTCGAAGGATGGTCTTAATCATGTATTGAATCTAAATTAGAGGCAATCTTTTAATCAACCAAAAATACTTCATTCTCATTCCATCTTGCTCCTCAAGAGACAACATATTATCCCTGTTTTAGCTATACTTCTTTTGATTTTTGGATTATCAAATCCTCGAACCTGTCTAGCTCAAAATGATACTTCACTTTCACCTGACTTGAATCGTAAGGTGAAGGTGAATAATATCTTTATTATCGGAAATGAGAAAACCAAAAAGTCAATTATTCTTAGAGAGTTGGATTTTAAAACAGACTTCTATTATGATTGGAATACCCTTCTTGAGATTTTGGTCGCAGATCAACAGAAAATTTACAATCTTAGACTTTTCACCTCAGTAGAAATCACCCCTCTAGTCATAGATGATGAGGAAGTGGAGGTACTAATCACAGTAAAGGAACGCTGGTATGTTCTCCCTTCGGTGATTTTTCAACTGGCAGATCGAAACTTTACGGAATGGTGGACCAATCAAGGAAGGGACTTTTCGAGAGTGAATTATGGTCTCAGACTCAGTCACTCAAATGTCGCAGGAAGGAATGAGAAATTGAGATTTTCCGGGCAATTGGGCTTTACCAGAGCGCTTGACATACAATATAGCAAACCTTACATCGACAAAAATCAAAAGCATGGATTGGCCTTTCAGTTGAATTTCAATGAAAATAAAACCATCCCCATCAGATCAGCTTTCAATCGTCAGGAGTTTTACACCGCAGAGGACGAACGCATTCTCAGAAAGAATATCAGTACAGCCATCAGATATACTTATCGCCGAAGTTTTTTTAATTTTCACTTTGTCACACTGGGCTATAATTTCACTTCGATAGATCAAGAGGTTTTGGATGAAAATCCAATTTATTTTCAAAACGGAGGAACAAAACTTCGCTATCTATTTGCAAACTATACCTTCCGACATGATAGACGGGATAATGTCGCCTATGCGACGAAAGGCGAATTACTGCAGGTATCAGTTACTAAATTTGGGCTCTTCTTTGTCGATGAGCTTGATGAAGTCGAAGTCAGTATCACTGCAAATAAATACTTCCAGCTTAACGATAGATTTCATTTCAATTCCGGTTTAACGGCAGACTGGTTTTTGAGTCAAATCCAGCCTTATACCTTGGTGAGAGGAATAGGGTATTCGCCAGATTTCATCAGAGGATACGAGCTCAATGTGGTGGAAGGTCAGCAGCTCTATGTACATAAAAACAGTTTCCGATGGAAGTTTCTCGATAAAGAATACGACATTTCAAAGTATTCTAAATTCGAGCAGTTTAGTTCAATTCCCATCAAACTTTATTTGAGTGCCAATTTTGACCACGGCTATGTCAAAGATCGGAATCAAATACCCGAAAATGCTCGACTGGCAAACACCTATCTATTCGGTTATGGGTTGGGTGTGGATATGGTGGGTTTCTATGATTCAGTGCTAAGATTTGAATATTCGTTTAACAACAGCGGCGAAGGAAATTTCTTCTTCAACTTCAAAACTCCTTTCTAAGCGATATATCCAGAATTACGCCAGTAGTCTTTTTCGGCTCTTGGCTTAATGAGACCGAAGACCGAAGAATCCAGACTCTATCCATTAGTATATTTTTTGATGTTGTTTCAAATGCAAGGTTAATAGACTGAAGACAGGAAACCGAAGAATCCAGACTCTATCCTTTAATATATTATTCGATGTTGTTTTTGACAGTAGACCGAAGACAGGCGACGAGAGCCTCAAGACATAATGACTCGTCAAATCTAGGCAAGCCCAAACAATCCACTATCGCATCGATAGCTCAATGGATCTTACCAATTGTATTTTGCTTTATCGACTTACTTGAAAAATCGCTTATAATTACACAAGATTATCCGCTACTTTGCCAGTTGGGCAGAAGAGACAAGAATATAAATAATTAGTGCGAATTGATAATTGGGCGTTTCGGCTTGCCTCGTTGTGGCGGGTCTTAGGTCTTCGGTCCCAATAGGCAAATACAATAGGGCTACTGGCATCATTGAGGATACCCATATAATTATCAAATATTTTTTATCAAAGGTATTGTGCATGTAGTTGAAAATTAAAATTTTTAACTAATTTCAATAGGCAAATTTTTTCCATCCATGAAGCAATTCCTTTTTATAAGCTTCCTCTTTCTCCTAACGGCTAGATCCTATGCCCAAACAGATCCTTTAATCCAGGTTCATGGTGCCAGAAATCAAAGCCTTGGGAACATTCGCGTATTTGGAAACTCCGCATGGAACTATTTCAATAATCCAGGTGCACTTGCAAAAGTAGAGCCGGATCAGATCGTGGTAGGCTACGATCATCGTTTTGGTCTCAAGGAGCTCAATACCGTAGATCTAGCCGCCACCATTCAACGCAACTTTGGAACGCTAGCCTTAGGAGTGACCAGATTTGGAGGAAAGCTATTCAATCAACAATCGCTAGGACTTGCTTTCGCAAATCAATTGGGAATTGTCAGTGTCGGAGGAAAACTCGAATGGTATCAAACCAACGTAGAGGGATTTGGCTCTGGAAATAGCCTGGTCTTCAGTCTCGGAGGAATCGCTGAATTGGGGCCAAAATTCAATTTGGGAGCCACTATCTCCAATCTAAATAGAGGAAGGCTAAGCAAAAACAATGACCAAAGGCTTCCCACAGGAATAAGTCTTGGGTTGAATTATACACCGATAGAACAAGTTCAACTCTTTGCAGAAGTAGAGAAAGACATTCAGATCTCCCCGGTTTACAAGTTTGGATTGGAATACAGTCTAAAGGATTGGCTATTTCTTAGAACAGGAATTAATTCCAATCCTACCAAAGTCTTTTTTGGATTGGGGCTTAAATATGAAAGACTTGGAATCGATTTTGGTTTTGGCCAAAACAATCCATTGGGGACGACTACCCACCTGAGTTTATCCTACCAGTTGGACTGATGAGATACCTGCGTGTGATCGGCTTTCTGAGCTTTTGGGCTTTGATTTTTGGGGAACTGAAAGCCCAGGCACCGCCAAAAGTAGCCATCGATCTGGAGCAATTAATCGAGCGACTTTTTCCAGTGCAGGATGAAGAAATTGATTATGAGGCAATTTATGAAGTGCTTTTTCAACTTTACTCCAACCCCATCGATCTCAATAGAGCTGATTCTGAAATTCTCCAAGCAAGTTACCTCTTGAATCCCGAGCAGATTAACAATCTAATCAGCTACCGAAATGAGTTTGGAGACTTTATTTCCCTATACGAACTTCAGGCAGTTCCGGGTTTTGACTGGAATACGATAGATCAAATCATTCCTTTTTTGACCCTTGGTAATCAAAGCAGCGGACAAACCCGTCCCTTTTGGGAAAGAGTAAGAACGGAGGAACAGGCTTATGTTCTTTTTCGTCATCGTAGAGTATGGGAAACCAGAAAGGGGTTTTCGCCAGCTGACACCAGTTCGACTGGAAGGATTTCTTCCCGATATCTAGGTGGACCAAATGACCTCTACCTTCGATTTCGGATTCAGCACGCCCGAGATTTCAGTTTGGGAGTCACGCTGGACAAAGACGCAGGTGAGCAATTTGTCTTGGATAGAAAAAGTGCCCGGTATGGTTTTAACTTTCTTTCATTTCATTTTACCAGATACAATATTGGCAAATGGAAAACTGTCAGTCTTGGAGATTTTCAGGTTTCATTTGGTCAGGGTTTAGTCTTCGGCGCGGGATACTCACTAGGAAAGGGAGCGGAAACGGTTCCTACAGTACGGAGAAGCAGTGTAGGCATTACGCCCTATACTGCGGCTTTGGAATTTGGTTTTTTTCGAGGATTCGGGGCCACTTATCGTCACAAAAAATGGCAAAGCACAATCGTAGCCTCGTCTGCCTCGAGAGATGGACGCGCAGGCCAAGCATTAGACACACTGGAAAATGCCAGTGTATTTATTTCATCATTCAATCAAAGCGGCCTTCATCGGACTTCAAGCGAAATTGCTACCAAGAATCGATTTAGAGAATGGAGCTTTGGCACTAATCTACAATACAGTAGCTCAAACGGTAAATTCCACGTTGGCTCAAACTACCTTTTCACCAAATTCGATCAGCCTTGGCAGCGTAATCCTACGCCATACAATCAATTCGAATTCAACGGGAAAATCAATTCCCTTGGAAGCATTTATACAAGTTACAATTGGCGAAACTTTTACTTGTTCGGCGAGTCGGCTTTTTCACAATCCGGAGGAAATGGGACGGTGCTTGGATTTATCTCAAGCTTGAGTAAACAAATTGATTTTTCTTTACTCTGGAGAAAATACGACCGAAATTTCCACAGTTTCTACGGAAATGCCTTCGCAGAAGGAACCCGGGCAATCAACGAAAGTGGCATCTACATGGGAATTCAAGTGAGGCCCAATCTTAAATGGAAAATCAACGCCTACTATGATTATTTTAGCTTTCCCTGGCTTCGATTTCGCATGTACGCTCCATCAAGCGGGCACGAGTGGCTCACTCGTGTCACCTACCAACCAAGTCGGAATCTGAACGCTTTTTTCCAAATCAGGCAAGAGCAAAAAGACAGGAATCTACCTGACTCCGGCGAACCCGCCCTGAATCACAGACTGGAAACTATCCAAAAAATTAATGGACTTTTCAGTCTCGAATATCAAATAACCAAAGACTTATTTATCCGCTCGCGCGTGCTTTTCAGCAGTGTGGATTTTAACAGCAGACGGACCACAGGATTTATGATTCTACAAGATGTACAGTATGGTTTTGGGGCATTCAGATTGACAGGTCGGGTTGGTCTATTTGATGCCTCTGACTATGAGAATCGTATCTATACCTTTGAAAATAACGTACTTTGGACTTTTTCGATACCCGCTTACTTCGGTCAGGGCATGCGCTATTATCTAGTCGGTCAGTACCGGTTTAACAGTCAGCTTACCGCCTATTTCAGGTTTGCAAGGACCAACTATACAGATCGAGAAGAGATCAGTTCTGGCCTGCAGCAGATCTCAGGACCGCAGCAGACCGAGAGTACTTTTCTGATTCGATACCTTCTTCATCGTTAAATTTCCATCAATGGTAGCTTTTCGACTCTGATTTTATCTAATTTCGAACAAATTCAAAACCCTATGAAACGACTTTTACTTGCAGGCCTACTGCTTATTTTCAGCCTGAATTTGGCACTGGCACAAGCCCTCGATCTCAGTAAGATGAGCAAGATGGATGGCTTTGTGCCTTTCTATCTGGATGAAGACAAAGGTAAAATCTACCTTCAAATTGACGATCTTGACGAGGAGTTCCTGTATGTCAATTCACTTACAGCAGGTGTAGGATCCAATGACATCGGACTGGATCGTGGCCAACTTGGCGACACTCGAATAGTGGAATTTCGTAGATCAGGCAATAAAATTTTCCTGGTTCACAAAAATTACGATTTCAGAGCCTATTCTGATAATCCAGACGAAGTGCAGTCGGTCAAAGATGCCTTTGCTGAATCCATCCTTTGGGGATTTGAAGTTGCCCAAAAGAATGGTAATTCCATTATAGTTGATGCAACAAACTTCTACCTACAAGATGCGCACGATGTGACGGGTAGACTAAGTCAGAGTCGTCAGGGTACTTTCAAAGTGGATGCTAGTAGATCCGGTCTCTACTATCCGATGACCAAAAACTTTCCCCAAAACACGGAAGTCGAAGCAACGATCACTGTCACTGGAGACGCTACCGGTGCTTATCTGAGATCCGTCACCCCTACTCCTGATGCAGTCACAGTGCGGCAGCGTCACAGTTTTATCCAGCTTCCAGACGATCAATACGAGCCAAGAGAATTTGACCCAAGAGGAGGATTTGGTAGTATTTCTTTCATGGATTTCACGACTCCAATCTCTGAGCCGATCATGAAGCGCTATATCTCCAGACATCGACTGGTCAAGAAAAATCCAAAAGCGGCTGTATCCGAGGTGGTGGAGCCGATTATTTATTATCTCGACCGTGGCACTCCTGAGCCAGTAAAATCTGCGTTGATTGAAGGTGGCAACTGGTGGAATCAAGCGTACGAAGCAGCTGGATTTAAGAATGCATTTCGGGTAGAACTTGCACCTGAGGGAATGGACTTGATGGATGTGCGATACAATGTTATTCAGTGGGTACATCGCTCGACAAGAGGCTGGTCCTACGGCGCAAGTGTAAGAGATCCTCGTACCGGTGAGATTATGAAAGGTCATGTTTCATTGGGTTCGCTTCGGGTTCGTCAGGATTATTTGATCGCGCAGGGATTGATACAGCCTTATGAGAATGGTGATACTCCGGATCCGAGAATGTTGGAACTGGCAGTGGCCAGATTGAAGCAACTATCCGCACACGAGATTGGGCATACCATTGGTCTGGCGCATAGCTACGCTACTTCGACCCAAGGACGATCATCGGTAATGGATTATCCCTATCCAGTAATCACCGGAAAT
>Ga0136560_1002126_pt1 | contig 10038 bp, 12 predicted proteins | sample AntRauMeHopE1497_FD_104925 | JGI IMG/M metagenome (GOLD analysis project Ga0136560, IMG submission 104925) | Saline lake microbial communities from Rauer Islands, Antarctica - Metagenome Hop E1 #497 | ecosystem: Environmental > Aquatic > Non-marine Saline and Alkaline > Saline | place...
CTTCCCCAGGCCTCTAGGGACTACTTGCGAGTCGGTGAGATGATCGAGGACAAGTGCAATGACGCCTCCCTCGTGTTCGTGACTCTGCCCATCCCTCGAGTGAGTCAGAGCTCGCGCTAGTACATGGCGTACCTCTCAGCTCTCGCGCGAGTGTCTAAGCCTCGTCTGCACCACGTCAACACCCAGGAACTTGTTCCCCACGCATCACCGGGAGGCGATGGCCAAGACATCTATGATGAGCTGCAGCGGCGTCTGGAAGCGGAAGACCGGCAAGAGGGGTACGAGGCGGGCGTGGCAATGGAGGATGCAGCCAAGGCGGCGCAAAACGTCGCTGGTGTCGAGGCAGGGCGTATGGCGGGCGGGGGTGGAGATCTCGCCTCGGCCGGCGAGCTGCGTTCACTCGGGGTACACGGTCCTACGTCCGGGGCATCGAGTAATGCAGAGGAGGCGGGTTCCTTGCACACGGCAGAGCTTGCCGCTGTTGATGCTGCCGCTGGTGGCACCGGAGGTGGTGGCCAAGGCACCCGTCAGGTGAAGCAGTTGGCAGCGGATCTCGGCATCGTGGCACCCATGGACATGGATGAGATGTTCACTACCCGGTGCTCTGGCCCTCCAGTCGTGTTCCTCCGAGGGAACCAGAAGAGCGTGCTGACGTTCATGTCGTGAGCATAGCATGCCCAGACTGAGTCACAGTTGCGGTGTGCAATGTCCTGTCCCTGGCAATGGAAGTGTCGAGGTGACAGCAATTGCGAATTTGCGATAGCTCGTGGCGTTGTCGTCTACGCCACGAGTGGCATGTGCTTGCCTGGGTGCTGGCTCTGTCCGACCATGACTCATGACTCATTGTGAAGGGTTGAGCGCCGCACAGATTACAGCTCATAGCCCTCTTTCCGTAACCTGGTGCTGCTCACTCGTGATTGTGCTGATTATATACAAGAGGTAAATCTTTAATTTCTACAGGCGGGTCTATGGACTAAATTTACGTTCTCCATGACACACCACACCCCGGTCGGACAGACACTAATATCTCCCGCTTGGTCATACCAGTGCTTTCCCCGCAATTTGGCTGAAGTGGTGTGGAGCGATAATCAGGGCCAGCCGCTATGCCGCAGAACGCATTGAGATTATGAACTGCTTCCCCCCGTGCCCTCATCTCACGCCCCTCGTCACTGCTTCAACTACAGTGCCTCAATGAGCTACACGTCGCTTAACCGGTCGGCTTACGGTATCGTTGGCTCATGGCCATCTACTGCCGCCTGGAACACGAGTCGCGCTTGATTGCGCGCCTCCTGCCTCCTTCCTGGACCGTAGCAGTTGCTTCCTCCGCAAGCACTACCTCACAGACCCCTCGGCTTTTGCAGAACGCGAACCTCCCTAAGGTGCACGGATATGTCTACTGATGCAGAGGCTCGCACAGCAGTAGTGGTGGGTTTCCCTATACTTTTTACCGGGGAGGTGCAGCACCTGTGCAAATCTGTTGGCTCGGATCGCGTCTGCAAGAGATTTTGTCATCCCGGCAGAATCTATCTGCTGCCTCTATTCGTGCTAGTGTCTGAAGGCATGGGCGCGTTGCTGCCAATACTCTCCCGTCACGAATCAGGAACGAGAGGGGGTATATGTAGACCTGTCACTAGCACGAATTCGGGATTTCCGAGTGACATATACACTAGATCTGGTGGCCGCATCCTAAAATTGGGCCAAGATACGACCTACTACCTATGGCTCGCGAGCCATCATCAACATTTTTATCCGCGCAGACCCTGCACCATGCCCTGAAGCAGTTGTTGCGCAAGGCGAGTGGCTTGCTCCTGCCCGGGCAAGCGCCTGAGCGGTTCAATACATTCCACCGCGATGGAGATGCCTTCCTCATATCTATTAGCCTTGTAGTACGTCCGAGCCAGGGCTAGCTTTGGTCGCAGGTATTCAATGCTATCTAGGCCAAAGAGTTCGCCCCGCTTGGAGAGGCATTCCGTGTAGGTTCGAATGGCCTTGTCGTAATCGCCGTGCACGCTGTATGCATTCGCCAGGTTATTCAACGCGCGAAGGAACTCTTCCATTGCGCCCGGCAAAAGTTCCCGCAGCAGAGAAGCGCACTCCTCGTGCTATTTAATGCCTTCTTCGAGTTTCCCTAATCCACAGAGAAAATTCGCGTAGTTTCCTAGCAGAGCGATATTGTCGATACCAATCGCATCGCCGATTTCCAACAGCTTTGGCAGCTGTTTGCCGTAAATTGCGAGTGCTTTTTCTGGCTGTTGCAGCTACATATGACAGTCCACAGCTGCACTCACCGTGGCTGCGAAGTTATCAGAAGATGCCTTCATATCGAGGGCCAGCTCAAGATTCGATATCGCAGAGTCCAGGTCCCCAAGCGCATGCTAGCACATCCCAATATAGGCACACGACTCGTGATAAGTTGGGTGCGATTCCGTCAGGACCAGCTCTTGCACCACGCGACAGGTCTCGTACGCAGCAAGCGCAGACGAGTAGTCGCCCACGGAAAAGTACACGCTTCCAATGCCGGCCAGGGCAAAACAATATTGAGTGTCTGCGATGTTGGCCCTCTGAAGGCCATCCCGACATCCCTCGAATAGACGGAGGGCATCACCAGCATGCCCGAGGTCTCTATAGCACTACGCGAGGTTGTTCTGCGTCGTGATGTATTCAGGATGCGTTGCCTCCAAAATCCTACCTTGTGCTTGTAGCACCGCCTCATACGTCTCCTTTGCCCGATTCATATCACCCTTCAGTAGGAGGCAGTCGGCTCGCTGCCGCTTCGTTGCGAGTACCAAAGGATGATTAGGAGGGACGCCTGCCTCCTGCCACTTCTTGCACGTTGAAAGACATTCCTCAGACCTGTCGAAATGACCCTTACTTCCTAGCAGGCTAGCTGCACCAAGCAAGCATCCGCACATCTCACGCATGTACTGGAGCCTGATAGGGGCTCCAATGATCTCTCTTACGCGAAGGTGAAGATCTAGAGCTGAATCTACCAAACCCATGCCTTTCAAAATACTTGCTCGTTCTAGTAGCAGCGCAAGCCACTCTTTGCTAGATTCTAAGCGGCCGGCAGCCCGCAGAAGTGCCTCGCATCTATGGGTCTTCTCCAAGGCCTCGTCCAGGTAGCCTTGCTTCGCCCTGCACTGCGCCTACATGAGATGCGCCTAGAGAACAATTGAAGTGTCGTCAGCAAGCGTTTTGGCGGACACGGAAACCACCCGCTCATAGATCCGTTCAGCATCGTCGAACTTCCCCATGGCCAGCTTACAGTTGCCGGATCGCATCAGCACATCAAGGAACATAGGGTGATCCGAACCGTATGAATTTTCCGCCATTGTACTGGCAGAACTATTGAACACATCGTCTGCGTCCTTCCATCGACCGAGCTACAGCAGACAGTCGCCGTAGGACAAGGTGAGCTCAAAGTATGCGAGCGCTACCTTGGGAAGTCCTGCTGCTTCGAATGTCCTAAAGGCCTCTTGATACAGTCGAATTGCTTCCCTCAAGTTGCCTAAGTTGTTGTGGCAGTCTGCTAGGCTTGCAGTTGCGACCACTCGATTCATCGGAAGTGTGCCCCAACCACCTCCCCCAGTGCTAGACACACTCATATCTTGATCCATGAACGCCAGAATCTGCTCATAGATCGGGAGAGCTTCCTTCCATCGATGCAGGTTCGCAAGTGCTTCTGCAGTCGCAGATAGTGCTGGTATTGACAACTGCATTGCTGGTGGTAGACACCTCAGGATACCCAGCGCGGTCTCATCGAACTCAGCTCGCATAAGCAGGTTGCTTACCAGCACTGCATCCAAGGGTATCCCACTGATGCGAGAACCCGGGGGTACAGATAAACACCCCAGCCTGTGTATCACCCGAGCGACCAAAGGACGGAACAATGGCCCGAAGGATGCGAGCTGGGCCAGTCGAGCAAGCAAATATGCCTCCGAGTTACCACCAATCTACTACATATCGCTGATTTCACCCAGCATCATCTCAATGCTCCGCTGCAGGCGATCTCCGTCCTGCTCACCATTCTCAGATCGTTTGGATGCGGAGTTCATGACAGCGGCACCTATCCCGCTCGTAGCACGAGCACCTTTTGCTTCTGGCGTGCTGCCTGGGCTCAAGGCATCGTGCCCCCAGATTCCGAGCCAGTCCATGAATGCCTCCTTTGGCAGACCCAGTAGACCCTTAGCCGCAAAGCTACGTGACGCAAGGATCATTCCTTCGACCATGCTCAGCGTACGTTGTGAGAAGTCTTTACGATCCCTGAAAACAGCTGCGGCCTCGCGAAGACAAACCGACAGTGCAGCACCTGCCGGACTATACAGCCGGGGCAAACCGCACGACAGCAGTAACCTGTGCCAAGCTATGCTTGCATTTCCGGCGGCGATTCTCGCGCTGTCTGGTGAAGACTCAGAGCCGATTATGGCACCAGTGCTTGCTCCGTCTGCTGCTTCTACATGTGGCGAGTTACCTTCGTGCACGGACGCAGCATGCACAGCTCCAACATGTCGAAGCCCCAGACCAGCCTCATGCAGTGCTTCCTTCGACGCGGATCGTAGACCAGCCGCGAGATCGGCCGTCATACGAGGAAGTGATACTGCGTGCTTGTACAGACCTTCCTTGCCTTCCATTGCTGCGAGCATGACTGTACGAGCAAGGGCTAGCCTGTCTGGGGATTGCAGTGCTCTCGTTGCCGCAACCAGTTTCTCCGTGCTGTCCATGCCCGGGTCATGACCTTGATTCAAGGAGACATCTGGTGACACCGTCGGCTGACCAAGTTCAGCAAGAAGAGCTGCAGCGCGCGCCGGCATCATGCAGTTGAGCTGAGGCAGATTTCCAAAGTACCAGCTAGGACACCCCACAGCAACTACTGCAACCGGCTGTTCTGACCCATCGGTGCATGTCCAGACAATCGTGCCTGTATCTCGAGACAAGCTGCATATGCTGACTCGCAATCCTTTGATTGTCGAGATACTTTCCTCTCGGGCCTAGAGCCAGGCCAGCACAGCTTTTGACAGTTCCCGCCGCATCCAACCAGCTTCGGGCCATTCAAGGAAGTTCGCTTTGGCCGAGGCGACAGATAGCCTGCCTTCGATACAAAAGGCAGCCTCTTGCCTCTTAGTTGTTCCCTGGGCTGCTTCTGTTCCTCCCTCATCGCGAGTAGGACCAAACAGGACACCCCACGCGTAGGGCGCGGCCTCGGGCGACAACATCCAGTCGATCCAAGCTATGTCCGGGATCAGCAGTCGGTGCGTGTCCAGCACCATGCGCTGCCCGTTCGCCAGCCGATGCACCTCCACGTCGAAAGGTAGCGGATGCACCGGCCTTGCCGTCACATCTGCAGTTGCGTCTGCTGGCATCTGAGTCGATTTTTTGTTTGTAATTGACGTTATGGAGCGAGCCGGACATCCGTCCAGTCGAACCCCAGACCGCCGTACCGATGCAGAGATCCAATCGGGGTCCTCATTCTCTGAGAGAGAGGACTTCGCGGCGTCGCCATGTAGTTCCGCAGAAGCGTCTCCCGGCGGCGCCGCCCCCAGGGGGGCCTCCAGCGCCTCGATGAATCGCGTACATGGCCCAAATGCCTTCGTGACACCAGCCAGCCATGACGGACCAACTACGGGTATAGAGGCAGTCTGAACGGCACCGTCACCAGGTATGAGCGTTCGAATTCCTTCTTCTTCTTCTTCTTCTTCTTCTTCTTCTTCTTCTTCTTCTTCTTGCTCACTTGCACCGCCGTCGCCGTACGTGTGCCGAATGACAGTTTTGCAATTCTTGGCCAGAGGGGCGATGTGAAATCGTGCAGCGAGCGGTAAAACCACACGCTACATGCACGTCTCGTCCTGGTGGATCGTATCACCACCATCCGATGATCCCACTCGAAGCGTGTCACCCCCGATCGCCAGCTTCGCTTGCACCTGCACTCTCTGTACACTCGCCACGCCATCATCGTCCACATACGGCACATCGACGATGGTGCTCAGAGGTGCATTCACATGGATCGAGTCCATGCCGTGAATGTATCGGTTGGCATTGACCTCGAGTTTCATCACCTTGGCTGCCATGATCATCGTGCCGTAGATGCCCTCGGAGTCATCCGGAGTCTTGAGGAACAGGCCAAATTCACGATGGATTGCCTTGGCACCGCCAGCCACTCCACCAACCGAAGCAGCTACAAGTCCTCCCTCCTCCACAACCGGGTCATCATCCTCGCCAGGCAGGGACCGGCTGGCAGCAGCGGCCCGCTTGGCCGCTTCGACCTTCTTTAGTAGTCCCGGCATTGATACCGCTGCCTCCGCGGCATCGCGGATGAACTTGATACCCACACTTTCTAAACTTGTAGCTCTAGTATTCATCTCATGTGCAGCAACCGCTATCTTCGATCTGGCTGCGTCAAAGCTCGCCTGCGGGTCTTTCGGTCCTTCGTCGTGCGGCGATTGAAAGGGCCCCGTAAACGCTTGCTAGATTCCGGCAGGGCTACCAGACATGTCAATTCCAATATATTTGGGCAGCCGTGTCGTAGACCCAGATACATTCAAGGGTTTGCGCTCTACATTCCTATGGTCACCGACGGTGGCCGAAGCGATGCCAATGCCTCCAGCCCCCGATGCAGGTCGCAGAGCAGCCTCACCACTACCGCATTGTGGCACCATAGACTAATCTGAAGATTGCGCCAATTCGTCTGAGGTGCTGATCGTGGCTGCAGGAGAATCCAAATTACTTCGATCCTTATTTGTCGCATCAACCCCGATCTCGTCGATGCAATCCTACAATGCAATTTCGAAGGCATCGCTGCCATCCATCGAATCAGTAACAACACAGTAAGAGAAAGTTAAATACCCGTACCGTGTAAGTTTGGCGCTACGCAGGGCAACAGGTGTTGCCAACTATTTCATCGTCAAGATCAAGATCTGGTGTATTGTAATGCGTACCTAACTATACCAGATTGTTGATACCTGCAAGGAAGTAGGAACTAGCGAAACTAATTGCCTTCAATTTACAAGCTGTGAGGGATATATTCAAGAGCCAAAGTCTCGAGCGAAGTCTAGGTTGTGTCGATATAAGGCAGATTGGTTACGAGGGAATGCATTATTCAAGCTGCGCCCTGCTCGTCATTTCGGCATACGGAGTTGCACTTTGTCTTGCAACACCTCTCCCGCCAATCGTGCCATGTTCGTTGACAGCGTGCAACGCACAATAGCTCGGATGTTACTCAGATGAGAACAATGATCGAACTCTGCCAGGTCCCAACCTTACGAACGTCCAGGTCACATATGACGTGTGCTAGCGGTTCTGCAGTTACTAGAACTATTCGTATGCTGGTGTAGAATATGGATCTTAGTGCTTTTGCGGAACTAAATCTCCTGATAGCTCAAGGATAGCACCGATGAAGGATTGCAATGCGCAGATGTGCAATGGAAATTCCTCTCAACCGTGTGGCGGGGCCGATCGCATGCTTATATTTTAGGTTGCATCGTGTGAGCAAGTGCCCGTGAAGGCGCCATACTGCGACCCCACCGAGACGATCACCACACGAATCGACAGCCTAATCAACACAATGACAATTCAGGAGAAAATAAGCTGCGTTCATTCAGGCGGGTGTTCCATAGGCGGCATTGGCATCCCAATGCAGGACCTGTGGAGGGAAAGTCTGCACGGCCTCAGGTATAACTGCGCGAGAGACGTGGATGGTCGGGGCGATGCGAACCCTGTGTGCGCAACCAGCTTCCCGCATGCCCAGCTGCTAGCTGCCAGTTTCAACCGATCGGCTTGGACCGCCGTGGGCGATGCCATTTCATCGGAGGCTCGGGGTTTCTACAACCTGTGGATGCTGGGGAACTCGACCGAGTCCAGCCACGCGCTTTCATTTTTCGCTCCGGATGTGAATCTGTGCAGAGACCCGCGATGGGGCCGCTGCGTGGAGGTGCCAGGAGAAGATCCGTTCCTTACCGGCGAGTACGGGCGACATTACGTGAGGGCGATGCAGGCTCAGGATGAGCACGGGTTCTACAAGACCATGTGCAATCTAAAGCACTATAATTCGTACGACGTGGAAAGGGGAAGCGACTCACAGGGGCATGGCCTTCCGTACGAAAGATCTAGTTTTAATGCTGTGCTGAGTCCCCGAGACATGGTTGAGACCTATCTCTAGCATTTCCGGACCATCGCGATGGCTGCGGAAAACCAGGGTGTCATGTGCAGTTACAATGCTGAGAATATCATTGTAGACGGCGTGCCGTCAGGGGAGGTGCCTTCGTGCGCGAATTCGCTCTTACTGAATGCAGTACTGCGCGGAATGTTCAATTTCACTGGGATGGTGGTGAGTGACGCAGGGGCTGTCAACGGCATCATGGTCGACCACAAGTACACAAACACGACATCTGCGACCGTGCAAGCGGCGCTACGAGGAGGTACTGATCTTAACCTCGGCAGCTTCTATTCCGACAACTTGCAAGGTGCATTGAACGATGGTGCCGTGACGATGGCTGACGTGGACCTCGCCTTGACGAGGGTGTTCTCGTAGTATTTCCGCTTGGGTGTTGTGGAGACTCCAGGGAACACGCCATGGTCCCAGTACGGGCTGTCGGACATCGACTCAGAGTCGAATCGACAGCTGGCACTGGATACAGCCACGCAAGGGATGGTGCTGCTTTCCAACAAAGAGGGGGCACTCCCGGTCGCCCCTCATAATCGCATTGCACTCGTCGGACCTCACATTAATAGCACCACCGAGCTGCTTGCCAACTACTACGGCGAGAATCTGCTGGTGCAGAGTCATTCTCCGCTCATGGCATTCCAGGCAAGAAGTGACGTCACAGTGGCAGCATTCGCGGGGGGTTGTGCCTTGGCCGGCAATGACACGTCTGGGTTTCAGGCGGCGCTGGAGGCGGTGGACAAGGCGGACACGGTGCTGTTGTTCCTTGGCCTCTGGACCATGCAAGGTAAGCAGAACTCAACGGATAATAATGCTGCTATGGAGAGGGAAGGCTTCGATCGCACGTTACTTACACTTCCAGAAATACAGAGGAACCTGAGCCGGGCCGTGATCGCCCGAGCGAAGGGAGCTTCGCCTCCCAAGCCCGTTGTGGCAGTGTTCATCAATTCCGGTGGGCTGGACGCGAGCGAAACATACACCAATGCCGATGCAGTCCTGGAGGCATTCTACCCCGGGGAGCTGGGTGGAGACGCGATCGCCGCTGTGACGATGGGGGACATGTCGCCGGCAGGGAGACTGCCGACCACGATTTATCCTGCTGCTTTCACCGCCCGCCGGAACATCACGGACATGATGATGCGACCCCACACTAACCCTGCTGACCCTGTAGGCTCGGTCATCCCAGGCATCACTCATCGCTTCTATCCCAAGAACGAGACGATTTATCCGTTCGGCTACGGGGAGTCGTACACGACGTTCGAGGTGACCCAAGCAGCGTCCTCCAGCTGGAGCCAGAGCGTGACTACGTCGCAGCTCAAGCAGGGCTGGAGCGGGTACTACGACAACCCCCCTCAGCTGAATGGATTGCCTTCGTACACGGCGACTGTGAAGAATACAGGCAAAGTGGCGAGCGGTTTCGTGATGCTAGGGTTCGTGTCAAGGTCGGATGATGCAGCAACTCAAGGCGGCGGCATGGAGTCGCCACTATAGAGCTTGTTCGGCTTCGCCAGGGAAGAACTGATCCTCCCCGGCGAGTCCAGATCGGTGACGCTGGGGATGCCTGCGCAAGTGCTTGGTGTCGTGAGCGAGCAGGGACAGCAGAATGTGGGTCCGAGCCAGTGGTCGGTCCGGCTTGGTGGTGACCCAACAGGATTTGCAGAGGGCACATTGGCAGTGACAGGGGACGTCCAGGAAATATTCACATTGCCGCTGCCATGAGCGACCAGAACTTTTTGCTTGCTTGCATCAGACTATTCAGAGTCTTAGGCCCTCAACTTGTGATGAGCAGCATCAGAGCAGTCGAGCCATACTCGACACTATCTATAGATCCATGCACACGACGCACTGATCGAACCAATTTCAAAGCAGCGTTGCAGGTCCCA
>Ga0136560_1002127_pt1 | contig 10038 bp, 8 predicted proteins | sample AntRauMeHopE1497_FD_104925 | JGI IMG/M metagenome (GOLD analysis project Ga0136560, IMG submission 104925) | Saline lake microbial communities from Rauer Islands, Antarctica - Metagenome Hop E1 #497 | ecosystem: Environmental > Aquatic > Non-marine Saline and Alkaline > Saline | place...
AGATTTGGATGATGTCTAGACTGAATTGTGGGCGCAATTGCAGTAGCTACGTGAGGTGCGATGAGGCTACCCGGGACATCGACCCATGGCTCTGCAGGGCATTCATCGCCGGCCTCGCACCCAAGGACTACTGAGCCATCAGCATACTAGATAAGTAGCTGAGACTGGACGGTCCCACTTCCACGGAGAGTTGAGATTCTCGAGGCGAAGACGGGGGCACAGCACGCACAATTCCCCGGGGGGGCGGCACACGCAGCTCCAACCAATGCGCGAGACTCTAGAATCGAGCAGGCTCTGGCTAACGATAATGCAAAACCAAGGCTTACTTTCACGATGTTTCGTTGTACGTCGTCGCCAGATTGTGTCGAATCTCTAATTGCACCTACAGATGACTACGATGGGTATGCTGGTGCAGCAATCTGAATGGTTGACTAGCCGACTCGCGTGTCTCCGCTGGTCGGATCACCAGAGCCAGGTCCGACTGAAATATCGGCTGCGGCAGACGCGAGACAATACTGCGCGATTGCAAGGCAACGCAGATCGTGTGCAACTGGTAACCGTGGCCAGAGCTCGCGGACCACACATGCCAACGCCACATCTGCATGCGAGTCGTGCTCAGGCGTATCCGAATCCGCATGCAATTCAACAGGCGGCCTAGAGACACCACCTAAGCTGTCCGCGTGCTTGCATGCATACATGAGCGCAGTAAGCTCGCCACGGATGCGAGCACACGTGCGTCGCATGCGAGTCAACGACTGCTCACTCATCGAGTGGCCTGGTCGATTTGATGTTAACTCTGATGATGTCACTGCACGTGCCGGCACAGCTTCATTGGCAACGCCCGAGCGCTGCTAATTTTGACATGCACTATCGCCACTGCACTCAAATAGCGCAGCTTCCCTAGTGACGACTGATCGCGTGGTTGCATCCATCGCCAGCCCGCCAAGGTGGGGAACCGCCATACTTGACGACCCGACTTCAACTCTGGCAACATGCTTGCTTTCCGGGGTTGATGCACTTTCTTGTGTATTTGCTGCTTGGGTTGGATGCGGTGTATGCAGGCACGGAGTCGCAGGTCTGATACGGTGCGCCTACAAGGTAGAGGTTGCTTGTCCAACCACAAATGGTCTGGATATCATTGAATTGGCAGCATCATGTAAGCCTCTGGAGGCTGCAGCAGATAGAGACCATACAACACGCCGGAGCAAATTGCACTAAGCAGTCCGATCCTTAAAGGTGTAAGCGTCCAATTCTTTCACGATACTCGAAGCAATGTGCACCGATAAACAGGATCGGAAGAGTACCTCATTATTCATGTGCATCTAGCCTAATGCCTGCATTCGATCAATATTATCTTCAGCGCATTTGAGCATTACTTGGTGGCCTGGTGCTATAGCAAAATGTGAAGGCGATGCGGATGGCTATGGCCCACTGTCACCTACACGTTCACGGTTACAGTGGCTACTAGCGCTGACCCCTAGCATGATTCCGAGCCATTCCATTAGATATCTTCCCACTTGTTTACCTATTAATGCAGCTCGCCGCAGCCTTCGTAGTGGCATGTTGGTGTCTCTGCACGTGGCATCGGAAAATTCCGACACAAGCTAAGAGATTGAATCTATAACGCCATCGGAGTCTTCATTCGAATTAAGGAGCTGCAGAACCGATTTAAGAGAATGCATACGCTCAAATGATCTGAAATAAGCACCCATTGCCCCAAAGTTTTGAGTCACCGCAGTAAGTGTATCACTCGCGAGAGTGGCACCAGGACATTTGTGTCATCATAACGCGCAACCATCCGCGTACTTTGCGAATCCCTTTTGAAGATGTTCGCGTAGATTAGTTGCGGAAGATGTTTAATGCGCGCGTACGTATCTCGTCGTAAATATTTCGAGCGATGTCTTTGTCAAAAACGACTCCGGACTAATCATCATTGGTCGCGGCAGCGCGGCGGGCGGCAGACAAGATCACTGATGCACAATTACAATTCGTGAGATTGGTAAATCGACGGCGATATTATCGATACGAGTACAACTCAATATGATGACAGCAAAGAAGAAACGGGCTCCGTATGTGTCAAGTGCCTGCTACGCATGCAAAGCAGGAAAGGTTAGGAAGAAACTTGCGCTCCTTTGAGCAGACTCGAGTCCACTAGAGTTGCTTATCGTCACCGAATGAATCGAGAATCGGAACCAATTTCATGTGCAATTCTATTTATCGCAGCGCAAATGCAGCGGAGATAGACCTTGCGCACGATGTGCTCGACTAGGAAAGCCATGTTCTACCGAAGCAATGATAGGTTACGCAGGGGAAGAGAAGTCCGCATCGACGGGCAGATAGGAGAATATGCCATCAAGGAAACGACAACGATAGGATCGAGTGCCCACAGGTGGGCACCGTTCAATGGATGCGCATCGTGGCACCCGACTATTCGGAGTACCGGATACATCAGAGCCGACCAGATCATATAGTGGTGACTCGACTACTGATGGGGACACACTTACCGGTCAAGCGAAGCCAAAGGCACGCAAGTTAGAAATTTATAGTATCAGCTCTATGCACGATGCCGAGCACGCTCGCGCGATGAATCCAGCGCGCGCGGCAAGTATGACGTTGTCGGCCTCACGTTTGTCCGGCCGCAACGCTGGCATCGCTGCACCGGTTGCGGCATCTAAAAACATGACAACATGTGATCATGGTTCAAGGACTGACCCCGAGCACACTTAGTATCACACGAGTGTGCCATATAGCAGCAGGTCAAGTTCCCAGGCAGCAAATGTAGGTCGATCACAGGCGGGGGGGGTGGATTGGACGGTGACACCGGCGCCACGTACGATGGGGTACGGGCAGGAGGGGCAAGTGGATGCCGAACTTCATGGAACGCAAGCTTCTTCTCAGGGAGGCACGCACGATTTGGCTCACCGGTAGCACTCAGTGAGTGCTACCGTCTCGATCCATCCGACCCCTTTCTGCAATGCGAGGCCACCTCCTAGCAGCAGCAGCAGCTGGGAGCATGCTTCGACTAATCGGCCCAACAACTAGGGGTCACTTTGCAGCGCTGGAATATACCCAGATGGAGATCAGGTCATGCACGCTGGCCATCTGTTGCATCTTCGTGGTGGCAAGGCGCACTACCAGCCTGGGAGGCGGCATATCCCACTACCTGGTAACGGTTCAAGTCTCGGGCAGGAGGGGCCAACCCACCGCACTGCAGTGCAGATCCATCACGACGCGGCACTGCGGTTCGGAGAATCACGTGGAAGCAGGAACATCAGCCACGGTGACAGGGTCGCAGATCGCGTCAGTGACATCCGTTTAACTGATTCGAATCAAGCCACGACCCAGGGTTAGGATCCGGTGGCAGGACGGGTGAATGAGAGTTTCATTCCCTCCGCTTCACGAAAAAAAACTGATGCGGCCAACCAGACAGACGGTGCAGAGGACTCATATTAGAGATAGTCGCCCCTGCATGGTTCCAGCGGTCTCTACTACAGCACGACGGGGCGGATTCGCAGGCAGGCCCAGGGCTTCTGGCATGGGCTCGAACTATAGTCGACCGTGCGAGCTGACCACGAAAGTCCGTTGAGTGGCGAGATCCAGTCCCTCCCCGTCTAGTGCAAGAGACTCGCTGCTGCTGTAGGGAAGGTGCTTGATTCTGAGCTATTGGCTGGAGTTGGGGGTAGATCCAGCCGATTAGCTGCATGCGCCGATGTGCTACTAGCTGATGACGCCTGGCTCGGAGGATTACAGTTGGGGCGCTCGGATGCGTCGAGCGAGGTCGGATCAGTAGATGGACGCGGGGACACACCGAACTCGACAACGCATGACGCACGCACAAGCCGCAGGCCTGGTAGTGCAGTATCAGGGACATCTTTCGCTAGTTCGAGCGGCGGAGGGAGCTGGAAGACTAATTCCACGCCATCGCATCGCCAAGTCCATACCCATCACGATACGGCCCCTTCCCTCGCCCCACATCGCTCTCGTGCATCGTCTTCCCTGTCTCTGCATGGGGGGCATGAACCTGCAGAGACTGTGCAGGAAATGCAGGGGCTTGGTCTAGACACCAGCATGCCGGTAGCTCAGTCCAGGAGAGCTGCAATGCTACAGAATGTCGCTATCAAACACCTTCCCGTGCCGGCAGCTCGAATGGAGTTTGCGTTTGAACCCAATCGTCCCGTGAGCTTGTACATAAACGATGCTGCAAGCCGAGTTCTTGGGTTTGGCTGCGAGCAACTGTCTGGATGCATCCAATAGGGATATCTCCCAATCGCATATGACCCTTCGTCCTGGTTGGCGAGAGGGAGGGCCGTCCTGCCTGTGATCGCAGAACGTAGAGCATGGCTGGTCCATCGCTCCAAAATGCGGCGCCTAATACAGGGCGATGTGCGGCGTCCGTGGGAGGGTCTCCGTCTATAGTCATTTGAAATGACAGAGACTGTTTACTTTGAGTGGTTCGACGAGGAAACGACAAGCGGGGAAGATACAAGCACATCCATGGGGAGTGAGGGAGGGGATGTATCTGCTGTGGATAATGCCTCTCACGCTGCAGGGGAATCAAAGACTGGTGCACCTGCACCGTAGACAGAGGGGCATCCGCGGCCACGGTTTCGATCAGCAATCAGCTACTTTAGTGATATAGTGGATTTGAGCCAATCGATCTGGATCCAACCATCTGAGAGAGGGGAAGGGTCTCGCAGATCAGGAGCAAGCCATGGGGACGACGAGTCGAGCAACTCGTCCCCGCCCTCGAAATCATCACCATTGCATCCTGATGCACCATGTAGGACGTATCAGTTCCCGGAGGGAAGTGCTTTGGCTTCATATTTCGTCAGTCTGGCTAGGTCGCAGGGTCTGGGAGGTCCGGCCGCAGCAAGCTCATCAACTCGGTCGGCGGGGGTTTCCAGGACGAGCGAAGTGCTACGAGGGGGGCGGAGAAGGGCTTTTGGAGTCGGTTGCACGACCGCTGATGGGCCTGCCGAGCAGACCTCGGTGCATCTCACACCGGCTGGTAATCTGGTCGCGGATGCCTCGGACCCACTTCTACGAATGGCATCACCATATCAGTTTGCAACTGCCGTGTAGGATTAGGAAGCGCCCGATCCTACGACTGAATAAGGCATTTTGGCGCCTTGGAGCTTGGTTGGATTCACGCCCCTGCCAAAGATCACGATTCTGTTGCAACAATTTTCATGTGACGCCGGTTAGCGGCTGATAAATTTGCACTCGAGGGCATCAACTGCGTATCTCCCAGAAACAATGATATCAGAACCGAATGCTACCGTTGCCCTTACCTTACAGCAACACCAGGAAGTTATCCAGCAAGCCATTAAACACCAGCCAGCCCAGCCTCACCCAAGCTTTCGTGTAGTCCGGAGTTCGGAATAGAATAGTTGATCTGAACACCAAAACCAGATGCGGATCTAGCTAGAGTTGTACATATTCTCTGCAGGCACACTAACAGTTTCAAAAGCTCCATTGCAAATTGGGCATGTCGTTTGATTCAGTGTGCAACTATGTACTCGCCGCTGGATGCTTTGCCGGTTCATTTATGTACTTTGGCCTCAATGGAAGAAAGGAGCTATTAATGGCCGGCCTTCGTCCGTTTAGTGCAAAACAAATGGACTATATATCTAAGCTGATCGCGAAGCGTGCCGACATCTCGAATGAAATTGATCAGAACGATGAACAAAGGCCAGCCGCCGATTTGTCGCTGCAAGGCGCAAATAGCGCGATATCAACCTTCGTGTACAGGTTGTTCCCGGCCGGCTTCGACTATATGGTTCCAGCATCGGCTGCACGCACGGCAGTTCGTAATCGATCCCTCAAATCTGGCTAGAAAGATGTAGAGGCCCAGCTTCCCGAAATCGAGGCACAAGAGCAGGCATCTATCTTTCTAAACGATTCCGTAGATGTGGCAACGCAAGCAGCTCGCGCAGCATACAATCGAACTGGTCTTGAGCTAGATTCTGTTAGAAGGGGCCGTTCAACACCATTGTTATTTCGACTTCGGGCAATGGATACATTTTGCCAGATCATGGAGGAAACGCAGGATCCAGCGTAGCCTGTTCGCGAGCTACTTGATATCGATGCTATAACTCCGTATTTACCAACAGCAAAGCTACACGCATTTCGCACTCTAGCATGCATGCGTCCAATGCTTCACTTCCGAACACGTGATGTGCTGATGATACTCAGCACATTTAGAGCGAATCTCATTGCTAACGTTCGTACCAGGCTTGCGAATGATATCGGCGACCTTCCTGTGACGGAACCGGAAAGATCTCGGGCACTTAAAGACTGGTAAGATCAAACGATATCACCATTGAGTAATACAATTGGCCCCGCCTGGTGGTATCGATATATTGCAATAACACGGCCCTTTCCACTGCATAATTCGTATTCTACTCAGGTATATTTAGTTCTCTGAAGAACAGAGGCTAGCCGCATTGATGAGATCCGGAGCTCCGAAATAGGCCGTTCATGTTTTTGACATGATCAGGCAAATCGAAAAACCTGAAAGCAAGAGTAGCAGGAATCTAGCCTTCGCTTCTATTGACGCATTTTTGAAGGAAATTGAGGCACCATTATTCAGAGTATGGATGGCACGCCTTTCGTAGTGAACAAATGGAGAATAAAGAATGTAATGAACAGGATATACTTTTTATAAATGCGTTTTCTTAAAATAATGCAAAACTCATTTGACTTTAGCAATAAACTTCTCCAGGTAGTACGGTTGATGCAAAGACCCGTTTCATTGGAGACCTGTTGAGTATTATAGAACTATATTCACTTAGGGATCAAATATATTGATAGAAACTTACTCATTTGACTTCAATAATACGAAGTATCTCCAGGAAGTACAGGTGGTTACAAGACCCCTGTGATTGGGACCATGTTACTTATTGTTGAGTGTACCAAATTCAATGTCAAATAGTTTTAATCGTTACTTCAGCGGTTTTTGCAATTGGGTTATAGGCTATAAATAGCCATCAGCATTGTTGATAATTTAAGACTTGGACTAGAAAATGAGACATATGTTTAAAGCTTAAAGTACGTTTCAGAGTCGCTAGCAATTCTTCTGCGATTCACCCTCGAAACACTATACAAAAATTTCAAATTTTTGGAATCAGATAACCATATGAAAACGACTCGATTGTCGATTGCTTTATCATTGCTTAAATGATGTACCGAATTGGACTTTCAATTCGATAGATGAATGAAGAAATACAACTACAATGTAATGCAGTTTAATGCAGTCAAATTAACGGTCGAATAAAACATGAATGAGCGTGTATGATCAATGGCAAGGTGGTATCATAATGTGATGAGCAGTCTAATTTGCACTCAATGGAAAATAAAATATTTCTGTATGCATGCAAATTTGAAATTGAGGGTGGGATAAATCGAAGATTAGTCTTATTCCCATCACCCTTCCCCGCTATCACTTATCCTGCGCACCTCGTTGCTTAATCGACAATAGTACCTCGAAGAGCTACACGCCATACGTGACTGCAAGTATAGTGTTGTAAATCTTATCCGAAAAGAACTTTTAGCGTTAAAGCATCACTACAAACAGATGTAGAGGACGTCACCACCCCTTTAGTTTGTTTGGTCTTGCCATGACAGTTCGTTTGTGATGTATAGCGTGGAACACCTAGACCCGTCACCGATTTTGATTTTATAGTAATATCTACATCGGCTGTCCATCCTGTGTTCTTCGGGAAAAAGCTTTATAACATCTCAATTCTGTGACAGGAATCAACCATCAAACTTTGCAATTGTAATAACTCACTTGATCGAGCTATTTGCTCTAGGCTATGATATGTGCAAAATGTTGGAATGGCTATATTCTCGGTTGCACTGTTGGAACTCATTCCTTTTTGCATTTGAAGGCCTGCGTAACGAAAGATTCGATTTAATGCAAGCATTAGACAGTATTCTACCATGCAGTGGGACTTATTTAGCTCATCAATATCCTATAACAACTATGAAATGTTCGCGTCCGTAGATTGATGATTTGCGTCGCATCAAAATCGGCAACAATTAGGAGAAAATCATGTTGTATTCTCATATCGCCTTCGATAAGAAGTCTGCACAAATCATGTTAAGTAAGGATATAGAAATTTGCTCGATGCAATAATTGTTGAGATTGCTGCATGGAACGAAACATTTTAATCGTGAAACTAAGTTTATTTAAACTAGGCGGTTACTTCTACAAATTTACGCACTCATAAGATTACCAATGATGAATAGTAGTTTTACCACTGGATGCACAACGAAACGAGATAACGCTGCAAGTAGACACCAACACGGCCCCACGTACACCGAAAGCTGAGTGTCAATGACATATTGAAGCACAACGAAATAGTCCAATATCGACCAATGCCAGCGTGCGTGTACTGGCAATCGCCGAGAAAGATTTGTTGGTACGTAGCGCCTCACCGTGCGTAAATATGTGTGCTTGAATTGTGACTTTCCCGGGTTACCCTATCTTGGATTCTCACGGAAACGTCAGAATGATCGAATTCGCATCCGGACTTGCCGAGGAGTGAACTTAAAGTAACCGCATAGGCATATTCAGCACCGCAAGCTTCTGCTCCAGATTACCAAGAAAATATGCAACCTAACGTACACCGTGCTGAATTTATGAAGTGCTCAGCTCTACCTGGCGATGGACCCGGTGGATAACCATGGATAAAGAAAGAAAGGAACCTAAGTTTATAATGGATTCCTTCTGCATGAATGAATATGCCTGGCGGCGCCGCCGCCAGACTCCGGTGGCGGTCCGGATCTTCAGCCAGGGTGGATCCGCTCCGATTGAAGCAGCCACCCCGGATGCTCTGTGCGCTACCAGCGATTAAAACATTGTCACATACATTGGGGAAATACCACAATCTGCTCCCAGCCGCTGCCTGTGGTCCAGTGTTGACATATGCATTCGGAATCGACACATCAGTGACTTCGTCGTGTTCAACAGGGGTTCAGTTTTTCTGTATTAAATTGGTGGCGTAATCGGGTATGAGCAGTAATGCATCTGTTCGTGCGTAGGAGGCTGTGTTGGCAGGTCACCTTGCTCTGGCAGGGTGGTCTGGGTCGCGATGGGAAGGCACGCTTCCGGGAGACGTACATGGAAGAGTGCTCGCTCCGTCTGAGTCTGCTGTAGCCGGGTTAGTCACGGAGCCCACCATTGTGTCACTTCACACTCGTGGCGAAGGCCCCCGTGGAATATCTGAATCCAGAGCGAATGCAGCTAGTGGTCATGCCATGCATCGGTACTTGCATGTCGGTGCTTATGATAATGAGAACATGGGAGACAGTGGTGGAACGCTTGCTGCAGCTGGTCTAGCGACTGCGATGCTATCTGGCACGCAAAATAATATTGGCCAATCGTATCCTCGACGTTCGCTCCCTCTGGCATCCTTTGACCCAGCGAGCCGCAGCGCAGGCACCCGGGAGGGCGTGACCGCGTCCAGTCCGTCGTCGAGAGACACCGCTCACCTCCCGGGCCACGGATTCGGAATCGGCTCTAGAGATATTTCGCTGGCCGGTCGATCACCGAGAAGGCCTGGGTCGCCACGGACAGGATCTAGCTCCGGATCTCCTGCTCGCCCTGACCGCGGAAACAGACAAGCCATGGATGAGCAATCAGCGCTTGCAGCCTCGTCGCCTCTCCGACGGGCCGCGGGCTTCGGATTCGGAGCTGGGTTCGGTTTCGGCGTGGAACCACACCCATCAGGTTCTGGATCACGACCAGCACTAAGGCTAGGATCAGAGTCCTCGATGTCCCGGACCTCCCGGGCCCCAGTGCCGCGTTCTCCCGTCAAAGTACTCGATGCACCTGGACTCCTGGATGACTTCTATCTGCAGCTGCTGGACTGGGGCATAGCGGAGGATGCAGTAGCCGCGGCACTAGGTTCCGTAGTGTACCTGTGGAAGGCGAGCACAGCAAGTGTGCAAGAGCTGTGCGACGCTGGATCAAGCAAGCAGGTCACGGCATTGAAATGGAGACCGCCAGCAGGTGCATCGCACGGCAGCGCA
>Ga0136560_1002128_pt1 | contig 10034 bp, 11 predicted proteins | sample AntRauMeHopE1497_FD_104925 | JGI IMG/M metagenome (GOLD analysis project Ga0136560, IMG submission 104925) | Saline lake microbial communities from Rauer Islands, Antarctica - Metagenome Hop E1 #497 | ecosystem: Environmental > Aquatic > Non-marine Saline and Alkaline > Saline | place...
CCTTAGCACCCTACGCTATTGGCCAATATGTTGCGATTAATGCGGCGTGGTCGACAAGCAGCGATCGGGATTTCGCGAGTTTCCACAGCTGTAGCTGGATCTTGGATAGCAACTAGGCATTTTGGCTCAACTGCAATCGCAGCGGCAAATAGCGTGCTCGGCCAGGATGGGATCGCGATAGGCATCGACAGTAGCACATAGGGAGTCAAAGTGGTTGCAATTGATGCTGGCCTGTCGATTGTACATAGTACAGCTTTGCGATACGATGAGGATCTCCCCGAGTACGGCACTAAAAACGCAGTAATCGAAGGGCCGCTGAGCGGAGAGGTTACGCAACCGACTGTTATGATTGCCGATGCTATAGATAGAGTGTTGCTCAAGATGGCATCAGAGGGGTTCGACTTCTCAAAAGTACGAGCAGTGAGCGGTAGTGGGCAGTAGCATGGCTCTGTGTATTGGAAAGATAACGCCGACGGAGTGCTCTCCCAGATGGACCCCGCCAAGACACTGGCAGAGCAACTCCCGCATGCGCTCGCTCGTTCTCGGTCCCCAATTTGGATGGATTCCTCGACGAGCCAGGAATGCGCCGAGCTCGAGGCCCTGGCCGGTTCCCCTGAGCACCTCGCCGCCGTGACAGGATCGAGAGCGTATGAGCGATTCACGGGAAACCAGATCGCCCGGTTGCTGAAAAGAGGAGATACCAGTGAAGAGGGTGGCGATGCCCTCCTAGACCTGGGCCGCATCTCTCTCATCTCGTCCTTCGGATGTTCCCTACTTGCAGGAAAGGTGGCCCCGATCGACTTGAGCGATGGAAGCGGCATGAACCTTCTGGACATTCGTGGTCCGGAATCAAAAGACATTCGGTGGATGAAAGAAGCACTCGGAGCATGCGTCGCCAGGCCAGGGAACGAGGACGCCGCCCTCGCCTCCCTAGCCAGCATCCCAGTCCTGGCGGGAATGCTCGGCGATCCTGTCCCCTCCCACGCCCAGGTGGCGGGTCGGACGTCGGAGTTCTGCCAGCAACGGTATGGATTTGGAGCCGATGTGACGGTCTCAGCTTGGAGTGGTGACAATCCCAACAGTGTGGCTGGACTTCGTCTGTCCCAGGCAGGGGAAATCGCAGTGTCACTCGGTACATCGGATACCATGTTTGGGATCGCGAAAGCAGCAGATGCCGAGCCTGGTCTGGAAGGGCATGTGTTCGTGAGTCCCTCGGACCCAAGTGACCGCATGATGATGCTGTGCTACAAGAATGGATCGCTCACGAGGCAACGGATCAGAGATATGTATGCTGATGGTGATTGGGCCGCATTCGGTGCTGCGCTAGAGAGGACATAGCCAGGGAACAACGGGGTCATTGGATTCTTCGTGGATCACCCGGAGATCACGCCATTCATCCCAGCTACAGGTGACCGTCTGTTTGACAGCGATGGAAGGCCAGTCCGTATAGAGAGAAATCCAATGGACCGGCTTCCTCAGGGCAGCGGGCAACTCGCCATTGGAGAACTGAATGCATCGCATGACGGTGCATCGCTTGAGGACGTTGGCGGTCCCGATGCTGTAGTACGCGCCGTCGTCGAGTCGCAGTTTATGTCAATGAAGGTGCACGGGGAGGGACTCGGACTCAAATCTCCGACCAGGATCCTCGTGACTGGAGGTGGGAGTGTGAACCGGGCAGTGACACAGGTCCTTGCCGATGTGATGGGGGCGGAGGTGTATGCAGCAGACACATCGGATTCAGCTGCCCTTGGTGCCGCCTATCGTGCATTGCACTCCCGCGCGTGCACGCAGGCCGGGTCCTTCGTGACCCTCGAGGATGCTCTTACGGCGAGTGCTGCCTCCGTGGGCAAGGACGGAAATGCATCTGTGCAGCTGGTAGCATCACCCAGGGCCGAGGCTCATGCCGTCTATAGCGATATGGAGGCTGCTTTCAGAGAGAGGGAGGACCGGGTCGTCGCGCAAACTAGCGGTGATACATCATGATTCACTGCTTTTCTGCAACATAAACTTTAATTAAGTACTCGATCTAATCTATTATTGTTTTGGACTTACACAGACACCCGGTGCGATCGAATAATTATTACCGGTGTTTCGAGGATCGTCCCAACGCGACTTTATTCTTAGTTGTCCTTGTACGATAAAGAAGGTTCGCTTGCCATCAACAACACACAGGGAGGACATAAGGTTCGAGGCACATGACATGACATTACATGAATCACATGCCACGATGACGATGCATACAGATCATGATCATGATCATGATCAGTCCCCTCCACCCTCCCGATCTCCAAGGAACCCTTCTAAATCAGCCACCAAATCGTCTTCATCGTCGTCCCCATCACCAGCAGGACCAGTGATATCACTGTCAACACCTTCTGCTGCCGTCCCCCCACCCTCCGCGACAGCTTCACCTTCACCCTCCACGACAGTTTCACCCTCTGTGCCATTGTCTTCCGACGTTTGAGCATCCCCACCAAGGAAATCTCCATCATCACCATCATCTTCATCTTCATCTTCATCTTCATCCCCCGGGGCTCCAGCAGGGACACCTAGTTCCCCCTCGAAATCCACCACCAGTGCCAACACACTACGGGCATCAGCGCCCTCTCTCCCATCATCGCCGGCACATACAACCATCAGGGTGTTGCAGGCATCTAGGAGAAGACCTACTACCATGGTTTCATCGGCCCCTACTGCTTCTAATCCATCTGCAGCTACAATTGCACGCCTCCCTTCCCTCCCATCATCTCCGGTATCGATATGTCCAGCCTGCTTCAAAGTCATCAATCTACCCCGCACCTGTAACACGAAATCACGAATTTCGCGGAATTCAGATTTCGACATCGACGCTGCAGGCACCTGCCCGGTAGAGGTTGCATCGCCACCCTCCCTACCCCCTCCTCCTCCTCCTCCCGCTGATGGTGTCACGAGCCAAGCCTTCGCCCTCCGCCGCTACTCCTTCACAGACCCAATCTCCTCATCCGCCTCCGTAGCAGTCGCATCGCCGGGGTCCAATCCGCATAGAGCCCTGGCCATCGTGGTGAATCGTAATGCAGTGATCTCGAGGTCGCGTCTCAGCTGGTGCCGGGCGATGACGAGTGCAGAGTGATCCGGGCGACTGGCAACTGCCAATCCTGATGCTGGGCTCTCGTCTGTGGATGCAGCTCCGCTAGATGCATTAGATGAGGTATCATCGAGAGCAGCCATCAGAGCGGTTGCCGGTCCGATCCCCGCATCGCTCACTAGTCCGCTCTGAATGGCCTGTGCTGCTGCTTCACCGCACCTCTATAGAATCAATGCTCGCCGCGCAGCATCTCCAGCTGTATCAAGCAGGAACTGCGCCAAAACGACTGACCGGTCACACACCGAGCCACTTCTGGTCTGCATCCCTCTGGCTATTGTGTGAGCTATGGTTTCAGCCCTGCGATGGATAGAACAGACACAGGTATCCAAGCAATCCCGGAAGATTGTTTCCATTCCGTGGCAGCCAACTGGTTGCATTTACACATCGAGATATAAGCACATGGGGATATAGGCATGCAATATACCTTTTGATGAAATCTCTCACTAAGTAGAATCACGCATGCATGCATCCATCAGCATAGTTGTCGCTGTTGGATCTAGCGAGGTGATGTCGCTCTCTTTTACGAGTATCACAGATTTTACCAGATCCTTCAAACTCTCAGCTGCCATGGGAATATTGTAATAGGGTATCGATTTCAAACTTTGTTGCTTCTCCCGGAACTTAGAGAATGTGATATCATGCTATCAAACTCAGCACAATCATGCTTGTCCTCGTCACACAACCAGTCATTCACGATGGGCGAGTTGTGGGCTGCGGTCAAATACCCCTGTAGACCAAGTCGCGACACTCGATGTCAACGATGTTCGCTGGTAGCCATCTGGGAATATCACGATGACGACAATACCTTCACGTCCTCATGCTCACACTCCGAACCTAGGACTCCCGAAGCTAGGGAGCCAATCCACGGTGCCTGTCTCGGCCCCTTGATCTCGTCGATACAACGCTGGAAATTCATCAAGCGGCGCCTCCATGGTGATGTTCTACCCTCCATGGAAAGCCATGGATGCGTTGTACATGTATGCCCATTCCTGTCCCTCAGGCAGCACGGGGAGATAGATCGATCGATGTGTGACGTCTTGAGCCAGCACAGGTGCCACTACCCAGTCAGGGCCAAACATGAACTGTGACTCCATCTCGGGGGAACAAGCAGCAGCCCGTGGATCGTCAGGGAACTGCAGGATCATTGGTCTCATCATCGGGATCCCAGTGAGACTGGCAGTCACAGAGAGTGATTGGACATACGGGAGGAGGGAATTCCTCAGGTGGATGAGACCACTGAGGATGGGCTCGATCTCCGGGCCATATGTCCATACTTCGTTCGGTCCATTTGTTTCCCCGCACGTTGGATTGGAAGGGGGTCCTCCTGCCCTGTTTCCGTGTATCCTCATCAGAGGGGTAAAGAGAGAGAATTGCATCCATCGGGTGATGAGTTGCTGCATCATGGGGTCAGTATTTGGTGGTGCGTCTTTATATCCCCCTGTGTCTGTAGTCCAAGCACCTCCTCCGCTGCTGAATGCCACACCCTGTCCGACCACGACTTGCAGTGCCAGCTCATCGAATGTACTATGGATATCACCTGACCATGTAGCGACTCCATATCGCTGAGATCCCGCCCATGCAGACCGTGTGAGGGCCATGAAATCCCCAGACTGGATGCCTGTCTCCTGCAGTCCCTCGGCCACCATACGATGATGCTCAAGGACCCATGCCTCTCCAACTTCAGCTAGAGGAGCACCTGCCCCCTGCAGATATCCATCCGTGTCCTGACTCAAACCATCATGCTGAGGCTCATCGGCATCCAGCCAGAAGGTCTTGATCCCATACTTGAGATAGCCCTCCTTCATCTTGGAGAACACGGCGTCGCGGGCAAGCGCTGAGGTGCTGTCGTACGTGTATGACTTACTGCTAAATGGCATGCTTTCACCGGTACTGCTATTCTGGATGAGAAAACCCTCCGCGTCAAATGATTTGAATGTATCAGATGGATCATCCACCTCTGGCCACATGCTTACCATCAGTTCCATCCCCATGGATCGCAATTCATCCACCATACCCTGCGGGTCTGGCCAGCATGCCTCCGTGAACCGCCAGTCGCCCAGGGCGGGCCAGTGATGATAATCGATAACAATGAGACTCACCGGCAGCTTCCTATTGAAATACCCCCGTGCCACGTCCAGGAGCTGAGACTGGTTCCGGTACCTGTTCTTGCACTGGATGAAACCGAGAGCGTAATCAGGCAGAACTGGTGGGCGCCCTGTGGCGAGGGCGTAGCGATGGAGCAACTCACCATACGGAGCTGTCAGTGGCCCCGTACCTGATTCCAATGGCGTTGCTGCGATCCAGAAATCAACCATGAGAGTACCATTCGAAAACCACGATTGCTGGCCCTCCGAGGAGATATTGACATAACCGTACGAAGGCATGTTCCACAGCATTGCATAGCCTTCCCCTGACACGACAAGCGGGATCATCTGCTGGCCGCCGTAGGATACTGGATACCGCTGATCGTTCTCAAACAGCGAGAAAAACGGAATCCTCCGGAGCTGCGCCTGCCGCTGCTCGCCGAATCCGAATAGCACTTCGTCCGGTCCATGCCCAGCGAACTGAATCTTTGCGCTGAACGCACCCTCGGTAGCATTTCGATACCCTATCGGAGGCGCAGAGAAAGTTGCCGTCTGGTTCAGGAGCACTTTACCGTCCGAAATGCGTCGTGCTAGGATTAGGTTCGTGCTTGGGTCAACAGACACATTCAGGTTGCCCACTGAGAGCGAATTCAAAGAGCGAGCCGAAGCGGAGCTCGCGGGTAGATTGAATTGAGATGTCTCGGGCCCTCCTGGAAGGAGTGCCTGCAACTTTGGTTCTATGATGCTAGGACCCATGCGGACGCGGACCGCATCCGGACCAAACGGATCTAGTTGCACCTTCCACGAGCTAGTCGTGACGAATCCAGTGGCAGCAGCTGACTGCATAAGTGCCACCGCCGGAAGAATACAGCTGAGCATTTGAGAATGGACGCTTGGAGTGAGGCCTGGTCCTGACTGGTTCAAACGGAAATTGCTGCTGGAGCGGGAACGAACCAGAACGAATAACCGGAACCAACCGGCGGCGCCACAATCCTGGATGGATCCTGGATCTAGATGGCGGCGTGAAGGCGAGGACACGACGTGAAACAAAACGAGGACGACGCAGCGATTTCCACACGAAATTGGCATCACTTCACCACACGAAACATGTAGTACCCCCGGTACGCCGTGCGAGAGGCAAAACACTCTTCAAGTTGTGTCCTCGTCCTCTCACAGCCGTAGACCACCTGGGCTAGGTTTCCCTCTCAGCCGTACACCACCTGGGCTAGGTTCCTCTCGTACATTTCCTGCTTCCCGGAGACAACCTTGGGTTCCCCGTTGTCCTGCACGTACTGCCGGAGGTCTTCCAGCGTCACGCCGTCACCTCCGCTGGCCTCAATTTTGGCTCCGAGTCCCTCGTCCCACGACGAGTATCTCTTCTTCACGTCGTTGATCGTGATGCCCTGTTCCCGCATGCGGGCGGCGTTCTTGAGTCCAAGCGCCCATGCATCCATGGCTCCGATGTGGGCGATGAAGATGTCCTCCAGATCCACTGACTCGCGGCGGACCTTGCAGTCGAAGTTCAGTCCGCCCGAGCCGAGGCCTCCCTGTCCCAGGATGTGCAGCATGGACATAGTCGTCCACTTGGAATCCTGGGGGAATTCATCCGTGTCCCAGCCGAGGAGCTCATCACCAGTGTTTGCATCGACAGAGCCCAGCATGCCGTATTGAGCAGCCAGCATGATATCGTGATCGAACTGGTGGCCTGCAAGTGTCGTGTGGTTGGGCTCGATATTCAGTTTGTAGTGGTTCTGCAAGCCATACTGGTTCAGGAACCCCATCGTGGTGGCAGCATCATAGTCATACTGATGCTTCATCGGCTCTTTCGGCTTCGGCTCTACAAGCAGCTGGAACTTGCCTCCCAGACGGTCCCGCTTATCAACTACCATCTTCATGAATGCAGCTGCATGGTCAAGTTCCCTCTTCACATTCGTGTTGATTGAGGACTGGTACCCCTCCCTTCCCCCCCAGAAGACGAAATTCTCCCCGCCGAGCTTGGTGTTTACCTCAAGCATCTTGCTCACACTGGCACCGGCACGGGCGTATGCATGGAAATCAGGGCTCGTCATGGCTCCGTTCATGTACCGGGGGTCGGAGAACAAATTTGTGGTGCTCCAGAGGAGCTTGGTGTTGGAAGCATCTTGCTTGGATTTGAGGTAGCCGGCCATGTGGTCGACGTTCTTCTCATATCCTGACAAGGTGGCATCATAGGGCGCCATATCCGCGTCATGGAAAGTGTAGTATTCTACGCCGAGTTTCTGGAAGAGCTCGAAGGCAGCATCCGCGATTTTCTCGTACTCGTCCGTCGTGTTGGAGCCATCGTCCCAGGGGCGCTCCATCGTGGGCATGCCGAAAATGTCCCGGCCCACCCAGCGGAATGTGTGCCAGTAGCTGCGATGATGAGGAGAAGTGAGGAGAAGCCAACACGAATCGGTGGCTTGGTGTGATGGGCAAGTAGTGCAACTCGGATGCGTGCTGAAGTGGTCGCCGACGACCGGATCTTCCCACGACGTGTTCTGGATGTCTGGGGGCAACCCAGGAGTCGATGGTGCGGGATGCAAGTCTCACCATACGGCAAACCGCATGTGTTCTTTCATAGTCTGCGCGTTCGAAGTGGGGACACGATGTTAAGAACGGGAAGTAGACACTATAGTTGCAGCTGCATCAACTGCCGCCTGCGCGTCACACGGTTCGGTGGTAACCGAGCGAGCAAATAAATCACAGCCCATACAGCAGCTAAGCATACCAATTTGAGATCACATACCTTTCCTTCAACCACTGCCGTGGCATCGTAGTGCCTGAACGCAAGGGGGTTGGTGGACGCGGCACCCTCGAACTTGATGTTGCTGACAGTTGGGAAATATTGCTACGTCGACATCGCGCGGACAGCACCACGAGTGCCAGCAACGCGAAGTGCTCTCCTTGAGACTGCAGTAGCTCCAGATCGAGCAGCGCGCATCATGGTTAGTACTAGCAAGGCTGAGGGTGATTCCTTTTGAGGATCTTGGCGCCGTTCTGCTTTTAGAAAGGAAAGTACCGTGTACTTCATCAACTGGATCCTGGAAGGGCGCAGGCTGTGCGGTCCTCGCACTGCTGCCATATTAGCGAACAGATATAAAGCGATATGAATAGTTGCCAGTCGGTTAGTATGACGCACACCATATACACATGGAGATAATTGAGATGATTGACACGCCATAGTCTAGCCATCACGATCACCATGACCATCAACACCTCAGTAGCAGCGGCATCATCAGCATCAGTCGAACCTAGTCTGCAGGGCCAACGCCTCCATAGCCAAATCATCGGCCGTGCGAGCAGCGTACCCGAGTCCCGCCGCAGCAGCATGACCCGCTACATCTGTGCCTTCCCCTGCAGCGAGAATAGCTGCTTCAAGCGCTTCCAAAGCCGCCCTCCCTCTCGCTCTCGCCATCGCAACTGGCCGACCCGGCTGACCGGGAACACCGTCGGCGGACGCCTTATGAAGCCTATCCACCTACATTGAGGAACCCGCACCGCGGCCAACTCTCCCGCCTCCTGCACTCGCCACACCCCCAACAGCCGCCCCCACAGCCGCATTGAGTCTTGCCTGCTTCTCAAGAGCCGCTAGTCGACCTGCACCAGCACCCCCACCTGTTGGTACAACTCCCCTGACTCGAGGCCGTTTTCGACGATCCATGGCTTTTGTGGACCTCTAATGGGAGGGCACTGTGCTCCGATCTATGTGTTCCCCAGCATGCGACCCTCCAACGGGTGTCTATCTCAGAGCCCCACGGAGCTGTGAGAGTGCAACCCGGAGTCGGCCAGCATCATTGGCAATCTCAAGCTGGGCGGCTGCATCCCGGGACAGCAGCGTCGACGGCACCGCCCCAAGTGAGAGTGACGACGCACTGCCATGCAATGCATCCGACTCGCCTCCTTCTTGCCAATCCGAGATGTTCCCAAACCCTGCATCGATCCCGCCCTCTCCAACCCATGCTTCCCTCAGCCCAGGTAAGCCTGATCCATTCCTTCCACCACGGCCATTCGTTCCACCGTCCGAGCCGAGTCTCTATACTGGGACTACCCCTTGACCGCTTACATCTATACCACCACCCTCGTGCCCAGTCCGAAGCTGGATCCGAATACCTCCACCCTCCAACCCGCGGTACTTCTTTGCAGTTGCAACGGGTAGAGCATCCGCAAGCGATCCGGAATCAGAATCTACCAACCCAAGACGAAGAACGGCAGATCCGGGGGCGGTCCTGTCTCCTGCACTGCCATGCGATGCATCTCGTGCATTACCTCTTGACCTACCACCACCAAGTCTGGAAGAACGCACCTCGGCACGAAGCCTGCCCATCTCTTCCATTAGAGCCGCAGCTGCTGCTGCATCCTCCCTGTGGTCCTGGTCCTGGTCCTGGTCCTGGTCCTAGTCCTGGTCCTGGTCCTGGTCCTAGTCCTAGTCATGGCCATTGTTATGACGCGCACCTGCATGCGATGCACCTGCGTGGACGCCAAGTGTGCCCTCAATGGATTCGACTCCGAGTCCATCCAATGACCCCCCCGCATCCACCCCTCCTCCTCCTCCTCCTCCTCTTGGTCCCAGGATGCCCGAGAACGCCCGACGCCTCGCCATCGCCCCTGCCTCTCTCCACTACCTCCCTGTGAGTCCCCCGGCTGTCTCATCATATGCACCTGCACCTGCACCTGCTGCCGCCTTCGCTCTTGCCTTGAGTACAGCTGGCAGTAATCCAGTCGCAGTCACACGAGAAGGTCCTTCCCCGGCCAATTCCAACTCAACACCAATCCCATCGGAAATCGAAGTGACGCCATCCTGGGATCCA
>Ga0136560_1002130_pt1 | contig 10031 bp, 1 predicted proteins | sample AntRauMeHopE1497_FD_104925 | JGI IMG/M metagenome (GOLD analysis project Ga0136560, IMG submission 104925) | Saline lake microbial communities from Rauer Islands, Antarctica - Metagenome Hop E1 #497 | ecosystem: Environmental > Aquatic > Non-marine Saline and Alkaline > Saline | place...
CGGCGCGCGGCGGCGGCGGCGGCGACGGCTTCGACGTCGGCGTCGAGGGACCGCTGGACGGCGGAGGCGAGGCTGCCGCCGCAGACGAGGTCGGTGAGCTGGCTGAGGGCGAGCGACGCGGCGTCGTGCAGCGCTGCGGCCGCCTTGATGTAGCGCGCCCCGGCCGCCTCCTCGGTGAAGACCGCCCCCTCGGCGGCCTGGGCCGCCTGGACCCAGAGGGGGACGACGGCGGACCCGGCGCCCCAGCCCTGCCGCAGGGCCCGGCGGAGGCGGATGACCCCGGCCTTGCTGGCCTCCTCCGCTTCGTACCCCAGGGCCGCCTGCACGGCGCGGGAGGCGCCGGCGGCGGCCACCTGGTCGTCGGTGGCGTTGCCGGGCGTGGCGACGCCCCCGGCGACCTGGAGCAGCTGCTGCAGCAGCGACACGTGGCCCAGGGAGCCGGTCGAGAGCCGGTGCGAGACGAGGTAGAGCAGCGGGGCGGGGTCCGCGCCCGGGAGGCGGCGCACCGCCCACGCCGCCGTCGTCGACAGGTTCGCGAGCCAGCCGGCGGGGAGCACGTCCCCCGGCTGGAACGCCGACCGGCCGTGCAGAGCCACGCCGGCAGAGCCGCGGGCGGCGAGGTCGGACCCGAACTCGGCGTCGCTGCCCTGCCCGGGGGCGTCGGACGCCAGCCGCGACACGAGCAGAGCCAGGAGGACGTCGACGGCGAGGGGCCCGGCGAAGCGAAGGGCGTCCATCGCGACGGGGATCAGGTTGTCGAAGGTCTCGAGCTGGGCGAGGAGGGTGGCGACGGCGGGGAGGGGGGCGGCGGCGGTCAGGCGGCCGAGGGTCTTGGCGGCCTGCCCGACGGTGTCCTTGGCGACGCGTTTCAGGGCCTTGCGGGTGGCCCGGGCGGCGCGGGCGGCGGCCAGGCGGCACACCGCCTCGCCGGGGAGCGACGCGCCACGGGCGGCGAGAGACGCGGCGGCGGCGGCGGCGGCGGGGCCGCCGGACGACGGTCCTCCGCCGTCGGCGGACGCCGCAGGCTCTGCCGTGGCCAGGCCGTAGACGCCGTCGTGCCACCAGGTGTACAGGCGAAACCGCCGCTGCCAGGGGAGGAGCTCAAGAGCGGACCACGCGGCCAGGCCGAGCGGGGTGCCGCCGCCCGACACCGAGAGAGCCGGCAGGACCGAGGAGCGGAGCAGGAACTCCGCGCGGCGGCGCGACCACTCTTGCCCGGACGGGTCGCCGCCCGCCCCGGCGGAGGCGGAGGCGTGCCGGAGGATGGATGCGGCGGCCTCCGCGACGCGGGTCGACAGGGGACCGTCGTTGCCGGCGTGAGCGCCCAGCAGCAGCAGCACCGGGCCGGCGCACCGGACGGCGTCCCCGGCCCACGCGGCGACGCCAGGGCAGGCGCCGGAGCCGGGCGAAACCGCGGCGGCGTCCTCGGCAGAGCCGGGGGCCCAGCCCGGCGGCGGCGACGACAAACGCACCGCGCCCAGCGGCAGAGCCGCGCGGGCGACGCGGCAGAGCGCCGCGCAGAGCTCCGGCTGCCACGCTGCCTCGGGGCTCCCGGCGGCGGCGGCAGCGTCGAGGAGCCGGTTCGCGAGCGACCACGGCGCCGACCACCCTTGGCGCGGCCCCGCTGCCTCCATCCTCGCCGCGACGACATGCAGGAGCGCGGCGGCGACGGCCGAGGCGGGGGAGGACTGTCCGTGGGCGGCGACGGCGTCGGCGGCGGCGTGGCCCGCGAGCGTGCCAGCGGTCACGCCGCCCGTGGCGCCGTGGCCCCCGCGCGCCGAGGCGAGGCGGTCGCCCCTTCCCAGGGCCGCGGCGGCGTCGGCCTCGCCGTCAGCCGCCCCCGACCCCAGCCGGACGACGGTGTACGACGCAGTCGCGGCGTCGACGGCCGACGCGCACGAGGCCTGCGTCGCGGCTCCGGCCGACGGGAGCACGAGGTACGGCACGAGGACGTCGGCGGGCAGAGCCCCCGACTCCATGAGCAGAGCCGCGGCGAGGGCGGCGCCGGCGCCTGGGCCGGGGCCCGCGGCGAGCGCGCGGCGGAGCGCGGGCCCGGCGAGGGCGGCGGCGTGCTCCGGCCGGAACATCGCGACGGCGTCCGACCACTCTCGGGGCAGAGCCACGGGGAGGGCGCCGGCGGCGGCCGAGGCGGCGCAGGCTGAGGCCACCGCCGCGGTGACGAGATCGCAGCAGCGGGAAGGGTCCAGGTGGAACGCGCCGACGAGGCGGCGCAGGGCCGAGGGGAGGCCGCCGTGCGAGAGCGCGGCGGAGGGCTCGGGGGCGGAGGCCGCCTCGGCGGAAAACGCGCCCGCCGCCACAGAGGCGGCTGCCGCCGCCGCGAGGGCCTCGACGAGCTTGGCGAAGCCCTCGTTGTGCTCTGCGAGCAGGTTGTAGCGGCTCTGCGCGTACAGGCGGCGCGTGATCTGGCGAACGACGGCACGGTGCGAGGCCTGCGCCCCCTTGCCCGCGGACGCCCCCGCACGGGCCGGCGGCACCTCCGCGGCGAGGTCGGGCGTGCTTCCGGCCGATGCGTCGGGCGAAGCGGCGCCAAGACCCGCGGCGTCCGGCAGGAGCGACCCGAGCAGGGACTCGAGGCGGCCCTCAACGTCCGCACCGGGGGCCGCGGCCCGCACCGCAGAGTCCACCGTCCAGATCGCCGACGCGAGCGCCTCTTTCCGCCCGCCCGTCGCCGGCTCGGCGCCGGCGGACGAGGAGGACGCCTGGTCGGTGGCGAGCCCGCCACGCACCGCCGCCGCGACGTGCTCGCCGGCGCCGTCCTCGTCCAGCGCCGCTGCCAGGGCCTGAACCAGCCCCGCGCAGAGGTCGGACCCGCCCGCGCCCGCGCCCCTCAGGGCCGCGGCGGCCTTTGCAGACCACGCCTCCGTCGGGGATCCCGCAAACGCGCCCTCCCGGCCGATCGGCCACAGGCTGGATGCCATGCTGCGGTCGCGCCTACGGAGTGGTTGGCGAGTGCAGCTGCCGCGCCCCGTCCCGTCCGTGCGGCGTCCTGCTCGCGCAGGGCAGAGGCCTTGGGACGGGCGGCGGCAACACAAAGGGTGCCTCGATGCAAGCTGCAAAGACTGTGGCAGGTTGATTCGTTTGTTCAGTTCTTTTCCGATTGCACGACAGAGCCTTCTGAGCCGGCGGCCCCCACGCGTCAGCTGCCTCACGTGCGAGGCCGGTCGTTGTGACCGTATCCTTGCGGCCTGCCTGCATCGCTCAAGACTCGAGCGGCCGCGCTGGCGATCAGAGCGACGGAAGATCGAGAATCGCTTTGATATTCGCCTCAAGGAGTCATGGCGGGCTTCAGCACGCCCGGCCTGCGCCGTACGTCCATGTCCGTCAGCTCCCGTCAGCCGCCGTCGGGCCGCAACGGCAGTGCCGGCGCCGAAGGACTCGCTGGTGAGCCCTTGACCTGTCACCGAGCCCGAGCCTCGACAGCCTCGCCGCAATGCGATGACCTGCGGCGCGCCGGGGGGGCGCTGATCACATGCCACGGCATGCATCCCGGCGCCCGGCATGCGGCGCCAGGGAGGCAGGTCGCGGTCGGATGAGAGCTCGCGAGACCGCCTGCGCAAGCGGTGTGACGCAATGCACGCCCGTCGCCACATCACGCGTTTCGTCCACGGTGCGATGGTGCCTTTCTCCGCAGGCGATGCCCGAGCGGAGGTCCTGCCGGAAGCCTCAGCAGCAGCGGCGAGTGGCAGCGGCAGGCCCGGCCGAGAACGATGCCCCCGCGGATGACTCGGGCGCATATGGCCGCCCATACGAACCGGGGCATCGAGATATCGGTCCCCTTGGAGGGGGAGAGTGCAACAATGCCGAGAACTGGTTGCTGGCCGTCTGTGTCGTCCAAAGGCGCCAGCAGAGGCCGTCCAAAACGCAGTGCGGAGGCCACCCAGTGGGGGTGTGACCCAAAGGTGGTGCACGTCGTTTGTGCGGGGCCACTTTGCTCACCACGCGCGTGTGCGCCCGCACAAGGCATCCCGCTCGCCGGAAACCGCCCGCGTGTTTTGAGTGCCACGGCAGCGACACAGCCGGGCACTGCACCTCGGGCATGGACGATTGATGTGGTGCGATCGTACTCGTGGGCCGAACAGCGCGGCGGCGGCGGTCGGTTGATGCACGCCGACTTCACCGCGCAATCCGAGCCCTACACACGCGGCTCACGGCTTAAGAGCCGCTACTGCCAAGCCTCCACCTGGAGTGGCTGCAGCCATCACTGCGAGGGTTCACTGCCCGTGTGTCAAGGATTTGCTGCCAACATGCACGCTTAGTGGGGACGCAGAGCAGGGCTAGCGCTCCTTTCGATGACGATGAGGAGACGAGGCGTCGCGTTGCAAGGTGGCCCTGAGGCACGACGTCCCAGCATTGCTGCTTGCTGTGCCGCGGCCGCCCATGCAGGCATTCCTTGATGCAGCGACAAGCGCCCACTTTCGCGCAGCTGCTACAGAGACTCAATTGACCCGGGAACAGCTGGTTCCGGCTTAGGAAGTGCTCTCCCACGCCGCGGGTTGATGTGCGCGGCGATCCATGTGCGGTCCTTCGAGAGAACTCGGTGGGGGAATGGTCCGCCAGGCTCGCTCCTTGACCTGACGGACCTACCCCTCGCCATGTACGGATGAACCCGCTCGCTTGTTCTTGCAGATGCAAGCCCTGCCCTCCGCTTTGCAGAGAGGGCGGCCTACGGGCAAACAAGTTTGTGAGCCATGAAATTTTTGATAGACACCTCACGACAGGCTACTGTGCCTGAATACTTGTGTCTCGGCAAATATATGTATGCAGAGCTATGGGGGGATCGCTCGTCGGTCCGAGCCACTTGGATTGCACACCTAGCCCAGCCTTGTGCCCACACAAGGTTGATGTGAGACCTGCCCGCCGCATCAAAATGCGCGCAGCTGTGATTTTGTGTGGGCTTGGGGCCAGGCAGCACCCAGGGACATCGGACCGGCCCCGAGCCTTGTTGGTCACATGAGAACACCGTCGCCGATCACGTGGCCGTCCACCGGCTTGTGGTGCACCCTTCCGCCCGGTTCGACCGTCCCGCAGGTCGGGCTTACCTAGCGGTATGCCATCCAGGCAGGCGCCCGAGCATGCCTCGGTACAAGGCCTGGTTGGCGCAGCCTCGGCGATCGGTCCGCGTGTCCCGGCTCCGGCATTGTCCCTGCCCGCGGCCCAGCGTGCCAACGCCGCACCCGTCGCAGTGCTAGGAGCCGCCGGCGTCGGTGGCACGCCGCTGGCACCCGAGGGACGAGGCGCAGCCTTTGCGGGCCCCGCCGAAGTCTCTCAGCCCAAAAACCGCGGCGCTCCCGCACCCGCTTTGACGGCCGGCAAGCAGGCAACCTCGACTGCGTATCGTCCATACCATGACTCGTTTGGCACTGGGCCGGCAAAGGCTCAGGAGCCGCATCCGAGGGCAGTCCCGTACGAGCAGCATCATCGCTTGGTGAGTGTGCCACGGTTGGCCAGCCCGGCGTCATTTGTGCCCGCCCCTATCAGCGGTGCAAGCTGGGCCGGACAATGGCCGCAGGCCCAGCAGGCCCCGGGCTCAGCGGCGGCGCTCCCCTGGCCGGACCAACGGCGCATCGGCTCGAGCGACGAGACCGAGGCGGCAGGCCTTGCCGACCACCCCACGAGAGAGGCACAGTCAAGCCGCGAAGCGGCTGTATTGATGGCATCGTCCCTAGCCCCACGGTTGGGCGACCGGAACCCGGCGAGCGGTCACGCCGCAAGCGGCGGCAGAGCTGGGACTGCAGCCCCTCGCTCCGACCAGGGACCAAATGACAAGGTCGAGGAGGACGACGAGGGTGAGGACGAGGGCGAGGACGACGTGGAGGACGATGTGGAGGACGACGAGGACGACGAAGACGAGGAGGACGAGTTCTACGAGGACGACGAGGGCGAGGATGAGGACTACCAGAGAGGCGACGAGGCAAAGGCGCGTCGCACGAGCCCCGTCGTCGGTAGGACACGAGCAAAGCCGCAGTCGGTACCCAGGCCAGCTGAGGCTGTGCCCAGACCGGGGAGGCGGCGGGGCCGGCCGTCTGGCGGATCGGGCGCCGGGAGGCTCAGGTCCTGGCTCCGGAAGCTGGGAGTGAAGTTCAGCAACAAGACCGCGGGCAGGGCCGCCGGGGTATGCCTGGGGGCCGCCCGGGACCTGATCGTGGCATGGATCCCGGGCGCAGCGGCACTCGGCGCTGCGGCGCTGGCCGACGCAGGCCATCTGCCCGATGATGTCCGGGCCCTGAAAGCCGCCTCGGCCGCCCTCCAGGCATTCCTCGACACGATGAAGGAGCTGCGGGCCGCTGCCGGGGGCGACGTGCACATCACCGACGACCAGAGCCGCGCTCAGGTCGTGATGGCCATCACGGCGTGCCGCGCAAGCGAGGGCGTGCGCCAGGCGATCGCTGCGAGCTCTGCCGCGAGACGGCTGGTCGAGCAGATGCTCAATGCAATGGCACGTGCTGCCGGAGCTGAGGGGGCCGTCCCGGGCGGAGGTGCCTGGTCCGGTCAGGCAGCGGGTGTCCAGCCCCCGCACGGCGAGGCAGGGGCCATGTCAGGCCCCGAGCTGTTGGACGCCGAGCAGGCCGAAGCAGGCTGGCTGGGCCGCGCGCGGGCACCAGGACGAGCGACTCTCGAGGTCCGGGGCTCGCGCATAGCCGGGGTCAGGCTGCTGTCATGGCTGCGGCAGATGGGGCAGAGCTTTAGCAGCGAAACGACGTGTCGCGCTGCCAGACCTGCGCTCGTGGCCGCCCGGGCAGTGGTCGACGGTGCATTCCCTGACGTCACGGCCCGGTTCGACAATGCTATCCTGGCTGACATCCCCCTGATCGAGGCACAGCGCCTGCCGCTGCTCGCCGCCTCGGCCGTCCTGAAGGCATTCCTCGACACGATGAAGGAGCTGCGGGCCGCAGCCGGGGGCGACAAGCACATCACCGACGACCAGAGCCGCGCTCAGGCCGCGATGGCTGTCACGGCGTGCCGGACGAGCGAGGGCGTGCGCCAGGCGTGCGCTGTGAGCTTGGCCGCGAGGCGGCTGGTCGAGCAGATGCACGGTGCGATGGACCGCGCTATGTGTGCCGGGGGCGCCGCTGTGTCGGACGTGGCTGCCCTGTCCGGTCGGGCAGCGGGGCAAAAGGCCCCGCGCGTCGGCACCGTGGCAGGGGCCGCTTCGGGGCCGGACCTGTCACACGCCGGGCGGGCTGAGGCTGGGCCGGACGACGGCGGGCGGAGAGCAGGTCCACCTGGGCCGGATGGGACGGCGGCTGGCGCTGCGGCCTCCGCAAGCCGGGCGAAGCGAGCGAGGGTCGTGGCCGGCGGTCGTCCTGTGTCCAGTGACAGCAGCCGCTCGGACGACCCAGAGCCTGGTGGCGACGCCGCCAACGTCAATGCCAGCAACGACGACGATGCCGACGAAGCAGAGATCATCGTTGACAGCGACGACGACGATGGACAGGAGCGGGCGCTGGAGCACCGCCCCCAGCTCGGCGTGCTCTCATCGGCTGTGGCGGCCTCCTGGGCACAAGGCTGCGGCACCGGAACGGTCAAACTGCTGACGTGGCTGCGCCGGATGGGGATGCGGTTCAGCAACAACACGCCAAGCGGTGCTGCGAGGCCCGCGCTCGTGGCTGCCCGGGCAGTGGTCGACAGCGCCTTCCCTGACGTCACGGCTCGGTTCGACAAATCCACCCTGGCTGAGATCGCGCCGTCAGGAGAGCCGAAGCAGCAGCTGCAAGCCGCATCGGCCGTCCTGAAGGCATTCCTCGACACGATGAAGGATCTGCGGGCCGCAGCCGGCGGTGACGAGTACACCATCACGGACAACCAGAGCCGCGCCCATGTCGTGGAGGCCGTCACGGCGTGCCGGGCGAGCGAGGACGTTCGCCAGGCGGGCGCTGTGAGCTTGGCCGCGAGGCGGCTGGTCGAGCAGATGCTCGATGCGATGTCGGAAGGGCTAGAACCGGAAGCAAGACCAGCTGCCAGAGAGGAGTACCGTGGCGAGCTCCCAAGCCATGCCGCCGGTCTGCGCGTTGCCGCGTCGCCGGTCCTCGCTGGGGCATCGACTGCGTGTGACGCACTATTTCCCCCCGCGTCTCCGCGACTCGCCGCGGCACCGCCCCCCTTCTCGGCCCCGGCCCCCATCGCGGCACTGCCCCTTACTACGGTCCTGCACCCCAACACGGCCCCGCCCATGATCGCGGCACTTCCATCCACCGCGGCTCCTGTCCTGATCGCGGCACGTCCTGTGATTGTGGCCCCATCCCAAGCTGCGGCCCCTGCCCCAGCCACTGTCCCTGCCCCAGCCACTGTCCCTGCCCCCACCGCTGTCCCTGCCCAAGCCAGTGTCCCCGCCCCCACCGCGGTACGGCCCCCCACCGCAGTGCCGCCGCCTACCGTGGCAGCTTCCCCCATCGCGGCGCTTCCCGCCGGACAGGCCCTGCCATCCATGGCGGATCTGACTGTCAGACCGCCCCAACACGTCGCTGCAGCGACCCCGTCAGCCAAGGTGGCCCCATCAACCGTCGGAGCGGCTCATCCCGTCGGTTCCGTCTGCACTGACAGCCCTGCTGGCTTCAGCGACGACGGCGGCCACTACGGCAGGGACGACGACGCTGCCCAGGGGGCGAGCCCACACAGTAGCCTCGGCCGCCATGCCGGCACCTTCCACCCTCGCACATCATCAGGTGCGGGCCCAGCATCGGGGCGCAACAATCGAGTGTCTGGATCGGGCCTCCCCCCTCGTGCAGCCGGGACGAGCGATGCTCCGACGTCCTCGTCCTCGTCGTCCGCTGCTGCTGCTGGTGCTTCGCTGTGGTCCCTCCCGGTGACAACGACGGGAGCTGGGCCGCCGCCACTGAGCTGGGCAGCTGCGCGGGAGCTCGTGGCGCAGCTGCACCAGCTACCGGAGCCTTCTGCGGGCATGTCCGACGAGGCCCGTGATGACGTCGACAGCACGATCGAGGGCTGGCGCTCGCTTGTACACCGCTTCCGCCCCGCCCGGGACCGGCAATGGGGCAAGGTCAGGCCGCCACGGCACGACAGGCAGCATGTGGGTGCTGCGGCGGCAGGACCCTACAGGCCCGTCCGCCAGGGTGTGGATGACCCGACTGAAGCAATGAGCTCCAAGGCGCTGGATATCGTCATGAACGCTTTCTTCTCCCGCATGCCACAGCACGGAAGCGAGCCGGCGGGGGCCCAGAGACGCGATCCGCCCGTGCCGTCGACGCGGAGGACGCGGCGGCCAGCTGACGCGAGCCGGCGGCGCAGCGGCAAGCGAAGGCGGGACGAGGATGACGAGGACGGGGAGAGCCTCGGGCGGCGGCGCAGGGGTCGCTCCCGCCGAGAGGCACCGCGCCACGGCGTGCCTGCTGCCGCCGTGGCCGCAGCACGGCAGCACGACGTGACAGGATCGCGGCCGGGGCACGTGCGGGTTGGGCACGAGTGGCCTGGCACCGCCACGTCGATGCCTGACGGGCGCGTGCACGCCACCGGCACGAGGCCGGCACGAGACCACGGGCACAGCAGCGAGGACAGCGAGGGGTCAGAGGAGTCCGACGACTACTCTGACGAGTGAGAGTACCGCGGTACCCCCCCTCACCGGCGCATCGCCCTTGGCGGGGAGGACAGGGGGTGCTGTGAAGACTTACCATTCATCCGGTCTCGTCATAGCACTGGCTAGACGGTAAGCTCATCTTCGGTGCCGACCAGGACGGCGCACCCAACAAGCGACCGGACCTGCTCATTCACCTCAGGGAAGGAGAGGCCGTGCTGGTGGACGTCACGATCACCAGCGGTGTCAACAAGATGCTGCTCAGGAACTCCATCAAGAACCCCGAGTAACCCCTCAACCATCGATTCAAGGCCAAGACGAGGCAGTACGCCAAAAGCGCTTCAACGAAAGATCACAAGAGCGCGATCGTGCCCTTCGTCGTCTCGGCCCATGGACGACTGCACACCGGGGGAGCACGCCTCCTGGACAGGATCGCTCGTCGCGGCTTCGGAACCAACCTTTCCGCGGCAGGGCGCTGGAA
>Ga0136560_1002132_pt1 | contig 10031 bp, 14 predicted proteins | sample AntRauMeHopE1497_FD_104925 | JGI IMG/M metagenome (GOLD analysis project Ga0136560, IMG submission 104925) | Saline lake microbial communities from Rauer Islands, Antarctica - Metagenome Hop E1 #497 | ecosystem: Environmental > Aquatic > Non-marine Saline and Alkaline > Saline | place...
AAGCATGGACAGCATCAGATCTGCATCCCAGGCCCCGAATTCTACAGCCTGTGAATCTGCCGTCGGAAAATGTGTTGAGATCGGCACAGGTTCTCGCTGCAGCTGTTCGTTCTCCATGCCGAGAAGCATCAGCGACCTCGAGCTGGCAGAAAGCACTTTCAGACCACGCCCACCGAAGAAGATGACGTGTTCGTCGCATCGCAGCATGTCAATTCCAACTGATAGCCTGGGTGAAGATGTTGCTTCATCCGGTGTGGACTCCATCACAGACATGATGACAGGGACAACAGCTCCTGACGATGGGAGTACAAAGGACACTTCGGTCTGGTTCAAGGAGTCGGAGAAGCCGCATTGTTGCAACTGGTGCAGCCGGCGGTTGTACATGGTCCGAATTGGCTCGGGTAGAAGTGTCTAGAAGGACAGGCCAACGATCATGCTCGTGTTGGCAAACCCTAGAATTCGACACGATGACGGCGAGGCAGACAGGATCTCGCCCACGCTACCATCGGATACGCTGAGTACGAGGTTGGCAGCCCCGTCATCCAACTGGTCTACCATCGGGGCCTCGGATCCCAACACTACGTGCCTCACCGCCTAGGCTCGCTGCCTCGAATGCCTCTCTTCCAGCCGGTCGGCCTTGCTGAAGAGACTTGCTGCTGCCGTCTGGTCATTGGTCATTTCGACCAAGAACTCAGCGTATTCTCTCGCTACGAGCGCGCCTTGATTCAGCTGCATCATGGATTTGTACAGTCTATCCGTACGAGACAGCCCCTTGTAAATGCTATCACCTATATCGACAATGCGGGCAAGATCGAGTTTGTGCCCTGACAGGTGGTCCCACATGTGAAGAATGCTCCTCATCGCACCCATCTTGCTCTCTTGAGCCTGCCTGGACAGCGACTCGAAGATGACTCGGTCCATGGATGACAGCTTGGTATCGTCTGACCCATCTCGTAGAGATACGGTTCGGCTGCGGATGTGAGCGTCGAGATCAAGAGTTGGAGCCCGAAGCCGAGCCTGGGACAGAGCCTGTGCTTCAGCGAAGTTGTTCTCGAAGCAGAAGTGGTGGTAGAACTCTGCTGCCAGCACGTGGGCCATGGCCGTCTGTCCGAAATGCGCCGTCATTTGGCGATAGGCCCTCTCGGCCGTGTACAGCCGGAATTCGTCCTCGCGATGCTGCCTCGTACTATACCGCATGTTCGCCAATCTCCAACCAAAGTAGGTCGATTGATCTATCGAGCCAATGTCATCCTCTGGTGAGATCAGTCCGTGCGTTGCATCCTCGTTGTCATCTTCCACCTGGACGAACCCTTGGAACCCCCCCTCACCACGGCCTTGGCCTTGCTGCCGTTTCCCAGCACCTCCAAGTCCGTGCCCGGGGTGGACTGACGCAGCGTAGCCCACTGTCTCGCCTCCATCATGCTTGCCTTGTCCCAGTCGTCCTCGTGAACCCAGCGTCGATTTGCCGTCCACGGAGCCCCCTGCCGGTCCTGGATTCCCAGTGCCGACCGAACCTGTACCCGACTGCAGGTGAGTGCCAGCCCGACTGCCGTCTGCTGCCACAGCTGTAGGCAGCTCATCGCGGAGAAAACTCTCGGCGTCCATTCGACCACCAGCCATCGGGCGGCGTGGTTTGGATGAGGTGTCCTTTTGCTCAGGGACGTGCTCGTCAGTCAGCCCGGCGCCATACCTCGGCCTGCGACGCCGAAGTACGGCGTGCTGACCCTTACGAGATTGCTCTACAGAAGACCCGCGAGACTCAATGATAGTTGCATACTCCTGCATGCGATGACGTGCCCAGACGTCTAAGTCAACTAGGCTCTCACATGATTCCAAGGGCTACTGTGCAATGAAAAACTCGCGCGTGTAGCAGGCGAGGAATCCGCCGCAGAAGGCCAGTACAGATCCGAGATATAGGAGCAACGACCTGTCCTGTATATTCAGATAGTTCGCCAGCGCGAGGACCAAGGTATTCCACAGGAACACACACGCAAATCCGGCTTGCATGGCATTGATGCCGGGGTAAACGAATGGCAAGTACCGCACTGACATCCCAAGCCAGGCGAGGCCAGCCAGAACCAGGACGACCACAAGCAGCCAGGAGTCCAGTACAAAATCGCGAAACACGCTGTAGCAGAGGACGAGCCCGATCTTGATTAAAAGCATAGCGGCATCCATCTAACCGTGACTTTTGGCGCCCCATGACTTGCTCGCAGGGTTTCGGTCCACTACAACGGCCCCAGCAATGAAGAGCAACATGTGATACGCGACAAACAGGATCCCTAGAACGACCCGGATCATGATAGCACCCGAGCTTCCGCATCCCATTGACGTTCCCATCCATTGCTGCGAATCGCTTGCTGCAGCTGTGGGACATGCAATCGCAAATGCTACTAAATTTGCTATCGGCACAGCCAGCACCGTTGACCCGAGAGAGGTGAACACGCGAGCCACCGGAATCACAATCGCTTTCGCATTCTTGTTCCAGCGAAGTTGCGAAGCTGCGAGAATAAGTTCGACGTGTAATGTGTAGCTGTGGTAAAATGCAGCTGCCGTGTCAGATCGCGGTTATCTGAGCAATGAAAGCGTTTTGGGCACTACGAGAATTTTGTAGCTTACACGTTATGTACACGATGCCAAGAAATGTGACCATCCAAAGACAGCTGATCACGACAAATAATGTAAATGTCAACAAAGAGACATTTGTCGCAAACCTGTACCCACTCAAGGCACCAAGCACAGAAGACAGCGATAGTGAAGCTGTACCGAGGCCGTTGGATAGAATCGTGCCTTCCAAGACCGGAAATGAGACCAACTGCAAACTGGACATGACAACCATCGCAACCATTTGCCATTTGACTTCATGCGTGTCTCTATTGAGCAGCTTGGTGAACTCGCTCAAGGCAGCGAGGGATCCAGCGAGAACCGACGGTTGCTTGCCATCGGCACGCGCTAAGTCTGATTCACGCATTGATACGTATTTCCAGCACTCAAGCTATGTTGTAAGTTCAATAAGTAGCCAATGTAGCAGCAACTGTGGCGACGAATGGCCCAGAAGTTATGTGATAGCTATTATGAGGCGGAATGGGTCGCCGTCGCCAGCGCGGCCCGTCACGCACTTTGCGACCATTGCCACTTCGAGCCTGCATGCAGCTGCGAGCTTGAGGTCGCCACTCAAGCTCGCCCTCCGCTGCCTTAACGATGGCACCATTCTCTATGGTGCTGTATCAGTCCTACGAGATGCACTTACTTGTGTGAGAGTTGAGCCGACTGCCAGATGCTTCTCAAATTGAGTGCTGGGGTGGTGGCACGCAGCTTGTCGTGGCTCTATATCGCACTTCAAGCTTATATGCTCGCTACATGATCTTACACATCAATGCGATGCATTTCACAGACCCAAACAGGCAACGACGTTGAATTGGATAATCTCTCGACTGTTAGCGAGAGCTCCAGCAAATATGTACTTTTCCGTTTTCGTAGCTATCGTAGCGGCTTCTATGTCAAAAATATCTTCAGCTGGCATTACCACAGACCCAAGATCGCTCTTCGCCACAATGTCTGTGCAGTCACAGAAAAGCCCAACATTCCGGTGTGATCCCAAAAGCACAGGCCTTGCCTTCAAGCCTATTGGTTCAAGTGCATTTGTAAGCACTGCGTCAGCATCGAGCTGCTTCGTTTCTAACGCGAGTGTGACCGGTGACTACGTAGTTGCACTGGGATCACAGCGGCTGCAACTTCAGGCAATTGACCTCGATAGCCCGGTAAGCAATCTGGGATAGAGACGTATGTTTTCCGATCACTTTTAGCAATCCAGCGTGGCAAATTCGGATAGACATGCAATGGCTTGGGCTCGAGAGAGCTCCGTTGGTTGCTCCACATCGCACCACGGTGGGCTGAACATATCGATGAATGCCAGCTTATCTGGTTCAGGCCTCTGCGGGATGTATAGCACGCCATTTGCCGGACGCACATTTGCGTGGTCGCGCTTCCCTCTCACGGTGAATTTTACAGGGCCCGTCGTGCCTCTGAAAGGGTCCCTCGATTTGGGCCTATCAATTCCAACTGCAGCAGCAGTGCAAGCGTCTGGTTGGCAGCCACCGAGGCACTACCTTCCTCTGAACGCAAGGCAATCTATCTATGCAGGGGACCAAGTTGCAATGGCCTTCGGCGGCATGCACTAGGAGGCCGCCAGCATCTCAACTCAGGCTGGAATCTGGATCTAGCTCACACTCGCTGGCTCTCTCGCTGGCTCTCTAGCCCCGACTCCTCGGTCTCCTCTATCGCATCAAGTGGCACCGGGGATGATCTACCGTGCATCCACACGTAGCACCAGCAGTGTCATAGGGCTGGCGACTTTGTACGCTCGACGATATCACGGAGCAAGTGCTCGGAGGCTCGCCTCGATATCCATGCCAGCATCATGCATCAACGGAAGCACAATCGGAGCGGTGATTGCGCTGAACGCAGACCCGCACAATGCCACGCTCCAAGTGACTTGCAATGCATTGCATGGCGGTGCATCACAGACCACGCCTAGTCTTGGGCATGGTCTCGACTGGCAAGACGAGAACGGGGCCGGTGATACGACGGGGGAGGCGGTCCTTCGTATCAACTCCGCGCACATGAACGGAACTACAGTCCTCGGCAGCCTCAGTTTCTCCCTTGCCTCGGTTGAAGTCATGAATCGGCTACCTTCTGCAACTGCACCCGCAGTGCTCGCCCCAGTGACGGACCAGAGCGGCACCATCAGCTGGGACATTGGCTCCATGGGGCGATGGCATGACCGGGGGCAACCGGGGGCGGCGCATGGATGGAATGCAGGGGCTGACGACGGTGTGTTAGATGTGACCCGGCCGCCATTCAATGCTGACCCCTCAGGGAACACAGATTCAACCTTAGCACTTCAGGCCGCGATCGAGTTCGCCATGAGCAATTACATGACCGTTTGGCTGCCAGTGGGCGTATATAAGGTGACACAAGGGCTCGTAGCATTGCAACGGGAACGCATGTCGGCTGATGGTGACCAGGGATTCAACGGTAAGTGCGTCGAACCAGCGCCAGGATTGAGATGCTGTGCGTGCACTCTTCGCAAGAACCCAACTAGTTCTACCCATCCATCCACGTACTATTTTCACGTCACATCGCCTCGATTTTGCTGTTGTTCGCAGGCACGTCCAACTACTGCAACCGATTCAGGACACCCAACATCAGGGGCCAGGTCATAGGCGATGCGTCGCCATACGACCAGTTGCCAAGACCTGGACGGGCAACTCTGTGGGTGCCTCCCGGCACTCCTGCCTTCAGTGCCGCACCGCCCGCCTCCCCGGTGGCAGTCCTGAACGCCTCAGAGATCAATCACGATGGAAGGCTGCAGTCTAACATTCTGATGAGTTCCGTTGTGCAGTCCATCGACGTGGTTGTAGGAGGGAACAACCCAGGTGCGATTGGTCTGCGCATGCGAGGGGCGCAGGGGTCCTCGCTCGAGGATGTCGCTGTGTTCAACCCTGCAGGCGATGCCTACGCTGGTATACAGGGGTGCTCCGGTAGTGGAGGAGCCCACTCGAACCTGACCATTGTCGGATTCCGTATCGGATTTGACGCTCGAGAGGTACAGCCAGCGCCTACTGCATCCAACGTGAGGATCTACAATAGCAGTTGCGCGGGGCTACTGCACGCCGGCCTCGAGACACTTTCGATTGCCGGTCTACTGGCCGTGGCAGGGCCGATGACTCAAGGTCCCGCCGTAGCAGGTGCTGCTACCGGGCAATTCACGGGGGAGCAAGGGGTACTCCCGTCCTCGGCATCAAGTGGAGGTGCATGCCCAGACGTGCTCCCGCCCCCTGTGAATCGCCAGAAGGCAAAGCCGTGGCAGGAGGGAAGCTTGGGACTAGCGGACGCTGTGATTCAAGGACCGTGGTAGCGTGCTGCTATCATCAACGCGCAGAGATCCGTCTACCTTAAGAATGTCCACGTCTAGGGGACACAAAATCAGTCACCGACCAGGTTCAGTACCGAATCCTACGTAGCGGTGGAGGTGACGAATGCGTCTGGACCGAGCACCGACTCATACATCGTGCCAGCCTTCACAGGCAGCGGAGTGGGCTGGACAGTCATTTCAGAGGCAGCTATCGGTGTTGACTTCTACCAGGACTAGCCCTGCGGAGAAGGGTACCCAAACATGACAATGCCCACGTACATAGATGGGGTTATCCAACCGACAACCCGCGGTCCAGCGGTCCTCAACGTGTCATCCAGTACTGCGGCACCCAACCCTGAAGCGCTCCTCGGCCGGCATTCGTGGGGCTCCAATGCCGCTTATCCTGGGCCTTGGACGCCAGGGGCTGTGCATGCCAAGACTGATGCCGGGGCTGTCGGAGATGGCATAGCAGATGACGCAGAGGCTCTACAGAAGGCGGTAGACCTAGCTGCAAATGGCTCTGGTGTCGTGTTTATGCCCCGAGGGACATACCGAGTCAGCCGCACGATTCATGTGCCGGCTGGTGTAACCGTGGCTGGTATCGCGCGGCAGTATGTGACGATCGTAGCCAACAACTCGATGTTCGAAGGACCAGGGGCAGGAGTCCCGCCTGCCATGGATACAGAGGCCCCGCCCGTGCTGCTATTTGGAGGTAGAAGTGAGACTCGGTTGAATGGTGAGGGCGTGAGTGATAGAGACGGCATGCCTGGGGCAAGGCCCGGGTCGTCCCCAGTGTCTGCCGTGTTCGGCCTTCAAGTGGTGATACCTCTATCCACAGTGAATGTGTCGGCAGTACAGTGGTCATTGGGAATGGATGGGTCCTCAGCCGTTGGACCTGCTCCTCTTGATCGAAAGAAAGAGAGCATTGGCGTGCTTGCTTCCAGTCATTGGGTGGAGCCGCAAGAAGCCAGTTGGAGTGCGAGCCCCACCTCAGGCTTAGCATACGGAAACGCGAGACAGGTCTGGACTACGAACGTACCTACTTGCGGATCCTGGCTCTATAACGAGCGGTGTAGCCGAATATTTTTCGAGGCGGCGGGATATGCTCATGCCCTCGTAGTTGTTACGTCGATCGGCGGGGAATCTGGCACTGGAGGCATCGACGAGTTGCGGTGGCACACGTGGTACTAGGAGGACGGGGCTCGCAATGGTGGCACCACGCACTAGCACCCAAAGTACCGCAAGATGCTGGTATACGGCACAAGAGAACACAGGGTGTCTTTCTATTAGCTCAATTCGGAGCACTGCACCTGCGAGACGCAGAGCGAATTCAGAGAGGTCGGCAAGGTGGAGGTGTATGGAGTCAAGAGCGAATCGCTGGTCACTGTTCTCTGGGTGAGAGACTCGACTGGTTTCACTTCCATTGGACACGGTGGAATAGTAGAGACAGGGAACAGCGGGGACCCGCGACCCTATCCATATATGGGCCCTGATGCCATCTATCGTTTCACAAACTCGACCGGGTTCGTCATCGCAAACACCGTTGACCAGACGTATATTTGCGCAGACCCCAGCTCGGTGGTTTTCGATGGCACCGACGGGGAGTGGGAAAACGGAGTGCTGCATGCAGTATCGAGAAATGTATCGACTGCTCCCTTTGAATGGCCTGTCTACTACGGGCGGGGGCCGTTCAAATGATGGCTGCAGGATTGGTCTGATGGAACTTCCCTGTTGTGAGTCAACTTGTGCCGCGGTACTCTCCTTCGTACTTCGACTTTAGGGTCAGGAGATATACCGGTACGTGCAAATCTATATGCGATTGTGCCAGACATTATCGCTGACATGCTGCAGATTGAGCTGCAAGTTCTGTGAGGATTCATTCGCACTCAACGGTCCCACCGAGGACTCCGCAGTGTAGGCCTACCTTCAATCGCTGCCAGTGGGATGTATTAGGTGACCCCTTGAGTCGCAAGACCCGACCATAATAGGTAACAAGCCGCCAATGCATCGGAGGAGTGCGGGTGATGTTGCAGCCAGCTCCCCATCCACGTTCAAACTGTTCTCGCCGTGCATCATAGGTGCACTGGGCGGGCCTTGAACAATACGAGGGGATCTAGCAGGAGCAACTACACCCTAAATTTTCGCAGAGAACGCCGCAGACGCTAAGGGACGCAGCAGCAGCTCTGGAGTTTTGTAGTACATGGTTTCTGCGATTTCGGGCTCTGCGTGCTTGCCATTGTCTTTCGCCAGATCCATCATCTGGATGAGACGCAGCCTGCCTGACCCTCCATGAATGACCACCACGTCCATGAGGCCATCGTCGACCTAGGCCCGAGGGGCGAATGCCATTTTCTCGCCCATATGTATAGTCGTTTGAGCCTGTATCATAATGTAGCTCGCTCTCTCTACTACCGTCCACCTAGCTGTGCCACTATGCGTGGGTTCGCTCCCCTGCTCCGACAAGCCCCCTTCAGCGCCGTCCCTTTCGCCTCCCGTCATTGGATGCACCTCCGTCCAGGACCCAGTCGGCATGAGCATCTCAGCACCGTAAGAGGGGCTTTCAATCACCTGAATGTAAGCTGCACAGTTGTACGCGGCACCACCGCAGCAACAACGGAGTCCATCGGCCGTGCGCATGACAGCAGTGCCAAGTCCCCATCCCGTCATGTTCACAGAGAACACAAGTGGGCGGGGAATCATGCCTATACTACTGGGCCTTGATGACTCATCGTTCTATCCACCTGCCGCCGCATCTGCACCCTCCTTCTCCTGAACGCCCTTCCTTTGACCGCCTGTCACTGCATTGCCATCCCCGCTACCCATCGGACCAGGACCAGGCCCTGGACCAGGCCTAGGGCTGCTGGTGGGTTCCTCACACCCTGTGGCACCTCCTCCTGGGAGGGGGGGGCTGGTGGCATCGCAAATGGCGATGGCATCGATCCGCCTGTGCACCCCAGAAAGTGCTCTGCGAAGCCCTTCTTCGGGAGTATGCCAGCCGAGCGTGTGTGCTACTGTGTTTCCTGACCCGCAAGGTATGATGCCGATCGGAGGAACCAGTCGTTTTGCATCTGCGACTAATCGGGGAATGTCTACGGAACTCGATGCTGCGTCGACCCGTTTGTCTATTGATGAGACGTCTTTGTTTCCAAGATTTGCAGGAGCCACCGCTGCAGGGCCTGCGGCCGAGGACACTAGCGGAGTAGATGAGCCGGTGAGCGAAGCTTCCTGAGCTACCCCCTCGGAAGTTGCCAGGGTTACAGCTGCACCCCCTTGAATCTTCCCGCCCTTTCTCACCTCTAAACCCGCTGCTATTTGCATGTCTACGAGCGCATGAAGCATTCCATTCACAGATTCGTGTAAAGTCCCATCACCACCGATACTAAGAAGTACGTCAACCTTGGGGCCACCTGCCGTAGCCCATTGGCGCATAAGATCCCGCGCAATAACAGTTGCATGCCCAGAATACTCTGTTACATGAGTTTTATAGGCGATTCCAAGCTTCTCAAGCTCTTTGGTGACAAACAGTAGCTTCTATTTTCCTGTCTTGCCACCGGACATTGGGTTTGCAATGATCACAGCCATCTTTGGGGGCGATCCACATACTTCTGATCCAGAGAAGACTTCGAACTCATGCGCCTCAATAGAATTACAGCACCCCATAAGATGTATTCTCTTGCGCAAACCTGTGCAATACCTAGTTGCACTGCCAACCCAACGATCTCGAATATGTAGCGGAACTTCGGCGGGACCAGTAAATGCGCGGCGCCATCCGAAGCTCTTGGATCGATCCCTTGTCCATTTCGTATTGCGAAGCCCCTTCGATGACATTGGCCGAGAGCAGCATTAGGTTTGATGCTGCAGTTTCGTTTGGCATAGCTGTTCCCACTACGTTCAGACGAGGCATGCAAGATCTATTCTCATTGCATTCAGTTGCCGAGTTGCAACGGCTAGCGCGAGATATTTTCAGATTGAAGACCACCAGTGAAAAGCATAAAGTAGGCTTGATCGAAGAATCAGGATCCATAGGGGGGATCAGTGGGAAAGAATTCCCTGCCGCTGGTCTGCGATCTTCCCTGCTGGGGCGCCGTCGGCCGGCGGTGCCGCCTCCGAGGCA
>Ga0136560_1002133_pt1 | contig 10031 bp, 3 predicted proteins | sample AntRauMeHopE1497_FD_104925 | JGI IMG/M metagenome (GOLD analysis project Ga0136560, IMG submission 104925) | Saline lake microbial communities from Rauer Islands, Antarctica - Metagenome Hop E1 #497 | ecosystem: Environmental > Aquatic > Non-marine Saline and Alkaline > Saline | place...
CCGGACGACGAGCTCGAGGCGCTGAGCCCCTTGCGCGAGGCACGCCGCGACGGCGAGACCCGCTCCGGTAGAGCCGCCTCGCACTGGCTCTCCCGCGGCGAGCGGGACGGCGTGTTCGACTCGCTGGATGCCGCCGTGGCGGCATCGCTGCCGCGCGGCCCGGGGGGCGGGCCGGCAGACGCCGGGACGCCCCCAGCGCAGCGCGACCGCTCGCGGGTGATGGTCACCCCGCTGGGCAGAGCCATGGAGGCGGGTCGGGAGGCCGGCTCGGGGCGCGGGGACGGCTCCCCGCTGTCATCGATGACGTCAGGGGGCGCCGCGGACGGCGCGGTGGCCGTGGCCGTGCGGCACGCCCCCGCCTGGGCCGGGCAGAGGGGCGAGCGACACGTGATCGAGGCGGTGGGGGCCAAGATGACAGTGCCGTGGGCGAGCCTGGCGGGGCCAGCCGCCGGGGGCGACGCCCCGCGGCCTGCCTACGGCCTGGCGTCCTTCGTGGTCGATCTCTGGCGGGTCAGGGCCCGCCCCGGCGGCCCGAGGTACGCCGTCGGGTTCCGAAACCGCAGGCGGAGGGCCGCCGCGGAGGCCGCCGTGGCGACCGGGGGCGGTCGGGCCGCCTCGGGCGGCAGCACCGGGGCCGCTGAGCACGAGTGGACGGTCGTGGTGTCCGGCGGCCGCCCTGCCGCCCTCCCCACCCCGAAGGACCTCCTCTGCCGCGACTGCGGCGTCTTCTGGCCGGAGCCTGCCGGCCACGCCGCCGCCGCCGCCACCGCCAGGTGCCCCCTGTGCGGCGCCGAAGACGGCATCCCTGTCCCTTACCAGGGCTGGGTGCCGCCGCTCGCCTGCCTCGCGACCCTCCTCGTCTACCAGCCGACGTCAGCCCCCGGCGCCGACGTCGGCGCGGGCCTCAGCCTGGCCCGCGACGCCGCCGAGGCCGGCCTCGAGGCCCTGACCCGGGGCATGGCCGCCTGGGTCGACCGCGGGCACGACACGACAGCGGAGGGGGCCGAGGAGCGGGCGGCAGCCTTTGTCGGCATCGACCCCGCGGCCGTGCCCACCGCGGCCCCGGGCCCCGCGACCCTCGCCGTCTGCCCCTACACCCTCCGCGGCTGCACCTCCGCGGGCCTCCTCGCCCACCGGCTCTCGGACGGCGCGACGGTGCACCCGTCGCTCCTGGCCTCGGAGCTCGTCGCGGCCCCTGCTGGGCCCGCCGGCGCCACCTCCGGATTCGAGCAGCTCTGGGTCCTGCGGCACGCCCTGGAGGGCTCTGCCATGTCCCTCGCCCCGGCAGGCCCGACGCCCGGACCCGCACACACCCCCTCGCCTCGGCAGGTGGGACGGCGCGGGCATCCCCCCGTTGGCGGCCGCCCCTCCGACGGCGTCGCGGCCCGTGGAACCGTCCGGCGTTCCCCTGCACCGCGCGCGCCGCGGGTCGGCCCGCTTCCGACGCCCCCCGCCACCGCCTACACAGCCGCCGCCGTCGCAGCCACATCCCCTGTCCGCCAGGCCGCGCGCCTCGTCGCCTCCCGATCGCGCCGCGCCGCCCCAACGACGCCCAACCCCGCGCGGCGCGCACCGGGCCCCGGCCTCGGCCGGCCCGCTCCCGTCACGCCGGCCTCGGCGGCCTCGGGCTCTGCTCAGCGTCGCTCCGTGGACTCCCCCACCCTGACTCCCTCCTCGGACCTCCGCACCCGCGCGCGGCACGCGCACCGTGCGGGCGGGGCGGCCTCGGCGGCGGCATCGGGGCGGCATCGCTCTGCGCTCGGCGAGGGGAGCCCTCGGGGGTCGACGGCAGCAGCAGCGTCGGCAGCGGGAGCGGAGGAGAGCAAGGAGGAGGAGGACGACGAGGGCATGCGGGCGGCCACCCAGGCAGAGCTTGAGCTCCTGCGGTGGCAGGAAGCGGGGACGAAGGCAGCGGTTGACGAGATCGAACACGCGGCGAAGGGCGCCATGCCGGTGGCTGCGTCTGCCGCGCGCGGGCTGCAGGCCCTCGACGAAGCCGGCCAGGCGCTGCGGAGCGCCGCCCTGGACCGCGAGCTGCAGCGGGTGCGGAAGGAGGAGGCTGCTGCCACGAGGCAGCGGGTGAGGGCGTACAAGGCGGCGGCCAAGCAGGCCCTGCGGGAGGCCGACGAGCTCCGGGCACTGGCGCAGGCGGCGCGGGAGGAGGCGAAGCGCGTCCCCGGGTACGTGCCCGACGCCAAGCTGGAGTGGAAGCGGCACCTGCACTCCGAGGGGCTCCGAGTCCTCGGGCAGAGCGAATCGTGGAGGAGAGCGGCCCTGGGGCTCAAGCAGTCGCTCCAGCAGTCGGGCCGCGTCCCCCTGCCGCAGCTGCAGCGCAGCTCCGGCTTCCGGGCGCAGGACACGGACCTCACCTCGCGTCAGAGCAACTTTGACGTCATACTCCGCACCTACGTCGACACGATGAGGGCCGCGCCGGGCCGCGAGCAGGCGGCGGCGGATCTCGTGTCGGGGTGCGTGGGCAAGACATTCTGGGCCGTGATGTTCAACAAGGCTGGCACCGACGTTCTCTCCGCAGACGGGGCGGAGCACACCGGCTCGCTCTACAGCTCCGGGGTGCTCCTCGCCTCGCTGTGCGTCGCGGCGCCCGGGCTGTGGCAGCGGACGTGGTGCACGTGGTCGGAGCGGTGCCCCGCCCTGGGGCCGCGGCCGGTCGGGCGCGACGAGGCGGCAGCAAGCAAGGGCTCCGCGGGGATGTCCGAGCGTGCCCGCATCGCCGGGATGGCGGCCACCCTGGCGGCAGGGACCCTCTTCAGCACGGGCGACGAGCGCCCCCTGAGCCGCGGCGGCAGGGCGGAATCGTTCCGGGGAGACCGCCACGAGCCGCAGTTCGCCCCCAGCCCGGCGATGCCCGTGCCTAGGCTGGACGGCCGTGTTCCCGAGGACGACGAGTTCGGCGACCAGCTCTGGCGCTGGCTCTCGCGCTGCATCAACGTGTGCTTCGACCGCAAGGGCGAGGACTTCCACGAGCAGGTGACCTTTGTCATCCCCTGTATCCTGCGCGTCGCGGGGTGGGCCCTGGTGCGCAGGTTCGGCGATGAGCTCCTCCCGCTCCTGGCCACGGCCGCCCGCAGCGCGGGCGCCATCGCCGAGGCCTTGTCGGCCAAGACTGGCAACGCCTCGGCAGGCAACGTCATCGCGTCGTCCACGCGCGAGGCAATCGCCATGCTGGCTGATTGCGACGAAGAAGGCATCCCTGTCAGGATCCGGTACGGCATGCCGCGGCCCACCGCATGGCAGGAGATCCCTCTTCGGCAGACGGCAGCCCTCGTTGATGAGTGAAGGTCTGCCGTAGAACCGCCTTCCACCCGCTCCGCCGCCGTTGTGCCGGCCCACTCCCGAGCGTGGCGCCAAGCCCCGAGCCTGCATTTCCCGGCGCTGCAGGCTGCGCGCCGCGGGCCCATGCTCAGGCTCAGTCTGGCCCGGGCGGCAAGGGCGAGGCGCGCCCTCTTTTCGACATGCACGCCGGCAACATCATTAGGACCGAGGCCTGGCAGGTCGTCCAGCGCCGACAGGATGACGGAGATGACCCCTGAGGCGGCGGCCGAGCGGGACGCACGCCGGTCCCGGCGGACCGTGACGAGGTCCGAGCGCGACGCGCCGGTCCGCGCCCTGCTTGAGGACGAAAGCCGCGCGGCGCGCGAGCGCAACAACGAAGCGAAGCATGCACGCGCGTCCAGTGCCCCTGAGGCCGAAGTCCGCGTCACGGGCTTTCGCAGTTTGATGCCGCTGCTCAGAGGAGCCATGATCCGGCTTCACCCCGATGCCGCCGCCGCCAGGGCGCCCGAAGGAAGGGATAACGCCGAAGAGGCGCTCAGGAACCTCCTCCGTGCCATGGGCGCGCTCGAGGTCCTAGCGGTCGAGCCTGCCGGCACAGTTGCCGAGCTCACCGAGTCGCTGCGCCGTCGCCGGCCGGGCGCTGTGGAGGACAGGCCGCCTAGCGCGCCCGGGAGCCCGGTCCTCGGCACGTCGCTGCTTGGCCAGCTTCCCATCGAGGTCAAGGTGTGGACGGCGAGCGGCGAGGACAGGACCGTCCGCCTCAGGGCGTCCGCGAGCCTTGTTGCGGCCACAAAGGTCGCAGAGCGCGCGGCTGTGGACGCGGCGCGCGCAGGCCGCCGGCCCTCGACCGCACAGATCGGGCTGGCGGGAGCGGGGTCGCCCGACGACGGGAGCGGGGCAGTTGCCGGACCGGAGACGACGCTTCTCCTCGGGCCTGCCGTGGTCGACTCGGTGGCGCTGGCGTCCCCGGCCGTGCGGGCCCGCTGGCTGGAGGCCGCAAGGGAGTTTGTGGCGCGGCTGGGGGCCGCACTGGAGCTGCCGAAGCTCGCTGACGCCCCGACGCGGCTCGCCTCGCCCGTGCGCCGCCTGCTCCACGCCCCGGCGGACGACCCCGGGGCGGTCGGGTTTGGGACGAGGCACGTCCCCGAGGCCGCCAGGATCGGCCTGCAGGGCCGCCGGCGGAACCTTTCGCCGGCGGAGCGCATCGCCAAGGCCACAGACGCGAGGCCCGCCCAGTCGCTCGGCAAGGTGTACCCCAACCCCGTGCAGCCGCTGGACCAGGGGCTGGTCACCGAGCCGCGCGTCGTGGACGAGACCGTCGCCCGGATGACGTCACCGGAGGTCCTGGAGCCGTCGCTCGTGGACGACGCACGGTTTCAGGCCGGGGCGCGGACGCTGACGGTGGTGCTCTACCACTACTTCGAGGCTCTGCAGCTCCCGGACCCGTTCTGGCGGCTCGTGCGCCTGGTGATCGGGGTCGGGTACGACTGGGTGCCGTCCACTCGCACCGTGTACCTGCCCTGGGACATGCGCACGCGGGAGGCGGCGACGTACCTGCGGGACCTCGCGCCGGGCATGCTGGCAGAGCTGAGGCGGCAGACGAGGGACGACATGCGGTCTGAGCAGAGCCGGAGGGAGGAGGGGGAGGCGGCCTCGGAGCTGCGGCACGAGGTGCAGAGGCAGGGCCGGGCACGGGAGAGGCGGGCGCGGGAGGCGGGGAGGGGGCGGTCCCCGTGGGCGGGGGAGTGGGGGGCGGAACCGGCGGGACGGGAGGGGGGAGGCGGTGGTAGCGACGGCGAGGAGGGGGAAGGTGCTGCGGGGGAGGGAAGGATGGCGGCGGGGGGGAGCGGAGGAGGGCAGGCCGACGCGGCGGGTCCGTCGCCTGCAGCCGCGAGAAGAGCCGACGCGGAGGAGAGCGACGCGGAGCGGAGCGAGGCCCTGATGAGGGGTCGCCCGGCCGGGGGCGGCGGGCGAGGGGGGCACCCGGGAGTCGAGGCTGACGGGGAGGAAGGCGGCGCGGCGGGCGACGCTGGTTTCGCGAATCCGCGGGTGGAGGACCTCCTGCGGTCCGTGGTGCGGGAGCAGGCGCGGGGACCGCGGCGAGGGGGCGGGGGGGCGGCCCGGCGGAAGGGGGAGCAGGTGTCGCGGCTTGACCGGGCTGCCATGGCGCACGGCTGGTCACGGGCCTAGGCGCCGGCGCCGCGGAGGGTCGCCGGCCGCAGACGTGTGACGGGTGCCTTCCAGGCCGGCTCGGGTGGTGTGTCGTGTGTGTCGCACTGCACGATTCGCGACTCTCGCGCGGCTGTTTCTGCGCGTCAATGGTCCAATCGATCGAAAGCCAGCAGCTGCACGAGCTGCCGCGCCGCGAGGCGCGGCGATTCGGGCGGGGGGGTGTCTCCGCCCCCCGCTCGCGGAAACACGACCGCTAACCGCATTCCCGTGCGTCCGGGCTGCCTCCGGGCTGGCTCAGGTGGGCGGGCTGTCGTACCCGAGCACCTCGAAGACCTGGTAGCGGCCGCTGGAGAAAATGCGCTTGGTGTTGGAGTCCAGGAACATGTCCTTGTTGTCCCCCGCGCCCTCGGGCTGGCCCTTGTGCTCCGACACGACGTAGCGGACGCCCCAGCGGCGCATCTTGTCGTAGGCGTCGCGGCCCTCGACGTCGTTGACGTGCTGCATGATGAAGTTGCGGTCGTTGTGGCGCTCCGCATAGTCGTACCCGTGGCTCCAGAGCCAGCCGTCGTAGCCGGCGAGGCTGGGGCGGCCGGCCAGGTACCCCGCGGGCGCGCGGTGGGTGTTGTCGGTGAGCATGACTGACTTGGCAGGGATGTTGTCGCGGATGTAGTCGCCGACCTCCACCTCCATGGGGCCGTACAGCTCGTGGAACATGCCGTACTCGCGAACGATCGAGAGGACACCCGACGTGGCGCCGAGGGCGAGGAGCGCGGCCCCGACGGGCACGCCGACGAGGAGGAGGAGGATGCCGCCGAAGCGGCCGACGAACTGCCTGCTCTGCTTGGCCTCCGCGGTGTGGGTGTCGGTGCGTGTGATGCCGGCGGCGTCGGCGTCGGCGTCGGTGTCGGCGTCGGCGCCGTGGATGCGCGCCTCCGTGGGGGCGGTGATGGCGGCGAGGCCTGCGGTGAGGGGCCAGGTGAGGACCTGCCCGACGAAGGGCGCGGCGATGATGGCGAAGATGTAGAAGATCTTGGTGTTGTCGCGGTCCCAGGGCTGGAACTTCACGAAGCAGCCGACGACAAAGACGGCGAAGGATGCGGCGGCGAACTTGAAGGCGCTGAGGCGGCGGTGCTCGGGGGTGACGGAGTCGATGCCCGACACGAGCGGCTGCGCGGCGCCGGCGATGTCCACCACGCGGGCGGCGGCGGCGCCGACGGGGTCGACCTCGGCGGCGAAGGCGCGGCGGCGCGCCTCGGCGACGTCGTCGGTGCCGGGCCCGTCCATCGGGGGCGCGATCTCGTCGGCGGTGGTGCTCAGGAGGTTCTCGAACCCGGGGGGGACGCCGTAGCAGCGGGGGAGGGGGTGCCTGGCGAAGAATCCGAACGGCACGTCGGGGTCCATGTCGCCGTCCTCGGCCGGGACGGTCTTCCACCCGCCGCGGGGGCCGCTGACCTCGGCGTCTGCGCGGGACACGGCGGCCGAGGCCGGGGGCGGCATGGTGGCGTCGTCGTCCTTCTTGGACGCGGCGAGGCGGGAGGGACCGACGCCGGCGACGGCCGAGGAGCCAAAGGCCCCGATGCCCGCCTCGGCGGCGTGGCGGAGGACTCCGTCGTGCGGGTCGAGGGGGAAGGTGTGGTCGCTGGCGTGGCGGGAGGCGGAGTCGAGGGCGTTCCGGTAAGGGGTGGGTGCGGAGCCCGGGGAGATGACGGCTGTGACGGCCTCCGACGCCCCCATGGCGACGACGACGCCGTGGACGGTCATTGCGACGAGGAAGGCGGGGAGGAAGGGGCCCATCGCGCGGGTCCAGCACCAGACGAAGTCGAGGAGGAGGTTGTTCTGGCCGAGGACGGCCTTGAGGGCGTCGGGGGCGCTGGAGCCGTGGCCGGAGAAGACGGGGAGGAGCTCGAGGAAGTGTCCCTTCCCGTCGACCATGCGGCCGAAGACAAGCCACTGGGGGATGAAGAGGACGCCCGCGACGACGCCGGCGGGGAGCCATGCCTTGAAGACGGTGGCGGTGTTGCCCGCCCATGAGTGCGCGTCGAGGATGAAGACGACGGCGACGAAGACGGCGAGGCCGGCGAAGGAGTGGGCCTGGACGAGGGGGAGGAGGGCGGAGAGGGCGGCGCAGACGATGAGGAGGAAGCGGCGCTCGGGGAGGGGCATGCCGAGGGCGGCGGCGCTGCGGGAGGGGCGGATCGCCTGCCAGAGGACGAGGGCGGCGGCGGCGACGGCGGGGTAGGCGAAGGTTGCCCCGCGCTGGGGGAGGAAGACGTGGGGGAGGAAGCCGAACCAGAAGACGGCGCCGTCGGCGATGTTGTCGCCGACGACGTCGGCCTGGATGGCGTCCTTGGTCAGGGCGAAGTCCCACCCGTGCTTGAGGAGGATGTTGACGCCGCCGACGCCGCCGAGGCAGACGAGGCAGACGACGCCCGCGACGGCCGCGACGCGGGACGAGGTCATGCGGGTGCCGAGGCTGAAGACGAGGCCGACGAGGGCGAGGAAGGAGAGGAAGCCGGTGGCGAAGTAGACCTGGCGGAGGGTAGAGCCGAACCAGACCATGACGGCGGCGTGGAAGTCGGGGAGGTACGGGTAGGTGAGGGGGCGGTCGGCGAAGATGGGGGAGTGCATGCCGGCGAGGGAGATGGCCTTGTTGCGGCCGTGCAGCATGGACTGCGTGATGTGCATGTGGATGGGGAAGTCCGCCCAGCAGCTGCCGCCGGTCCACACGCTGCCGTCCTCCTTCTGGAACAGCATGTGGGAGTCCCAGAGGGGGTAGAAGACCACGGCGGAGATTGCGAGGAGCGCCGCCGTCCAGAGGAAGGACTCGCGCTCAGGGGCGCGGCCGCCCGACCCCGTGATGCCGCGAACCGCGATCGGGAGCCTCTTGGCGAAGGAAGGGAGCGCAAAGACGATGTACGCGCAGAGGAGGACGACCGTGACCATCATGGGAGCGTATCTGCGGGCGAAAGAGAGGCAACGTGGAACGGAGTCGGGAAGGTGGCGGGAGCCAGGATGCCACAGGAGGAGCGGCAGAGGGATCGAAAGCGCGCATCGAAGCCGGGCTCGGGCGAGGGTGGGGTCAGTCAGGGCCCGCGCCCGCTGCAGTGGTCCATCAGGCCAGCCGGGCGCGAGTCGCCGCGCCCCCGGGGGCGCACAGCAGTCGCTCTCCGGGCTCTAGGGAGCCGCGCTCAATGATGGGTCGAGCCGGCCGCGCTAGCCTGCCGGCAAGGCGGCAGGGAGCCGCAAGTACGAGCGCGGGCCGACCAACCACCAGGCGTGAGAAATCCGGCAACGCCCGGCTCGCGTCCAGGCGGACACAAATACTCACGCGATGGACGCGAAGGATGAGGCTGCGGCCAGGGCCAGCCATGCCCCGCCGATCGTGCCGACGGGCACCGCAGCCAGCGCGCACTCGACGAGCGTCAGGCGAGGGTACACGTTGTTCACCAGAAAGACAAACGCCGCCACCAGGGTGCCCGCGTACCACACGAGGCCGAGCATCGCGACTGCTTCCCGGGCGCTACCGCTTGGTCTGATTCCCGGCGCGTCCCTGGACACCACCGAGTGGCGGGGGCGCGGATCCGAGGGCCGCGAGCCATCCAAACCACACGAAATGGGGACGGCAATAGGCTCTGCCGTGAGACAATGCGAGCCCCAGGCCGGCGCGTGGAGCTCCTGCACCTGTGACGTGATCCCCCACACGGCCGCCATCGCGATCCGCGATGGAGGCCAAGCGCGCGAGGCCAGAAGACAATGGAAAGCCGGCTGAATTCTCCATGTTCTCAGCGCACTGCGCCCCCCGAGCCCGCCTCGCCGAGCTGTGGGCCCTCCCTCACGCCAGCAAGCTCATGAACGGCATGTGGGCCCGGTGTGTCGGCAAGGACCGCCCGTACCAGCTCATGCAGATCCGCAAGACCGTGGCCGCGCCTCGGCCTTACGACATTACCAACGCAAAGGGGGAGACGGAGCGATGCTCCATTCTCTTGCTTGTACAGGACCCTTCAACGGTGAGTCGCCGCGGGGCGAATGGCGCGCGCTGGATCTCCCGCCCGCGCGCCGCGAGGAGCTCACCCTGCCGCCCCCGTCCGGCCGCTCGCAGGGCCAGGACAAGCCGCGAGCCATTGCGCAGGTTTCGGGCAGCCCTCCAACGGAGGAGGAGTACTCGGAGCTCCTGGCCGCGCTCAGGGGCCGCGGCGCCGGGGGGCTCGCCTCGGCCGCCTCGCTCGCCGACGTCAAGTCGCGCCACGACGAGCTTCTGAAGCGCGTGCGGTCCGGGAGGCCGTCCACGGCGGGTGGGAAGCCGTGGGGCCGGTCTCGTGGCCACACGGTCTTCGTGCTGCTCCGGACGTGGCGGGCTGACGACGCGTGCGCCGCCGAGGCCGACGCGGGACGGAGCAGGGCCGGCGAGGCGCCCGCCGCGGGGCCGGAAGGCGCCGCGGCCGAGGCGCCCGCCAGTCCGCCCGCGCCGGCGGCTCCCGCCATCGTGGACGTCGACGCCGGAACGGACGTGTCGGCGCGGTACAGGGTGTGCCTGGACGCCGCCGCGACGTCGGCCGGTGTCTCGC
>Ga0136560_1002134_pt1 | contig 10026 bp, 6 predicted proteins | sample AntRauMeHopE1497_FD_104925 | JGI IMG/M metagenome (GOLD analysis project Ga0136560, IMG submission 104925) | Saline lake microbial communities from Rauer Islands, Antarctica - Metagenome Hop E1 #497 | ecosystem: Environmental > Aquatic > Non-marine Saline and Alkaline > Saline | place...
CTGACGGTTCAAAACGGGGTTGAACCGTCAGGGTCGACCTGACGGTTCGGGCAATTTTGACGGTTCGATGCGAACCGTCAGCTTTTTTGCTGACGGTTCGATGTCAGGCAGAGGCCCCTGGTGGTGCCACACGGCCGGTATGGCGCTCGAGGGCGCCGTGGACGTGCTTTGCATCCGGCACGCGCAGACGCAGGGGTACCACATCGTCGATACGGTCCTGAGTGCGGATGGGGAGCGCGCCTGCGCCTCGCTCCGTGCTGCCGCCGAGACTGTGCTGCGGGGCCGACAGGTCCGATGTGTGCTGGCCAGCTCGCTGCGTCGCGCCATGTCCACGGCACGACTAGCGTTTCCACGGTCGGTGCCGAGGCCCGCATCACCCCTGGCGGAGTGCGAGCCGGGCAGCCTCATGGTCACCCCGCTCGCTGCCGAGGTGAGGCGCACCCCAGGTGACTGCGGCCTGGCTGCTGATGCGCTGCAGCGGTGGGCTGCGGCGGCCGGGCTGTCTGCGTGCTCGGAATCGTTCCTCGGTGGCGACGGCGATGACGGCGGGGTCGGCGGCCCGGGTGGTGAGGGCCGCCGGGAGGCTCCCGACGCGGCTGCCGACCAGCGGCGGCTGGAGCCGGAGACACGAGCCCGTGTCGCGTCCAGGGTCGCGAGGCTTCTGGACCTGCTGGCGACGGCGGGGACCGGCAAGGGCGCCGTCCCGCCCGTCGTCGTGCTGGTGGCACATGCCAACCTGTTGCAGGCGCTGTTTCGCGCCGCCTCAGACCGCGGGTGGCACGGGGGCCGGCCCAGCGGCGACGGGTTCCGTTTCTGCGAGGGGCGGTGGCTCCGGCTTCGGCCGAACAGCGCCACTGCGCGCGGTGCTCGCGACGCCATGGCGGCGTTCCGGCCGTCGTAGCGCAGCCAGCCCGACGCGCGGCGGTGTGGTGGCGACGAGCGCCCACGCCTTCCGCCGATCGCGGCGGTGCCGCTCGGGGAATACGGTTGGCCTCCGCTCGCGGTCCCGCTCAGTGTCGTTTGCGGAGCAGTACACCTAGACGTGCGGTCGGCGGGTCGGAAGCAGCTGCATAGTCGACTCCTAGAGCGGCGGTGCGTGCGCGAGCCGTCAGCCCAGCCGAGCGCTGGGCAAGGTGGTCATTCGAGCACGTCGCTTCGAAGCCCCCCTCGGTCTACGTCGCGGCTTGGCCGTTGCAACGGCGGCAGCTGCCGCCAGGGGTCGACGACTCGCGAAGCCCAGGGGAGGGCGACCGCCAGCGCTGCTGTGCGCTGCACCCGCCCGCTGCCCGGGTGCTGGTCTCGCCTTCCGTGAGGCTGGAGCGCGCAATCCGTCCCGCTTCGCCCTGTTGCGCGCTTGTGCCTCGGGCTGTCGCAATCTGAGCCGGTGGGGGTAGGGCGTGGCATCGCAAGCCGCCGGAGCAAGCGCCCTCGCTCACACAACACGCATTCCTGTGCGTCGTGGGGGATGCTAGCCCGCTCGTTGCGCAGGCTCCGGCCCACTGAGGCTGCCGTACCACGCCTGGCGCGGGCGGCGTCGACCGTGCCGCTGGAGCGGCGGCCCTTGCACGTCAACGCCCGAGGCCAGGTGGTCGTGCGCTTCAGGGTGCGTAGCTCGGATGACAGCGACACAGCGTTCCCGCTGGGCGTCGGTGAGCCGTAAACCGGCCCGAAGCCTCATGGGAGGCGCGCCGGCGGTCTGCCGAATCCGGCCTCAACGAGCCCGGCCTGCAGCTCTCGTACCCCTGAGCCTCGCCTCGCGGAGGTGACGCCGCGTGACTTACTCCTCGTTGCATTGCGCACCGTTTGTGCCGCAGACACCACGGCGGCGTCGGCGCTCGAGCTTCTCAGGGCGGAGCCCGGTCTCGAGACGGCGTCGCTTTTGCTCGAAGACGGAGCCGAGGCGGAGCCCTTGTCAACGGTTGGTGACCTTGCGTCGTCGGGCTTTTCTATCGGGGTCGGGCCGGGCCGGGTGGTGCAGCTGGCGCCCCTTCCGTGGGTCCCGAACCGCTCCGTGACGCAGGGAGGCGTCCTCACGCTGGAGGAGGTGGTCCGCCGCGGCTCGTACCTGCGCGTGACAAAGGCAGTGCGTTCGCGCCCGGAGCGGCGCATCAGCGTGGCTGAGTTTCTGAACCTGGCCGCTGACGCGGGCGTGCCGCCGGACGAGGGCCGCGACCTGCTCCGCGGCCTCCACCGCGCCGGCGTGGTGCTGCACTTCCACCGCCACGCGGACCACGTGGTACGGGACAGCGTGTTCCTCAAGCCCGAGGAGACGCTGGACGCGCTGTACGCGCACTTTGGGCTGGAGGGCCCGAACAAGGCGTTTGTGCGGGAGCAGAAGCACAAGCGGCAGGCCGAGCTCGCCTCCCACAAGAGCCGCCTTGCGGACCGCCGCGCGGCGCAGTCGCTGGTTGAGCGGGAGGCGGCGGTGTGGGCGGCGTGGTCGAACCGCGCCGGGTTTGCGGGCATGGCCGGCGGCATCGGGCTGTACGCGTGGCTGGCCTTCGACTACCTCTCCTGGGACATCATGGAGCCCATCACGTACGCCACGGGGGCGGTGGCGTCCGTGGCGGCGTACTGGTGGTGGGTGCTGGCGAACCGTGAGCTGGGCTTCTCCTCCTTCGCCGACACGGTCATGGCCTGGCGCCGGAAGTCGCTCTACCGGGGCGTGCTGGCGGAGGGGGCGCAGGCGGTGGTCACAGACGCGGCGGGTGCGGCGGAGCAGGCCGTCGCGGACGCCGGCGGCTCGGCCACGGCGGCGGACCCGGCGGTGGCGTACGAGGCCGACCTGGCTCGGCTGGAGCGGCGCGTGCTGGCGGAGGAGGCGGAGGTGGAGCTGCTGTCGAGGACGGAGTTCAACCCGACGCTGCTGCAGTACTACGACGCCGTCGAGTCCGTCACGGCGCTCCCGGCCACGGTGAGGCTGCGGGGGCACGGCTCGGCGCCGGGGGCGGCGGCCGCGGAGGAGGAGGAGGCGGTCAGGAGGGCCGCGTCGCTGGTGCGCCTCGTGACTGCGGCCGCCGGGGCGACGCCGGAGCCCGAGAGCAGGTCGTGAGGGGTCGCGCGGCGGGCCGCCGGGGCTCTCGTGGCAGCACCGGGGCTCGCCGGGCGGTGCGCGGTACCGAGGCCGGGGCAGCGACGCGGCGACGGCCGGGTTTGCGTGACTTGGCGCCCGTGCGGTGATTTGGCGTTTGGTTGTCCGGCGCTCGGCGGTCCCGCGACGGAATCACGGCGCTGCAGGCGCACTCACTCGTGCAATCGCACCACTCCGGGTCACTTGCCGTCGCCGCTGCGTCGGCCCCAGTCCTTCCTGGCGTCGCCTGCCGTCTGCTTCGCCCGGCTCCAGCGCTCGTCCAGCTCCGCCCGGCCGGGCCCGCCCTGCGCCGGGTCCACCGCCGACGCCCAGAACTCGGTCGAGCGGGAGTGTGGCGCCGCGGCGAGGACCACCGCCGTGGCCTCCTCCACCAGGCCCGCCGCGCCCGCCCCCGCCGCGCCGTCCCCGACCTCGCGCCCGGGGACCGACGCTCCCATCCCCTCGGCCCGCTGGAACCACTCACGGACCCGGGCCTCCTCCGCCGCCGCCTGCACCTCGTTCATGCTCCCCTTGCCCCTGGCCAGGGCGCGGGCCTGCAGCTGGGCGAGCAAGGAGGCGAGCAGCTGCCGCCGCTCCCCGCGCCGGCCCTCCACCGACGTCGCCCGGTCGCTCATGCGCTCGTCGGCGGCGAGGGAGTCGGGCTCCAGCTCGATGAAGGCGGCCCCCGGGTAGTGCAGGCGGATGACCGCCTCGGTGGCCTTGAGCTCCCGCTCCACCGCCCGCGTCACGTCCTCGGCGTAGAGGGACAGCAGCACCGGCAGCTCCGCCTCCAGGTCCGCAGCCCCCAGGAAGAGGTCCCGGTACTCGTCCAGCAGCTGCGCCGCCAGCACCGTGCCGTCAAAGTCCACCTCGGCCTTGTAGGCGAAGGTGTCGGGGCTGATCCACTGGCTCTGCACCTCCCGCACGCCCTCGATGGCGGGGCGCGAGGCCACGAGCGCGGTGATGGCGGACACCGTGTGCGGCGCGACGGCCTCGCCGAGGAGCAGCTGCCGGTTCCGCTCCAGCAGCTGCAGGGCCACCGCGCCGAGGAGGCCGCCGATGCTGAGCGTGGCCACGGCGTCCCACGTCGTGTCGCCCGTGAGCTTGGTGCCCAGCAGGCCCGCCGCGGCCATGGTGACGCCGATGCAGCCCGCCATGTCCTCTAGGAAAACGGCCGCCACGCTCGTGTCCCGAGTGCCCCGCACGTGCGACAGCAGGGCACGTACTCTGCCCATGGCCGCGCCGGGGGCCGCGGCGGCCATGGCGAGGAGCGAGGGCGACGCGCTGACCTTCACGCGCCCGTCGCGGCCGACGGTGCGGCCGGCCAGCTCCCGTAGCGGCAGGAAGGCCGCGGGGTCGTCGCGGGCCGCGCGGCGCGCGATCTCCGTGGTCGCCCCGACCAGCACGTAGCCATCGAGCAGGAAGGAGAACCCCAGGGCGCCCCATGCCTCCCAGGGAACGTCGAGGTGCGCCGGGGGCGAGGCGAGGGCGTCGAGGCCGCGGTAGACGGCGATGCCGGCGCCCATCCAGAGGATCCCCATGGCGCTGACCAGGCCCCACACGTACTGCGCCTTGCCGTACCCGTACTGGTGCTTCACGTCGGGCTCGAAGGCGGCCTCGATGTGCCCGCGGTTGAGCACCGCCTGGTTGGCCGTGTCCACCGCCGAGTGGACGGTCTCCGCGAACATCGCGCTCGACCCCGTGGACAGCCACACCGTGCCCTTGAGCGCCGTCGCGATGGCGTTGGCAGCCAGCGCCTGCCACAGCGTGCCACGGGTGCGCTCCCTGTCGGCCGAGCCGGCACGCATCCGCTCTGCCAGGCGCGAGGCGTCCTCGCTGATGAAGTGGCGGGTGTCATCGTCGTGCTCGGGCTGCTCCGGCCGCGGCCGCTTCGGCCCGCCGCCAGCCGTTCGCGTCGTGCCCGCGTACCAGGGGCTAACCGTCGAGCCTGGATCCGTGACGCGCCAGCGACGCGGGCCGCCAACCACAGCCGCGCTAGAGCTCTGGCGGCCGTCCCAGCTTGCCAGCGCCGTCAGCCCGGCTCGCCGCCTGGTGGCCCTCGCGCCGGACAGCGCCGTGCGCAGCATTTTCGAGCAAGCGTTCCAATTCCGAGGGCCGAGCCCGCTCCCGGCGACCGTGTGACGCCAGGTGCAACACGCTTCGGCGCTTCGTGCGGATGGCCCGGGCAGGCGCTCTCGGGGCGTTGCTCGCGCGTCGAGAGTGCCCGGGCAAGGGGGCAGGACACGGCTCTGTCGGCACAAATCGACGAGCGTCCTTTGACGTCCGGCGCCCGGCGCCTGGCCGTGGCTCTGGGCCCACGGCCCGCGGCTGAGGCGGCACATACCCCCGCCACACCGTGGAGTGCGACCTGTGAGCCCGCTTGCCCTTGTTCGCACCGGTTCCCGCCCCCGCGTTGGATGGCTCCGCCTGGCTTTGCCTTGCCGTCCTCGGGTGGCAGCCCCGCTCTCTTCCCCGCTACGGAGCCATCGGCTGCCTGCCGCGCTCGCCCGTCAGGCGTGGCTCATGAAATGGCCGCGCCAGGCGCGTGGCTAGGTCGGTCTAGGAGGGTTGGGCCTGGTGGGCTGCTGCTCGCCGCGAAGGCTGCGGCAATCGGTGGCCCAGCCTGGCTGGGAGCAGGCTGCGCGAGCGGTGGCCCGGTGTCATCGCACACCGCTTGTGCACCGACGGCCCGGCCGGGCCGCGCGTCACTGGGGATGCCAGGGGCTGGTGGTGCCGGCGAGGCGAGCGCCCGAGGCCGTCTCGCCGGCGGCCGCGTTGGGCTTGCCTCCGGACTGGCGACGGTGCCCCGCAGCGGGGAGCCCGGAGGCGAGCCAAGCCCGCAGCCGTGCGGTTGGCTCGGCTGGGATGGGGTCGTCGTGGCTCGCGCTCCCGGCTTTGCGTGCCCCGGCACGGCGGAGCCCTCCGAGGGCGCTGTGCCCCGAGGTGCCGCGACCGGCCGCCCGGGCGCGACGGAGGACTTGCGCGAGACCGGCCTGCCGAGGCGGCTTGTGCATCGCCTCAGCCCTGGGCCCGCAAGCCAGAAGCGGCGGCGAGTCGTGGCCAGCACGGCCTTGGCATCCCACCGCGAGCGCCCCCGCCACGCCATCCTGCGGCGTGTCTGCGCCCTGATTGTGCCGCGGTTGGGCCATTTGTCTCGCCTCTCCCGCCCACGCTCCTTGCTTTCGCCGCAGGGGGTCCCCGGGCTATGTCGGTGTTTTCCTTCCTCCCGCTCGATGAGCGGGTCCGCCTGCGGACGGTATCAAAGCTCTGGCGCCGCGCCCTCGACGACAACCGCAACTGGCGTGCCGTGGACTTTGCGGTGATGGGCCCGGCCCCGGGGCGCGGCGTGCCGCCCCTGATGCGCTGGTCGCTCGTCGCGCACGGCTCGGACATGCACGACCTCAGCACCCGCGGGTGCTTCGTCGGTGACGCCGTGCTCCAGCTGGTGGGGGAGCACTGCCCCAACCTGGAGGTGCTCATCGTGGACGAGCCGCCGGCGGACCGCGAGGACGAGCCGGCCTCGATCCGCGCGCTCTCCGCCCCCTCGGCCGTCACCGAGGCGGGCCTCGCCGCCCTGTGCGGGTGCCACCAGCTCACCCGCCTGGACGCCAGCCGCTGCTCGGCGGCCCCGCGCGCACTGCGCAGCCTCGCCACTGCCCTCCCCTTCCTCGCCTACGTCAAGCTCGGCGGGCCCTCCTTCACCGACCTCCACGCCTCGGCGCTCGTCCCCGCGGGGAGGGACATGCTGGCGCTCGACCTCAGCGGCTCCCCCGTCACCGACGTCGCGCTCCGCACCGTCGCCACGCACTGCCCCCGGCTCCGCATGCTCAACTGCGAGGGGTCCTCCGGCGTCACCGAGCTCGGCCTCTCCGCCCTCGTCTACGGCTGCCGCGAGATCCGCATCCTCCTCGTCTCCGGCTGCGAGCTGCTGGGCGACAACGCCCTCGCCGACATCGCCTCGGCGTGCTCCCAGCTGCACCGCCTCGACGCAGCCAGGCTGCCCCGCATCACCAACGCCGGCGTGGAGCGCCTTGCGGACAGCTGCGAGGCCCTGGAGTCCGTGTCCCTGCTCGGCTGCCCCGGCGTCACCGCCGACGGCCTCGCCGCCATCGTCAGCGACTGCGTGCAGCTCCGGCAGCTCGCAGTCGACGGCGTCGGCCTCCACAGCGTCGTCGATGAGCTCGCCCCGCAGGGCCTCGGCCTCACGGCGCTCACCGTCCGCCGCTGCGGCGGCCTCACCGACACCGCCGCGGCCGCCCTCGCCTCCTCCTGCCCCGCCGTCACCTCGCTCGACCTCAGCGACAGCCCCCTCGTGGGGTTCACCCACCTCGCCGCCGGCGCCCTCGTCCACCGCCTCCGCTCCCTCCACTCCCTCAGCCTCGCCGGGTGTGGCCTCCAGGACCAGTCCCTCGCCTTCTTCCCCGCCGCGCGGCCCCGCCTCGCCGCCCTCGACATCTCCCGGAATCCGGGCGTGACCGACGTCGGCGTGGAGCTCGCCCTGAGGGCCTGCGCCCCGTCCCTAACCTCCTTCAGCATCGCCGGCTGCGACGCCGGCCCGGGCGCCGCCGCCCTCCTCGCCGCCTCGGGCGCCCGCCTCTCCCGCCTCGACCTCCGCATGTGCCCCCGCCTGACCGACAAGGCCGTGGGCGTCGTCCTCGAGGCCTGCGGCGGCTCCATCGAGTCCCTCCTCCTGGGCGTCGACGGCCCCACCGTGCGCGCCTCCACCGACAGGGCGGTCCTCGCCGCCGCGCTGCCCCCCTCCTCCGAGTACGCCGTCCTCCTCGACCTCGCCATGCCGCCGTCGGCGTCCACCTCCTCCGCGGGGGCGGCCTCGGGCGCGGGCGGGCCGTCCTCGGCAGCCTCTGGCGCCGACGGCTCTGGCTCGGCGCCGGGCGGGCCGGGCACCTGGGGCTCCGGTGCCTCGGCCGGCGGCACCTCTGGCGCTGCGGGAGGGTCGGAGGACGGCAAGAAGCGCCGCAGGCGCAAGAAGAAGAAGGCCGCGGGATCAGGGGCGTCGGAGGCGGGCGGGGACGCCGACTCGGAGGCGGGGGCCGCGGCCGGAGCCGCCCCTCCGACGGCGCCCACGGCCGACCCCGCAGCCGCGTCCGCCGTTCCGCCGGCGGCGGTGGCGCCTAGCACCACGACGGCCGCCCCCATGTCCGCGGCGGCCAAGAAGCGCGCGCGGAGGCGGCGCAGGGCCGCGGCCAAGTCGGGCAAGTCTGTCGCGTCGCTCCGCATGCCCCTCGGCGACGAGGCGGCCGAGGCGGTGGCGGCCTTCTGCCCGCGGCTGCGCTGCCTGCACATGGCGGGCTGCGCGTCCCTCTCAGAAGACGGCGTCTCGGCCCTCGCCGCCGCGGCCTTCAGGGCGACCATCACAGAGGCCCACCTCGGGGCCAACGCGGGCCTCACCGCCAACGGCTGCCGCGTCCTCCTCGCCAGCTGGCGCCGTCTCCGCGTCCTGGCCGTGCCAGCCTGCGGCTCCGCGGCGGAGGAGGGCGACTCGGCCGTGACGGTGGAGCAGGCGGCGGACATCGAGGCGGCCTTCCGGTCCATCTCCCCAGACGCGGTCGTCGACGTGCTGCCCCCGCGGTGGGGCCCGCCCGAGGCGGTGCGCCCGCCACCAGGGTCCGTCACGGCGCCCGTCGGGCCGATCCCGCCGCCGGAGATGCCGGGCGACGAGGACGATCCCACAGGGTGGACCCAGGGCGGGATCAGTGACGCAGATGACATCCTCATGCCGCCCGGCGCTTCACCGCACGCCATGGCGGCCGTGATGGCGAACGGGCATGCGTGACGACGCATGCCGGCAGTACGCGGACGACGCCTGCCGCGGCCCTTTTTGCTACAGCCATACGCCCAGCACGCGCGCATACACACATCCATTCGTAGCCGGGTGATGGAAGCTTGCAGCGCTTCGCCGTCTTTGGCCGGGAACACGCCTGCGATTCCGCCACTCTGCCGTCTACTTGGCCGCCTCGGCCCCTCCACACCCCAAGAGGCCCCCCGTCTAAGCAAGCGGACGGTGTGCAACCATGTACTCGGGCGGCTCGATCGCGGTGCACTGCACGCGGTGCCATGCCATCCTTGCGGCGCCGAGAGGTCATGCCGTCATCGCTTGCGGAAACTGCCGGGCTGAGCTGCGCATCGCCATGGTGCCCCGCGAGGCCGCCAGCCCCCAGGCGCTCCGTGCTGAGATGGCTGCGGCGGCGGAGCGCGCGAGGCACGAGGCGAGGGCCGCGAACGCCGCATCGGAGAGCGGCCTTGCAGCTTGCACGGTTTTCCGGGCGGACGATGCCCTCGCCGCGCAGGGCCTGGAGTGCCCAATCTCAACGGATCCCATCGTGGTGGGCTCGGCGGTCATGAAGCTGCCATGCGGGGTGAGCAGTGGCCGCCCGAGCCCGTGATCCGGCGCGTTTGGGCGAGACTTGACATCGGCTGCCCGCTCCCTCGCTCGCCACTCGATCGCAGCACATGTTCCTCGAGGACAGCATCCGGATGTGGCTTGCGACCAGTAACACGTGCCCCATTTGCCGCGCGGAGCTTGCGAGCAGGAGCGGCGGGGCCCGCGTCGACGAGGAGCGCGCCGCGTACGAAGCTGCCAGGCGGGTGCGCGAGTCGCACGGGACAGGCGGGAGCTCGATGAGTGGGTCGGGGGGCATGGTTGGCGGGCCGTTCGACCCGCGAGGCCTGCGCGTGACGGGGCTGCCCAGGGGGGGCGGCTACCCGCCGAGCGGAACGGCGCGCGGCAACGCGGGCTACCCCATGAGCGGCGGGTCCTCGGGCGGGTGGAGGCCAGCGCCCACCTACCGGGAGCAGCGGCGCGATGGCGAGGGCTGCGCGGTTATGTGACAGGGGCTGTCGTGTGTGCGTGTGCGTCGGGAGCTGGGCCCGGGCCTCAGACCTGTGCCTCGGCTCGATCGCTGGCCCGAACACGCGCTCCCTGGTGCCCATGCCCC
>Ga0136560_1002135_pt1 | contig 10023 bp, 6 predicted proteins | sample AntRauMeHopE1497_FD_104925 | JGI IMG/M metagenome (GOLD analysis project Ga0136560, IMG submission 104925) | Saline lake microbial communities from Rauer Islands, Antarctica - Metagenome Hop E1 #497 | ecosystem: Environmental > Aquatic > Non-marine Saline and Alkaline > Saline | place...
GGAGGGCAGGCTACACCTGCCCAACCCGGACGGCCAGCCGCCTCGGCACGAATCGCCAAAGCCTGCCGGCGACTGAGGCAGTACAAAAAGCACTCTGCCAAGCGAACACAGGCTGCGCTCTGCGCCGCGACACATCAGCCCGCACACAGCGGCCCACCGCGCGGCGCGAGCCCCACCACCAGCGCTCCCAGATGCGGTTCGTGAGCGGGGCGGCCCGAAAGCTGGGGCGCGTGGGCGCCCGATGTGCCGGTGGCGGTCCTGCGCCCCCGACCGACCCGGCCAGCCTGAGGGCGGCGGCCAAAGCTCGCGCACTACGGCTGGGAGCGTCAGACGGCACGCTGCCGTCGCGGGCCTCGCGCGCGGATGCTCTCCTCCGCCGCCTCCGGGACCCCGGCGAGACCTCGCTGGCCGTGGCGTCCGACTCGACGAGCGCGGCGGCCCTCATGGAGCGCGAAGCGGCTGTTCGGGCCGCAACAAAGCGGCCCATCTCGGAGCGCATCGACCTCATGGGCTTGCTCGCGATCGGGGCGTTTGTCGCGGCGGGGGCGGTGCTCGCGCTGCTCATGGTGCCGGTGAAGAACGACAGGGACCTCCGCGGCGTGATGCTTGCGGCAAAGGAGCTGAGGAAGCGCAGGCGAGAGTCGGTCCGGGCGCTGCGCCGGACGTCGCGGTGCGTGGAAGTGCCGAACGGGCGAGGCCGCATCGTCGTGAGCGTCACCGACCCACCCCCCGGCGCCAAGGGTGCGGCGGTGACGGCCGTCATGTGGGCGGGGGGCGAGGACGGGCCCGGGGAGCCGGGGTCGTCGCCTCTCGCGGGCGGGGTCTTGGCCGGGCCGGAAGACTCCTCCCTGTGGGGTCTCGTCCACGCCTCCCTCGCCGCCCGCGCGGCAGCACTGCACCGGCAGCACGGTCTTGCCCTCCGGGTCGTCACGGTGCACCGGGACAGCGGGGGCGTCGCCAGCCCAAGCGTGCGGCTCGCATCGAGGGACGTGGCAGCAGCGCTCCGTGCGGCGGGCGCGCCGGCGGACGAGCCAGTCATCATCGTCGGTGACGGGGTCGGCGCGTGGGTGGGGCCCATCACCGCCGCGGCGAGCGCCGCCTCCGCCGCGTCGGGGCCGCCAGAGGCCGGCAGCGGTTGGCTCGGGTCCCACCGGAGGCCGGCGATTGCGGGCGATGGGTCCGGCGGCGGGGCGCTGTGGCTTGATGGAGACACCCGCGACACACGCCCGCGTCGACGCGCCGCTGGCCCACCGCTCGGGCGGGTCACCGTGGCCGGGTGCGTAGGCGTGTGCCCCCGCCTGCTGCCTCTGGAGGTCGGGGTGGCAGCCGCTCTGGCGCTGAGCCGTGTGCCCGGCGGCGGCCCGGACGCGGTGGCCCGTGCCCGTGATGCCACGTCGCCGCCGGTCCGGGCGGGGAGGTCGTCTGGGGTAGCCGACGCGCTCGCGGAAGGCATCAGGAATACCGACGCGGGGGCCATCACCGTGCGCACCGCGCGCACGCTTGGCGGCCTCCTCGGCGGCGACCCGGCGACCCGGTCGAGGGGCCGCACCACCACGGACGGGGCGGCCTGGAGCGTGGAGCGGCGAGCACCCCGGCTGTCCGATGCCGAGGCACGACAGGCCGGGGCCGGCCTCGCATGCCTGCGCGGCCCCAAGGCGGTGGTGGCCCCTGCCGCCGCGGCATTCCCTCTCTGGGCCAGCGACGAGGCCGTCGGGGAGGCAGCGGCGGAGTGGCTGGGGTCTGCGGCGGTCTGGGTAGCCGCCTCGGACGCCGACGCCACGGACCTACCACACGCGCTCGCCGGTGGCGCGGTCATGGCCGGGGCGCGTGCAGCTGCCGCTAGGTCGCCGGCCGGCCGGCACGGAGCGGACGCCGCCGCGCGGGGCTCCGGGCCGCCGGCCCAGGGCGCCGGGACCGCGCAGGAGGCTGTCGCGTCGCGCGCCTCGTCCGCCGCAAGGGATGCCGTGCGTGCGGCCGCTGCCTCGCTGGGCGTGTGGGGGCTCGAGGGGTCCAAAGCGGCGGCCTTTGAGCGGCTGCTGGCCGCAGTGACCGTGGGCACGTCGCGTGACGCGGCGCCGATGCTGGTCCTGGGACCGGATTCCGCGGCGTGGGGGAGGAGCATCGCCGCGGACCCTTGGTGGCGCAGGGCGGTGCGGGCGGTGGCCGGCGGCGGCGCGTCCGCCGCCGCAGAGGCGGGGTGGCCAGGCGCCCACTCGCTGCCGCTGCAAGCTCCCGAGGCCGTGGCGTCCGCCGTGCAGCAGGCCGTGATTCGCGCGGCGAGCGCCGGGACCCGCGGCGACGAGAGGCAGCGGAACGCCGGCCCGGCCACCTGGCGGCCGGGACAAGGGCGAGCGTGAGGCGTAGCGGTCTTCGGGACATCCTGACGTGCGGCGCCGAAGCGGGCCGTGGGAGCGCGGCCGCGGCTCCGTGATCGTGCCGTCAACTCACCGCGCGGGCCTCGCCGCTCGGGGCAACGAGGCAGCGGGGCGCCGCGCCGTGACGTGTGGCGAGGCTTGGTGTGTGACGAGGCCGGGAAGGGGCAAATTGATCCAGGAAGCGGCCGGGCGCCTCGGGGCGTCGCACGCGCCGCTCAGCGAGCCGGGCCGGATCCGCGTCAGCGCCAACTGTGCGTTGTGATGTCCAGCCGAGGAGCATGCTCAGCCGAGGAGACTGTTCACGGCCGCCTCTGGGTTGCGCCCGCAACGCAGGTAGGCTGCCTTGCACTGCTCCTCCGTGAAGCCCATCTCTGTCATCTCCGCGATTGCGGCGATGTCAGTCGGTGTCAGTTCGCCGGGCGGCGGCGCAGGGCCGGGGCCGGAGCCAGAGTCAGATGCTGGGGACGCGGCGGCCCGAATCATCGGAGCAACCGCTGCCACCTGCCGAAGCACGCCGGTCGAGACGCCGCAGGTCGACGCGAGCCCCGCAAGCTGGTCGTCCGGTAGCTTGGAGAGCATGAAGAGAATGCTCTGCGCGTTGCCCAGGGACTGCATCGTCCCAATGATGATTTCCTGGCTAGGGGGGGCGGCCGAGGGCATACCCGGCGCAGGCGCACCACCGTAGCCGCCGCCGCCTCCGAACCCGGAGCTGCCGCCCCCGAACCCGGAGCTGCCGCCGCCGAAGCCAGCGCCGCTGCCACCGCTGCCACCGAGCCCGGAGCTGCCCCCTCCTCCACCTCCACGCGGCGCCGAGGCGCCACGAGAAGCACCAAAGATGCTTCCCAGTCCCAGTCCCGATCCCGGAGCCGGAGCCGGAGCCGGAGCCGGAGCCGGTGGCTGCACAGCAACCGCGTCGGGCGCTCTAGCCGAGGACGGCGCCGGGCTGGCAGCCTGCGCCGTGACGAAACCTCCTGCCGGGCCGGGGGCGGGGCTTCCGGAGGAGCCTGAAGACGCAGCCGCGGTGTATCCAGCGGTCAGGCTGGGCGCAGGGGCCGCAGGGTCGTAACCATCGGCCAGGGAAGGGCTGTAGCCCTTAGTCAGCGCTTGCGCAGACGGGGGCTTCGCCGCGGGGGTCGTGGCGGCGTCTGCGTGGCTCGCATCATCAAGGTAGCGACTCGGAGACGCCGTGACGGGCTCAGCACGAGGGCTCGTGGCCGCCGCGGCGCCAGCTGCGGCAGCAGAGGCTCCCGCCTTTGCCTCCTCGAGGACGCGCACAAAGCCGCCCCTGTCGGCATCGGCCAGGGCGTGGGCATCCGGGGACTCCCCCTTCACGCGAGAGAGCAGGGCTGGCAGGCTCTTGGGGTCGCTCTTGTACTCCTCAACGACCGAAGCCCAGCAGGCCAGGGCCGTCAGCAGCCGCCGAAGCTCTGAGAGGCCGGGCGCCGCCGCAGCAGCGCTCGCAGCTGCTGCTCTAGCCGGGAGGCTGGACATTGCCGACGGCGCAGCCGGTGCCGCGGAGCCAGCCGCCGGCCGACCCCGCGGGAAAGGGCGGCTCGGGTCGTAGTAGGTGCCGTCGGCACGCTTGATCCACTTGGTCCCGCCAAAGGCGTGGTCGCTGACTCGGCCCCAGATGTCGTTCTCTTCGTCCCTGACCGGCAGCTTGATCTCGGGCGGAACGTAGTGGCCCCACGCGAGAAGCTCCTTGCCAGCGCCCAACAGCCCGAGGTCGCCGATCGTCTTGCTCCCATCGGCCGCGTCCTCGTCCTCGTCGCGCATGATGACCGTGGTGTCGATGTGCCAGTTCTGCTCCTTCGCGAGGCGGGCTCGCACGGTATCCAGCTGCGAGGCCCGGGTAGCAGGATTCGCCATGCGCATCATTGCATCGTGCGCCGGTGGCGTGACAACAAAGAGCTGTTACGCCATTGTCGAATCGGGACGCCGGGATTGGCAAGGGTGCGCAACAACGGCGGCCACAGCCGCAGGCGACTATTGCCTTGGCTCACAGTCTCGTCTTCTGAGGCAGCAACCCGGATCTCCCGGCCCGAGATCGTTGTCAGGACTAGCTCAGACCCGCCAGCGGATGCTGCTGCTGCGGCTGCGGGCTCGGCTGCGGGCTCGGCTGCCATTGGCACTCGGGGGAATGTGGTGCTTCGGAAAAGGATCGCTTTGATGGCTCTGCGCTCGGCTCGTCCCTCCAGGCCAATCGAATGGAACGCTTCTGCCTCGACATCATAGCAGCGACGCTCCACTTTAATGCCTCGCGAGCCTGAGCAAAGGATCTTGATGCACGGTTTTTTAACAAGCTCTATGTATGCATTTTGTTTTCACCCATGCAATGACAACGTGCCCGAGTGGCCTAAGGGGGTGGTTTCGAACACCATTGTGCTTCGCACGCGTAGGTTCGAATCCTGCCGTTGTCGACCCTTTTTGGCCTGACTCTGCGAAACGATCGTCAGCTTTTCCATCACCGGTGGAGCCTGTCAATAGCGCAATGTTCGATTCCAGGGCCATTCAAGAATCCCTGTAACGTCTGTCCGACAGATCCTCTGGCCTCACCGCACTTGGCGCTTCTCCGGGCAAGTCGGCGCGTTGCTGAGCGCTTCCAACATCAAGCCGCACCGTGGTGGAAGGTAACACCAACCTTGAGGGCCGTAAGGCAGATCTTGCCAGACCAGATGGTACAGGTGCTCCAAGCCCTGCGCTCAGCGTGTGCCACCAGGCTCGATTGACCCCTTTGCGGGGACCTCCGCTGCTGTGGCAGGCCCTGCACATGTATAGGCCCCTAATTGCATTTGGAGGCGGAGCCTGAAACGCTATGTGCCCGCCGTACGGGGGCGGGTCGAGACCCAGGGGTCGGTCGGGATTGTCGATCCGAGACAGGGCCTTGACCGCGCCTCTCTGCCGACTCCCTTCGCTGGACATGGTTTTGTGGTGGCTGTCGCTACTCTGTGCCGCATGTAGGAGCCGGTGACCGCGCAGGAACTGAGCGCGGACGGGGGGGCAAGGCATGCCCCGCCGCGCGCTCCCAAACACAGGATCCCGTTGAAATCGCCGTGACCCTGGTCGTGGCATTGGCTTCCACCTACAACCCCGCTTCCGCCGGGCAGGGTGCCCCGTTGACGCCCGCGGTCTTCGTGCCCGACGACCAGGCAGCAGGGGCAACAACGCCGGCAGTGTGCAGGCATGCTGCGCGCATGCCTTCCCCCGTTAGCGGAACCGCGAGTGCAAGCAGGGCTGCGCGCGGCTTGATAGCAGAACTCCTCGCCGGCCATGCGCCCAGTGCGCGACGGAAACCGCCTCGTCCAGTCGTCTCATGCATGCCATCCCGATGACATTGCATAGCTACCTTCCCATCCGTGCGTGCCTGGTCGCGGACAGGCGATGCTCGCGCCAGCAAGGTGACGGCAACGGGAGCTGGGATCTGCCGCGAGTGCTGCGGCCCCTGCTCGCCGCACTCTCTAAGACAGCCGCGGTGGATGCGCACGTCCATTGTCCTCGCCGCTGCGGCTGGTGAGAAGCGCTGCCTCGGGCGCACGGCAGGACAGTCACGGCTGCAACCGCCTCTGACCGCCGCCCGCCGGTCCTGCGCTGCTTGCCGCAGGCCTTGCCACCGCGGCGCCCTACAGGCAGCCCAACATTGTTTTTCTCCTGGTCGATGACGCCGGCTATGCGGACCTTCCGACGCCGCTGACGGAGGGCTTCGTGCCCCACGATTATACGCTCCCTGCCCTCGGCCGCATCATGGCCAACGGGACGCTGGTTCGGCGCTCCTATGTGCAAGCCCTATGCTCGCCCACGAGGACGGCCCTCCTGACAGGCCGCTACGCGGCTTCGATGGGGATGGATCACGGCGTGATCACGGCCGGCGCGCCGTACGGCCTTCCGGTCTCGCACAAGACGCTTGCCGACGTGCTAACGGAAGCGGGGTACACATCACGGGCGTACGGAAAGTGAGGCCTTTCCCATCCCGTGGCAGCCACGCGCGCTGGAGCCGATGGGGCTGATTACGGTGCGCTCGTGCGGGCCCAAGACTGCAGCGGCCGAACGGCCGGCGGCGACAGTCCCACAGGCGAGGGCGGGGCTGGTCTGGGCGCTGGGCGCTGGCTCGCGCAGACGGCGGCGGCTGTCTGCGTGCCATGGGCGCCCCGGGAAACACGTGCCCAGGCGCTGCAGTTTGCTCCCGCGCCGCCCGCCGTTGCAGCGCCGAGCTGTGCCATCGCTTCTCTTCGACCCGCAGGTGGGACGCGGGCTTCGCCTGCCCGGCCATGCTTCCGACGCGGCGCGGCTTCGCGAGCTTCTTCGGGTACCTGGACGCAGCGGAGGACTACATCACGCACATGCGCGGGGGTGTTCGGGCGCGCTTCCCGAACGGCAAGGTCCGCACGCTCAAGGGGTACGACTGGCAGCGCATGGGCCCGGATGGCAGCGGGGGCGCGGACCGGGCGGCCGCGGGCCGCTACAGCACCACCATCATCGGCGAGCAGGCCGTCGCCGACGTCCTGGCCCACGCAGCGGCTTTCCCCGACGGGGCCACGAGGCCGCCCCTCTTCCTGTACCTTGCCACTCAGGCCCTGCACAGCCCGCTGGAGGTCCCTGCCCGGTACGTCAACGACACCGAGTGCGCCGGGCTGCCGACCGTGACGGGGCGGAGGACGTTCTGCGGAATGGCCAAGGCCCTGGACGAGATGGTAGCCAACGTAACGGCGGCCCTTGAGGCGGCCGGCATGGCGGAGAACACGCTGTGGGCGGCACTCGGCGACAACGGGGGGCACACGAAGGTTGGCGGGCGGAACACCCCGCTCCGCGGCGAGAAGTCGTCCTTGTTCGAGGGAGGCTTCCGCTCGGGCGGCCTCCTCCTCGCGACGCCGCGAGCCGACCTCCTCCCGCCGGGGCCTCGGCACTACGACGGCCTCTTCCACGTGTCAGATGTGCTCCCGACTCTCGCGACGGCGGCCGGCATCGGCGGCGCCCCGCCCGTGCCACAGGCGCTGGACGGCGTGGATCAGTGGGCCGCGATCGGCGGCCGGGCGGCACCGCCTCGGCAGTCGGCCCTTCTCCACCTCGACCGCCGCCCCACGCCCGCGCCGTCGGCGGCGCTGATCCGCGCGGACGGGGCCAAGATCGTGGTGGGCATCCCCACGTGGTACAAGGCCCCCTCGGGGTGGGCCGGCTGCGCACTGGCGGGCGAGTGCCCGACCGGCTACACCGCGCTCAACGGCTCCGTGGCGGCCCCGTCGGCGCACAATGCCTCGCTCGTGTGGACCTTCAACGTCACGGCCGACCCCGAGGAGCGCTCCGACCTCACGGCCTCGCGTTGGGACCTGACCCAGTCCCTCCTCGCGGAGCTTCAGCGCTATAACGCGTCGCTGCCGCAGCAGGTCGAGACGCGTGCCGACTACCGCAGCGACCCCGACGCCCACGGCGGCAACTGGGAGCCCTGGCTCAGCGACGCCGCCTGCCCGGTGTGACGACGATCCGGGATCCGCGGCCGGTGCGCTCGTTGCCCGCGGAGGAGGGTGGCCCAGGGGGGCTGGGCTCGACGTCGGCAGCCGTCCGCACGGCGAGGCCTGCCCCGGCGATGGCGGGGACGACGCCGAGCGCGATGCAGCCCGAGTGGCCCGCCGCCGCGCGAAAAGGCTCGCCGAACGACAGCCCCCCAGCACGGATGCAAAAGCATGAAACACGGCTGCTGCGCCCCGCTTGCACGGACGGATCACATGCGCCGCCTCGCGGAGGGCTGCCCGGATGCAGAAACGGCCTGACACTCTGGCGACGGCGCTTCCAATCGCAATCGCGGAAGGAAAAGCCTCGCTCGATGGCGACTGCAAGACACCTGGCAATGCCTTGAACCATGCAGGACGGCTGGTCTGCCCGGCTTCTGGTCGCCGCCGCAAGCCAGGGCATTGGCGAGAATACCGCCCGCCGAGCATGACAGCCACCCCCTGCTGGCAGGCGTTGCCCATCTCCCAGTGCGAGCCGGCCGGCTCGCAGAAGCGCGTCCCCACGCATCACGAGCACGCTCGGTGCCGACTCTGCAGTCATTCAGACCCGCCACTCGCGCCCGAGGTGGAACCGGGACGCGCCATCAGCACACCCGTGGAACGAAGGCCCTTATGGCTGGAACTAAGGAAGGTGCGCGGCAGCGGTGGGGGTGGATGGGGCGGCTGACAAGGCCTGGCCGCCTTCGCCAGCGGGTCGTGGCCGCTGGTGCTGTGTGCGTCCTAGGCTGCCTGGCGCTTGCCCTCATTGCTCCTAGCGCCGTGACCTGGGCAACAGGTCCGCCCGGCTGGCCCAGGTTCGGTGGGTCTGCGCGGCCAGGCCTCCTTGGCGTCCACCCAGCCGCGGCAAAGGCCTGCGCCCGCTTGCTGGCCATCCCCGAGCGCCGGGGACGGCCTCTTGTGTACCGATGCACTTCCGACTGGCCCTGTGGGGGGCTCGGGGACCGGCTCAAGGGGGTAATCTCGGCGTTTGTGATGGCTGCGCTCACGGACCGGCCCTTTTACCTGCGCTGGGACCGCTCCTCGCACCTGGACAGGTATTGGGTCCCAGCACACTGGGACTGGAGGTGGTCGGGGCTCAGTCATGCGATGCTGCGGCTGATGCAGTTCAGATTCCTCGACAGCGTGCCGGACGTTGGGGCGGTGATGCGCGCTCCCCAGACTAGCGGCATTGAGCTGACGGCGAATAAACCCGTGACACCTGCGGTTCTCGAGGTCGCGCCCGCCGAGGCAAAGGCGGCAGGCATCACAGACTGCGACGATGCTGGAATGCTCGCCGCGGCGGCCTTCCACCACCTGTTTCGCCCGTCACTGGCGCTTTCACGCGAGCTTCGCAAGCAAGTTCGTACGGACTGCTGGAGGGTTGCTGTCCACGCGAGGACTGGGAACGGCGGCGCTTTCGAAGACCCGACCATGGCGTCCGGCGCGGAGATCGACTGGGTCGCGGCAAGGGCCGTGGCCATCGCGCGGGCACGGCCGGCGACTTGCTTCTTAGTCTTTTCCGACTCCGCTAAACACAGCTGTCGGATCGCATCAGACCTCCGGGACGCGAGCGCCGACGTCTGGACAGCCGACGAGGAGCTCGCAGGGCTCCCGCTGGCGCACCTGGACCACCCCGGCCCGCTCGGCGGCGACGACCGGAGGACATTCATCGAGCATGCCATAATCATGAACGCCCACCTCGTCCTCGGCACGCCCAGCGGTTTCACGGCCTCGGCCTCTGCGGTGTCGTGCGCGCCAATGGTGGTCAGCGTTCCCGAAGACGGCGGAACGGCTCAGCTGCCTGCCGACCCGAACGTCATGCTCGACGGCCTGTGCATGCCGCGCCGGCCACCGTTCCAGGCGGGGACGTTCCGGGGCCAGTCCCCGGCGTTTTTTGCCAGCGCTCGAACGTGCTCGCTCTCCCGCTTCCTGGGAAGGGATCCGGCATGCCTTCCCGGCCCGAGGCCCGTTTCGGATTTCTGGGTCGGCGAGTGACCGGGTGATCAAGCAGGCAACGCTCCAGCGCAGAGCAGACTGTGTGGGTGGCTGTGTGCGTGTTCCATTACCGGGTCAAACGAGTCACTCAGGCATCGTTTCAGAGGGCACTCAAGGCCCTCATGCAGCATCAGCACCGTTCGCCCTCGCGGCACGCGCCCGCTGCTTCAGCA
>Ga0136560_1002137_pt1 | contig 10018 bp, 5 predicted proteins | sample AntRauMeHopE1497_FD_104925 | JGI IMG/M metagenome (GOLD analysis project Ga0136560, IMG submission 104925) | Saline lake microbial communities from Rauer Islands, Antarctica - Metagenome Hop E1 #497 | ecosystem: Environmental > Aquatic > Non-marine Saline and Alkaline > Saline | place...
CACAACGCCATTGCCAGGGTGCTTCACGACGCACCCAAGGCTGTAAAGCTGGCGGTGGTCAAGGGGCCCTCGGAATGGGTTGACGGCACCCAGGCCTTCGGGCATGGCCTCGACGGGCCCAGGAAGCGGCCGGATCTCCTGATCCACGTTGGGCAAGAGAAGGCCTTGGTGATCGATGTGACGGTCACCGCGGGCACGCTCGTGTCCAACGCGGGGAGGGCGAGCCGATACCCGCAGCTCCCCCTGGCGAAGCGGGAGGCAGGCAAGATCAGAGTGTACCAGAAGAGCTCAGCAACCATGTCAACTGCTGCCGACCATGGCCAACCGCGCGTTCGGGACTGGCCGGGGCGCGAAGGGACGCTGGTTACTCATCATGATGAGTTTGTCATAGATGCGAAAGTTTGGGAGCGGAGTGCACGACTGAGGGTCTGGGAGCACCACCATGCGGGTCTGGCAAATTGGGAGAGAATCACAGCACACACGACTGCCGCCTTGGCTGCATCAAGGGGGTTCCTCGGTCGGGCGAAGGAAATCGAGGACTGCAGCAATTGCGCGGGCGGCGACCGCAGGCTCGACAGACCGCTTGGCGTGTTGTACCTTCGTCACCCGGAATAGAACCCCCTTGCTACGCTTGCTTGCCGCGGCCTCAGCTTCCGAGAGCAGGGAGCCTTCAGTCACCATCGCGGCAGTCCCTCGGCGAAGCGGGGGCACGCCATCGCCTTGGTGAACGGACAGGTGCGGGTAGCGTGCCAGGAAGCGCTCCGCGTCCTTGACCTTGGGCGCTCCGTCGCCGGTGACGACCGCCCCTGTCAGGGGGTCCCAGACCCCCACTCGGCGATGTCGTGGGCCTTCCGCCACAGACACGCCTGCTGCTCGCAAGTGCTCGCTGGCCTCTTGTAGCCGTTCGCTCCGAGCCTCCTTGCCAAGGCGGCTCCACACGATTCCTGGCATCGCGCCGATCCCCTGGGCCTGCCTGCTCGGGTCTTCTGCGGCAGGCATTATCGGCTGCTCCCCCGCTGCGGCGTCTGCGGGCGGCGGCTCGAAGCCGCCTGAAGCCAGCATGGCAGCCTCTCCAGCCGGCGAGGCGGAGGACCCCTCGCGGGGTCGCTTCCTACGCGTGGGGTCGCTTGGGACAGGTAAGGCTGCGGCTGAGAGGGCTACTAAGGGTCGCCCGAGCGGCAGCGGGACCGCTAGCAGGTGAACCGACCTCGCGGTGCGGGCAGCTTGGACGCCTTCAGCGCCGAAGCCGACCGCACCGGCTGCACAAGCAAGCCCCGGGGTGAGCACCCTGGCGGAGATCGGGTGCGGTCCCAAGCGCGCCCCTGTGGCGGCATCAGCCAGAGTCACAGAGGCCTCAACGTCGAACGTTGATCCTAGCTCCGCGCAGGGCACTGCCCCTGTTGCGCGGAATGGCGGCTGTGTCATGGTCATGCTTGAGCCTGCTGCGCCCGAGTTCCGGTGCCGCACGGTGACGGCGCCCAGCTCGACCCTTCGGACCGGAAATCCCTTCCGTAGCTCACCCACCGATTCCAATGGGCCTGTGTAGCTTCCCCCAACGAGCAAGGGTCCGCCAAGGGACGCCAGTCGGGTGCGTGTATCGACGCTTGGCTCTTTGTGCAAGAGGCTGAGGCTCGCAACCCAGCCCACCGTTGCCGGGCACCCTGCTGCCAGCTCCACGGACAGCTCAAGCTGCAAGACCACGTGGCCGAAACTGGCAGCAGCATCGCCTCCTTGTGCCGATCTTCCGGCGGTTTGCCTTGAGCTCGCAAGGCGCCATTCCGAGACGGCGTCGGCCAGCTCATTGCTCAGCGCCGAGACCAGGCCGCTGCGAATCGATTCCGCCGGAACTTTTGCGGCAGCCATGCCTCGAGCTCATTCACCCGGTGAGGTCAGGCGCCTTGAGACCAACGCTCTGCAGCACGAGCCCTCACCGGCGACCCTTGCCAAACCACAGGGCGTGTGCTCAAGGAGTGTAGCCATTCCGATCGGTTCGGCCGAAGGCGGGTGCGTAAGTGAGACCACGATGGCCGGAACTGAAAGATAAAAAGAGATTGCTCCTGCGAGGATCGAACTCGCGGCTTCCCGGTTCAGAGCCGGACGTCATAGCCAACTAGACCAAGGGGCAGATGTGCTAGAGGCCTGGATTATGTAATTAGGAAGTCTGGCGTACGTATGCCAGGCTCATTGTCGCTGTTCAGGGCGCTCTTGGCAGATCAGCCAGTCAGCAAATTCACCTGCACGCACGGTCAATGATCGAGGCCGACCGTGCCGCAGGACCCGTAGCAAAAGACGTCGTCGAGCATCTCGTCCATGTTCCGGCGCTTCCTCGGCGCGCCCCACACGGCGAACTCAGTGTTGCCGCTGTCGGAGCTCCACTCGCCGAAGTGCGCCTTTCCGGGCATGACGACGGGGGACCGGAACGTGCACTCCACGAACACTCCGCGGGAGTCGGTAGGGATCAGGTGCTTCTTGCGTCGCAGTGCGGCGCATGCCTTTGCGAGAGTCCATTTCCCGTGGATGATCGCGCCGCGGAAGCCGCCAAGGAGTCGGGCTGCCGTGTCGGACACGTGGATCGGGTTGAAGTCCCCCGAGAGGGCCGCGTAGGTGGCACCCGTGCCCGCCGGCACGTCCCACGACTCGGTCGGGTCGACCTTTCCCGCGGCGTCTCGGCGACGGATGACCTGCACGTCGGGGGGAGCGGCGGCGGCTGCGGCAGCAACGGCCTTTCCATCACCGGCCGCTGCGCGCTTCGGCCGCCCGGCGTACTTGTACAGCCCTACAAAGGTGGACCTTGAGAACAGCTTGCCCGAGGCATCTTCCGCGTCGAACACGATGCGGAGCTCAAGGCCAGAGTCCACCGGCACGAGCTTCGGCGCACGAGCGATCACAGTGAAGGCGCAGCCATCCCGCTCATCCACGGCAACGTCCCGGTACATCTCGATCCTCTGCCGGACGTGCACGGGGAAAGGGATGGCCGGGAGCGGATTGGACGGGTGAGCCAGGGACGCGATCCCCATGACCTCGCCTGCCACGTTCGGGTACGTGATGAACAGGGGCATCTTGCCCGCAGAGCTGCTTCCCTTGAACGAGGCCTCGGGCACGAAGTGGCGGTGGAACTTCTCGTAAGCAGCGGGGTCCAGGGCAACTTCACGGCGCATCTCCATGTTCGGCAGCTTCGGCACCGGCTCGTCCCTCCGGAAGGCCGATCGCACGCGGCAGCAGCAGAGACCACGAATGATGAAGAGCATTGGGTGGGGGTTGTAGTCGGCGGGGACCCGCACGATAGCAGGATCAGCCGGGCCAGCGCCGGGCTCGTCGTCGGGAAGTGCGGTTGCCTGGAAGACATAGCCCACGAGAGCGCCGATGATGATGACAACGGCGAGCAGGATAGCTTCAAGCACGTCGTTTGCGAAGACATACCCTGCCATGGCGGTCTCGCGGCGAGTGCGAGCGAAACGATTCGCAGGGAGCTGGCAGGGCGCACTGTTTCGGTTATTCGAGCATGGCATGAGACATCAGACGCGATGGTTTGCGGCTGCAATCCATCGCATTCTTATTCTGGCCCTGGCAGGCTGCCTTTCTGCCTGCCATGTCGGCGCCGAGAGCCAGTCACACACGAGCAAGCAAATCGTCGAGGCCCTCTTTGATCGCAGCGGGGGTGTCGGTGCTGCAGGACACAACTGGGATGCCCCGAAGCTTGTGTGCTGCGAGGGTGTGTCCGGCGGTGAGGAGGGGAAGCATGGGTGGGGTCGCTGGGCGGTGGTGGCGTCAGGCCGCGCCCTGGACCTCAGACTCACGCATGCTCAGCGACTTGGTCGGGCCGTCGCCAAAGTTCGCGAGGATGAGACACTTGCTCTTTGGGAGCTTGCCCTCGAGGACGAACGCGGCGTGCCTGCGGCGCGATCGCGGGCCGGCTCCGTGAGCACAGGGCATCAGTCTGGGCACGCCACTCGCGAAGCAGCGCGCGCATTCCGCAGCAGACCACGACCTCACCACATATCGAGCGCGTGCAATTGGGCCTCGTCGCTAGCGTTGAAGCACAACACGATGCCTGAGGCATCCTTGCGCAAGGCAGGCCAGCAGGCCTCAAATCTGCGGACCGGCGAGCCGCGGGGCGCTCCATTCGGGTGGGAGTCCCTCCTGGCATGGTCAGGGGCAGCACACGGCCACCCCCACATCCCAGGAGGCCTCAGCTTGCAGCGCCACAAACTTTTGCTCACCTCGGATCGCCAGAGACATCCCAAAGCTCCGCTGACACTGTCCCCCTTCCGGAGACGTCCCGCTCCACCTCGACGATCCTGCACCCGGACGTCGGCTCGTGCCCCTCGAGCTCGAGGGAATCAGTAACTCCGCCGAGGAAATTGGCGACAGCGCTCTTGCCGCTCGCCGACGGGCCGACGATCAGGACCTTGGGCTTTCCGGACGGCTTCATGGCCGGCTCAGTGGCCGCTGCCATTCGCCCTGCGGGGTGTGGGCGGCGGCCCGGAGCCCAGCAACGGCTCTGCACCGCGAGTCTGGACGTTAGCACCACAACGCGGCTATCAAGACCAGGGCCAGCAGTTTGAGGGGGCGCATTCGGGCCAGCTGCAAGGCGCCACTTTCTTGCGCGAGAGGGGGCAGGCGCCGGGACCAACATGGCAGCCGCACCGGCCGCGCCCGCGCACTATGACGCCCGGTATTTCAGGTGCCAGCAGCCAGCCACGAGGCGGCTCATGACCAGGGAGCCCTGGAGGATCCCTGTGGGCGCGATGCACGTGTCCGCGACGTGCATTCAGCGATGGTGGCGGCTCAGCTCGCGCTGGGCATGCGTTGCCGCCGACCGACCGCCGCGACGGGCGGGGGCTCACCACGCTTTGGCTCCGCACCAGTGGAGTGAGCTGCCGCTGTACCATGTGGCGGCGCTAGAGATCCAGCGGGCCGTCCGGCGCTCAAGCCCCGGCATCGCGGCCCGCAGGCTGCAGGCATGGTTCCGCCGCCTGGCCTCGTCCGCTGAGCACAAGGCGGTTTTCGCGTACTTTCGGGACCTGTGCGCGAGGTTTCAGCGCGGCTGCACACCTGTGGAGCTTCTGCGAGTGGTGAATCCGCGCGAGGTTGGGCTGGCGGACGCAGCCGCGGACCTGAGCGTCATGTTGCGGCTCGGCGGTGCGGCTTTCCCGCCCGGTGTGTACTACAAGGTGACCACCGGGGCGGCGGTCTGTGACGTCGGAGCCTTTGCGCCTCGAAGCTACGCCACCGAGCGCTCCAGACCTCGGACGGAAGCCCGATCAGCGCCCAGCCGCTCGGCCGCCGCTGGCGCTTCTTCGGCCAGCGTGCGTGTGGGTTCCAGCTCCTGGGCCGCGCGTGGCGTCCCTGAGTCGGCGCCCGAGGGCTGGTACGAGCGCTGGGAGAACAACGGGTGGCGGCCGGTGGCGGTCAAGACGCTGCGCGAGGCGGAGATGGACCCGGTGGCAAAGGCCACGGCGGCGAGGCGCGTCCCTTGGCACTGGAGCAAGCTGAAGCGCCATGAGGACAAGGAGGCGAGGAGGAGAGAGCGGAAAAGGAGATGGCTCCAGCGGCTGTACGCCGACGGCCTCGCGCGGGAGAGGGACGGCGTGGCGCTGCCCGACGACCCGGTACATGCGGCGTTGCCGCTCCCTCCGCGGCCTACCACGGCCCAGAGCGACGCGTCGTGGGCGAGCGCCGACCTGCGCGCCCTCAGCCCCGCCGCGCTCCGGCGAGCGGCCGAGCGCAGCGTTCGGGCCAGGCTCGGGCTGACACAGGACCAGCCGCTGTCGGTCGACGCGTTCCTGACCAGGGTGCTGGAGGACGAGGGGGAGGAGAAGGAGGACGACGGCCCCGGCGGGTTCGGTCTCCGAGCCGAGCCTGGCATGCCTCCCAGCGCTTTGGGACGTGAAGGCATCGCTGACGGCTGTCCGGTGGACTTCGAGGCGAAGGACTGGGAGGAGCAGGCCGAGTCGCTGCTCGAGTGGGCCGAGGCGCTGGACCCGGACACCTACGCCGATGCGTGGGGGACCGAGGCGGTGTGACGGCTGCCGAGGCGTGCGCACGTGGTTTGAGTTGACAGCGGGTGCGCATCTGGCAATCATTGTGCAGCGCCGCCTCGAAGCCTCACTCTTGCACTGCGTTGACGAAGCACAGCGGACCAGCTAGCGCTTGCCAAGCAACGGGCGAAGCGCGCTGCGCTGGCTCCGCCTCCGTCGCTGCACTGCAGCCGAAGGTGCTGCGCCGATCGCGGGCGCCAGCCCGAGCGGCCCTGATCTCCCGATGGGCCCCGGGACGGGCCGGTGGGAGTCCAGCGGCGGCAGTGCCAGCCGTGGCATAGGTGGCCCTCCCCCAGCGTCCTGCGGGTCTGGGCTGCCGCTGTCACTGTCCCGCCTGATCTCGGGTGAGGAAGCCCGCCTGTGGCGCGCCGAGCGCGTGATGGGAGCGAGGGGGCGGCGCTGCGTCGAGGGGAACTGCTGGGGCGGCGCTGGCTCGTCCCGCAGCACCTGCGCGGGATCAGACACCTGTCGCAGCGGAGGAAGCCTCGGCTTGCCAATCGCAGCCGTGCGTGGCGGCGGATCGGGGTGCGCCCTGCTCAGGGCTGCGCCCGCGAGAAGCTGCGGCCCCCCAATCAGCGCCAGGGGTGGTGCGAGCAGCTTGGACGCTGCCGCAGCCGGGCCGGCCGCCGCCGGGTCGGCCATCGGCCACCGAGCGGCCGGTGAGTCGGCCGCGTGTTTGCCGGCGCTGCGGGCTGACATCGGCTCGACCGCGGCTGACGCTGCCGACCCCATGCGGGCGGAAGCGGCCACGCGGCGGCGAGCCTCGGCGATGGCGTCCGCGTGGTCGACGGGCAGGCTGAGCCTGGCGGCGTAGTCTCCCTGGCCGTCGGGAAACCGCAGAAGCGCCCCTCGGGACAGCCAGCCCAGCGCGGCCAGTGGCAGCGGCAGGCCCGGCCACCCGTGCTCGATGCAGAGCCGGGGTCCGCTGTAGGTGAACGGTCCGCAATCCGCGGGCACGGCGGCCAGGCGAGCCATCGTTAGCGCATGCCTTGGCTCGGCCTGTCCCGGGGGCCTCGCGGCCTTGCTCCCCCGGGTGCTGCGCCTCGGGGAGGACCCCTCGCCCGAGACGGCGGCATCCGCTGCGCTGCTTCCGGCTGCCGCACCGGTGGCGGACACGCCGAGCTCGCTGGTCCCGTCCTCGCTTGATGCGGGCGTCGATGCCGCCGTCGCGACCGCCGGCCCGAAGTGCAGCAGCGCCGCCCACGCGTCGTCGTGCGCGTCGGGGTCGCTCACCACCGCCACGGGGTCGCCGCGGTTCGGCTGGCGCTTCGAGCCTCGGTGCGTGGATCCACGGAGGCTGTGCCTGGCGGCGTCCCGGGCCGCGTCTCGCTCCTGCCGAAGCTCCAGCTCGCGCCTTCGGCTGGCGTCCAGCTCTGCCACTGCTGCCTCAACGAGCGCCGCCTCCGCAAAGCGCCGCCTCCGCTCCTCGGCTGGCCCGGGGGGCGGGTCGAGCGGCACGAGTAGCCTCCCCGGGGCGGGAAGGCCTGTCGCGGCGGTGCCTCCGGCGACTGACCGCTTCGCCGCGCGAGCGAGCGCCGACGCCGCCGAGGCGACATTAGCAGCGGCGCCGGGCGAGAAGGACGGGGTGCATACGTCCTCCGGCCTCGCCCAGCCCGTCGCCGTCTCCCTCGCCGCGAGCTGCGCCGGCACCGACAGCGCCAGGCTCTGCCATGAGAGCATCAGCGGGGACAGACCGGGGCTCGGCAGGAGCGCCCGCGGGACGAGGTCCGCCCACCGGGCTTCGTCGGAAGGCAGCCCCGCGCCCAGCGATGAGGGGACCGCCCCCGATGGCGGTGCCTCTGCGCACGCTGAGGCGGGGGGCGCCGACAGGGCGCCGCGCGCGAAGCCCCCGGCGACGGCCAGGTTTGGGGCGGCCGCGAGGCGCAGCACGGCAGCCAGGCCCGGGTCCCTGGCCGACCGTGGCGGGGGGGGACAGCCGGACGAGCTGGCCGCTGCGAGGCCGTGCGTCGCGGCCGGCTGCCCTGTCGCCGGTGCCGACGTGCCAGCGTCGTCGAGCCCTGCCGCGCCCCTCGCCATGGATGCCAGGACGGGAGGCAGGACGTGCAGCGGGTTCGTGAGGAAGGGCGAGGCCGAGGCCCAGTCGTCAAGCAGCCGCGAGGCCAGCTCCGCGCTCCGGGCCTGCGACGGCCGCATCGTGCCGGGCTGGTCCGAGGGAAGGCGCGACGGCCAGTGCGACGGCGGGAGCGCCGCGGAGGCGGCCACGGCCTCGTCAAAGGCCGCCTCGGGAAGGGCACCGTCCGCCGCGGCAGCGAGCCACCACGATGCCGGCGAGTCGTCAGCGTCGCTCGCCCACGTTGCTCCCGACTCCGATGCCGACGTCAGCGCTGCCACCGCGTCGGCTGCCACGGAGGGCCACGGGACGCCGGCGGCCGCGGCGAGCGAAGGGCCGACCCTGTGGCTGGCGGTGTCGGGCAGGGCGGGCGGGGCGGCGCCAAACCCGGGCGACGCGCTGGCCGCCGCTGACGACAGCGTGGAGCCTTCGATCGCTGAGACCACGGCGGAGACTGCGGCCGAGACCGCAGCCGCCCTGGCCCCCACGGCTGTCGGCGTGCTCCCCGCCGAGCGGGAAGGCGGGAGCTCCCGGGACGACACGGACCGGGTGCCGAGCTGCAGGCGTCGCCTGCTGCGGCTCGCCGTCGGCGTTCCGGACGGCGGCAGGACGACGGCACCGCCGCCCTCGCCGCCGGACAACGACCTCGGCATCTGCAGCGGGGCGCGGCCGGACCCCGCCGTCTGCGGAGTGGTGGGGAGCGCCCTGGACGGCGGGACGGGGGAGCCGTCGAGGATGAGCGCGGGCCGTGGCTTGCTCTGGTTGGCCCGCCGACCCCTCGCCCTCGGAAAGCCCGAGCGCGACACACCCCCGACGAGCACGGCGGGAAGCGCCGGCCTCGCCCGCGCCGCCTGCCCCGCGTGAGGCCCCTCGTCGCCCCGGCCCGGCGACGCGAACGGCGACGTGTGTCCTGCCGACGCGGGCCGGCTGGTCCCGTGAGGCGATGCCGGGCGCTGCTCCTGCCCGCGCTCGCCCCGGCGCCCCAGGATCGGGTGCAGCGCCCCCTTCGCCTCCGGGTGGCCTCGCGCGGACATGGGCATCGGCCCGGCCTGCCGCTTCTCTTCGCCGCCTGGGCTGCCTGCGGCAGGGCCGGCGACCCTGGGGTCGGGCGGCGCGATGCCTCCCACGCCGCCGCCGGCCGACGCCGCCGGGCCGGGCTCCGGCACCGCGGTGGGACGGCGCCGGCTGCTCTTGCGCCGCAGCTTCGACGGGGCCGCCGCGGACGCCGGGGCGCTGCCTGCGGCGTCACGCACCGCCCCGGCCGCGAGCCAGGCGGCGTAGTCTGACCCTCCCCTCACGTCAATCTCCTGCAGTCGGCCCGGGCTCCTGGCGTCGGCCCCGGCACCGACTCCCACGGCCGCCGCGGACGTGCTCGGCTGGTGGCCGGCCTTACTGCGCCTGCCCCCCTGCCACTGCCCCTCCGCCCGCTCCGCCGCTCGGCTGTCCATCGAGGGGCGCTGCCCGGCAGCCGAGGCCGTCGCCGCGACTGCGGCCACCAGCTCTGCCGGCCCGTCCACCGAGCACAGCTCTGCCTCAAGCTGCGCCGCCAGGGCGGCCAGCGCCGGAGGGACCGGGCGCCGCGGAGCCGGGAGCGGGGAGCCGGCCGGCTGCAGGGCGACGGCGAGGGTTCGCCTCGAAAGCTCCGCGGGCGGGAGGCTCCCCGCTCCCGTGAAGAGGCCCGACCACTCGCTCGTGGCATGGGGCGCCGCCGCTCCGGCCTGGTCGGCCGTCCCCTTGCTGAGGTCGCCCGTGCCGGCCGCCCCGCCTGGGCCCGGTCCTGTCCCGCCGCCCTGGGTCACCCCTCCGCCGGCGAGCATGCCGAGCGTCTGCCTGACGGCCAGGATTGCGGCGCAGTCGGCGGGCCATCGCAGCCTCGCGCGCCACAGCGCCGCGGCCTTGCAGCACA
>Ga0136560_1002138_pt1 | contig 10011 bp, 10 predicted proteins | sample AntRauMeHopE1497_FD_104925 | JGI IMG/M metagenome (GOLD analysis project Ga0136560, IMG submission 104925) | Saline lake microbial communities from Rauer Islands, Antarctica - Metagenome Hop E1 #497 | ecosystem: Environmental > Aquatic > Non-marine Saline and Alkaline > Saline | place...
GAACGGCGATGGCAATTACATTCGGGGGTTCTGTCGCTTCGATGGCTTGGCGACTCACGGAAGCAGCAGTAGAATGCGGATCTGTGGCCTTGCTGCAAACTACAAGCGTCAATGCGCCTAGAGTAAGAGGAATCGATGTGTCGAAGCATGGTGTCACTTATGACGAAGCAACAGGCTCTAGTGCTGCCAGCCCATCGGCTCGAGATGGCAGCGAAGGCAACAATGGTAAGGCTATGGTTGACGGCGACCACGCTACAATCAGGCTTGCAGAACCTCATATTGCCGATGGTGTGGCGAGGGCTGATTCATGGTTACCCCCACCGCCCTCAGGACCGGAGTCTGCCTCTCCTCGGACTAAGCCGCGAACCAGTCTCAGGCATGCGACTGATGAGGAGGGAACAGATTACATCAAGATGAGCAGGTCGTCCATGTCCAGATAGATTTCGGAAGGGACTGGGAATTGGGATCAGCACAATTCGGTTGAGGGCCCAGGGCTGGCCACCGTGGTGTGTCTCCCTGAGAGCTCTGCATGGGTTGATGTTCGGGCAATAGCTTCCATTCGATTGACCAAGTAGTAGGGGGATAACAGCGTCTCAGGGGCAGACCAGCATCCGTGGGCACGTGTCCGGCTGTGGGCGAAGCCTCGGGGTCGCAATGTCTGGCAAGAAGTAAGGGCGCTATTGGGTGGGGATGAAAGCATAGCTTCGCAACTGATCGTTAGAATTGGCATTGGGATGATGCCAATCAATCGATTACTGGTTGGCATAGAGGTTACTGGAGGCTCGCCTGGAGTTGCAGTAGACTTTTTTGACGTCAAGCTGGTTCGGTAGAGAAACTAGCAAGACGACTAAGACTGACTGATGTGTTCGTGTTAGCAATGCCAAGCATTGTTACAACAAATTAATTACTAAAATTTGTGCACCTGGTCATCAACACAGACATTATTGTTGTGAACTCAAGTTCCACAATGTTAAGCAAAGCGACATCATAACGATTCCCCGGCACTGTCACTTTCAGGCTCATCGACAACGTGGTCGATGCTATCATTTCCAATGATCTACATTAAAGTATTCCTAGACTGAAGCTGCTAGTCGGTCGACTGGGCAGCAGACTGTCCCATACTGACCCCAGTGGTGTCGACTACCGCTCCAGCAGGTAGCGCACCTCCATGGAGTCGCGAGTACGTCTTGAGCATACGCGCATGCAGTGCGTCCTACTTGCTTGCCCGAGGGAGGGCTTTCGGCGCAACCGGCGGCGGCCTTGGTCTGTGGTCATACTCCGATGCCGGTTGAGGCTGCACTGCCCCACTCTACATGCCACCGAAATGGCTATCACGGCCGCTCATCTCCGGGCTAACACTTGGGGCTCTTGAATTGCCCACCTCCTACTCAGGGACAGCGAATTCGTGCTCGTCTTCGTGCTCCTCGGCAGCAGCAGCGGCTTCTATTGCATCTTCAATCTGATCCAAAAGGGCAGCTCCGATAGCGTCATCCGTGGCACCCGAGATGGCGCCAAGCTGCTCCACGAGCTCGAGCATCCTCGGGTGTGCTCGGTCAAGCCAGCTCGCGCACTCCTCGGGATCGAAGCCGCGCAGGAGACCCAAAGCTGCTGCACAGCAGGCTCTGGTCGCTCCAACTACGGCATTTCGTAGCTCTCTCGCGACGAAGCGCACCGATTCGGGATGGTTCTCGATCGTCTCTTGCACCTCATCAGCCATTGCACCCGCCTCAGCAAGAGCAACGCGTACCTTCTCCATGCATTCTTTGGCTGAAGGTACCTTCGGCCTGGATAGTAGGGACTGCAGCAGGGCATTGCCAGCAGCCGTTGAGCTCTTTGAGAGACCTATGGTCCCATCGTGATCATCGAGCTGCGACCCGGCAGCGCCCGAGCCCATGCCTTTGCCGCCAGACTGACCGTCACCACCGCTGCCTCCTATTCCAAGTCCGACGCTTTCGAACAGCCCCGGTGGTCGCTTTGCCAGAGGATGTTCCGAATCCAAGCAGAACGTGAGAAATCGCATTTGCTCCCCAAGACCATGATCCATAAGCTTGAGAGCATGTCCAGCACCTGCCATGGGGTTCGCTCGGCTCAGCTCGCCATCACCTAGTTTCGAACCAGTACCTTCACGACCTTCTCCTTTGCTGTCTTCGCCGGTATCTCCACCGGAGGTACCTGTATCCCCATGCCTTCGAGCTAGCATCTTGGCCCTCCTAGACTCGCCGACAGCAATGCCTCGGGAGGTGCCGGAGCGCGCCACAGCCTCCCCCAGATGCCGGGCCCGCATCGCAAGCCGGCGGTGAGGAGGCACCGAATTGAGGTCTTCCTCTGTGAAGCAGCCCGCAGCGGACGTCTGGTGCAGGGACCGAAGCGGGGAGGTGATCACAGCAGCAGCTCCACTGCTCTGCACCGGTCTAGACGGAGATGACACGGCAATCACCGTCTGCTGGGCATCAACTCGCCTCTGGATCCTCTGTTCCCTAGCCACAAACAGTGCCCCGTATCCGAAGCAGCAGGTGCCGCAGCACAGGTCCAGCTCCCGCTCCTCCTCGCTGTTCGTCGCGTCCGGCATACGAGAGCCCTACTTCGGTCCGGTCTCATCGCTCGACGAGTGCCGGCGAGTCATCTTACCCGCACCTGCGCCTTGCCCCCCTGTTGACCCGAACAGCACCCCGTGAACGCCGCCGCCGGCATGCAGCTAGAATCGTGTCGCAGTCGCACGCGCAAGCTTTTCGGTAATATATGCCGCAGGAAATGACAAGACGATGCAAGCAGCAATTGCAAGCTGCCCGCCAAGCTAATTGATTGACCCCAGGACGAGGGGTGGGATGAAGACGCCCATGGGCAGCGTAAACGCGATGCACAGCCACACTAGTCCAGTCGCATGTGCCACACCGGCAGCCTCTGCGACCAGTGAATACAGAGGGATCCATCCCACTGCCTCAGCGAGAAAAAGGGACCAAAGAGTATACTACCATTCGATATCTTCGTCTCCTGTGTTGCGTGGGTGCAGGACCAACCGGGGAACAATCAGGAGCAGCGGCCCCACGATGGCGACCAGAGATACCCACAGTGCCGCTACTATCTGAGCCACTGAGGCGTCCAGTAGCCCTGCCCTACCGTCCTGCGAGTCGATCGAAGCCTAGCAACACAGGCAGCAGCCAATGCATGGCGACACTAGGCACGCTAGACAAGGGACAACAATCACGGCCCCAGCCGTGAACAAGCCGATCCCGACGGAGGAGTCATCCGTGCTCTGATACATAACATCTCGAGCAAACAGAGAGAATCCGATGAATGCCAGCACGACAATCACCAGGAGGCCACATCCTCCCGCTCCTATGCACGTGAGCGAATACCCGCTTACGGCTTGTTTAGCCTACACCACGGCATTGCGGTTCCATCCACGACCGCCACCGCCGGGATTTCCGTTCGGGGCGCCGGCAGGGTCGCTGTTCCCATCTACTCCGAGCTCAAGGTCATCTTGCGGATGCTGCTACTGATACTGCCTCGGGGCAGGGTCCCCCTCTGGGCCATTGTGTGGTGGTGCTTGGAACCGTCCTTGAAACGACACTCGACCGGGCGGCGCAGAATCTGAGTGATCGTCGCGTGCGGCACCTACACGTGCATTTTGGACTGCCCAGTCTGAGTTATCGACGTCGCGGGGATCTTGAGATGCAACTGAGGACACGTCGGAACCGCTAGCATGCCCAGGAACTTGGCCTCTTCCGGCATTGACGCCAGATTGAAGACTCTCTTCATTCGCTGATCGCCGTCGCAATTGCCTTCGACCCCCCTAAATTCTATTGCCTCCTGGCCTGGCCGCACCACGGCTCTGCAACTGAGCCGAGTCACGACTATGCTGCGACTCCAGCTCCGACCCCTCTCTGAGTGCCTTCAGCCGTTTTTCATCTCTCAGAGTAGCTTCACGAGCTGCCCGTCGGTGGTCCGCAGAAATTGTAGATACAGAAACAACACGAGCAGCAGGCGCTGATGCCAAGCCTCGGGGTTCCGTGTCAATGTTCATCCTGCAAGCTGAGTCCAGATTATCGGTATACTACGGATTTGCAGATAGTTAGGAGCCCAAGCTCGGATTTTCAAGTACAATCGTCTCAGCCTAAAGCTTGAGAGCGTATTTTTATATCCACGATTAGCGCACCTCGTGAAGCACACGGTAAATCGATGCTAGAAGCACGAAATATTTTCTTGGCCATTTCGCGCGTGGCCGCGGATACCGCCGCGCCGCGTGCAGCGGAACCTAAATCTCAACGGCAACCAGGCTAGGCCTATGCGCAGATTCACCAAGGCTATCCACGGTAATGGATCCTTGCATCAAGCCGCGTAATTTCGAACGCGAACATCTAAGTAATTGCGATTCTATATGTGAAGTTAATCCCGCTTCCTTGCGACAGCAGCCTCCGGCGTCGTCTGCTCTTTATCCGATAGACCAATCTTGTGCCCATTCCGTTCATCTAGGTTCGGCATTGGGGCCAATGCCCCATTAAATATGCTGAGAATATCGCTCTTAGTTAGATGCCTTTTTTGTGCAGCTGCTTCTGCCAATGGGATGCTCTCTAGTGGAGACACCTTGGTCATGTCAGGGGCACGTTCCGATTCCATTGGGTATAGCAGCGCCCTAACGCGATCCGTAAATGCCACAATATGAGGGCACTTGCTCACAATGTGTGTTTTTCCAGCGCCGCGCAGTGCTGTGCGAAATTGGCATTCCATACAATGAAATACGCTGAGGTCCTCATCGGTCAGGTGCTACCCAGTCAAGAACATCCGCCCATCCGAGAAATGTGCTTCGATGGCATCAAGCATCTCTATAGAGAGGGCTGCAACTTCTTTGGTTGCATGGCGTCCACTCCCTTGGGCGTGCTCTGCGGCGATCACCGAACCACGGATGTAGGGCACGAGGAGCCATTTGATCGCGGCAGGCACATCGCTGAACACTTCAGCGCAGACTACCTTGACGTTCTCGTCATCGCAAACCCACCGCTCGTATGAGGTTAGAAAATACAAACCTTCTTCGCACATGCGCCGCATGGTAATCGCAGCGGACCACTCCCTGGACGTAGGGTAGCCATCGGGGGCAAAGCCCTCCTCGATGGCGTTGTCAGCAAGGGTGGCGTTTGTTAGCCCGGTGTGCTTGTCGCGGGGCCCGAGCATGAGCTTGCCAAGGGTAAGGACATTACCGGCCTGCATATTACACAAATGCCATGGAGAGGGAGTTTGACAACTGGTGGGTGGTGTGCACAGCGTTGCGCAAGCTGAGCTTTGCAGAGAGTAACACGCGCACCTGTAGCCTCACTGGGGAGTCGGCTGGAGCCTTGGCGAACGTACGAAGGAGATATGCAATAATGAATGCTGAATCACATACTACAACGTCCTTAACTTCGTCATCTTCCTTGGCACTAGTGTGAACCAGGTAAGGCATCTGCGAGATTCATCAGACTCACGGCAGGAATATAGCGGATCAATTCTGAAGCACATGCTCAGACGAACACATAGAGTCTAGAAGCATGTCAGATCATACCGAGCACATCTCAGCGTGCAAGTCAACTTGATTTCGTGCATGCACGCATGAGATCAAGTTTCCCACTCACCTTGCCTTTTGGGGCTTTCATCAGGTCGATCTGTTGGTGAATGTGAGATATTCCAGCGGCTCGCAGAAAGCTGCTCACCTTCCCGACCGCGGGAGAGCCACTGTCTATTTGCCCACGGAACTCATTAGTACCCATTAAGATAATCTTAGACTTGCCAAGGCGGTGCACACCAGCAGTCGGCTAGAGCAGTGGTTGAGCTGGGGCCGAAAAGGCTGATTGCGACAAATACCCATTGATGCACCACAAGATAAACGCAAGCAGCAGCGTTATTCCAACAATACAGGCTTCATATGTGAACATTTCAGCGTGCAGATTAAACGACCAAAGTGTGTTGGAGGCGGACGCGGGTAGACCAGGAGAATGATCGCCACTGCCATCCCGATGGATGGATGGATCCACCGAGCCTGACTCCGAGTCCGAATGATCTTCGATCGGATCTATGGATCCAGCCGATACCTGGATGACAAACAATGGTACCGTATTCTACATCTTAAGTTACGCCATCCGTGTATCGCACCAGTTTGGCTACCGATGGGGTCATCCAGCAACTCCATTTCATTTACGCTGTGCCTTCCATCCACGTCTCGAACCTGGTGAAGTCTTCATGGTCAAGTCCATCGTAGCACTGCTGCAGCACATCTTGCCAAGAGCTAGAGCTGCCCGCGAGGCCGTCTGCACCCTCAGAGCTCTGGCCCTGTTCGCTACTTGGTGCCAGCATCGTGTGTGCGTCTGATCGGCTATGCACCCACGCGATGAAATTCTCTCTCTGCTCCTCCTTCGCGCTCGCATCCGCTGCCACCCAATCGTATTGCGAAGCGAGCAAAGAGGTCATGTGGGTCACCACCGCTGGATTATTCGCAGCGAGGTTGCGCCTCTCGTTCGGGTCCGCAGTCAGGTTAAAGAGCTGCGTTGGAAAGTGCTCGTAACCCATCGCGGGGCCATATAGGACCAGCTTCCAAGGTCCCTGTCGCACGGCAAATGCTGCCGTGTTGCTCTCCTCCCCATGAAACTGAGACGTGGAAAAGGTACGAAGGCCCGTTGTCGGTGAGATTGGCATGGCGAGACCAAGAGATTTTAGCTGCTCGCAGCTTGGGGCTGTCGACTCTGGCCCTGCGTACGCTATAGCTCGCCCACCACCGCACGAGGGGAAAGGTTTGGCCCCGTTGTCGGGACTGCTGGACTGGATTCCGGCGAGCATTGCCGCCTCGTGCAACCGAGCTGCTTCGAGTGATCCAGATTCAGGCCCATCTGTGCCTAACAATAGACTAGACCCAGCTGAGACGGGAATCTAAGTCTTACTGTCAGGCGAGACTAGGGGGATGGGGACAAGACCCAAGTAACCCGCGAGGCTTTGGCCAGCTAGCCCAGGGACGTTTGCGTGCGCGGCGCCGAGTTGCCCCGCAGCGAAATCGTACAGAGTGGGAAACACGTCGAGGAGGGAAAGTGGGGTGCTATCTGTTGAGTTCCGCTACAACAGCGGCGCTGCGAATCCGGATCTGGATCGCGGTGGAGACGCAGCTGCCGATCCGGATGCAATTTCTGATTCCGAATCGACGCCTGCAGACTAGGCCTAGATGTACCTGTCCCAGCTTCCGTCTCGCGGAGGTGACACGATAAATGGGATGCGGACCGACGCATCATAAGGTGACATTTTTTCAACGAGGTTGTCCTGCAATTTCATCTCGCCATGATCTGCGACAAATAGTCGAAGTGCCGAGTCTGCCGCCCACGTTGATTCGAAAGCATCAATAACTCGCCCCATGAGAGCATCGGCCATGGCAACGCGACCGAGGTAAGTTCGCACGTACATGACGAAATCCGCCCTCGATACGTTAGCTTGAGCGACGCCCTCTGAGAAGGACTGGTACACGTCATAGGGATGCATGCCACCAACTGGAGGGCGCTCAGGGAGTATCGCCTCGACTTGTTCCCTGGATGCCACCTGTTTGAGCCACGTTGCGTTGGTCCACATCGGCGGGTGAGGCGAATTGATCGAGCAGTACAGGAAAAATGGCTCCGGGTCCACGAGCGGGTCATCAGGACTCCTATGGCTACCCACGTCACTGCGTCTTGGCTAGGATGCGAGGAACCGCACGCACGAGTCAGCGATAGCTTCATCGTATGCCGCGGGTTGTGCCTTGTTATAATCCACCCACTCTAACGGAGGTCTGAACACTGCTTTGCTTACGTTTGCGGCTCGCGCCCAGGAGTGGTAAGCACACCCAGGGTAGTAGCATGAAGGACCCCCATTCTCCGAGCACGCCCGTGGGAGGTACGACGATTCTGCACCTGCCCTTTCACGACCGGAAGATGAAGATGGGCCGCCCGATCCGGATCTGGTGCTAGCAGGTGTTCGTTGGGCCTACAGTTCTGCCGGGAGCGTTGGCCATGTTTGCGGTGATAGCGTATCTCCTGCCAATGCAGGCTGTATTCCAAAGGAAGAAGGCGGGGTTTCAAAACCCGTTGTTTGCGTGAACTCGCTCGAGCGGAGCTCTGGCGATTTCTCCGCGTCGCAGCGGAAGCCGCCCCCCATCCCGCCACCTATGTCCATCTTTCCAAGGAGAACCGGGGTCAGCTTCCCTGCGGCAGTAGAATTCAAAGCCTATGCAATTGTCACAGTACCATTTTGTCGTTGTCCTCTTGCGATACATCGCGATTCGTTGAACCCGGGTAAGCAAACACAGTTGGGGTCAGGGCTAGATGCATCGCCAACCAGTACGCTCAATCCAGCGACATTACTCCAAGCTCGAACCTGATGTACGTGCCGGCCGGTCCACATGGAGGTGCGGCTTGGAACGCACAGTGGACTCTCGCACAATGAGTTCACAAAATTTATTCCCTGAGACGCAAGCTTGCGCAAGTTTGGTAGTTGTACTAGATGATAAAGCTCGCTGCTTGGGTCCATCAGTCGAGCATCCATCTCATCAACTTGTAACATCATAATAGAGCGCTGTCCGGAGGCACACAAACAGCATGCTGCAAAGACACACGTTGGCATCCCATAACTCTACCGAGTTGACCATTTGGTTGCTTGCCCACGCGACATTTTTCTTGATATTATAAGTGACACAGAGCCGACAACGAACAGATAGCGCCAAGGGCGTGTACACTATCACAAATGTCTGTCTAGTACTGATGCGAGAAATCACCTAAGTTTAACTTATTGGCCTTGTGTCTAAATCCCAAGACTTGGGACCCAAGCCCCGGCGCGTGCGGTTGCAACCGGTACAGCTCAAGACTGCATCCAGATTCCAGATAGATCCGGGATCGATCTAGCCTAGCCCACCATGGCCCGAACAATTGAGGAACTACAGCACCTCAGAGCACGGACTTAGCTGATCTCTGCTCGAAAGATCCTAGCCCGCCATGACATTCCAGATCATCTCCATGAAGGTTAGATTCAATCGATTTCGAACGCACCGAGCAGTCCGTTCTGGATGGATGTCTACAGCCGCTCCCGCAGGATCTCCTTGGTGGAATACACGGGGAATTTGAGCATGAAAAAGCAAGTGTGGGCCTCCACGAGATGCTGGTCTCCGCCCCTGGTGACAGCGGCTTCAGACCAGAAGGGACAGAGGTTAAATCGAACCGGCTTGCCCTCGCCGTTCACCCATCCTTGCTCGTCATTCGGAAGCTTGCTCCTACCCCAAGCGAACTTCAGGAGCTGCTGCCTCTCCCGATTCGACATCTCCTCAATAACTTCCCACATAAATTGCATGGTAGGGCAGTCGACTTCCACCCCGCGGTAGTAGAAAGCATGCTGTCGAAGCACACCCACATCAACAAGGTCAGGGCCGCAAACTAGCTCACGTAACGTGCGCGCGGTACACATAACTATAGCTCGGTCGGGCACAATGAGAGACAGGCCTTCCCGCATCGCTCGCGTCGCGGCCCGGTAATGTGACGTGTACCTTCGCAGTACCAGCCGTGCGTACGCCTGCCTGGAATCTGGCATAACGTCGATCTCTTGGCCCTCCGGCACCAACGGTGTCCGTCCGTCCGCGGGATCCACAAAGCGAAGGTTGGGAAACGCCGCTCGGAATGCATCGCCATCCCCTTCAGCGGCTCCAATGCCTTCTTGATCTTCAGTGGGGGTCCATGCCATCAATCGAGTCAGCTGTTTCCCGACCACATGATCGACAGATTCCAAGTCTTGAATCGTCGGGTTCTCCCCCACGATTAGCTTCCACACCATGGGATGCATCTTGAAATCAAGGAAGTGTTTGAATCTCAGTGATATCCCCATGAGTACTCCGACGAATCGCATGAAGGAAATGGCCCGCTCGTCAGTATCAACAGGCAATGGTACGAATGCCTCGTCCGCCCCAACATGGTTGGCTTGGTCATCTCCACTCAGAGTGCCTTCCTCGTGAGCACGGTGGGCCGGAGTAGCCGTGAAAAGGGC
>Ga0136560_1002139_pt1 | contig 10010 bp, 7 predicted proteins | sample AntRauMeHopE1497_FD_104925 | JGI IMG/M metagenome (GOLD analysis project Ga0136560, IMG submission 104925) | Saline lake microbial communities from Rauer Islands, Antarctica - Metagenome Hop E1 #497 | ecosystem: Environmental > Aquatic > Non-marine Saline and Alkaline > Saline | place...
AACCCGCGCCCAGGCTGCGCGGCCTGCGCCTGCGCTGCAGCAATACCACACACAAAAACACAATGTGTGGCTCTTAAGGCGTGTGGTGCCGTGATGATGCGTCAGGCCTCGGCCAGAAAACAGAGCCCGCCCCGCAAGCCGCACCCTGGACTGCCGCACAGCCGGGCCTTGGCCATGGCAAGGTGGGCGGTCGCGATCGCGTGCGTGCTCCTAGTCGTGGCCTCGGCCGGCCTTCGGCCCACTAGGCAGGCGAAGCTGGGTGCAGCAAGCGGGCTACGGTTCCTGAGGCAGGACGACGAGGTCGTGGTGAGCCTGCCGAGGCGCGCCGCCTCGAAAAGTACAGAGATGTGCAACACGCCTCAACGAGGCGTCATCTCAAGCACGCTGCATGCGCGTCTCGTGATCGCAGGAGGAGGGCGAGCCGGCCAAGAACCCCGAGGCCGCCGCGGAGGAAGAGGCCGCGGCCGGCGCCAGCTCGGGCGCTGGCGCGGCTGCCATGGGCCAAGCTTCGAAGAGCGACTCGTCCGGGGCGGGGGCTGCGGCGTCGTCGGACACGGTTGCGAACGGTCCCGACGCCGACCTCGAGGCGTCGCAGCAGGCGGCCAAGGACAAAACGCAGGTCGAGAAGCGCGAGGCGAGGGACGCCAAGGCCAAGGCGGACCTCGCGGCGGGCGCCGACGCGGACGCGGGGGAGGAGCTGGGCGCAACGACGGAGGCGATGGACGCCGACGCAGGGGACGGGGCCGGCGGCGCGGCCGGGGAGGAGGCGAAGAAGGATGCCGAGGCGGCCGAGGCGACGGGCGTGGCGGACGCGTCGTCGGACCAGAAGGGGGCGCTTGCGCTGGAAAACCAGTCTGCCGCTGGCACGTCGGCGGCGTCCGGGGCCGTAGGGGCTGCGTCGTCGGGCGGTGCGGGTGCAGAGGGCGATGGCGGGGACGCGCCCGTGCAGGACGGAGGGGAGCAAGCGGCGGGGGCGACGGACACGGGCGAGCTGTCGGCCGGCAAGGACGAGGACGCCGTGCTGCTGCAGCTGCCGTGACGCGGCCCTGTGACGGCATCTCACCCAATTGTTGCGTGACCCCCTGATGCTTGCACCAGCAGGCCGTGCGCGGCCGTCGCAGCGCGCAGTCAACATTGCAGTTCAATGACGCCACCCAGTCGCCAAGCGGCACTCGCCACCGCAAGCATGCGACCCACCGGCGCCTGCCTGTTTGCGGCCGCCCTGCTTGCGTCCCTCTCACTCGGCCGCGGTGATTCGGGCGCCACGTTTGCCATGGTCATGTGGCGGCATGGCGACCGAAGTCCGACCGAGTGCTTCCCGACCACGGAGGCGCAGTGCGCGAAGCGCTGGCCTGAGGGCTTCGGAATGCTGACACCCGAGGGCATGCGGCTCGGCTACGACCTGGGGAAGGCACTGAGGCAGCGCTACGCCGGCAGCCTCATCGACACGAACTATTCGCGCACCCAGATCCACGTGCGGTCGACCGACTCTGACCGGACGCTCCAGACCGCCCAGTCGGTCATGCAGGGCCTCTTCCCCGCGGGCTCGGGCCCCGTGACCAAGGAGGGCGACCCCGGCCTCACAAAGGCGCGCCTCCAGCCCGTGCCCGAGCACACGGTCTCGCAGGACCTCGACACGCTGCTCCTCGCGTACTCCTCGGCCACGTGCCCGGCCATGGCGGGCGCGGGGGCGGCGGAGCGCCGGGAGAACGCCGCGGAGTGGGCCGAGGTGGAGGCTCGGTGGGACGCGATCCGGCCCGCGGTTAAGGCCGCCACGGGCCTCCCCGACGACCGCCTGACCATCGGCGCGATGTTTGCGGTGTGGGACGTGGCGGTCTGCGACATGGCGCACGGGTACGCCCTGCCGCCGGGACTCGAGGGCAACGCGACGCTGCTCGGCGCGCTGGAGGCAGTTGCCGACTTCACGCTCGCCCACCTCTTCGCCTCCAGGCAGCAGCAGCGCCTGTCCGCGGGCCGCCTCGTCGCCGAGCTCACCGCGCGCCTGACCGCGGCGGTGGCGGGGGACGTCCAGCCCGGGTGGGACCCGACCACCTTCCCGGAGCCCGACCGGGCCCAGCCCGCCGTCGCGCTGGGCCCCCGCCTGTGGGGCTACTCCGCCCACGACGCCACCATCGTCTCCCTCCTCCAGGCCCTCAGGGCGTACGACGGCGTGCACCCGCCCTACGCCAGCTCCGTCGCCGTCGAGCTCGTCCCCGTCCCCGGCGCCGCTGCCCGCGTGCGCGGGGCCGACCGCGCGGGCGCCTTTGCCGTCCGCGCCTTCTACAACACCAACCAGACCACTGGCAACGGCGCCTTCGGGCCGGCCCAGCGCCTGTCCCTCCCCTGCGCGTCCCGCCCGGCGTCCGCGGCGCTCCGATCGGTCGGGGCGATCGGGGAAGGGTCTTGCACCGTCGCCGATTTCGCGGCGACGTACGCCGACGTCTCTATGCCCGGGGACGTCTGGGAGGAGGCGTGCGACGGGCGGGGCCCGTCCCCGTCCCCGGCGGCGGCGGCGTGGACCGCGGAGCAGGAGGGCGCGGTGGCGGGCGCGGGCGCCGGCGGCCTCGTCGTCGGCGGCCTGGCGGCCGGGCTTGGCGCGTGGGCGTGCGGCGCGTTCCGGCGCCGCCGTGGCAGCGAGGACGGGCTCCTCCGCTGAGGTGGCATGGACACGCGCTCGGAGGCGGCGTCGTGGGTGATGGCAGCGGCCGCCGTGCCGTCCGGGCGGGCCCCACTCCCCCCCCGTGTGCTTGTGTGATCGCGGGCGGGCGTGTGGCTGGTGATAGAAGTGTCAGAGCAGGCAGCGGCCGCGAGTCGCGGTGCGGTGGGCCGGGTGTTGGCCGGAAGGGGGGTCGCAAGGGTCGAGTCACTCGGGCACACGGAGGCTGAGTCGGAGCGGCAGTGGCAGAGCCCCGGGCCGGCCGGCGAACGGCGGGCACGGGCAGGGCGCCTGGTGCTGCTGCGAGCGGGCGGGCCGCGCTCTCAGGCCTCTGACGGGTCCTCGTCCGCCGCGGCGTCGACGAGGCCGCCGTCGTCGGCCCCGCCCGCCGCGGCGGCTGCGGCGTCCTCGGCCGCGACGGTGGCGGCGGCGCCGTCGACGGCCGCGTCGATGGCCGCGGCGTTGTCGGCGTCGTCCCCCGGCTCGCTGAGCACGTGGTCCCGGTCCGCGAAGGAGAAGTCGCCAAAGTCGGCCGCCCCGGCGGCCAGGTCGGTCGGCGCGGGCGGCGTGAGGACGGCCGGCTCTGCCGTGAAGGTGGTGTCGAAGTTGGCGATATCGGTGTCGGACTCGACGCGGGGGCAGAACGGGGGCTTGAGCTCGCGCCGCGCGAGCGCGTCCCAGTCCAGAGAGGCGAAGAAGGGGTGTGCGCGGATGTCATCGGCGCCGGCGTCGCCGCTGCCGAGGCGGCGCGCGGGGTCGCGGCGGAGGAGCTGGCGGATGAGGTCCCTGGCCTCGGCCGAGGCGGAGCAGCCGGGGGGGAAGCGCAGGTCGGCGCGGAGGATGTGCTCGCACATGCGGCGGAGGCTCTTGTCGTAGAAGGGTGGCCAGCCGGTGAGCATCTCGAAGACGAGCGTTCCCAGGCTCCACCAGTCCACCGCCTTGCCGTAGCCCTTGCGGGTCTTGCGGTTGATGAGCATCTCGGGGGCGAGGTACTCGGGTGTGCCGCAGAAGGTGGTGGCCCCGTTGGAGTCGGCGACCTCGTCCTTGGAGAGGCCAAAGTCCGTGATCTTCACGTGCCCCTCCTCGTCGAGGAGGACGTTCTCGGGCTTGAGGTCGCGGTAGACGACGTCGACCGAGTGCAGGTGCGACAGGGCGCAGACGAGCTCGGCGGCGTAGAACCGCACCATGGTCTCGGGGAAGGTCCTCATCTTCTTGAGGTGGAAGAAGAGCTCCCCCCCGCGGCAGTAGTCCGTGACCATGTACAGGTTGTCGCTGGACTGGAAGGCGAAGCGCAGCGACACGATGAACGGGTGGTCCACCCCGCCCATGATCCGGCGCTCCGCCTTGGTGTGCTCCACCTGCCGCCGCCGCACCACCTCGCTCTTCTTCAGCACCTTCATCGCGTACACCGCGCCCGTCACGCCGAGCCGGACCAGGAACACCTTCCCGAAGGAGCCCTTGCCGAGCACGCGCAGGAGCTCAAAGTCCTCCACCGTGATGCCGCCGGCGCGGATGCGCTCCAGCGAGCTCGACTGCACCTCCGAGCCCGACACCGCCCCGCCCGCGCCCGAGGCGCTGGCCGACGCCGCGCCGCCGCCCGCCGAAAGCGCGCCCGACGACATGCCCCGGTCCCCGAGCGAGCCCGTGGAGCTGGCCGCGTCCGTCCCGAGGATTGCCGCCGCCAGCCGCGGCTCCGGCGCCCCTGCACCCCACACGTGCGAGGGGATCTCGAGGAAGACGTTCAGCTCGGTGGGCCTCGGCTGCAAGCACAGCAGCTCCTGGATGAACTGCTCAAACACCCTTCGCCGCCTCTCGATGGTGGCGGTGGCGAACGAGGAGAACCACTTCTTGCCCGGGAACTTGAACAGCTGCAGCTCCGCGTACCGCTTCTTCAGGATCTGCGGGCGGAGGGATCGCGGCACGGACGGGTGGCGGGCGGGCGTTGCGCTGCGGGCCATCGATCCGGCACCGAAGCACGCCGCAGTGCGGGTCTGGCCGACAAGCCGGGGACACGGGCGGCACGCCGGCGCGAGGACCCTCGCGGTGCGCACGAGCGGGCAGGGCTTCGGGCCGGCTGCCCGCGCCGGTAGGCGCCAACAGGGCGCACCTTGTTGAGGTTGTGGAACTGCCTGTACCGCCTCTCTGTCGCCCAAGTGAGGCCGCCGTGCGTCCTGACCTCCACCATGAAGGCGGTGTACTTCCGCCGCCTGTTGACCTCGTCCTCGTAGCGGGTCATGCACGAGGGAATCGTGCAGGAGCTGATGTGCTGCGACGGGACGGGCGCCGGCTCATCTGCGGCTGCCATCGTGGCGTCCTCTCGGGCTCAAGCCTGGCCCCGGCTGGCTGACAGCGGTGGGCACGAGCCGTTCCTGTTCGGCGGACGGCGCGGCGGGGGATGGCGTCCCGGCTTGTGCGTGGTGCCGTGTCGGCCGGGTTTGACTTGACGCTGCATTTGAGCCCCAAATGCGGCTCTGTCATGAGATGGGAATGAGGCTGCTCCTTGCGGCGAGCTCCCGTGCGACCACGCACGGCTTACGCACGTCGGCGAGGGCTGCGATCACACAGCGACCGGGGCAGTGAGCGTGTCGGTGCCGCTCGACAGGCCCGCGCGCACCGTGTACTCGCCTCCCACGACGCGGTAGAGCATGTCCACGCCGTGGAACGCCACGTCATCGACGATGACCGGGACCTCGGCCTGCACCGCCTGCCCGGGGGCGACGTGGACGCGCGCGAAGCCGAAGATCCGCTTCCACGGCCGCACCACGCCCACGGCGACCGGGTCGACGCCGTACAGCTGGACCACGCACTCCCCGGCCACGGCGCCGGTGTTGGTCACCGTCACCGCCGCGGTCATGAGCGTGCGGCGGCCGACGGCGCCCTCGGCAGAAACCTTGGCCGCCTCCGCGACGGCGGCGTACACGGACACCTTGAGGTCGGACAGCTCGTACGTGGTGTACGACAGGCCGTCGCCGAGGCGGAAGAGGGGGGACCCCGTCGTCGGGCCGTCCTGGTACGGGTCGTACCGCCGCCCGTCCGGGTCCACCACCGTCCCGCGGCTGTTGGCCACCCACTTCCCCACCCGCTCCTGGAGCCAGGGGGAGGCGCCGGAGTGGACGTCCCCGACGGAGCGGGGCCAGTTCTGGGCGAGCCGCCCGCTCGGGTTGGCCGCCCCGGTGAGGATGTCCACGATACCCTCGGCGCCCATCTGGCCGGGCCGGAAGGAGGAAACGAGTGCGGCGGCGCCGCCGAGGAGGCCGTTGCCCGGGCCGAACGTCGCCGGACGGCCGTGGATGAGCACCACGACGATGTCCGCCGTCGTGTTGGCCTGCAGAGCCGCGAGGAGGGCGAGCTGGGAGCCCGGGAGGTCCAGGCTGTCGCGGTCGACCCACTCCCCGCACGTGGACAGGGAGTCGCCGAGGACCGCGACGACGACGTCGGCGGACTGCGCGGCCTGCACGGCCGCCGGGATGAGCGACGCGTCGTCGTGGTCGATCACCGCGCCCTGGCTGAAGCTGACCCGGGCGCCCGAGGCCGCCGCCCAGCCGCTGGCGGCGAGGGCCTCGTGCACGGTGGAGACGTTGATGAAGGCGGAGACCTGCGTGTAGCTGCCCATGATGTTGATGCGGGCGCTGCAGCCGTCGGTGGGGGGGCCCGGGCGGGACGCCGGGCCGCAGCCGCCGTTCTCGCCCACGACGAGCACGCGGGGCGCGGCGCCACCGGGGCCCTTGGCGGCGAGGGGGAGGGTGGATCCGTCGTTCTTGAGGAGGACGCTGCCCTGCTGCGCGGCCTCGCGGGCCAGCTCGCGGTGGGAGGGCAGGTTCAGGTTCTGGGTGGCGTTGGCGGGCGTGATCGGCGAGTCGAACAGGCCGGCGCCGAACTTGTGGGTCAGCACGTGGGTCACCGCGGCGTCCAGGTCGGCCTCGGACGCCAGGCCCTCCTGCAGGGCGGCCTGCAGCGACGTGTAGGACCACTGCGAGGAGTCCGCGCACATGAGGTCCATGTCCACGCCGGCGCGGAGGGCAATGGCCGCGCGATCGGTGGCGTTGGCGGCGATGCGGAAGTCCTCGAGGGCGCCGATGTCGTTGCAGTCGCTGACGGAGACGCCGAGGCCGAAGCCGAAGCCGTTGCGGAGCTGGCCGTTGAGTAGCGGGCCGTTGGCGTGGGCGGGGACGCCGTTGATGGTGTTGTGGCTCGGCATGACCCCGCGGCCGCCGGCTGCCCCGAACGCGCGCCACGGCTTGAGGTAGATGTCCTGAAGGGTGCGGTTGGACATGTCAAAGGGCGCCGCGTTGAGGCCGCCCAGGGCGCCGCCGTAGCCTGCGGGACGAACAAGGGGGGGGGGGCTCGGGGGGTATGGGGGGGGGCGGTGAGGTCAGCGATCGGACGAGGCGTGTCGGGGCAGCGCCCGGAGGGCCCTGCCGCCTCGCGCCCCCCCCCGCTCCAAGGCGCAGCGCGCCGCGCGCTCACCGGCGAAGTGCTTCCCCAGGGCCGCGACGTGCTGCTGGTCGAGGTACGTCCCGGCGCCGCCGCCGTTGTCGCCCTGCAGGCCGCCGGTGTAGGCGGCGCCCAGGTGCGCGGTCAGGGTGGGGTTCTCGGAGAAGGCCTCCTGCAGACGGCCGTACCTCGGGTCCGTGAACAGGTTGATCACGGGGGCAAAAAGCACGTCAGCGCCCGTGGAGCGGCCGGCGAGGGCCACGACCTCCCCGATCGCGCGCGCCAGGGTAGTGTTCCACGTGGACCCCACCGTGACCAGCTCCGGGAACACGGTTGCCCCCTTGCCGCCGCCGTGCAGCCCCTCGTTGGAGAACATGACGGGGATGCCGAGCCTGGAAGACGCCATGACCTTGCTCTGGAGGTCGTTGCGCTGCTGCACGTCCACGGACGGCCGGGTGACCTTGGGCTCCCTGTTCAGCGTCATGGCTCCGAAGGACGTGGCTCCGTACTCCTTCTCCGCCTGCTCGAACGTCAGTCCGTAGAAATGGTACGTTTGTGCAACCTTCTCCTCGATGGTCATCCTCGGCAGAAGATCCGCGACCCTGCATCCCGAGCGTAAAAACCACACAATGCCTTCGCTTGCGGGCGCAGCTAAGGTGCTGCTAGAGCTCCCTGCCCGGCCCCTGCGGCGCAGATCGCGGAGCAAAACCTGTCGCGGCTCACCGCTGCGCGATGGGCGCGCCAGCTTGCTTGTAGAGGGGGAGCCCAGACCGAGCCGAGGCCGCCACGACCAGGCCGGCGAGAGCCGCGAGCATTGCCCTCATGGCGATGCCCAGGGTGCGTGATGACCCTGGCCGGCAACTGCCGCACGATGCGCGCGGCTCTGCATCAGGCAGAGCCGCAGCGACGATGGTGATCGCGGCCGAGCACCGGCACCCCCGCGCGTCTGCCATGGCTGCGACCAACGCCACGGTCCGTGATGCGGTCCTTGGTTTCTTGATCGAGCGCGACTACAGCAAGACCAAGCGAGCTTTCGCCAAGGAGGCTGGCACGGAGGTGAGGCTCTGCCCCTTTGCGCCCCCCACTGTCCGCTAGACACCACGCCCGCCGCCTCCGCCATTGCAAACCTTGCTGCCCTAGTTCCGTGACATGATCCATGCAGGCCGGTGCCGATGCGGACAAGTCCGTCCTTGTTGAGGCTTGGAAGTCCCACGTCGCCCGCCGCCCCGTCAAGCGTGCCCGCGATGCGGCGGAAGAGGCCGAGGAATCGTCGTCGTCCTCGTCGTCCTCGTCAGACTCGGATTCGGACTCGGATTCAGACTCCTCGGACGATGAGGCTGCTGGCAAGAAGGCGGCGGCTGCCCCCGCCCCCGCCGGCAGCGACAGCGACAGCGACAGCGATTCGGGCAAGAAGGCAGCCAAGGCGCCCGCCTCCGCGACCGCCGCCCCCGCGACGAAGCGCTCCAAGGCGGGAAGCTCCTCCGACTCCTCCGACTCCTCCGACTCCTCCGATTCGTCGGACTCGTCGGACTCGGACTCGTCGGACTCGGACTCTGATTCGGACTCTGATTCGGACTCTGTTGACGACGAGGCGGAGAAGGCCCACGACAAGGCCTTTGATGCTCCCGCAGCCGCTGCCTCGGCCAGCGCCGCGCCCTCTGCCCGGTTCATCGCACCCGCGGCACCCGCGGCGGACGATGTGGACACGCCCGCCTCCGGCCGCAGCCGCGGCAAGGGCCGCCGGCAGTCGGGCGGGAAGCCCTTCTCCCGCGTCGACGAGTCGCGCTGGACCTCGATGAACAACCACAACCTGCTGGCCGACAACAGCTACGCGGTTGCCTTTGGGGAGGCCGGCTGGGGCCACCGTGCCAGCGAGAAGCTCCTCACCGTCCGCGGCAAGGACTTCCGCCACGAGAAGACCAAGAAGAAGCGCGGAAGCTACCGCGGCGGCCTGATTGACTCCAACGCAGTGAACTCCGTGCAGTTTGACTGAGCGAGCCGCGCGGCTGGGGTGTTCGGCTGGGTGTGAATCATTGCATGGGTCATCGGCCGCTGATGGCCATCCTCGTGCCCGGGCTCCGAGGCGAACACTCGAGCGGCTCCGTCATATCCACACCACCCCTTCATGTACAATGCCTGTGCGCTGGTTGCTGACGGCGGCTCTGTAAAAACAACTGCTCACCAGCTTCCGAGCCAAGCCCCGACCACTCCCGCGCGGCTCCGGGCCTGGAGTACGCACACACACGTGAGACACATTTCCGACCGTTCGACCCGGGCGCGCAGCTCCTTATCTCGGCCCTGGTCCTGGCGGCGGAGCAGGCTCTCGCTGTTCCTGCCGCCTCTTCAACGTCGCCCCGTCTCGCCAGCGGCCCGCATTTCCCTTACCTGCTGCGGCTTGCGCGGAGTGGGTTACATGATGTCACCATCTCGAACATAGCGGCGCCGTATCGTGACCGCGAGCGCGGGGCGCCGAGCAAACGTTCGGCACCTCGCCCCGAAGAACTGTCCCAGCACGTTTCTGACCCCTCCTGCCCCTTTCCTCGGCGCAGACCATGATGATGCTCGCTGCCGCCCTTGCGGCCGCGGTGCTTCTGCCGTACGCGGCCGCTGACACGTTGTTGGTGCTGGAGAAGCCGTTCAGCACCCGCATCGGCAAGGACGTTGCCGCCTATTTCTCGCTTCCCCTCACTGTTGGCAAGAACAGCCCGCTCCGGATCTCGGTGACAGCGTCTGCGGGCGATCCTGACATTTTCGTGGGCTGCACGCCCCGGCCCACCTGGCGGAACTACGGCTGGAAGCGCACCGAGCTCGGCAATGACACCCTCGCTCTGACCCCGGCCGACCTCTCCGGCAAGGCGTGCGGCGCCAGCCTGTACATCTCCGTTGTGGGCGCGGGCCCCATCGCCGGGGACTCGGAGGC
>Ga0136560_1002140_pt1 | contig 10006 bp, 7 predicted proteins | sample AntRauMeHopE1497_FD_104925 | JGI IMG/M metagenome (GOLD analysis project Ga0136560, IMG submission 104925) | Saline lake microbial communities from Rauer Islands, Antarctica - Metagenome Hop E1 #497 | ecosystem: Environmental > Aquatic > Non-marine Saline and Alkaline > Saline | place...
CTTTAAATTTTTAATAATATTATATGACTATTCGCTATGTTGCACGTATGGGTAAATTGCCGCAATAATTAACCTGTCGAATAACTTTTCACCAAAATACCTTCTGTTCAGTTTGTACACAAACTCATCGAGATAATTCTGAATATACTTCTCCGACACCATGTGGTAGATTCCTAGCAGATTCCTCTTTAGATTACTGATTGCAGTATGAACCCAGTTTAATTCTCCATTTGCTGCGCTTTTCGATGATTTTACTTTGATATGGTTGTCCACTAACCTTTCTAAATTTACACTAGCCTGGTTTTTATCAGTGGTTAGAACCGTTTTCTTATCGATTGAATTGGTCACAAACTGCTCGATGGATTCTGCCGTCTCATTTCTGAGTACTTTCATTTTGAAGAAGCCGCAATACTGACTTTTTTTCCCCGTAACAATATCCTCTAATCGGGTGGATTCTGCGGCAACGGCAACAATGACCTGCCTCTGGCTCCCTTTGCCCCGCTTTAATTGATTTTGAATCTTCTCAGCGGTAGCTTTCTCCACATATGCCTCATCGTATTCAACCATCCCCTTTAGCATATACATATCATCCCTTTTACCCATAATAACCCTGATTTTATGCATAAGATTAAATGCAGTTTCATATCTGCTGAGTCCTAGTTAAAGCTGAAACTCTAGACAGGAAAACCCCTTCTTGGTGGCAGACATAAGTAAAAAGGCGGTAAACCATGTATGCAATGAAAGATTACTGGCCTCCATCACCGTACCTGCTTTGGGAGAAGTTCTTCTCCTGCACTTGCTGCATTCAAAAAACTTGCTTTTGCTAAACCAATACTGTTTTGAAAAACATTTGCAGGTTTTGCAGTAAATCCCGCTGTTTTCACGATAGCTTTTCAGATAGATCTCACAACTTTGCTCATCTGGGAAATGGTGGATAAATTCTACTGGCGTCCGAGTAAAACTAAAACCATGAAAAAACATGCTTCAGTTGGCTCAAAATGAATATTTTAATGCCTTTCTGAAAACTACCCCCTTTTTGACCATCAGGGATACATCACGTAGGTAGGTACGGGAAAATTTTCAAATACTCATTTCTAAGCCGCTTGATTTCCGAGGACGAAATTTTGTCGGACGCCAGTAGATAAATTCAATGATATTCAGGGCTTTATATATTTTAAACCAAGAAAAGGAATTTAAACGAACTATGGAAATAATTGACATAGGCTGTCACATATTATTTAGCTACGTGTAGGATTACGTAGAGTCATATTATTTAAACAGCAATCCGCTTCTATAAACACTTAGAGAAAAAAACTATTTTGGCCTACTTGTATATCTCTGCGATTATAGTCCATGAATTTATAAATGAATTCTAAAAAAATTACCCAGCTGTTGCCGAGGAAAAAAATATTGCACTGATCCCTTTCCTTTTAGAAAATGTGGGTGGTATTCCTGAATTGAATCTACCTGACGGAATTCATCCTACAGAGGAGGGACATCAAATCGTCTTTGAGACTATTTGGCCATACATCCAACCGGAGTTATAAACTGAATGTGGTCAGCATATTATTTTTGGTAAATCACTATTATTTCTTGTCGGTTTTCAATTATCTGTTTGACTAACAATATTTTTGAGCCTAATCTTGTACTGCTGCTCCGTGCCTGTTATCGAATGGATTTTAAACCTTTTACCTAAAATATCCCCACTCAAATACCAAATCAATTCCTTCATCCCATCTATTTTCTTAATCGATTTTTTTCACCTATATTAAAAAGTTCATAAAAAAAATTATAAATGAGCTTTCAAATAAAAGATTCAGGTGAAGCTTATGATGTCATCATCGTAGGCTCCGGTGCTGGAGGTGGTATGGCCTCAAAAATCCTATCCGAAGCCGGGCTAACCGTGGCAGTGATAGAAGCTGGTGGAGACTTTGATCCCGCCAAGGAAGAAGATCGGACTCAGTTGAGACCGCCTTGGCAATCTATCCGTAGAGGAGCCGGTACTCGTATTCGCCCTTTTGGCGATTTCGATGCAGCGATTGGAGGTTGGGATATTGAGGGCGAGCCCTACACCCGAAAAAACGGAACCCAATTTGACTGGTTTAGATCACGAATGGTCGGTGGGCGAACAAACCACTGGGGAAGAATCTCTCTGCGCTTTGGCCCAAATGACTTCAAAAGAGGCGGGATGGATGGCTTAGGCGATGACTGGCCTATCGGCTATGAAGATGTCAAGCCTTATTACGATAAAGTCGATAAACTAATTGGCGTATTTGGCACTAAAGAAGGGATTTACAATGAGCCGGATGGCTTTTTCCTTCCTCCTCCTAAACCAAGACTTCACGAACTGCTCATCAAAAAAGGAGCGGATAAAGCCAGTATACCGATGATCCCTTCTCGACTATCGATGCTCACCCGACCAATCAATAACGAGCGTGGCGTTTGCTTTTTTTGCGCACAATGTAATCGGGCTTGTCAGGCTTACGCAGATTTTTCGGCCGGAACTTGCCTGGTGCATCCCGCCATGAAGAAAGGCAAAGTCGACCTCTACACCAATAGCATGGTGCGGAAAGTGACTGCTGACGAAAGCGGAAAAGCAACCGGAGTTTCTTTCGTGAATAAAGAAGACATGAAAGAATACAAGCTGAAATCCAGAGTCGTAGTACTTGGAGCCTCAGCCTGTGAATCTTCAAGAATCTTGATGAACTCAAAATCCAAGGCATTCCCTGACGGCATTGGCGCCAGTTCGGGAACACTCGGACGCTACCTCCATGACTCTACTGGAGCTGACCGAATGGGAATCATGCCAGATCTAATCAACCGGGATCGCTACAATGAAGACGGCGTTGGCGGTCTGCACATGTACACGCCTTGGTGGCTGGATAATAAAAAATTGGATTTTGCCAGAGGCTATCATATTGAATATTGGGGTGGAATGGGTCAACCTTCCTATGGCTCAGGAATGGGAATGAATACCATGAGAAAGTATGTAATTGATGAATTTGGCAAGCCAAGTCCAAACGGCGGCTATGGCGAAGGCCTGAAAAAAGACGTCCGAGCACTTTACGGCTCCACACTGGGAATGTCGGGTCGAGGCGAAAGTATCCCTCAATATGATAATTACTGCGAAATCGATCCGAATGTGGTCGACAAATTCGGAATCCCAGTACTTCGATTCAATTACAACTGGACGGATCAGGAAATCCTTCAAGCGAAGCACATGCAAGACACTTTCGAAGAGATCCTCACCAATGCCGGTGCCACCTTATTGGGAACCAAGCCCGGTGCGGATACCAAATACGGTCTTGCCGCCCCAGGAAGAATCATCCACGAAGTGGGTACCGCCCGAATGGGAAATGACGCAAAGACCTCTGTGTGTAATTCCAACTCCCAAGTACACGATTGCAAAAATGTATTTGTGGTGGATGCTGGCACATTTGTCTCTCAGGCGGATAAGAATCCAACTTGGACGATATTGGCGCTGAGCTGGAGAACTTCGGATTTTATCATTGAGCAATTGAAACAAAAAAATATCTAAGCCATGAACAGAAGAGAAAATCTAAAACTGCTTTTTACAGGCTCGATAGGCACAGGATTACTTTTGACCAATTGTACTCCCGACGCCCAGAAAATCCCACCTCCACCTCCTCTCAGTGGAACTATTGGAGGAAGAACAGCTGAGGAAAAGCTTCGCGATGAAAAATTGATGGCTGAGCATTTCTTTACCGAAGAGGAAAAGAAAAAGATGACCATCCTCGTGGATATCGTGATGCCCAAAGACTCCGAATCTCCGGCTGCTTCAGAAGTGGGGACGGTGGACTTCATCGATTTTATGATGATTGATCAGCCTTCTAATCAAACTCCGATGCGAGGTGGATTAATGTGGCTGGACTACGAGGCTGATGAGCGATTTGAAAAAACTTTCCTAGAGCTCAGTCAAGACCAAATCCTGGAAATCATCGACGATGTGGCTTGGCCAGATACAGCAAAGCCGGAATTCGAAGGTGGAGTCAAATGGTTTAACCTCGTTCGGAATTTTGCTGCAACTGGCTTCTTTTCGACCGAAGCAGGCTGGAAATACATGGATTACCAAGGAAATAAAGCCAATGTCTGGGACGGTGTACCGCAAGAAGTCATGGCTAAACATGGCGTATCGTTGCCTGAGCAGTATTTACCTTTCTATTTGAAGCCTGAGGATCGCGGACGCGTAGCCGAATGGGATGCAGATGGAAACTTAACCTAGAATTACTCAAACCTATTTTACAGGCACCTCCTTAATCATTTTTGGAGGTGTTTTTTTTAACAATATTTTAGTTTTTGAGTGAAAATACAACTGTATTTTTGGATGATTCTTTTTATCTTAATCCAAAATTATCACTATGAAAAACTGCCTTCCCATTTGTTTCGCTTTGATTTTTGCAGGCTTTGGTTGCTCAGCACCTGAAAAATCCACTGATTCCAAAATACCTGAACTCTCATTGGAAATTATTGACTCCCTCGATCTTCAGATTCTTGGCGATCCCTTAATCACTTCTGTGAGTGATTCCGGAGACTCATTTTTATTCTATGATTTTGCCTCGGGTGATATTTTGGTCACCGACTCGGATGGAAATGTACAGAGTCGGTTCAACAAAAGTGGAGATACGCCGGATTCCTACGAATTTATGATGGAGGCACCTGGATTTGTGGGTGAAGGTCAACTTGCGATTGTTGGCATGGCGGGAATTTTCCTTTACGATACGGCCGGAACTATGATCAAGAAAATCAGTCACCCGGAGTCTCTAGGTGGAGGTGGTTTTATGGCTTTCCCAGGCAAATCCGTCGAAACAGTCGCTCTTGATGGTAAAACCTACCTGTTGATTCGATCCTCACGGGCAAGAGATACCTATCCTGCAGAGCAGAAATACTACGACACTTTTAAGCATTTGGAGCTTGTGGATATCACTCAGGACAGCGCAATTGAAATCATTCCTTTTGAGCAGAATAGCCGATTTCTAGATGGAATGGGCTACTATGAAAGTGATTTTTGGCCAGCTTTGGAGACAAAGGATGATAAACTTTACCTTGCACTGGCAGGCGAACCTACGCTGTATCGGTACAGCTTGAGTTCAGCGGGGGCAAGTTTGGATACACTGGTCCAACTCACCATTCCGGGATTTGAAGGTATCCAAGGCACGCCTAGAACTGAGTTTGCCGAAGGAACCGTCATGCTCAACGGGAGTACCTCATCCATCCAAAATATCCACGTGATCGAAGACAAGCTCATTCTCAACTATTACGGAGGAATCTCCACCGAAGACAATGAGGCGCTCTCGGCGCTGTATGATGCAAATAAAATGGAGGAGGCAGATGAATTTTATGTCAAATTAGACAGCCAAGTATCGAGAGGAATGTTGGTTTTTGATCTGAAGAGCTTGGCTTTCTTGGGAAACTTGTCACTTCCAAAAAATGCGAATTTGGAGTCCTTTGCCTCGGGAGGCGGCTACCTGTGGATCCAGAAAAACAGAAGCATAGAAGAGGAGGAGGACTTTTTGAGAGTTTACAAGGTGAAATTGACTGAGAAATGAGGAAGGAATTCCTTTTCCTAAGTATCCCATTCGTTCTTGTTTTCGCTTGCGGCGAGAAGAAGGAAAGCTCACAGGAAAAATCAATTTCCAACGAATGGGAACTGGTGATTTTAGATTCGATTCAGGTGGATTATTTGGGGACAGTTGGAGGTGCAGATTTTAAAAATGGCATCGGAGTCCTATATGATTTCAAAGAGAACAAACTGATCAAATTTGACGACTCAGGAAAAATCCTACATGAGCAATCCTACCCGACGGAAGGACCTAGCAAAGTTCAGTATCCTACCCAAATCAAGATTCTCCAAGAAGGGAATATAGTGGCTGCAAGTTTTATAGGTTGGCTTTATGAGATTAATCCTGATCTTTCCTTTAAAAGAGAGATTAAGTTGGAATTTCCTACGGAAGCCAAAGATGGTGGAGGATTATTGAAAAACTTAGACGTTTGGAATGGGAAAATCATTTCCTACTATCCTGGGAGGGATGGAGCCAACCCTTATGATCCATATTTTTTAAGAGATCATTTTTTACTTGAAAAAATCGACGCAGAAACTGGGACGTCGGAGCCTATCATTAGGATCCCAAAATCATCCCGCTATTCCACAGATAAGTATTATGAACGTCCTTTCCTCCAATTTGTCATTTTAAAAAACAACCTATATCTGACGCTAGAAAACGAACCCCTGGTTCATGTCTATGACCTATCCCGCAACAACGAATATTTACATACCTATGACTTGGAGCCATCAAAATTTCTAGATAATGGAGAACACTCTAAACCGTACGAATATATTTCGTTCAGCAAAATGTTAGATGGCAGCATTCAGCAATTATTTCCGACTGAAGAGGGGATTTTTGTGCTCTATACCGAAGGGATTTCAGAAGAGATTTATCAGCAAAATGAATTAAAAGAGCCAGTGAACTTCCCCCTTCATAAAGTTTTTCAAAGACAGGTAATCAAAATTATTAACACTGATTCCACGCTTTCCAATGAAATCGATGTCCCTTATTCCATTGGAAGAATCCTAAACATTGAGTCTTTATCCGAACCTTTCTACGCCCTGCGAGACGATGATTACATCGGAGAGGAGAAGGATTTCCTTACTTTTTACAAACTTAAATTAGTACAGAAATGAAAAACCAACTCCCATTCTTCGTCCTAATACTTCTTGCGGCCTTTTCCTGCCAAACCAAAGAACCCGAACTTCCAAAAACTCCTCTATCGGAGCAAAATCTCGAATTTGAGATCTACGATTCGTTGGTGGTGGATTATTTAGGTAATTTGACTCTGATGGATATTAGTCCGGATGGTAAAAGCTATCTCCTCGTCGATCAAAATACCGATAGTATCTTTGTCACTGATGCAACCGGATCTATTCTACATCAATACAAACGAACTGGCGAAGGCCCAGAAAACATAACTGGAAATCGATCTGGAGTAGCAAAATTCATTGATAATGAGACGTATTTGATTCCTAGTAGTCAAGGGATTTATCGGTATTCTGTGGAAGGTACGCTTTCAAGAAAGTTTGTTCCAGACTTTACCGGCATGGCACAATTGCTAATTCCTTCCAACGAAACTCATTTTGTGAAAGGGAATAAAGTTTACATGAGTCTTTCGGGTCGTTATGGAGATCTTGGTCAGCAAGGCTTAGCGCTTCAGCAAAATTCAAAGCAAGTTGAAGTACTAGACTTAGAATCTGGAAATTTCCAATCTGTCACGCCTTTCCCTCAAGCTTCCAAACTGAGTAGTACCACAGAAGAATATGGCCAACTTGAGCTTTATTCCATTTTGGCACTTTTTGGGGATACACTTTTCCTCAACTTCCGCACGGAGCCTAAGCTATTTGGATATTCACTCGCTAATCTGGATACTCCTGCTTCCGTTAAAACTATTCCATTCCCCACTTTTCTTGAAAGAAACCCCTCTAAAAAAACGATTAGTGGTCAATTCAATTTCAGGGACTTTTTCTACGGCACCATAAATAAAATAATTCCGATGTCTGAGGACATGTTTTTGGTCAGCTACCTTAGTGGGCTAACTGACGAAGATGCCGAGCAAATAATCGCAGATACGGGGACCGACTTTGACAAAATGTTCCAACTTGCAGGTGAAAAAAACGGGGGAGGATTAGTACTTTTTGATGGTAAAGACTTAAGTCCCATCATTGAAAAAACTGAATATTTGGGCAATATAAATAAATTAGTCTCGAAAGACGAAATCTGGTTTTCGCTTAACTTCTCCAAAGCAGAAAACGACTATTCAGTCATCTACAAAACTCGATTGGTACAGAAATGAAATATCAATTCCTTTTACTCTTATCAATTGTCGCTTTTTATTCCTGTCAGACAAAGAATTACGAAACCAGCTCAACACCCCTTTCCGAGCAAAATTTAGAGTTCGAAATCTATGATTCGTTGGTCGTAGACTATTTGGGAAATTTATATTTGGCTGATATCAGTGAGGATGGAAAGACATTTCTATTGATAGACCAACAGACGGATACCCTTTTTATCACTGATTCCCAAGGAGCGATTCTTCATAAATACACTAAAAAAGGAGATGGCCCAGGTTTTTATCAGCAAGGCAGATTGGGCCCGCCAAGGTTTTTGAATAGTGAGGAGATAGTAATTCCTGCTTTTCTAGGATTCTACCTTTACTCCCTTTCTGGAGAAGCTACACGAAAATTTCTCCCCGACTTTAACCCATCATTTTCTTTTATTAATCCATATTTCAATCAGCTTATTAGCTATGGTGATAAGATTTATTATCCTTGGGAAGGAAGACTTGCGGATGAGTACGGCGTAGAGGGAAGAGAATTTCAGACCCAAGTAAGAAAAGTGGAAGTCCTAGATCTGAAAGAGGGAAAGTTTACTCCCGAACTACCCTTCCCAAAAACTTCAAAATTCAGCACAAGTGAAAAAAGCTATTTAAACGTAGGTTATTCGACCGCACTATCCGAAAAAAATGACTCGCTCTTTGCAGCTTTTAGGAATGAACCAATTATTTATGGGTACCACTTTTCCAACTTAGATAGTCCTGCATCGATCCGAAAGATTCCCTTTCAGGAATTCATAGAAAAGGAACCTAAAGACTCAGATAAATTTGGTCAGTACGAACCAAAGGATATTTATGGAGGAGCAATTAATTCCTTTCACCGAACAGAAAAAAACCGATTTCTGGTCAACTACAGTCGAGGATTAACCGAGGCGGAATATCAAAACATATTTGACCTGATCAAAAAAGATAAGGAGGCCGGTTATCAAAAAATGACAGCTGTCAATACCAATGGCCTCGTTCTTTTTGACGGTAAGTCAGTCACCCCAATCATTCAGAAACCTAAAGGGTTGGGATTTGTCTACGAGTTCGTTTCAGAAGAAGAAATTTGGTTTTCTCCAGATTATCAAGAAGTAGAAAAAGATTATGTCGTCATCTACAAAACACGATTGGTACAGAAATAACCATTTATCTCGCATCTTATCCACTAGCAAGCATTCTCCATTTCATTTGCCCACTAATGTTTATATTCGTTTTTAGCAAAAAACAATACATGAAAAAAATCAACACTTATAAAATTCTCGCAGCAGCCGGAATGATACTTCTGACGGGCGGAATTCAGATTCAAGCTCAGGACATCAAGCCCACTACCGAAAAAGCGCTACTGGAATCTATGGAAAAGCATGCAAGCCTCTTTTCCTCCACCCCTCTCAGAGATTTCAAAGCCCGAAATGTCGGCCCAACGAATATGTCCGGAAGAATTGTAGACATCGAAGTGGCACAAAATCAAAACACATTTTACGTTGCGGCTGCATCGGGTGGAGTCTGGAAAACCGAAAATAATGGTCAATCCTTCACACCGATCTTCGATCATCAGGGCGCTTTAGGTATTGGCGATATGGCGCTTTCTCCTTCTAACAATGCTATTCTTTGGGTAGGAACAGGTGAAGACAATTCCAGCCGATCCACCTACGCTGGCGCAGGAATCTATAAATCTACCGATGCTGGAAAGACTTGGCAGATGATGGGCTTGCCACATTCGCAGCATATCGGCTCCATTCAGATTCACCCAACTAATCCAGATATCGTCTGGGTAGGTTCCATGGGTGGACTGTATTCTAAAAACAAAGAGCGCGGACTCTACAAAACCACAGATGGCGGTAAATCTTGGAAAAAGACCCTTTACATCGATGACAATACGGGCATAATCGATATCAAAATCCATCCAGCTAACCCAGATGTATTATTGGCTGCGAGCTGGGAGCGATTCCGACAAGCCCATGATTTCATCGGAAATGGAAAAGGCTCTTCAATTTGGAGATCGGAAGATGGTGGTAATACATGGAAAAAAGCTGTGGAAGGATTTCCTCAGGATGAGTTTACCGGAAGAATCGGTTTTGACTTCAGCCAGAGTAATCCTCAAGTAGTCTATGCACTGTTAGAC